>Ga0213876_10002294_pt1 | contig 11290 bp, 10 predicted proteins | sample BarmaccomBMRX_R9_FD_160113 | JGI IMG/M metagenome (GOLD analysis project Ga0213876, IMG submission 160113) | Root-associated microbial communities from Barbacenia macrantha in rupestrian grasslands, the National Park of Serra do Cipo, Brazil - RX_R9 | ecosystem: Host-associated > Plants > Roots...
CACATGCCGGTATAGGCCGTTGCACTGGCGAACGCATCGGCCCATGGTATGGCGCCCGGCGCGAAAGATTGTTTCAGCCAGCTTAGACAGCCGAAGATGGCCAGGTAAAACGACAGAAAGAAAACGATCTGGCCCAGCCACTCTTTTTTGCTGCTATACGTAATGTGCAACACGGCTTCATGACTGCGCTTGTCTTTTCGCGACCAGAGTATCCATCCATAGATACTCATGATCGTATAGTAGATATTCACACTTGCTTCACCGAACAGGTGTCCTTTAACGCTGAGATAGATATAGAGAACGGTATTGACCAGGCCAACCGGGTAAACAAGGATATTTTCTTTCCAGCTAAACCAGACGCTGGCAATCCCGCCAATAACAGCAATAAATTCCAGCGGACCTGTTTGTTGAAGACCGGTCATGAACTGATGGTAGATCTCGGTAATACTCATGGGTACAAATTACAGCGCGGTACCGATAATCCATAAACTTAGAGGAAGATTGAAGAGGATCGGTCATGGCTGCTGAACGATGATCATGCTTCAACCCTGCCTACACGCAGCAGCAATGGGAACCTGAACCATTTTTTTTCGTCGCTGCCCCAGGCATCCGACCACTGTTGTTCCAAAGCAAGCACAGGATCTGACTGATGTTTTTTACTGTAATGCTTCACTGCAGACCAGGTGCGGATATAACCGGCGAGCTGTTCTCTGGTCCATTCATAGTCCATACTGAAATCAGGCATGGCTATTTCTTTGAAAGGAAATGGGATAGTCGTATACGCTTCATCGATATAGCGGCGCTCGGCATCCCAGTAAACACCCACGGTATTGCGATAAAAATCGTCGAGCAGCTGTTGCAGCGCTGCATCCGTCCGCAGCAGGCCGTAGCCGATCACTGCGAGCAATCCGCCTGGTTTCAGCGTGCGCTTCACTTCCGAATAAAATTCATGGAAACGGAACCAGTGGATGGCCTGCGCCACTGTTATCAGATCGAATGCAGCATCTGCGAATCCGGTTTTTTCTGCGGACTGAACACTGTAATGGATATTCGGCTTAGAGATGGCCTGATCCAGTTGCTGCTGGCTGATATCGGTGGCCTGAACCAACCCGAAATGATCCGCGAGCACGCCCGCTACCTGGCCATTGCCCGTACCACAGTCCCAGGCGGACTCCCTTTCTTTAACGAGCCCAAGCAGATAGCTGAAAAGTTCCGCTGGGTAATGCGGACGGAACTGCGCGTAGTTCTGTGACTGTGAAGAGAAATTATCTTTCATTTTTCTTAGTGGCCATCTGTTTACGCAAACGACTCAATGAGGGTTGTGCTATGCCGAGATAGGATGCTACATATTGCAATGGAACCCGCTGCGCAAACTGCGGGTACTCCTCCAGAAAAAGTTCATAACGCCCGGCAGCATCATAAGCGATCATTTTCTTTTGGTTCGCGAATTCGGCCATCGCGCGCTGGATCATAGTATTCGAAATCTCTGTCCAGGCGGGCAACAATGAGAGCAGCGACCGGTTTTTCTCGAAAGAGATGGTGGCGATCCGGCAGTCCGTTACCAGCTGCAGGTTAAATGTTGCCGGCGACTGGGTAGGGAATGAGAATGGTTCGATCACGTAATCGTTCTCTGCCGCAAAATAGCAGGTGAGTTCATCGCCTTTGTCGTCGTGACCAAAATAACGCAGTACTCCTTCGAGCACGAAGCCGGCTTTACGGCAGGGTGCTCCTTCCCGGATAAAGTAGGTATCTCTTGTCAGTGATTCCAGGCAGAAATGGCTGGAAACAAGATCCCATTGGTCGGATCTGATTGAAAATTGCGCCTGCAAAAACTGTTTAAACTGTTCCATCGTATTTAACAGTTGTTAAATGGGCATTGTGCCTGAGCCTGGATATTTGATCGTTGGATAGGAAGAGCTAAGCTACGCTATTTTATAAATTACATTACAGCTGCCATCCCAACAACATATAACGAGCCTGCTTATGAGACACAGATCCGAACCATCCTTCCTCAAAAAACTGGCGCTTGTTGCCGCCGTTGTAAGTGGAAATATCTTCCTGGTGATGTTCCTTATCGAGTTTTTTTTCCATGTAGAAGCGATATGGGACAGCCAGCTCTATCTCTATCTGGGGCCGGCGATCATTATTGTGCTGACCCTGCTCTGGCAGTTCGCTTTTCGTGCCGGAAGAAAGGCGGATCCCGACATCGACCGGCGCATCTGGTACCTGGGAACGGTAATGGTGCGCTATGGCCTGGCCACCGTGCTGATGATCTATGCTTTTGCCAAATTCACAGACGGGCAGTTCACACATAATTTTTCCGACTCTGAAGTAACGATCAGCCAGGCATCGGGGCTCAAACTTGCCTGGGCCTTTTTCGGGTATTCGTCTGTTTACAGCTCGTTTATCGGCGGGATGCAGATCATCTGCGCGCTGCTCCTTTTTTTCAGACGTACCGTATTGCTGGCTTCGGTGATCCTGCTGCCAGTGTTGGCGAATATCTTTTTAATGGACCTTACGCACCATATCAATGCAGAGGATATAGCAGGCAGCCTGCTGTATATGACCCTGGTGCTTTTCCTGCAATATTACCATCGCCTGAAATCATTTTTTATCACGCATGAACGGATCGAGGCGCTGGATACACATGCGCCCGTACAGATAGGAGGCCGATGGAAGCCATGGTTAAAGATATTGACTGTAGCAGCTTGCATCGGCTATCCGGTATACGATAATGTTACAGATATGTACGAGGCGGTAACGCAGCTGCCCATCAGGGGAGCCTGGATAGCAACCAATGAGTACCGGGGTCGCGACAGCCTTGTAGAACAGGTACAACTGGACACCGTGCACACCAGGTTATATGTAGAAGATTACCTTCAGGCCCGGATGTACGCAGGCGGTAAAAGGCAGTTCGGTTCTCTGAAACCCGACAGCGCCGGCGCCGGGCTTACCCTGGATTTTATGGACAAGGAGATCAAACCTATCAAGGGAGCATACCATATGATCTCTCCCGACCGGTTTGAATTTACAGGCCGACAGGGAACGGACTCGGTACGGTATGTCTTCCGCCGCAGGGAATCGAAAAGCAAAAAATAAAAAACCGCAGACCTGAAAATGTAACAAATGTGAAATGAACGCAAGCGCCAGCACGGCATTTTTGTGATCGCTTAATCAAACATTATGACGATCGAGAATACCGAAGCTGCCATTTCGCAGCATGAAGCTTTTCAGCTGGAAGAAATAGAATGCAGGGCATGGGCCGATATGTACGCAGCCGCACCGCCCGATTTCGCACGCATGCTGCATATCGTTACAGAGCAAACAGCGTCGATGACGCTGATCTCCGCAGCGCTGCCCGCAGGTCTCTTCAATAAGACATTCCTGCATGGCCTGATAGAACCGCTGGACGAAACGCAACTGGCCCTGATCAAACAGTTCTATGCCAGCAACAATGCGGCCGTTTACCAGGTTTATCTTACTCCATTCTCCAGACCGGCCGATGCCAGGCAGCTGATGCTCAGCAATGGATTTAAATTTTATGGCGCTACCGATAAGATCTTTTGTGATCCGCAGAAAATACCGGGTAAAGAACCCGGCAGGCAGCAGGTAGAAATCCTTGAAGTGAACAGCTCCAATATGGATGCCTGGGCGGAATTTATCTGTGCAACCTATAACGGATTACCCAATCAACCCTGGCTGAAAGCACTGGTGAACCGGAAGGGTTGGTATCATGCAGTTGCAGCAAGATCGGGCGAGATCATAGCAGCCAGATCAATGTACTCGAATGGAACGGCAGCCTGGCTGGGGATCGATGCTCCGATACCAGGACTAATGACGGACAATTTCCTGCCCGACCAGTTGCTCACAATCCAATTGTTGCAGGTTGCCCGGAAAAGCGGGGTAAGGCTGGTAAACTCCTGCATTGAAGCGGTCGATCCATCAAGACAAAGTTCAGCCTACACTTATTTATATGAACTCGGATTCGCTGTAGCGTATACAAGAGAATTATACTCGCCTGAATAATGCCGGCAGAAAACTGCTGCCAATCACAGATCGTATCTGTACCAGCCAATAATAACTGCTTATGAACGGATCATTCGAAAACGAGATGCGAACGGCCGCAAGCCCGGCTGCGCCCCTGGATCAAACCAGCCGGATCGCTATTATCGATGTTTTGCGTGGGGTTGCCCTGCTGGGTATTCTGTTGATGAATATCCTCGGGTTCTCTAATCCCTATCGCCAGATCAGCAACCTGGAATTGTTACAGGAATACAGCGGCCCCAATTATTATACCTGGTGGATCGTTGCAACATTTTTCGAGGGCACCATGCGGGCGATATTTTCGATGTTGTTCGGAGCCGGATGCATTCTGCTGATCAGCCGCCTGGAAAAGCGCGACCCGGCAACCGCTGCCGGTATTTATTTCCGACGCCTGTTATGGCTGCTGCTTTTCGGACTGACGAATGCGTACATATTGCTCTGGCCCGGAGATATCCTGTACGAATATGCGATCTGCGGGATGTTCCTGTATGCATTTATCAAAGCCACACCAAGGCTGCTGCTCTGGTGCTCGGCTGCGGTAATGCTGATCTGTATCATTATCGGAACATCCGGTCTGCAAACCCTTCGCCAGCAGCGGCTGAAAGGCGAACAGGCGCTCGCGCTCGAAAAAAGCGGGGCCGTACTGAACGAGGAACAAAAAGCTTCGGCCGAGGCCTGGAAAAAAGCGCAAAAAAAGATCGAAAGATACCGAGAAGAGTCTGCCGCCGAGATCGCGAAGAAGCAAAAAGGAAGTTATGCCGAGATCTTCCTCTACCATACCCCTTTTATTGCAGAGATAGAAAGCAGCACTTTTTATCACGAGTATTTTTTCGATGATATGGTAGTGCTGTTCCTGGGCATGGCACTCTTCAAACTGGGGGTGCTTACTGCGCAGCGAAGCCGGCGCTTCTATCTGCTGCTGATGCTTGCCGGCTACCTGATCGGCATACCGCTGAGCTGGTACGAGCATCTGAACCTGGTGAATATGCATTTCGATGGCTCAAGACTACTGGATAAACTTCCGCTCGATGTATACCAGCCGAGAAGGATCTCACTGGCGCTCGGTCATATCGGGTTGATCATTACTTTATACAAAGCAGGGATATTCAAAAATCTTTTGCGCTGGTTATCACGTGTGGGACAAATGGCATTCACCAACTACCTGATGCAGTCGATCTGCTGCGCCATCATTTTTTATGGATTTGGATTCCGGATGTTCGGGAAATTAGAGCGCTACCAGGAATATTATTTTGTTTTCGGTATCTGGCTATTCCAGATCATCTTCAGCAACCTCTGGTTAAAATACTTCAGGTTTGGTCCGCTGGAATGGGTCTGGCGCAGCCTTACCTATTGGCGAAAGCAGCCGCTGAAAAGGACAGATCATCTGGTAACAGGATCGCCGGCCTGATCTTTCATCAAAGCATAGACTGCGAAGCTCGCCAGCCAGTGTTCGCCGCCATAACTTCCGCTGGCGATATGGGGCAGGCTCGCATTCAGGTGCCTGATCGCAGAGCGCAATAAGATATTTTTCCGCGCGTCATTGGCCGGCAGCTCGGAAGCGATCCCTTTCATGCACCAGCTGCGGCTCAGACATAGCCCGTCGAGATGCACGATCTGAAAATCGTTGCGGTCTGACACGATCGGCAACTGCGTCAGGTGTTTCAGATCATCTGGCAAAATCCATTGATCGAACCATTGCTGGAACTGGGGCCTGTCCAGCACGCGTCGCATCAGATCCGCTTCTTCCAGCGAGGGCGAAAGGAAATCAGTTCCATCCGGTTCCCAAACGGTAGGTGCATGATGATCTGCCAAAAAGAGCTGGCGTGCAGACCTGACAATAGCGAACTCGAAGGGCTTGTTACCGGCGGCCCTTGCATAATCGAGTGCGAGCACCAGGCCAAAAGCGGTATTGGGATGAACGCCGGTCCGGTTGGCGTAGGTTTGTTTGGGAAGGTATTCCATCCAGAGTTTGATCACCGTGTCGCAGAGCGGCTGCAGTATCCGCTGCCATTGTTTTCCCTGCGCATCGTTCCATTGCAGTAGTTCCTGCTGCAGCTTCAGCAGCCAGGCCCAGCCATAAGTGCGTTCGTAACTGCGTGATAATTTTCCACCGAAATACCTGATCTCGCCCGCTATATGTTCCGGCGTAAGGTTAAGTGAGATCGCCTGCCGGATCCTGTTCGCTTCGGGCAGGTTGGGAAATTCTTTGAGCAGGCGTACCAGCATCCAGTGCCCATGCACATCGCTATGCCAGTCGAAGCAGCCGTAAAAAGCAGGATGCTGTTGTTTCGGGGTCATCAGGTGGTCGCTGTCGCCAACAGATGTATGACTGGTCTTATTCGGGTATTCCTGCTGCAGGCATTTAAGCGGCAACGATGCCAGGTGGGAAGCGCCTTCGCGTGTCAGCATAAAAACAGTGCTGTCGCCGCTGGCTGTAAACAATACTTTTTGCTGGGCGGTGCTCAATAATGGCAATGCAAATAAAAACAGGGGTAACAGTCGGCGCATGGGCATGGGTTAATCTGATAAAGATAATGAGATGCCGCTACTGATGTGCAGGCATGCAGAGGTATACCGCGCCATCATCCAGCGTTTGTACGAGTGTAACGTTGCAGTGCCGGCGGATAAAATCCAGGCCTATCAGATCATTGTTTTCGCCATCGTTCAGCCAGATCAGGAAAAACCTTTGCTGACCCAGCAGTTCATTGATCTCTCTGCCGATCTCTTTGTGCGGCAGCGGCAGCGCATGTACCCCGGTTAAAAAATATACCGCATCATTTGCATTGGCATATACCGGCCCGGTGAAAGAAGTATTGTTCTGCCGGGTATAAGCAATGGTGGTCGATTGCGTCCAGGAGTCTTCTGAATAGCCCGGCATTCCTGCATCTTTAATCCCCTCCCAGGCTTCTGCATTCAGTCTGTAGTGATGCCCATGAAAAGCTGCGAGCAGCGCCACCGCAAAAACGATCCATAGCTGGCGCCAGGGTGAGAACGCACGGCGGATCACAGGCACCAGCCAGCAGCTGGCCGTGATCAGCAGCGGGATATACATAGGAGCCAGTAACCGGCTGCTCAATTCCTCAAACCTTGATACTGATGCAATAAAAAGCATGAACGAAATGTAGACCAGCAGAAAACAGCTTACCAAAGTTTCATACCCGGAAAAATATTGCTGTTGCAGCAGGCGGAATACAAATGCATAGGCTGCAAGACAGCATACAATACCTAGTACGATCAGGGCGGGGACAAGATGATCCTGCAAAAACGGGAACCAGCTCGCAACGGTGCCAGCCATTCCGGCTATATTATCTCCCAGCGATCGGGTGGCGGTTTCCCGTACACCCGTAAGACTGCCTGCGATGAAATGGTTGCGGATAAGGTTACAGGCAAACAGGAATGATCCTACTCCGATGAACAGCAGCAGGTGTTTTATTTTTCTGCGCCTGGCAAGCTGGCCGTCAAATAATATCGCGGCTATGCCCGTAATCAGCAGACTGATGCCGGCATACCGTGTTACCATGGCTATCGATGCGATCAATGCCAACGCCCATAACTGTCCGCTGCGATGACCCGCAAGATAAGCGCGGGCAACGATCAGGAACAACAGTATCCAGAAGATGAACAGGGTTTCAGACCATAACATGGAATATACTTCCAGTAATGCCGGACTGCATGCGATCACAGACAGCAAAGCGAGCTTGTACCAGCGCGAGGAGAAGCGCATGCCCTGGATGATCACGCTTGTCATTATGATCACCGCCGAAAACAACAGCGCATTGAGCACCGGCGCGACAGCCAATACCGCACTCCCGCTCAAAAAAGACGCCAGTGCCAGCAAGCTCGGATACCCCAATGGAAAATCAACCAGGGGCATATTGTTGAAATCCCGGAATGAAAAATGATTCCGGATATTTTCAGCCGTGGACTGGTACATCACCGAATCGGGCGAAATGCCGATACCGCTGTGACGTGTGAAGTAATAAATGAACAGACTGCCGGCGATGGATGCGAGTACTGCATCCCAGTGGTTGGTGAAGAAAGCAGCGAGTTTTTGCTTCATGTTCCCAAAAATACTCACCCCAGCCCTCTCTGCAAGCAGAGAGGGAGCTTGAAATTCTTTTATTGAGAAATATCTTCCCTTCAAAAAATCTCCCCCTCTCCACAGGTGGAGAGGGGGCCGGGGGGTGAGGTGTTGCGGGCGCGGGTCAGGGATGAGTGTTATGAGAGGCCCGGAGGTTGTATCGGGAAACCTGAAATAAAAATGTCCCGCAGCATTGCGGGACATTCCTTAAAACTCAACTCACAAATATTTTATTCTGCTTCAGCCACTACTTCTTTAACCTCGGGGATCATTCGTTTCATCATTCCTTCGATGCCGGCTTTGAGCGTGATCATGGAAGAGGGACAGCCGCTGCAGCTTCCCTGGAGCATCAGGTTCACCACACCGTCGTTATAGCTCTTGAACTGGATAGCGCCGCCGTCCATTTCAACTGCAGGTTTTACATAGTTCTCCAGCAGTTCTTTTACGCGTTTCACCACATCATCATCATCTGCGCTCACGGTATTGCTGGCTTCCTGTTTTACTTTGGCCACTTCATCGTCGTTCACCACCACACCTCCGTTCTCAAGATATTCTTTCAGGAATTCTTTGATGGTAGGGATCACATCCTGCCAGTCTTCTGTTTCGGAAGTTTTGGTCAGCGTTACGAAATTGCTGGCGATGAACACGCTTTTGATAAAAGGAAAACTGAACAATTCCTTGGCCAGCGGCGAAGGCGAGGCCATGCTTTCGTCGGCAAAATCGATGCTCTTGCCCGGGTACAGCAGCTTATTAGCCACGAATTTCATCGTTTCCGGGTTGGGCGTCATTTCCGTGTAAATACTGATGACCGGGTTACCTGTCTTGATCATATGCTTCGATTTTTATCAGATCTGCCGGGCAAAAATAATCAAAAGCGGAACGCTCCGGGGTTAAGGCAAGGTTACAAAAAGCCTTATTTCGCAAATCGAAACTACCAGTACAGAAAGCTGGACGACTCATGCACTACAGGCGCTGCCGGGCCGGCTTTTTTGGCCAGTTGGCAGCAATGGTCCTGGCAGTCGCTTACCCAATTGGGTGCGTAACCGGGAGGTATGCAAACGGGACTCGCGGAAGAGATGCTTTGGTGGGGGGCAGCCAATACAAAGCTGGCAAAACAGACCAGACTGAACATTGTATTTAAAAAAACTGCTTTCATATAAGTGATTGGACCGCAAACATATTCCTGTTTTTGCAGGATTTCCATCACATAAACGTGTGAATCTGCATGTTTCTGCCGGTATTTTGCACGAAAAAGCCCGATCAAACGACCGGGCTGGGTGGTTTTTCGTTGATTATCAATCAATTAATCGAAATTAACGGCTTAGGCGCCGGAACCTGATTTTCTACCGGCTTGATCGTTCTCAGATACGCGAAGATCGATCTGAGGTCGGTGTCCGTCATATTCCTGTAGGCAGTCCAGGGCATGGGCGGCAGCAGGTCGCGGCTGTTCTCCAGGCCTTTGAATTTTCCATGGCGGAGTGCGCGGATAAAATTTTCCTCGGTCCAGTTACCCGTTCCTGTGGCATCCGGGGTGAGATTGGCTGCAAAGGAAATGCCCCAGGGACCCACAGCCGCGGTAAGATCCGGCATAAACATCAGGAAGCCTTTCTTAACCTCGCTCAGGTTCAGCTTTGGCATCGGCGCATTTTGCGGATAGCCCGAAAGCCGGGTTTCGGCGATGATCTCAGGACCGTTAGGCCCCATTCTTTTGGGTGAATGACAATCATCGCAGCCGGTAGTAGTTACCAGGTACTGTCCGCGGGATACAAGTGCTGCCGAATCCAGTATGGGGTTAGCGGTAGTGTTTCTGCCCGGCGTTTCGCTGCAGGCAACAAATACAGTGGCGCCGCTTAGTACGATAAAGAAGAGCGCCAGTATTTTTCTGGTCATAGTGTTTGTTTTTGTGTTGGATGAATGATGTAGTTATTGTGGTCTTTCGTGTTCAAAATCTCTGTTGAGCCCCCTATTTTTTATTTCGGGCTGCAAACATATCCGCAGAGGCAGGCGGCAGCAATCGCATATCGATGTGGTTGGGATAAATGGAAAAAATCAAGGGGCGGAAGGCGAAATCGGGAGTATTTTTAGCAGGTTTATAAGACCGCAGGGCCATTGTTCGCACACTATTTGTGGCATATCCGCTTAACAGCACCGGAGATGGAGGATTACAGAACATATGAGCTTACGGAACTGGTAGACCTGCTTGCAAAACGAACGGCAACCTATACTCAACTGATGGCCGATGGGTATTCTGATGGGGAAGAATTTGCCCAGATAGAAAAGGATATCCTGGGATTGCAAAAGGAAATCCTGAGAAAAATGGGGATCGACGATCCGCCCGATAAACTTTCCACAGATAAATTATGAGCGGCAACAGGACTGAATTATGCCTGGCGTTACATCACACCAGTTTGTCCTTAAATGCTTTTGCCACCGCTTCGCTTTTGCTGTTCACATGCAATTTCTCGTAGATCTTTTTGATATGGCTGCGCACGGTGTCAATGGCGATGAACATTTCATTGGCGATCATCTTATAACTGTACCCCTCCACCAGGAACTGCAGCACCTGTTTTTCACGATCGGATAAATTGTAGTCTTCGCCTTTTTCATTGTTCATGGAAGAGAACATCTTCAGCACCTGGGTAGCGATGCTGGCGGTCATGGGTGCGCCTCCCGTCTGCGCTTCCACGATGTATTCGAGCAGCCGCGAGGGGGGCGTTTTTTTTAGGATATAACCGTTGGCCCCGTTACTGATGGCCTGAAAAACATTTTTGTTATCATCGAAAACGGTCAGCATCAGGATTTTTACTTCCGTATCTGACTGTCTCACCAGCTTCAGTCCTTCCAGGCCGTTGATACCAGGCATATCGATATCCATCAGGATAACATCCGGTTTCCAGGCGGCAACCTCTTCCACTATATTATTACAGTTCTTGAACGCGGCCAGCACTTCAAAACCTTCAGACCCATTGATCAGCATGGTCAATCCTTCGCGCAACTGGGGATTGTCTTCGTAAATCAGCAACTTGGTCATGAATTCCGGGTTAGGGTTCAAAAATAGGACTAAGGGCGGCATACCACAACCACATAAGTATGTTACTGCATGCCGGTACGGAAGCCCCGTCCGCCGGTGGCCCAGCGATACAATTGCGGGACCAGTTTTCGGGT
>Ga0213876_10002295_pt1 | contig 11289 bp, 5 predicted proteins | sample BarmaccomBMRX_R9_FD_160113 | JGI IMG/M metagenome (GOLD analysis project Ga0213876, IMG submission 160113) | Root-associated microbial communities from Barbacenia macrantha in rupestrian grasslands, the National Park of Serra do Cipo, Brazil - RX_R9 | ecosystem: Host-associated > Plants > Roots...
GCGCTGCGGCCTTGCGGGCACGATCCTTTACGCGTGGACGGATGAATGGTTCACGGGCGGCATGGAGATCACCGATTGGGCGTTTGGCCTCGTGACGCGCGACCGCGTGCCGAAGCTGGCGTTCCATGCGATCAAGGAAAAATGGGGCGCGAGCGAAGGGCACGTCACGCGCCAGGTGAAGCTGCCGAGCTATCCGAAAGTCTCGGTCATTGTCTGTTCCTACAACGGTGCGCAGACACTCGAAGCTTGCCTGAAGTCATTGCTAGAAATCGACTATCCGAACTACGAGATCGTCCTCGTCGATGATGGCTCGACCGACCGCACGCCGGAGATCGTGGCGAGCTTCGCCGACCAGCTGAAGCTCATTGCCGTTCGGCAAAAAAACATGGGCTTGAGCTATGCGCGCAACGTCGGCGCGCAGACGGCGACGGGTGACATTTTTGCCTACACCGACGGCGACTGCATGGCCGACCCCGACTGGCTTTACTACCTTGTCGGCACGCTGCTGAGCGGACCTTACGCCGGCGTCGGCGGACCAAACGTCTCGCCGCCGGCGGCGAACTGGGTGCAGGCATGCGTTGCCGCGGCGCCGGGCGGGCCGAGCCATGTGTTGCTCGACGACGTGGTGGCGGAACACATCCCGGGTTGCAACATGGCGTTTCACCGCTGGGCGTTCGAGCTGGTCGGCGGCTTCGATCCCGAGTATCGCAAGGCGGGCGACGATGTCGATTTCTGCTGGCGCTTGCAGAACGCCGGACAAGTCATCGCATTCAGCCCAAGCGCGATCGTCTGGCACTATCGGCGCTTTACCTTGAAGGCATTTCGCAAGCAGCAGGAAGGTTACGGTGAGGCGGAGTCGATGCTGCGTTTTAATCACCTCATCTTCTTTTCGCCAACGGGCACGGCGAAGTGGAAAGGACAAATCTACGGCGCGCCGCGTTTCACTTGGCTGCTCAATCGCCCGATCATCTATCACGGCGTCTTCGGGCACGGATTGTTTCAGTCAATCTATCCGACGCCGCGCAGCGAAGTAGCCGACTATGTTTCGAGCGTCGAATGGTTCGCGCTCACGCTCTTCATGTTCGCGCTCGGCGTGCCGTTTCACGCGCTGCGCATCGTGCCGTATCTCATGCTCGGCGCGACGTTTCTCGTGGCGCTCTCTTACATGATCCACGCACGGCTGGAGGCGAAGTTCGACACGATCCCCGCGCGCTTGCTCGTGACGATGCTCGCCTTAGCGCAACCGCTCGTGCGCGGCTGGGCGCGGTATTACACCTGGATTCGATATAAGCGCACGCCACAGTCCGTCATCGCGGCGCCGTTCCACTATGAACGCACGCCGGGCCGTTTCACGAACCTCTCGCGCCGGCGTTATTGGAACGAAGCCGGCAAGGGCCGGGAAGACCTTATTCGCGAAGCCATCCACACGATGGAGACCGAGGGCTGGCGCTACTCTACCGATACCGGCTGGAAGGATTGGGATTTGCAAGTGTATGGCAACTATTGGTGGACCGTGACGCTGCGCAGTGTCACCGAATACCACGGCGGTCCGAAGTGCCTCACGCGCGTGCACCTGCGCAACCGCGCGGTGTTCAACACCGTGCTGGTCAACATCATCATCGCCAGCATCGTGCTCTATCGGCAGTTCTTTTTGCACCGGCACGACTACGCCTTTCTCGCGCTCTACGCGCTGTTTCTAATCATCCTGACCTATCGCGCGTGGCGCTTGAAACTGCGCGTCGCAGACCTCGTCGAATCCGCCGCGCAACGCGCCGGACTGACGCGTGTTTTCCGCAAGCCGAAGGAGCAGAAGAAGAAAAGAGAGAAAGAAGAATCGTCTGCTGGCGCGCAGCCGCTCAGTCCGAATGCCGAGGCCGCCGCGCAGGAGTCCAAAGTCTCCGAAGCCGCGCGAGTGTAAGCAGCGAAGATCGGTTTTTTCCTTGTCATCCTGAGCGAAGTCGAAGGATCGCTCATTGCCTTCGACCAAGCCGGAATGAGCCTCACGCAAAGGAGGAGAAGACGATGAGAGAGGTTTCTCTTTTTTTGTCATCCCGAGCGAAGTCGAGGGACCTCTTACTATTGTTTGGCTCGGTTGATTACACGAATTGCCCTCACGGTATCTTGCGAGCCAAGGCAAGTAGCAAGCGATCCTTCGACTTCGCTCAGGATGACAAAGAAAAGAATCCAGCCGCTACTTTCTCTTCCTTTGCGGCTTTGCGCCTTGGCGTGAGGCTTATTCCGACTAGGCCAAAAGCAGCGATCGATTTACCTGTAGTTGTCTACGTTACACTCCGGCTTTCGACTTCGCTCGGGATGACAGACAGAAGGAGCAGCTTGATTTTAAGCTTCCATCCTCATCCATTATTGTCTAGACAACTTCCATGCCCGCCGCGGACGCATCCGCTCCCGTGCCGTCGGCGTGGCCGCGGCAGCCTCTCGCGGGCGTCGCGCTCTGCGCCGTCGGCGGCATCGTGGTCGCAGAGATTTTTCACGATTCCATCTGGCCGTTTGCGGCGGCATTTTTCGTGACGGTTGCACTCTGGGTTTGGCGCCGCGCGTTGTGGCTCTGCTGGCTGCTCGTCGCGCTCGGCTTTGGCACGCTGCATTGCTTCCGACAAAACGCCGTGCCCGCGCGTGCGCTCGCCGCGCTGGTGCATCCGAACGACTTCACGCCAGCCCGCGAAGTCCGCGCCGTCGGCCGCGTGCTCGACGAACCGCACGCGCGTCCCGGCGCGCCGAACGCCCGTTTCACCTTCGCCCTCGAATCCATCGAACTCGACGGCGACGGCATCGCGCACCCGACGCACGCGGGCGTCGCCGTAAGCTGGCCGTTGGAAAACGAAATGCCAACTGCGCGCGGCAACAGCAGCAGCAACAGCGCGGCGTCAGTTTTGCCCCCGCCGCCAAAGATGGGCGAACGCCTGCTGCTCGCCGGCTCCGCGCGCAACCTGCGGCCCGCGCCCAATCCCGGCGAAATCGACTACGCCGCCCAAGCCGCCCGGCGCGGCATTCGCAGCGAAATCCGCGTTTCCACCCATCACGCCCCGCTGACCCGCGTGCTGACACCGGCGCGCGGTTTGTCGCCCGCCCTCACGCGCGCCGCAGCCGGGCTGCGAGCGTGGATCGGGCGTTGCCTGCGCTACGATCTCGCAGACGAACCCGAGGTCGCCGCCGTCGTCGCGAGCATGATTCTCGGCCTCGACGCCGGCGTGGAAAACGGCCCCGCCGGCGACGCGTTGCAAGTAACCGGCACGCTCCATTTCTTCGCCATCGACGGATTGAAAATCGGCCTGCTCGCGGCGGCGGGCATCTTTCTGCTGCGCGGTGGCGTGCGGCGCGAAATCGCCGGCGCCGCCGTGGTGCCGCTGCTCTTTTTCTACGCGCTCGCCACCGGCTGGGGACCGGCCAGTCTGCGCGCCGCGCTCATTGCCGCCGTGTTGCTCGGCGGACTCTTCTTTGATCGGCCGACGCGCGCTTTCAACAACCTCGGCGCCGCCGCGGCGCTCCTGCTGCTGGTTGATTCCAACCAGCTTTTTGCGCGTGGCTTCCAGCTCTCGTTCGCCGTTGTGCTCGTCATCCTGCTCCTCGCGCCGACGCTCGACCGCCGGTTGCGCCCGCTCGGCGCGCCCGATCCCTTTTTGCCAAATTCCCTGCTGCCGCGCTGGCGACGAGGGTTGGAAATGGCCCGCCGCTGGGCGGTCGGCATCGTCAGCGTCTCGGTCGCCGCGTGGGTCGGCTCGCTGCCGCTGATGCTTTGGCATTTCCACTTCGTCTCGCCGATCTCCGCGCTGGCAAATATCCTCGTGTTTCCCTGCGCGCTCGCGGTGCTCGGGTTGTGCCTCGCCGCGCTCGCCGGCGGCTGGCTTTCCACGACCTGGCTCGGCTGGATGAACAATGCCAACTGGGTCGCCGCGAAGGCGCTGCTGGCCATCGTGAAAACGTGCGCGCTTGTCCCCGGCGGGCACGTTTATCTCGGCGACCTTCGACTGTGGTCAGCGCCGTGGCGCGAGCAGCCCGTGGTCGAGTTGCTCGCGCTCGATCTCGGTCGCCGCAGCAGCGCGCTGCACTTGCGCGCGGGCCGCGCCGATTGGCTGCTCGATACCGGTCGGCCTTATGATTACGAACGCGCCGTGCGTCCGGCGTTGCACGCCCGCGGCGTCAACGCACTCGCCGGCCTGCTCCTGCGCCAGGGCGACGCCGCGCACCTCGGCGCCGCGCCTTTTGCGCTCGGCGAATTTCGGCCCCGCCGCGTCGCGGAACCTGCGCTCGGTTCGCCGCGCTCCGTGGCGTGGCAGGATTGGCAAAAGACGCTCGACCTCGTGCGCGGCTGGCGTGGGTTGCAGCAGGGCAAGCTCAGCCGCGGCGACGTGCTCGATCTCTCGCCGGACTTGCGGCTGCGCGTGCTCTATCCGCCGGCGGATTTCGCGCGTCCGCCGACGCTCACGGACGACCGCGCGCTGGTCGTGCAAATCGTGGAAGCAAAGACCGACCGCGCGCTCGCCTTGCTCACCGCCGACAGCGGCGCGCCGACCGAGCGCTGGCTTTTGCAAAACGAATCGTCCGCGCGTCTGCGCAGCGCCGCGCTCGTGCTCGGCGCGCATCACAACGGCATCAGCGGCACGCCGGATTTTCTGCGTGCCGTGAACGCCCGCCTGATCGTCTGCCCGTTCCTCGCCGACGCGCCGCAGCTTTCGGCAGAGCAAGCCGCGACGACGCGCCTCTTTTGCCTCGAACAAAACGGCGCGGTGTTTCTCCGCTTTTTCTCAACCGGCCGCCTCGAAGCCGACAGCTACGCGGACCACCAGAGGGTCACTTTGCCATAAGGTGATTTGGACAGTGAAATGACCTCACGCAAAGGCGCAAAGACGCAAAGGGGAGAAGAAGAAATAGTTCTCTTTCCTTTGCGGCTTTGCGCCTTTGCGTGAGGCTCCCATTGCGTGTCGCTATCGAGCGTAAAACGGATTGTGCGCTTTCTCCTCGCTGACCGTCGTCAAGGGGCCGTGGCCGGGACAGAGAATCGTCGCGTCGGGCAGCGACAAAATATTCTCCCGATTCAGCCGCAACGCTTCCGCGTAAAGCGGCGCATCAACGCCGCCCTGGCTGCCGGCAAAGAGCGCGTCGCCGACGAACGCCAGCGCCGGCCGCGGCTCGGCCACCGCGGCGAGCGTCACCGCATACGTCATCCCGCCGGGCGAGTGGCCGCGCGTCAGGCGTGCTTCGATTTGCAAGCCGTTAAAACCGAACGCGGCATGGTCGAAAATTTCCTGCACGCCGCGGCCGCCCTCGCGTTGCGACACATACACCGGCGTCTCTTTGCCGCCGGCCGCAAGCAAGTCGTCGAGCGCTTCGACGTGGTCGTGGTGCGTATGGGTTAAAAACACCGCTGCGAGCTGCAAATCCTGCTCGCGCAGAGTCGCGCACATTTTGCTCGCATCGGTCCCCGTATCGAAGGCGACCGCCACGCCGCCGGGCGCGTCCCAGACGAGATACGAGTTCACCGTCATGCCGTCGCCGAAGGGCGAGTTGAACATCGCGAACGTCGCCGGCGGCTGCGCTTTCTGCGGCTGCCAGGCGCGTTGCGCGCTGGCCACGAGCGAGGGCGCGTGCAGGCCGAGCGCGGCGGCCAGTTTGTTCAAAATCGCCACGTCGGGCGGGTCGCTGCCGGCCGACTTCGCGCCGCGCAGGTCGCTGGCGGTGACGCCGGATTTTTCCGCGAGCGCGCGGTCGGAAAGCCCGAGGCCACGCTGGGCTTTGGCGATGAGGTCGGTCGCTTGGTCTTCGAGGGGAATATCCATGCAAAAGGAAACGCAGCATCCGCGGCGACTGCGCCTGTAGGCGAGTGCCGTGGTTCACTCGGCACTCGTCCCGTAATCCTGATCTTAAACTTAATCCTTCTGCGCTCGCAGCGCGTGGCTCAAACTCTTGCCTCCGGCGGCAGAGATTAAGATTAGGATTACGATTAAGCAGGAGAGCCGTGAGTGGAGCGGGTGTCCGTGTCCTACAACGAGACGCCGACGGCCACCGCGAGATCGGCCGTGGCGGCGGTTTCTTCGCGATCCACTTTCAGCACGCCGTCGTTGAGAATCGTGGCGCGCAACCCGCCCCAGCCGCGCAGGGCGTGTTCGGCGCCGGGACCGAAGGCGGTGTCCATCCAATGGCACGGGCGGCATTCCTCCCGGCCGCGGAAGCGCACGCCTTGCACTTCAAATTCCTTGCCGATCAGCGTGTTCAAATCGACGCCGGAGGAGATGACGTTGCGCCGGAAAACGCTCGGTTTTTTATCGTGAATGCCGAGCTGCGCGCAGAGCCGTTCATAGACTGCGTGATCGAAAAACGTGATCTGGCCTTTGTAGTCGTCTTTGTAATCCAAAAAGCGATCGCCTTCGATGCCGCGCCCGGCCAGGCAGGTCAGTTCGGGCACTGCGACGGTGGGATGTTCGCTCGGGGCGCGACCTTGGTGGCCGAAGAAATTATGCGCGGGCGACAGGAACAAATGCAGGATACGCAAGGGAGGGGCGAGCAACATGGCTGGCAGGCAAGGTAATTGCCCGCAGGCGTCGGAGCAAGAAGAAGAGGGTTGCGTGCGACGGCGTGCGGTGGATAATTGAACACACACTGCCGGCCGGGTGTTTTCTTCCCCCCGCACTTGCTCGTCCGCGCGTTCGGTTAGCCAGCCAGCTTGTCTTTTGCAACCTGGCTTGCGTGTGGACCTGCGGTGCAGGACTTCGCTCAACCCGGCGGCTGGCGGCCAAATTTTTTGACGAACGATGCGCGCGAGCGACGACGACGCGAATCCCCAGCAGGAGCACGGTGACATCTCGGCCCGGCCGATTTATCGGGTGGAAGGCGGGAGGTGCGGCGTGCCGCGCGGCGACTTTCTGGCGGTCGAGGAACCGCTGGAAATCCAGGTCGGTTACACGGAAAAAGCGCGCGGCTGGCGGGTTCACAAAAGCGTGAGCGTGACGATGCGCACGCCGGGTCAGGACGCTGAGCTGGCGGCGGGATTTCTTTTCACCGAAGGCATCGTCAATGACCCGGCGCAGATCGCGTCGGTCGGGCGGCTGCCGGCGCACGAGGAGCGCGCGGCGAAACGCGGCGACCGGGAAAACGTGATCCGCGTCGAACTGCGCCCGGAGGTCGCGGTCGATCTCGCGCGGCTGGAGCGGCATTTTTACACGAGCTCGAGCTGCGGCGTGTGCGGCAAGACGAGCATCGCGGCGCTCGGGCTGAGCGCGCGCGCGCGGGCGACGGCAACGGCGGAGGACGTGATTTTTCCAGCCGAAATCATCCACGCGCTGCCCGCGGCGTTGCGCGCGACGCAGGCGGTGTTTGACCGCACCGGCGGGTTGCACGCGGCGGCGCTGTTCGACGCGCGCGGCGCGTTGCTCGCGCGGCGCGAGGACGTGGGCCGGCACAACGCCGTGGACAAGCTCATCGGCGCGCAAGTGCTCGCGGGCGCGGAGGCGCTGGCGGCGCTCGGCGGGCGCGGGCTTTTTGTCAGCGGCCGGGCGAGTTTCGAGCTGGTGCAAAAGGCGCTGGCCGCCGGCATCCCGCTGCTCGCGGCGGTCGGCGCGCCATCGAGCTTGGCGGTCGATCTCGCACGGACGTATGGCGCGACGCTGCTCGGTTTCGTGCGCGACGGACGATTCAACATTTATTGCGGCGAAACCCGGATCGGCGGGCTGCGTCGTGAAACAATGGAAAGCGCTCCGACGCCGCTGGCCGCGTAAACTGATAAAAAGTTGGTTTCAACCCCGGGAGATCAATCTATGGACAAGCTGGAAAAAACCGCCATCGACAACGGCGAGACATCGTCACCATCGCCCACCCGGCACGAACCGGAGATGGATACCGTCGCGCAAAAACCGGAGGGCAACGACAACACGAAGCACGGGGTTCGCGAGGTTCACGCGGCGCACTTGGAATGCGAAGACCCGATCCCCGGCGCGCAGCCACCGGTCGAGACCGACGGGACGCAGCTCGGCCACGCGCACCACGTCGCGGCGGGTGTCCCGGCCGTTTATCAGAGCACGCGGTTCACGATGAAAGAGATGGGGGTCAGCCGCGGCGTGACGACGTGGCTGGCGGTGAATCAGAAAAAAGGGTTCGATTGCCAGAGCTGCGCGTGGCCGAGTCCGGACGAGCACCGGCATGTTTTTGAATTCTGCGAGAACGGCGTGAAAGCCGTGGCCGACGAGGCGACGACGAAGCGGCTGACGCGTAAGTTTTTCCGCGAACATTCGCTGCACGACTTGCGGAAAATGAGCGACCTCGCGCTCAGCCAAGCCGGCCGGCTGACGGAGCCGCTGGTGAAGCGCGAAGGCGCGACGCATTACGAGCCGATCACCTGGGACGAGGCGTTCGCGTTGCTCGGGCGCGAGCTGCACGCGCTGTCTTCGCCAAACGAAGCGGCGTTTTACACCAGCGGACGCACGAGCAACGAGGCGGCGTTTCTCTGGCAGCTTTTCATCCGGCAATTCGGCACAAACAACATGCCGGATTGCTCGAACATGTGCCACGAGTCAAGCGGCGCGGCGTTGAACGAAACCATCGGCATCGGCAAAGGCTGCGTGACGCTCGACGACTTCGATCAAGCCGACGCCATTTTCATCATCGGCCAGAATCCGGGCACGAACCATCCGCGCATGATGACTTCGCTCGAACGGGCGAAGAAAAACGGCGCGAAGATCGTGTCCATTAACCCGCTGCCGGAGCCAGGCTTGATGAGCGTGGTCAATCCGAACCCGCAGGAATACCGCAACCCGCTGAAGTTCCCGGTGAAGATGTTGCTCAACCAGGGCACGCCGCTGACCGATGTCTGGCTGCCGGTGCGCATCAACGGCGACATCGCCGTGCTCAAGGGCATGATGAAGGAAATGCTCGCCGCCGAGGAAGCGCGGCCGGGCAGCGTGTTCGATCACGATTTCATCAAAAATTTCACCGTCGGTTACGAGGAGTTTTTGGCCGACCTGCGGGCAGCGAGCTGGGACGACATTTTGCAGTCGAGCGGACTGACGCGGGCGCAGATTCGCGAGGCCGCGGAGATCGCGTTGCGTTCTAAAAAAACGATTGCCTGCTGGGCGATGGGCTTGACGCAGCATCGGAATGCCGTCGGCACCATTCAGGAAGTCATGAACTTCCTTTTTCTCGGCGGCCACATCGGCCGGCCGGGCGCAGGGCCGTGTCCGGTGCGCGGACATTCCAACGTGCAGGGCGACCGGACGATGGGCATCTGGGAGCGGATGAACGACCGATTTCTGGACAAGCTCGGCGCGGAGTTCAACTTCCAGCCGCCGCGCGAGCACGGCACCGACACGGTCGAGACAATCAAGCACATGCACGAAGGCAAAATCCGCGCCTTCGTTGCGATGGGCGGCAATTTCCTGCAAGCTTCGCCCGATACGGAATACACGGCCACGGCGCTGTCGCGCTGCCGGCTGACGGCGCACGTCTCGATCAAGCTCAACCGCTCGCATCTCATCACCGGCGAGGTCGCCTTGATCCTGCCGTGTCTCGGGCGTTCCGAGATCGACCGGCAGGCGGCGGGCGAGCAATTTGTCACCGTCGAGGATTCGATGGGCATCATCAATCCGTCGCGCGGCGTGCTCGAGCCGGCGAGCGAGCATCTGCTCAGCGAACCGGCCATCGTGGCGCGATTGGCACAGGCGGTTTTGGGCGATAAAACGACCGTCGATTGGGCCGGGCTGGCGGCGGATTACGACCGCATCCGCGACCACATCGAGCGCGTGATTCCGGGCTTCGAGCGGTTCAACGAACGCATCAAGCAGGAGGTCTTTTATTTGCCCAACGAAGCGCGCGACAAGCGCAAATTCAACAACGGCATCGGCAAGGCGAAATTCACCGTGCATCCGATCCCGCGGCACGAGCTGGAGCCGGGGCAGTTCGTCATGATGACGATCCGTTCGCACGATCAATTCAACACGCACATCTACGGCTTGGACGACCGTTACCGCGGCGTTTACAACGGCCGGCGGGTCATTTTCATGAACGCCGACGACATGCACGAAGCCGGGCTGGAGCAGGGGCAACTCGTCGATCTGACGAGTCATTTCTCGACGAACGGGAAAGAGGAAGAACGCGTGGCGAAGCATTTCCTCGTCGCGCCGTTCCAGATTCCGCGCGGCAGCACGGCGACCTATTTTCCCGAGGCCAACGTCTTGGTGCCGATCAATTCGACGGCGGAAAAGAGCAATACGCCGACGAGCAAGTTCGTCGTCATCACCGTCGCGCCGTCGCCCGACGTGGAAGCCGGCGTCGCCGCATTGCGCACGGCTGCGCGCGAAGCTGCGCCGCTGAAGACCGAGCGCGAGCTGGTGGCTGCGGCGCCGGCGTGACTCTGCGTTTCCGGGAAAATCGGAGACTGCACCGTCCAGACGGTTCGCAGCAACCGAATCAACTGTGACGCCCGGTGGTCATGCGGCCACTTGTTCTCTTGTTCAAACACGAATCCCCCAAACATGTCCTTCCTCGACCGCGAAGCTATCGTCGCGGAACCCAGCTATTCCCGCTGGATGTTCCCTCCCGCCGCCATCGCCGTGCAGATGTGCATCGGCCAGGTTTATGCGTTCAGCGTCTTTAACGTGCCGTTGACACGCCTGATCGGTATCAAGCAATCGGTCGCCGGCCAGGATTGGACGATTCCGGACGTGGGCTGGATTTATACCATTGCGCTCGTCATGCTCGGATTGTCCGCCGCGGTTTTCGGCACTTGGGTCGAGCGCAGCGGACCACGCAAGACGATGGTGGCCAGCGCGCTTTGTTTCTGCGGCGGGCTGTGGATTTCCGCCCTCGGCGTTTATTTTCACAATCGCTGGCTGATTTATCTTGGCTACGGTTTCATCGGCGGCATCGGCCTCGGCCTCGGCTACATCGCGCCGGTTTCCACGCTCATTAAATGGTTCCCGGACAAGCCCGGCATGGCCACGGGTTTTGCCATCATGGGCTTCGGCAGCGGCGCGCTCATCGGCTCGCCGCTCGCGGTGCTGCTGATGGATAAATTCAAAAGCGCGACTTCGGTGGGCGTCGGCGAAGCGTTCCTCGCCATGGGCGCGATTTACATTTTTTTCATGCTCTTCGGCGCCCTGATCGCGCGCGTGCCAGCGCCGGGCTGGAAGCCCGCAGGCTGGACGCCTGCGACGGAAACGATCAATCCCATGATGACGCAGCATCACGTCGCTGCAGCCGAGGCGATCAAGACGCCGCAATTCTGGCTGCTCTGGGTCGTGCTCTGGATGAACGTGAGCGCGGGCATTGGCATCCTTGGTCAAG
>Ga0213876_10002296_pt1 | contig 11286 bp, 8 predicted proteins | sample BarmaccomBMRX_R9_FD_160113 | JGI IMG/M metagenome (GOLD analysis project Ga0213876, IMG submission 160113) | Root-associated microbial communities from Barbacenia macrantha in rupestrian grasslands, the National Park of Serra do Cipo, Brazil - RX_R9 | ecosystem: Host-associated > Plants > Roots...
AGCCGGGTGGCCGTGCGGCGATGGCGCAACCTGGGACGCGGTGTGGTCGGGACACAGCAGATGATGGCACGCTGGCTCGGCACGGCGCCGTGGCACCTCACGCGGGCGGGGAGGCGGGGGCGGCGGCGAGCTGCGCGGCGTGGTTGGTGATGGCGGCCTCGACGCTGGCTGGGGAGAGGCCGGCCCAAGTAGCGAGGGCGGCCAAGCCGCGTGGTTCGAGGGTCAGGTGGTCGGTGGGCGAGCGGAGGGTGGCCAGGAGACTGGTGTGGCCGCCGGGCGCGACGAAGCCGAGCTCGACCAGGCGGCGCTCGATGCGCGGGCCGCGCCAGCCCGCGGCGACGATAGCGATCACAAAGGCCGTGGCCAACTCGGAGGGGTCGAGGTCGGCCTCGGCGCACATGACCCGCACCGCCTCGGACGTCCTGCGGGCGTGCAGCGTGCCGAGCATGCGCACGCCGTCAGCAAGGTGCAGGAACGCTCGCTGGGCGGCCGGCCCGGAGAGATAGACCGGCAGGTGGTAGCTGAGCTCGTTGACCAACAGGTACACGGGCGCCAACTCGGGCGGCGTGGGCGCCGCAGCGCGCGGCGTTGGCAGCGGATCGGGCTGGGGCGGCGCACCGGGGCCGGTGGACGCTGGCGCGAGCGGCGGCGGCCCGGGACTGCGCGGGCCGGATGGCTCGCCTGCGCTTGGGTTGGGTGCGCACGTCGTTGGCGTGTGATCGGGCGAGGCGGCGGCGCCGGCGGGCGCGCGTGCGGCGTGCGGGGCCGGGAGTGCGAGACGGTCCCAGGGGCCAGCGGTGACGTAGACCTGCGCGTCGGGCGGGAGGAAGGTTAAGAGCGCGGTAGCCAGGGTCGACTTGCCGGCGCCGGGCGGGCCGGCGGCGACGAAGACCGAGACGCCATGCTGGATGGCCCAGCCCAAGGTGGCCGCGCCGAGCGGGCTCAGCGTGCCGTTGGCGATGAGCTCGGCCACGCTCCAGGGCCGGCCGCGGAGGGTGCCCCACCACGGCCGCGGGTCGTTGAGGAAGTGCACACTCGTGCCTCGGGCTTAGGCGGCGCAGGCGATCCAGAACGCCGCCGCGACAGCGGTGCCGTAGACCAGGTGCGCACTGAGGTCCTGCCACAGCGTCTTGGGATCGTAGCGCCAGATCGGCTGGTAGACGCCCGCGACGGGCAGCGCCACGTAGCTGCTGAGCCAGGCCAGGCCGCCCAGCAGCGGTCCCTGCCAGGGGCGCAGGTGGCGCCGCGAGCCGACCGCCAGGCTGAAGATGACGCCCCACTGGACGCCAAAGCTCCAGTGCACGAGGTTGGTCGCCAGGCGGGCCCGGCTGGCCGGCAGGGGCTGGCGGCGGGCGCTCTCGTATAGCAGCTTGCCGACTTTGGCCGGCGCCGAGGCGTCGTCCCAGGAGGCGAGGCCAGCGGCGGACTCCCACGTCCACGGATCGCTCTGGCCGCCACCGCGCTTGTAGCGGACGAACCACAGGCTGTCCATGGCCAGGGTGCCGACCGCGCCAGCCAGCACGCCGCAGGCGAGCGCGCGCACGACGGACATGGGCGACAGGGTACGGCATTGGCCGGCACCAGCCTCGGCCCGGAGGCGCCGCTGGCGCGTGCGGGACGGCGCGCCAGTCGACCGGCGCGCCAGGTGATAGAATCCCCAAGATGTCTTGGGAATCTGAGACAGCGGCCGGCCGCCGGCGCCTGCGGGCGCTGGCCCACCCGCTGCGCCTGCGGCTGCTGTCGCTGCTGACAGGTGCGGCACTGTCGGCGACCGAGGTTGCCGCCGAGCTCGGCTTGGCTCACGCCGTCGCCAGTTATCACCTGCGCCAGCTCGCCGCCGCCGGCCTGATCCAGATCGTGGCCGAGCCCCCGCCGGCCCGTGGTCACCAGCAGCGTCGCTACCGCTACGACCCAAGCCAGCCGATCCAGCTTGGGCAGGTCGACGGGCGCGAGGCCTGGGTGACCGCCCAACTCGACGATCTGCGCCGACGGCTTCTCCTGCCCAGCGGCGAGCGCCTGCTGGCTGACGCGGAGGTGTGGCTCGAACCAGCCGACTGGACGGCCGCGCGGGAGCTGGCCGATCAACTGGCGCGCCTGGTGCACGCCGTGGCCCGGCCGCCGCGGGCGCCGGGCACGCGGCTCGTGAGTGTGACGGTGATCGCGCTGGCCCTCGGCGACGACGCGGCCGACGGGCCGGGCCCGGCCAAGCCATGAGGCGGTCGACGGGCTGGTGCGACGGGCGCCCGCGCCGCCCGTCAGGCCGTACTGGCGGCACTGGGCGCGGCAGTACGCCGCCGCTCGGTTGATGCCGACGCGCACACATGCGGCCAACCGCCGGTCGTCAACGGCCCGGCTCTCGTCGTGGCTGAGGCGCTCGGCGCCACGGCGGCTCGGGCGCATGGCGCGTCCGCTTGGCGAGCCGGCATTCCGCCAACTGTGGCTCGGCCAGGCCATCTCCAGTCTCGGCGACCCGCTCCAGACGGTCGCACTCGCCTGGCTGGTGCTCGACCGCACTGGCTCGGCGGTGGCGCTGAGCGCCGCACTGCTGGGCATGACGATCCCGCGCGGGGCGCTGACGCTGTTCGGCGGAGCGCTGGTCGACCGCATCGGCCCGCGCCAGGTGGTGCTGTGGTCGGACACCGTCCGCGCGGTCGCGGTCGCCGGCCTGGCCGGTCTGGCGGTGGCACCGAGCTTCGCGCTGTGGCCGTGGGCCCTGGCTGCTGTGCTGGCCGTCTATGGTGCGGCCAGCGGCCTGTTTGCGCCGGCCATTCAGAGCATCACCCCACGGCTGGTGCCGGCCGCCGAGCTCCAGTCGGCCGTCGCAGTGCGTGAAGCGACCGCCCAGATGGCGGTCCTGGTCGGCGCACCGCTCGCCGGGGCGGTGGTGGCCGTCGTCGGCCCGGCCGCGGCATTCGGCCTCAACGCGGCGTCGTTCGGGGCAGCGGCGGTCGCCACGCGCAGCGTGCCGGCGGCCCAAGGTCCACGCGAGACGGCTGACCACGACTGCCAGGTGCGCTCAGGGGTGGCCACGACGTCGGCGATGAGTGGCGGGCTGCGTGGCCTGCTGGCCGAGGCGTTCGCCGGGCTTGGCGTCGTGCGACAGCACACCTGGCTGACGGCCCTGGTCCTGATCGAAGCTGTCTGCAACCTCGTCGGCAGCGGACCCCTGACGATCGGCTTACCGCTCCTGGCGCGCGGCCCGCTGGCGGCCGGCTCGGCTGGCTACGGGCTGTTGCTGGCCGCGGCCGGCGCCGGCCACGTCGTGGGCATGCTGCTGCTGGCCGGTCGCCGCCCGATGGCGAGGCGTGGCCAACGCTACTGTCTGCTCATCGTGGCCCAGGCCCCGCTGTTCGCGGGACTGGCGGTGGCGCCGTTCTGGCTCGCACTCGCGCTGCTGGGCCTGAGCGGCCTGCTGAACGGTGTGGTCCTGGTGATGTTCCTGAATATGCTCCAGACGCGGGTCGAGGCAGCCGTACTCGGGCGCGTTATGGGTGTGGTCAGCCTCGCCTTCTACGGCCTGGGTCCCGTCTCGCAGGCGGCGGCCGGTCCGCTCGTGGCGATGGTCGGGCCGGGCGCGCTGTTCGGCATGGCCGGTGGCGTGTTCCTGCTGGCCGGTCTGGGCGGGCTGCTGGTGCCGGACCTGGTCGGCCTCGAATGACCCGGGCGGTGTTCTCAGGGCGGTCCAAGGTGGCGTGCCTAGAACGAAAGCATGACCACCGCAGGTTCGGCGCAGGCACGGCGGCTCGGGGTATCGGCTGTCCTGCCCGCCTACAACGAAGAGGCGCTGATCGGCCAGACCGTGCGCCACCTGGCGCGCGTGCTGCGCGACCTGGTTGACCACTTCGAGATCGTCGTTGTCAACGACGGCTCGCGTGACCGTACTGGCGCCATCGTGGCCGCCCTCCAGGACGATCCGACGCTCCACGTGCGGGTCGTCACGCACCCGACCAATCGCGGCTATGGCGCAGCCCTGGCCAGTGGCTTCGACGCCGCCCGCCATGAGCTGATCCTGCTGCTGGACGCCGATGGCCAGTTCGAGGCGGCCGAGGTGATCCACTTTCTGGCGGCGCTCGACGAGCAGACGGACCTGGCCATCGGCTGGCGGTGGAAGCGGGCCGACCCGCCACTGCGGCTGCTGAACGCCGATCACGGTCGCGTTCGGCAACCAGGGCCAGCTGTACGCGCTCGAGGGGCCCGACTCGGGCGCAGGGACCTCGTCACGTTCGATCCGACGACTGGCGCGGCGATCAGCACCGCCCAACTCGAAGCAGTGCGCGTGGATCGCTTGACGCGGCTCCGGCGCGCGCCGGATGGCGCAAGCTTGGATCTGTTTGCGACCGACTGGGGCATCGCCCGCATCGACCTCAGCAGCGACCCACCACGTATGGTCGGGCACGCCACCCTACGGAGCCGCGCGGCGGCGGTGGCCCCAAGCCAGGATGGCAGCCTGCTGTACGCCTCGGATGGTGAGGTCTGGTCCGCCGATCTGAGGTCGCTGGTCACGTGGTTCCCCGCCGCTGGCAGCGGGATCGACCTGGCCCTGGACGCCGCCACGAACCACCTGTACATCATCACCCCGGGCACCGACGCTGGGTTGCCGCAGCACCGCGCCGCGCTGCTCGAGATCGACGCCGCGACCTACGCGCTCGTGCGGGCCGTGCCGATCGACGCCGACGTGCAGCAGTTCCGGCTGGCGCCCGATGCCTCCGCCGTCTACGTCGGACTGGCGAGCGGTGTCATGCGCGTCGACCTCTCTCCGGCGCAACTGGGCGCTACGACCGTCCCCAGCCTGTTGCGGCCACCCGAATCAGCCGTCCGCGATCCGTCGGATGGGCCGCCGCCAGCGGCGCCGTCTGGGCCGCAGCGCACGCCCACGGCTCCTCCAGCAACGACCGTCTTTCGCGAGTCATTCGACGGCAGCCCGGCTACGCCGCAGCCCTTCGATCTGCCGGTCTGGGACGTGACGGTGCACACGGCCGAGCCGAGCGCCTGGTGGCTGCCCCAGCCGTTCCTGCCAGCCTACGGCCCGGACTGCGGCCCGCCACCGGCGCAGCACACCGCGACCACCTGGGCGGCGACGGTGGTCCGCGCAGCGGACCACCTCATGACCAGCCTGGAGGCGTCCCCGTCGGGTGACATCGTGCTTACGCCGAACCATCTGATCGACTTCTCGGCTGGCCCAGCGCACCTCAGCTTCGACCTGTCCACGTACGGCGCCACGCCCTCGAACTGGATCGACGTGTGGCTGACGCCGTTCGATGACGTCCTCCAGCTACCCGGCAACGGCTCCGATCGGGGCGGCCTGAACGGGTTGCCACCACGCGCGGTGCACGTGTCGATGGGCAGTGTGCCGGTCGTTGGCGTGGGCCAGGTGAGCCACGCCACGACGTTCATCGTGGAGATCTTCCGCCCCGACCAGCTTGGGCCGCAGGATTACACGACTGGCGCCTCGATCGAATCGGTCGTGGCCCCCAGTGCGGTGCAACGCGACCGCTTCGAGCTGGACATCTCCCGCACGCACGTCGCCTTCGGCATGCCGGCCTACAACCTGTGGTGGGCCGACACCGATGTTCGGGATCTGGGCTGGTCGCAGGCGGTCGTCCAGCTTGGGCATCACTCGCGGGCGACCAGTCGCTGCGACATCGTCCGGCGCGATCCTGCCGACTGCGACAAGAACACCTGGCACTGGGACACCATCGAGGTCGCCCCGGGCCGCCAGGTGGAGGTGAGCACCGACGACGGTGCGTCCTGGCAGCCGGCGCTGGTGAAACCCGGCCAACTGGCCGGCCCGGGCAGCTTCATGTCGTAGTGGACGCCGGTGCCGGCGGGCGTCGCTCGTGTGCGGGTGCGCGCGAACGCCTGGCCAGATACCACGCCAACTTGGGAGTGGAGGCCGTGGTTTGTCGAGGGGATCTCCCTGTGGGCGCCGCCCGCCGAGGACGATGGGGCCGCGCACTGAGGCGCACCGCGTGGTGCGTTCCCGCCTCGTCGCGATCGGCGTCGCCGTCGGGCTCGCTCTTGCGCTCGCGGCCGCTTCGCCGGTCACGACCGCGCAGCCAACGCCCAGTACGGGCTTCAGCGTCGACGACCACGTCGTGACGTTCTATACGTATCGCGGCGGCGCGCGGGCGTTCGGCGCGCCGATTTCGCGGACCTTCGAGCTGCTCGGCCAGCACGTGCAGCTCTTTCAGAACGCGGCCCTGATCTGGGATCTCCAGACCAGCGTGGCCGAGCTGCCCGGCAGCAGTTGGCTCCCCATCACCGCCGCCGACGGGCTGATCTTTCCGGGGCCTGATGCCGATCTGCTGGCGGCGCTGCCGGACCCAGCGGACCCCAACTACCGGCAACTCGCGCAGGCGTTCTTCACCCAACACGTGCCCGATGTGTGGAATGGTGTGCCGGTCAACTTCAGGAGCACGGTGGCGGGGACCGTCTCATGTGACGTCGCGTTCCCGATCGGTGATTGTGCGCTCGACCGGTTGGCCGAGATCGGCGTCGACGTCTGGGGCCTGCCGACGAGCGACCCGGCGGCCGATCCCAACGAGAGCGGCATCGTCTACCAGCGCTTCCAGCGCGGCGTGCTGCGCTACTCGTCCGCGACCGGCCAGACCACGTGGTTGCCGTTGGGCGAATGGTTCAAGGACGTGCTGCTGGGGACCAACCTGAGCCCCGACCTGGCGGCACAAGTCCAGGACTCCCGCTACCTCGGCCAGTACCAGCCGGATCAGCCCGACCACGTGGCGCGGCCGCTGGACTTGCCGGCTTCGCTGCTCGGCCTCGCCTTCACCCCGGAGTTCGACCCGGTGCTCGGCCCGCCGCGGCTGACGCAAACGGCGGTCGCTGCGACCGAGCAGATCGGCGGGACGCAGGCGAGCCTGGCGGCGACTGCGGCGGTCGCCGGTCAGGCGTACGGGGCCGAGATGGCAACCGCCTACGCGCGAGCGGTTCCGTTCGGCTCGACGCACATCGGCCAGCACGTCGATCCGGGCTCGTCGTCGGTTGCCCTCCGCGGCTCGCGGATCATCTTCCGGCCCGAGCGCCATGGCAACGTGGGCATGGTCAGTATCTCGTTCTACGTGGGCGCCGTCGAAGCGGCGCCCGACGACTACTACGTCGTGACGCTCTATTCCGACATCAATGGCCATCCAGGCATCCTCGGCGACCGCCAGTATGCGCGTCGGCTGATGCCCTACAGCTGGAACACGGTGCCGCTCAACGCGTACTACGCGATCGCGGCGGATCGGGCACTGTGGCTGCTGGTGGAGACGGGCCCGTCGGCGAGCGGTCGCAACGAGCTCATGTATGACGACGAGCCCGACGCGGGCTTCACGTCGTTCCCTATCGCGTTCGACACGGAGCCCTCCATGCTCGGCGGTCCGTTGACGGCCAGACGCTACTCGATGTACCTGGGGGTTGGCTTCGGCTTGTGAGGGTGCTCAGGGGCTTGGGCTGGTAATGGGCTGGAGGTCGGCGGCGCGGCAGGTGTCGGCGGCGCAGGTGCTGAGCTGTTCCAGGCGCTCGTGGAGGGCATCGAGCAGGGCGGGCTGAGCGGAGGCGGCCTGGTTGCGCAGCTCTTCGGGGTCTTCGTCGAGGTCGTACAGTTCGCGCTCGCCGGTGGCGTACTCGACGAGGTCATGTGAGCCAGCCGGGCTGGATGTAGCTGGCGCCGGCGGTGTTCGGGTAGCCGTTGAGGTACTTGCCGATGAGGCCGGTCGTATAGCCCGCGTCGTGCATGGCCGTGGCGATGGTCGACTGTTCGAGGTTGTCGGCGTGGGCCGTCTCGAAGCCGCCGTTGCTGCCACCGTAGACCCGGCCGGCGACCCGAGGAACGCAAAGGGCACAAGCTGCGGCCGCAAAGTTGGCGAGCGCGGCTGGTGGTACCCTGCGGGGCCGGGAGAACGAGGACGTAAGCGAGTCGATGGGTGGGGCGGCGGCCAGCGGCGGGGCGGCGTTTGGCGAGCTTCTGCGGCAGCTGCGGCTCGAGGCGGACCTGACCCAGGCGCAGTTGGCCGAACAGGCCGGACTGAGCACCCGCGCCATCCAGCACCTCGAAGGCGGCCACGGGTCCCCGTACGCCGAGACGACGCGCCGGCTGGCGGCGGCGCTCGGGCTCGAGGGCGAGCTGCGCCGCACGTTCGGGGCGGCGGCCCGTCGCCCCTCCCGGCCGCGTCAGGCCGCTGCCCGGCGGCCGAGCGCCAGGGCAGCAGACGGCCGCGGTCGCCACAACCTGCCCGTGGCGCTCACGAGCTTCATCGGCCGCCAGCAGGAGACGCAGGCGGTGCGGCAGCGGCTGGCTACGAGTCGGCTGCTGACGCTCGTCGGCGCGGGCGGCTGCGGCAAGACCCGCCTGGCGCTGGAGGTCGCGGCCGGGCTGGTCGAGGGCTACGCCGACGGGGTGTGGCTGGTCGAGCTCGCACCGTTGCTGGAGGGCCGCCTGGTGGCCGAGCGGGTCGCCGGCGTGCTGGGGCTGGGCGACGTGCCCGGCGAGTCGATCCAGCACGTCCTCCTCCAGGGCCTGCGCGATCGCGAACTGGTGCTGCTCCTGGACAATTGCGAGCACGTGGCCGAGGCGTGCGCCAGCCTCACCAATGCGATACTGCTGGGCTGTCCGGGCGTGCGCATCCTGGCCACCAGTCGGGCGGTGCTTGGCGTCCAGGGCGAGCAGGTCTGGCGCGTGCCGTCGCTCGGGTTGCCCGATTCGGCCAGGCCGGCCACGGCGGCCCACGTGGCCACCTCGGAAGCGGCGCGGCTGTTCGTCGAGCGCGTCCAGGCGACACTGGCCGACTTTGCGCCGAGCGAGCAGAACGCGGCGGCCATCGCCGAGGTGTGCGCTCGGCTCGACGGACTCCCGCTAGCCCTGGAGCTGGCGGCGGCACGCGTCCGCGGGCTGGGCGTCCGTGAGCTCGCCGCGCGCCTCGACGACTGCTTCGGCCTGCTCCGCTCGACCGCCGTCGCCGGGCGACCGGCCCGCCAGCAGACGCTCCAGGCGACCATCGACTGGAGCTACCAGCTGCTCGACCGGCGCGCGCAGGACGTCTTCGCCCGGCTGTCGGTGATGCACGGCGGCTGCACGCTGGAGGCCGCCGAGGCGGTGGCCGGCGAGCCGGACGGCAGCCTCCTCGAGGTGCTGGAGCGACTCGTGGACCAGTCGCTGGTGATCGCCGAGCCGACCGCCGATGGGGCGCTGCGCTACCGCCTGCTGGAGCCGTTGCGACAGTATGGGTTGGAGCGCTTGCAGGCCGCCGGGCTGGCCGAGCCGATGCGCACCCGCCACGCCCACTACTTCTGCCAGGTCCTGCCGCGCTGGTGGCGGCCCGCGTGGTGGGGCCCAGATACCGACGAGCGGCTGCGGCACGTCGATCGGGAGCTCGACAACCTCCGCGCGGCGCTGCGCTGGCTGATCGACCGCGGCGAGACCGGGCCGGCTCAGCGCGTGGGCTGGGCGCTGGCGCCCTACTGGCTGCTGCGGGCGCGGATCAAGGAGGGCCGGTCGTGGCTTGGCGAGCTCGTCCGGCTCGCCGAGCAGACGCCTGATCGGGCGGCGCGGGCCGGGGTGCTGGTGTGGTGCGGCGGCCTGGCGACCGAGGACGGCGACCACGCCACGGCGCGCACGCTGCTCGCGCCGGCGCTGGGCGAGGCCCGCGCCTCGGGAGACGCGCTGGCGCTGGCGTTCGCGCTGCTGTGGTCGGCGCTGTCGGCCCAGTATCGGCACGAGCCCGACCAGGCGCGCACGTTCGCCGAGGAAGGCGTCGCCGTCAGCCGAGCCGGCGGCCAGCGCGGCCTGGAGGGGATGCTGCTGCGCATCCTGGCTCAGGTCGACCTGGAACGGGGCGCCGTCGAGACCGCCGGCTACCTGGCCGAGCAGAGCCTCGTCGCCTGCCGCGAGGCGGGCCACGGGCCGGGCGTCGCGCTGGCGCTGGGCGTGCTCGGCCTGGTGCGCTTCCGGCGCGGCGAGTATCCGGCCGCGCGAGCGCTGCTCGAAGAGAGCCTGGCCCACACGCGGACCGCGGGCGCGCCGGTCATCCCGCTGCACACGTTGGTCTACCTGGCGTGGGTGCTGCTCGAAGAGGGTGACCTCGACGGGGCGCGGAGGCGGGCCACGGCTGCCCTCGCGGTGGCGCGCGGGGTGCTGGGTGGCGGCGCGTTCCTAGCGCTGCCGCTCGAGGCGCTGGCCCAACTGGCGATTGCCCGGGGCGAAGCGGCGCTGGGGCTCCAACTGGCCGCGGCGGCCGCCACCCGCCGGGCAGCCGGCGCGGCGCCGATCACGCCCACCCAGCAGCAGCAGCTCGAACGCTGGCTGGCGCGGGCGCGGGCGCAGCTCGGTCCGCAACTGGCCAGCGCGGTCGAACTCAATGGCCAGGCGCTGACCGACGACCAGGCCGTCGACCGCGCGCGTTAGCCTAGGGCACGACGCCGGCGGGCGTGGGCGTGTGCCAGGTGTGGTCGGCGCCCATGATGCGGTCAGCCTCGGCCGGCCCCCAGGACTGCGGCTGATACGGGTAAGCCGGCGTGCGATCGTCGAGCACGCGGTCGACCACCCGCCAGGCGGCCTCGACGGCGTCCTCGCGCGCAAACAGGCGCTGGTCGCCGCGGATAGCGTCGCCGAGGAGCCGTTCGTAGGGCGCCATCTCGTCGCCCGACTGATGGCGCGCCACCAGTTCGACCTCCTCGCCGACCATGGCCTCGCCCGGCTTCTTGGCCAGCGCCCCGGCCGAGATGAACACGTCCGGGCTGAGCCGGAAGCGGACGTAGTTCGGATGGCCCGACTCGTGCTCGGCAAAGACGACCGTTGGCGGCCGCTTGAGGATGACCAGCACCTCGGTCGTGGTCACCGGCAGGCACTTGCCGGCGCGGATGAAGAACGGCACGCCGGCCCAGCGCCAGGTGTCGACGTGCAGCCGCAGCGCGGCGAACGTCTCGACGTGCGACTCGGCCGCCACGCCGTCCTCCTGGCGGTAGCCGACGTACTGGCCGCGGACGACGTCGGACGTGCTCAGTGGGCGCATCGCCTTGAGCGCCAGGGCTTTCTGATCGCGGACGGACTCCGGGTCGTGGCTGGCCGGCGGCTCCATGGCGATCATCGCCGTGACCTGCAGCAGGTGGTTCTGGACCACGTCGCGGATCGCGCCGGCCTCCTCGTAGAACGCCCCGCGGCCCTGGACGCCGAAGCTCTCGGCCATCGTCAGTTGCACGCTCTCAACGTAGGTGCGGTTCCACAGCGGCTCGAGAAACGCGTTGGCGAAGCGGAAGTACAGCAGGTTCTCGACCGGCTCTTTGCCCAGGTAG
>Ga0213876_10002297_pt1 | contig 11285 bp, 5 predicted proteins | sample BarmaccomBMRX_R9_FD_160113 | JGI IMG/M metagenome (GOLD analysis project Ga0213876, IMG submission 160113) | Root-associated microbial communities from Barbacenia macrantha in rupestrian grasslands, the National Park of Serra do Cipo, Brazil - RX_R9 | ecosystem: Host-associated > Plants > Roots...
TGTCGTTCGTCGCCTTGCTGAAACAGGCGTCCGAAGTAGACGTCCTTTGGATGGCACTCTTCCACGACCTCAGCCCAACGAGTGCCTAGGTCGTCCCGAGATCCCCACATCGCCCACACCTCAAGCTCTTGTCTTGCCACCACCAAGACCGCTTTCTCTCGTCCATCGCAGGTGTCGAGAAGCGCCTGAAACGAGTCCGCTCTCGCATCCAAGCAGTCACGATCTATCGCGATGATGATCAGGTCAGAGACAGTCGAGTAGCGAGCGACGATGCCACAAAGTTCGCGCTTGAGGTCTCCGATGCCGCGCAATTGTGGATCCGTCACCGCACGGACTATTGCTCGTGGTTTGCCGACTTCGCGCAACAACGCTTCAACCACAGGGCGCAGGACAAATTGGTCGAGGGTATGGTCCTCACAAACCAACGCAACCCGGTAGCTCATCGCTGCCTACGCGTCGGCAGCTAACTGGAGCCAACCCTCTGCCTGAAGGTCGCCGAGGCTACGATCGCTTGTCGCTCCTTCAAGATGCGGAATCTTGCCGACAGCGACTGGCTGCGAGCACATGTGCTCGTGATTCCATCCGAAAATGACTGAGTTCTCGATGGTGTTCTTGGACGCGTAGTCGAGCACCGCGGGCGAATGAGTCGAGGCGATGACTTGAATTTCCTTGCTAGTCTCCGCGGTCTGTTCAAGCATCTGGATCAGCAACGAAAGCCGGGATGGACTTACACCGTTTTCGATCTCTTCGACTACGAGGGTCTGGCGCCCCTCCGCACCGACCGCGGCCAGTGCGAGTGCAGCAAACCTTAGGGTTCCGTCCGACAAAGAGGGCGCAGCGATTTCATTTCCGAATGCCGCCTCCTTGACTGCGAAGATCACCTCTCCAGTAGGGGCTTGCACGGTCTCGATGGACTCGATCGGCATCGGCGTTAGCTCGCGTAGCCAGGCGTTAATCGCATCCAACCTCGATCGCGCTTCCGGCAGACCGGTAACAGCCTCGTATTGCTCCTCGCCGTTTGCAGTCCGGCGCCGAAGTACTCTGCGCCGCCGCGCGTCTTCGAGCAATTGCCAGACGACCGCAGCAAAGTTCTCGCCATGCTCGCCGAGCTCCGATCTGCCGAGGGGCGAGTACTGCCGAAGGATCTCGGGTCGAAGCTCGAGGAGGCGAATTGAGGCGAATTCACTTCTAACCGCTTGGGCTGCATCCTCATTAACGCGACTCTCGGCACGCCGACTCGTGAACTGCGACAGAATGAAGTCGTAAGGTGAGAAGTCGCGGCGCGGATTCAGTCCCCGCGTCCCCTTATGAAATCGTGCTACGACCACGGGTGACTCAGGATTCTGTTCGAGCGCACCGGTATCGGGTCGAGTGCTGTAGACGTAGCTCCCAGGGTGGGCGCGGCTCCTGAGTTCCTCTTGAGTCACGCGATATGAGGCGACATCGACTTCAATGTAGTAGTCGTAGACGTCACGTCCTAGGGTCATCCGGACACTGATTGAGAATTCTGCAGACTCTGAAAGTAGGTGGGTCGCCGCGGCCCCACCCCCACGAACACCGCTGACTGCAGCAGATGCGCTCGCTGGCGACGAATGTCCTTCAATAGCGTCGCGGACCGAGCGACCGTCCCCTACCGCCTTGAGGAACCTCAGAGCGTCAAAGAAGTTCGACTTTCCCGCCCCGTTCGCCCCTAGAACCATTGAAACCGGTCCAAGCTCGACCGTGGCATCGCGGAACGTCTTGAAGTTCTGCAACGTGATGCGATTGATCAACGCGAACTCCCGCTCTTCGGCATCTGTAGCGCGATTCTCGCAGTACTCCGCCGCACTCCGCGAGCCTGACTGCTCCTAAGCCCGTCACCCAACGTGCTTCCGCCAGCGTCTGCTCGGCCGCAGTCCGGCTTCTGCCAGGATCCGAGCCACGGAATCGAAGGAAATCCCGACCAGTCGGGCTATGGCGCTGAGCGGCTCTTCGCTGCTCGGAGACTTGGGTCGCGTCCATGGCACGACGCCAAGCGCCCCGTCAGTCGCCCCCGTGGCTGGCGGGGCTTTCGCTTGGCGCAGTTCAGCGACGAGCTGGGTAGTACTCGCGGGCGATGTCGCGCCAGCTATTCGGGCAACGCGAGGTGTCTGACCACGTCCTGTATGGCTTCGTCGCAGTCGTGGTAGCCGTTCTGTTTAAGGAAGGAGTCCAAGAAAGCGGCCACCAGTTCACCTCGCGGCCGTCGCAGCTTCCAGCTCGTCAGCGCCCGGCGGGCGTAACCGTCTGGTGGGCAAAACGGGCGCTGTTCGCCGCCTGCTCGTGGAGGGCGTGTGCCAGGAAACGCCATATCACTCCACGGCAACTGTTGGTGGTCAGCCTGCCGGATGTGAGCCCACCGCGATGAACCAATCTAAACGGCGCGGAAGTTCAAGCCATCGACGTGGGAAGACCTCACGGTACGACTTGCTTGAAGCGGCACGAGCCAACGCCACAACGGGTGTAACCACGTCAAGAATCGGAAGCACGAGCCGGCCATCTGATGTGGTGGCCGGCGTCACGAACGTGCAGTAGTCGATCCGGCCAGCCGCCCAGACCCAGATGTACGGCACGCACGAGTCGGTCGTCTCACCGTCGAACTTCACGCCAGATTGGGGCAGAGACATCGACGGCTCGGCTGGGAACTGGCCGGGAAACTGTGACCGGACGAATCGAACAGCAGCGTCAGGGTTGACCTCATGAGTCCGAAGCGAGCGAGTCGGCGCACAAACTGCCAACACCCGAATCCGCTCTGTGTCAGTGAAGGAACTAAATAATTGCCATTCGCCAGCGCCTATCGGACGGTGATCGGGTGCGAAACGCTGGCGCACGGTCGCGGCCAACTGGCCTCCCCACTTGAACAGTGAGGACACCACGGCGGCCACGGCTGCACTCACCGCAGCGGTCACGATCACCGAGTCGGGCATCTGTCCCTTATACGCCGAGGGTCCGACACGAAGTCGTGATTGACGGGTGAATGAAGATCAGGTCGGCGAACCTCGATATCGTCGGCTCGATCTCCATGAAAGGGTTGAGATGGCAAAGCAAACAGTCGTAACGCTGATCGACGACATCGACGGTGGTCCTGCCGATGAAACGGTCACCTTTGCACATCGCGGCCAGTCATACGAGATCGACCTGAGCGCAAAGAACGCTGACAAGTTGCAAGCTGCGCTTGCACCGTGGATCGCCGCTGGCCGTAAGTCAGGTCGAACCGGCAGTAGCCGCAGGTCATCGTCGGCCAGTGGCATCGACCCAAAGGCTGTACGCGCTTGGGCTACGTCGAAGAAGATCGCGGTGCCCGCACGTGGTCGCATCCCTACTGCGGTGATTGATCAATTCCGGGCGGCTGGCCACTGAATGTAGCCGTCGATCGACGGAAGGCGCTTGGAGCGCTGCGGCCAGCGTGAGAAACTGGAACCGGCGATGGCTACAACGAACCGTTACGAACAAGCAATGCAGGACGGAGCCCGCCAGTACGCGGACGTTCTAGCCGCACTGGACCAAGCTGGTCTGCCGACCTCTTTCACCCAAACCGGCGGCATGTGTGCGGCACTCGAGTCACGCCTGCCCGCGGGCTGCGGTATCGGGTGTGTACGCGGCCGCTGCCCGACGTCAGGCGAACAGTCGACATCGTGTTCAGATCGGCCCGTGTTGCGGTCGAGGTCCGAGGCTGCTTCTGGCACGCCTGTCCGGAGCACTACCGCTTGCCGCAGACCAATGACAGCTATTGGTCGGCGAAAGCGGCGAGGAACGTCGCCCGCGACCGCGACACTGCAGAGCGCCTCACTGCTGCCGGCTGGCGGCTGATCGTGGTGTGGGAGCACGACGACGTACACGAGGCAGCCGCACACATTGAGAGCGCCGTAAGAGAACGACCACAAAGCCATCTGCCGCGAGAACAATGGAGTGGCGGCGCTCGTTAGACGATCTTTTGGGATAAGTGGACGAGCCGACTACCTTCGACTAGTGGACCATTGAGACAAGAGCACGCCAATCCCGATTACACATAGCCCAATTCCCTGTTGCGTAGAATTCAATAATATCGCAATCACGCCGAACGCCACGAGGAGTAGTCCCCACGTCTTACCTCTCCTGAGTTTATGCCGAGAATTGCTGATATTCACTAGCGCATTATTATGGCCGATGGGCGCCGCGGTGTCAATACAATTTGATATTAGTAATCTTCCGTCCTCTATTTCTGGATGCCATAATAGTAGCCGTAGTAGCGTCGTGAGGCGTAGTTTGAGTAGCTACTGCCACCACGGCCACCGAATATCCCGTAGAGATCGTCATATGCCGCATTAACATAGCCGTAGGTGCCGTACGCCCACCCAGCAACAGCGAACGCGCACCCTGCTCCCAGAGAACCAACACATGCGCCAGCCGCCGCATAGGTGCCGGCGATCTCAAAACTTGTAATGACCGCAAGGTGCGCAACGTGGTAAGCGGTGCTATTACAGTTTGAGCCCAGGAATCCGCCCCAGCACAGCCCTGACGGGTCCGTGCCGACGGTCGGTTGATCATTGGCATAGGCGTACGGCGAGTCTGCCAGACTGTCTACCGATTGTGGTAGCGGGTCTTGGCTGAGGAAGCGACCACTGGTGGGGTCGTACTCGCGGGCGCGCAAGTCGTACTGCTGACTCGGGTCTTGCACCTGGCCTTGCCAGCCGATCTGCTGCGTCGGTGCGCCGGCCACCAGCGAAGTCACCGACAGGGTGTTGCCGTAGCCGTCGTAGCTGGCGGTGGATTGCATCGTGCCGCTGCTGTCGACGATGCCGACGGTGCTGCCTTGGTCGTCGTGCAAGTCGTAGTAGCTGCCGCTGGCGGTTGTAAAGCCAAGGGACCCGTTGCCCCACAGGTAATTTTGGGTTGCGGTCGGCGTTGCGCTGGTGGCGAGTTGCGGGAGCGGCCCGTTGATGTCCCACGTCTGGGTCGTGGTAGTGCTGCCGGTGGTGCTCGTGGCCCGGTTGCCGTAACCGTCGTATGTGTAGCCGTAGTTTGTCCCATCGACGGTGGCCGCGGTGAGCTGGCTGGCCGCATTCCAGCTGTAGGTGTCGGGACCAGCGCTCGTCTGTCGGCCCGCGGCGTCGTATGTGCTCAGAGTCGTGTTCGCGCCGGTGACGCTCTTGGTCAACTCGTCGTCAGCATTGAACGTGTTGGTCGTTGTGGTCGTGCTGCCCGTACCGGTGGTCTTGCTTTTGATGTTGCCGTCGTTGTCGTACGCGTAGGCGATCGTGTTGGTCGCGCACGACGCTCCGTAGCAAGCTTTCGTCAGGCGTCCGAGCGAGTCGTAGGTGTACGTGATCGGCCCGCTGGGCGTGGTCAGGTTCGTAGGGTTGCCGGCTGGATCGCGCTTGATTGTGAAAGCGTCGAGCGTCGAGGCGCCTTTCACAGCCGAGATTGCGGTGAGCCGATCGGCGTTGTCGTAGGTGCGCTTCTCACTGGCACCACTTGAACTCGGCAGCGCGGTCGAGCTGAGGTTGCCGTCCGCGTCGTAGCTGTAACTCGTCGTTGCACCGCCGCTGGTGACGGAAGCGAGCCGCTGATCGGCGTCGTACGTGGCTGTAATCGCCAAGCCGTCGGGGTACGTGCGCGAGTTGACCTGGCCGTCCGGGGTGTAGCCGTAGATGAAATTACTGCTGCCGGTGGCGGTCTTGGTCAGATGGTTGCGGGTGTCATACGTGTAGGTATTTGTGCCGATGCCGTCGACCATCTTGGTGACGTTGGAGTCAGCGTCGTAGGCGTAGTGGACTGCCGGCGTGCTGTCGGAATAGGTGACAGCAGTTCGCCGGTCGAGCTGGTCGTAGCTATATGTGGTGACCGCGCCCGTCGCATCGGTACGGCTCGCCACACTGCCGTCGGGATCGTAGGTCTGACTGCTCGTCTCGCCGAGCGGCGTCTTCGTTGACGTTAGACGGTTTGCGGAGTCATAGGCGTATGTGGTCGTGCGGCCATTACCGTTGATGCGCGTCGCAAGGTTGCCAACGGCGTCGTAGGTCGAGCTAGTCGCGCTGCCGTTTGGCGCGGTGATCTTGGTCTGGTGGTTGGCGTCGTCGTAGGTATAACTCGTCTTGTTGCCGCGTGGGTTGGTGACGCTCAGAACGTTGCCAACGGCGTCGTAGGTCGTCGTAGTGACGTGTCCCAGCGGGTCGGTAGTCGTCAATGAGCGGTCATCGTTGTCGTAGGTAAACGTGGTCGTAAACTTCGCTGGCGTGCCACCGCTCACATTTCCGCGCGGTGAGACACGGCTGGTCATCCGCCCGGCCGCGTCGAAAGCCATGGTCATGCTCTTGCCGAGCGGGTCGGTCATCTTGATCAGGTTGCCCGCGGAATCATAGAAGTAGCTCGTCTTCTTCCCCGAGGCATCGGTCGTCGACAGTCGCGCGCCCGTCGTGGCGTCGTAGGTGTGGCTGACGAAGCTGCCGTCTGGGGCGGTGACCTTCAGCAGGTTGCCGCGGCTGTCGTAGCTGTAGGTAGTGGTGTTACCGCGGCCGTCGGTGAACGTCAGCGGTTCGTTGAAGTTGTTGTAGGTCCAAACATCGTTGTAGCTGAGCGGTGCCGGCGCGGTGCGGTCGATCATGTTGCCGGCGTCGTCGTACTCCATGGTTGTGACATTGCCGTTCGGGCTGGTGCTCGCGGAGACGTCACCGTCGTTGTCGTACACGTATGAGGTGGTGTCACCCGCCGGGTCGGTACGGCCAGTCAGCACATTGCCGTTGTATGCGTCGACCCATTTGTTGCCGCGGGCATCCGTAAAGGTGGTGACCTTGGGGCTAGCGGCATAACTGAACGTGGAACTCTGACCAAGCGCATTTGTTTGGCTGACGACCTGCTTGCTCGTGTTGTACGTGTTGGCGACGACGGTGTGGCCATTGCCGTCGACGACCGATGCAAGCAGTCCGGCTGAGCTGTATATGAAGTGCGTGACGGCACCGGAGGGATCGCTCACTGATATCAATTGGCCGCTGCCGTTGTATCCGTAGCTCACCGAGCGGCCCAGAGGCAGGCTCATGCCGGACAGCAGTGTGCCCGTGTAGGTGAACGTGACCGTCCGACCGGCATTGTCGGTCACGCTTGTCAGTAGTCCGGCGGTGTAACTCAGGGAGATTCCGACGCCGTTGCGGTCCTGTTCAGCGGTCAGCTGGCCGGAGGCGTTGAAGGTCAGTTGTGTCCCATCCTGCCGGGTGACTTGCCAGTCGCCCGACGGTAGCTTCGCAAGCTGTGAGGCCACACCCGCATTGCCGACCCATTGGCCAGAAACGAGCTTGAAGATGGCGGTCTGAGCGTTCTCGGACGTCAATGTGACGGTGCTTGCTGTAATTGCCAGCTTGGACGAGTAGGTATTGGTCCAACCCGTGCCGAGATCGCCTTTGGCGGTGTTGTCGGACGAGTAATAGCGCGTGAAGTCGAATGGCACGCCGAGGCCAGGCAGCGCCGCGTCAGTCTGCTGGGTGGAGTAGGCGCCGGTGGCGGTATTGACTGGTTCGGCGTAATACCCCGACGGGTTGCGCACATCGAAGCCGCCGCCAGTGCCGTAGGTGTAGCTGAGTGGTGCAGGTGGCGGTGGGCACTTAATCAAGACCTGTGCGGTGGTCGAACTGTACGACGTCTGCAGGCTGCCGCCAGTTGGCAGGTTTCCGTCCGACACACCTGTGAAGGGACCGGTTAGGGTGCTGGCCTTTGCCGCGACAATCGGGTCGCCGCAGGGCGGGGTGAAGCCCGGGTTTGCCAGCGTCAAGGACATCGATTTGAGGTTGAGGGCGTTGGTGGTCACCAGCCGCCCGAAGTCGCCTGGGCTGTCACCGTCGAGCTGGAGGTGGCCGTTCGGCGTGCCCACCACTGTTGCCGTGACTACAGCGTTCGGTTCGGCCTCAATCTGACCACTCAGATTGAGGTCCGGCAGAGTGACACTGCCCTCAAAGTCCAGACTGCCGTTGATGGAGACCTGGCCATTGCCGGGGAAGCTGCCGGATTTGGCGATCAAACGGACCGGATAATCGTTGAAATTGAGGAAGGCGGTATCGGCGACGTTGTAGGAACCACTGTCGCCGGCTGACGAAGGACTGGAACCGCCGGAGGTCGTCAGCGTGCCGCGTCCGATCGTCACACTGCCGAAGTTGTCAAAGGGAGCCGCGATGTCCGTGGTCGAATTGGATGCGCTGCCGGTGTAACGCATGGTCGCGCCGGCATCATTGACGAAGCTGCCGCAGCAACCGTTTCCGATTTGGTCGCTGTCCGAAAGAGCTACGGTACCCGCGTTCTCGAGGACGGAGCCATCCTGAAAGTCAACGCCCGTGGCCGTCTGAATCGCCATCGACCCGTTGTTCAACAGTCGTAGCCCGCCTGTGAGTTGAGCACCGCCGAGCGTGCCGTCATCACCCTCAGGGATGTTGATAGTGCCCTTGCCAGCTAACGTGCCATTGCTGACTTGCAGATCGGGGAAGCCGATCGTAGTGCCCTTACCAACATGGACGCGGCCGGTTACGGTGACTTGGCCCACCCCGGTGAAGCTGGCTGACGACGCGAGGTGCTGGTCGCCCCCGAATGTCAGGCTGCCGGCGGCTGCCGTTGCAAAGCTACCGGTGTCGCCGTGTGCCGACTCAGTCGAAGATCCCCCATTGAGCTTTAGGGTGCCCTTCTGAACAGCAACCGAACCAAAGTTGTCGAAGGGCACGCTTACCAGAGTCGACGAACTCAGGGCGCTGCCGGTGTAAGATAACGAGGCGCCTGAGGAGTTGATAATCCAGCCGTCGGCCGTGCAGCAGGCATTCTCGATCACCGCACTGTCGGCGAGGGTCATTGTCGCATTATTGGTAATGATCGACGTATCCTGCATTTCAAGATCCGCAGTTGCCGCTTGTGTGGTCGTGCCGTTATTGATGTATTGCAGTCCGCCGCTGAAAGTACCGTCGGCCAAGTCGGCGACGCCGTCTGCCGCGATGATAAGACTGCCATGTCCAGCAATCTCGCTACCTGAAAGAAGCAAGTTCGACAAGGTGAGCGTCGTTCCAGACGGCACCGCCATCCGGCCACCCGTGAGCGAGATTTCGCCCGCACCTGGGAATGTCGTCCCGGTGCGAAATGTCCGAACGTACCCCTTGAACGCGATCACGGCGGCGGACGAAGCATCGTAGGAACCAGTATCGCCCGCGGAATCGTCGGTGGTACCGCCGGTGAAAGTCAGCGTGCCCTTTGTGACCGATACCGTGCCGTAGTTATCAAATGCCGTCTGTACGCGCGCGGACGAACTCGATGCGCTGCCCGCGAACGACAGCGTTGCACCTGACTCGTTCTCCATCCAGCCGGTGCCGTTGAAGGAGCTGGTGTCGGCGAGGGTCAGCTGGCCAGCGTTGTCCAGAACCGACGTGTCGGCGAAAATCAGCGTCGAGTCCTGTGCGATCGAGCCGCTGCCGTGATTTTGCAGCGTCACACCGCCCTGCAACTCGCCGCCCAAGATCGAAAGGTTGCCTGAGCCGGGGATAACGAAGCTGCCTGAGCCAGAGAGTGTGCCGTTGGCGGTCAGCTTGAGCGTTGGAGCAGTAACCGTGGCGTCCGCGATGACCGTACCCCAGACCTGGATATTGGCAATCTGTGATGCGTCCGCCTCGGTACTGGTGCCGACCGTCAAGGTGCCATTCGAATTCGTTGAGGTGCCAATCTGCAACGTGGGAGTCACCGTGCTCTTTGGCCAGTTGATGCCTGCGACTGTCGCCGCGGTCGTCAATATTGCGGTCGACTGACTCGGGGAGGCCGACATGCACACGTAGTCCGAGCGACCCGGCAACCGCCCAGCCGAGCCGCCGCCGTCGGTCAAGGACCAGTTGCGGGCCGTACCCCAAGCGGTGCTCGTGTGCCCAGTCCAGTAAATACTGCAACTCGGCGTCGAGCCCCACGAGTCACTGGCGAGCCATGCCCCGGCTACGCCGAGGCCGGCGATGAATGACCACATAACCAGCCGCACGGTGGGCCGTGGACGACGCGTTGACAACTTCATGGGCTCCCCGCGAGGACAGTTGATCAGCACAACATCGGGCACATTGCAATCGCCCTCGCGGCTCAGTCCACGATGGTGCCAAGGCTTGCTGAGACCGCCGCCGCACGCGACCGTGATGGACGATAGCGGCGCTAAGCCGACGCGTCCGGAAAACCGGAATCTGTTCATCACAAGGTGCAGGAGCCCCGATGTCTCACGCGATCTTGATCGCGTTCGTAGCAGCCGTAATCGTCGTTCCTCCCGCGGCCTGGTTCGGTACAGCGCTTTGGCGTGCCGTCGACAATCACAACAGCGAGCGGAATTAGAACGAGCGCGATCTTGTGCTGGCGGTTAAGCGTGCGGGCTACACGGTGCGCTCTGTCTCGTCCGGTTTCGACGGCGGTGGGGATGGCGCTGCCGAGTGCGGAGTTTGGACCAAGGTGGTGTTCTCAACGGATGAGCCGCCAAGGAGGGTCTACTCCAAAGTCGCGATGGCCGAAGGCCGCGTGCTGGCTGTAGCGGCTGTGCCACCCATCTCTTTACATGAGGTCGTGGTCATCAGCACCGATATCGCCTCGAGCGGAAAGGACGCCTGGCTCGATCCTCGTTGCGGCGGTGCAGTGGCCGAGCAGGGCTGAGAGCCACGATTCTAAGTGATGCTCCCGGCACGAGCCAGAGGGAGACGATAGCGTCCGAGGGGCGCTAACCTTGGGTCGACGCAGCCCTTCAAGGGCGAACCAGGCGGTCGAGATGTGAGCTCGCCGTCAGCGGCCACGGTCGATTTCAACGGCAGGTGGCCCGGCAGTAGGGGACGGGCTGCAATGCCGTCGTGTCAGAAGGTGCCCTATAAGTCGCAGTGGCAGGCAGATGTCGCTCTGCGCGCCATCAGACGCAAGACGACACGGCAAACCAAGACGCCGATCGCGACCTACTGGTGCCGAACCTGCGGCCATTGGCACCTCACCTCGAAGGGGCGAAGCCAGACACCACCTTGGCTTCGTGCGCGCCGCTCCGGCCCGGGGCATGGATGATGCCGTTCTCGGCGGTCGCTAAAGCGACTGGGCGTTCAGAGGCGTCGAAGCCCAAGCAGCCGTCGGCGAATCGCGGCCGTGCACAGGGAGTGTCGCCCTGATGTCGCTTACTTGTTGAGCCACTCCCAGAACGGCTTCGGCATCCAACCCTGACGTGGCTGACCAGAAATATCGACGACGAATCGATCGTCGTTCGCCTTCATCACCTCACCCATGGCATCACTGACTTGTGCGACCGTCTTCGCAGTTTTCAGAAACCA
>Ga0213876_10002298_pt1 | contig 11278 bp, 13 predicted proteins | sample BarmaccomBMRX_R9_FD_160113 | JGI IMG/M metagenome (GOLD analysis project Ga0213876, IMG submission 160113) | Root-associated microbial communities from Barbacenia macrantha in rupestrian grasslands, the National Park of Serra do Cipo, Brazil - RX_R9 | ecosystem: Host-associated > Plants > Roots...
ATTCCCGACATCGCCTCGCAGGCCGAGGGCGGTCGCAGGGCCATTCGCGCCTTGATGAAGAATTGGTTTTCGCCGGCTTTCGACGAGGTCTATCGCGTGCTCTGCGAAGCAGCGCCGCAACACGACTGCCTGGTGGCGCACCATGTCTCTATGATCGCCAGCGCGGTCGCGGAAACGACCGGCATTCCCTGGGCGACCGTGGTGCTCGCGCCGTGCATCATTCCTTCCAGCTACACGCTGCCGCTGGTCTTCAGCCGCCGGCCTTTTCGTGGTCCGCTGGGACGCGTGCTCAATGCGCTGCTTTGGACGCTGGCACGCCGCGGCCTGGGCCGGATCGTCGATCCTTATCTCGACCGTTTCCGGCTTGCTCACGGCCTCCAGCCAATGCGCGACGTGGCGTTTCGCACGGGTTTGTCGCGCGAGTTGTTGCTGACACTTTACAGCCGGCACTTTGCCGCGCCGGAGCCGGATTGGAGCGCGGAAAAAAAGCAGGCTGGCTTTTGTTTTTGGGATCCGATTTCGGCGGAAGCTTTTCAGCCGCCGGCTGACCTCGTCGCCTTCCTCGCCGCCGCGGAAAAGGCGGGCCGCAAGCCGTGGCTGTTCACTCTCGGCACCACGATGATCGCCGACCCGCAGGGATTCTATCAAGCCGCCGTTGAATCCGTGCGCGGCACGCCGGAACGCGCCATCCTGCTCGTTGGCCGGATGGAAAACGCGCCACCGAACCCGCCGGAAAATGTGCTCGTGCTCGCCTACGCCCCCTTCGGCTGGTTGATCCCGCGTTGCGCGGCCGTCGCCCACCAATGCGGCATCGGCACCTGCGCGCAGGTCTTGCGCGCCGGCCTGCCGAGCGTCGGCTGCCCCTATGCGTTCGACCAGGCGGCCAACGCTTCGCAGCTCGCCGCGCTCGGCGTCGGCATCGTGCTGCCGCGCGCGCGCCGCCGCGCCGCGGATTTGCGCGACGCCTTCACGCGGCTGCTCGCCAGCGAAGACGCCAGCCGCCGCGCCCAGGCGCTCGCCCCGGCGTTGCGCGCGGAGGATGGACCCACCCGCGCGGCGGAGATTCTTGAAACATTCGTGAACGAACGCACCGCCGCTGCTGGATCGCGCAGCTCCCCGTGAAGCAGCCCGACTCTCCCAGTCCGCCCAATGCCGGCGAAAGCCGTGCGGAACTCGACGGCCTGGTCGTCAACATCGAACTCACGCTCATCAGCATCACCCAAGGCGTCGCGCTTTATTTCCTCATCGACAACGCGCGCGCGCTTTGGCTCGGCCCGCGCCCCGGCGACTGGCTCTATGCCGCGTCTGGCCTCGTGGTGCTGCTCCTCTTTTGGTCGCGCGCCATGATGCACACGCTGACGTTGATCCGCTGGCCGCTGGAGTTCGTGCATAATTTTTTCTACGTCGCCTGCGCCATGTTCGAGGCCATCATGTTCGCGCACCTCGGTCATCCTTCGGCCTGGTTTGCGTTGAATGCCGCGCTGGCCGTGCTCGCGGAGTGCTTGTTTATCTTCGATCAACGCCTGATCCGCTTGCGCCGGGCGGAAGCCTCCCGCGCGGGCAGCGCGCCGCGCGCGGCGGGCACGGAGCTTTACGCGCTGATCGCCGCGGACCAACGGCTGAACATCCGCCTGCTCGTGCCGGTGCTCCTTGCCCTGTATCTCGGCGCCTGGCTGGTGTGGCGCCAAACCGCGGCCGATGATGTGGCCTCGGCAGTCACGCCCACTTCAGCGCGAAATCTCGAGCTGCTGCTGCTCGCCTTCCAGCTCATCGGCTTGCTCGTTTATCTGACCACCAGCGTCCGACAATTCGCCCGTCTGGCGCCGTTGATCGTGCGGGCCCGCGGCGAATGGCGCTCCGCGGATTGAAGGCCGCGCGGCGGTGTTCGAGCTTCGTGAGTGAGCTAACTTTTTGTCATCCCGAGCGGAGTCGAGGGACCGGTAATAATATACTTGACAGGACAAAAGAGCGTGGTAGTTTTATCGCATGAGCAGCGAGATTCCCATGACCTTGGCGGAGGCAATCGTTTATTTTTCAAACGAGAGCAACGCCTTTGCATTCATTCGTTCGATGCGCTGGGAAGGTAGTGTTGCGGTTTGTCCCGCCTGCTCATCGAAAGAGTCCTACCCGCTGGCGGGGCGGCTCTGGAAGTGCAAGGAATGCGGCAAGAAATTCAGCGTCCGCGTCGGCACGATCTTTGAGGACTCGCCCCTGAGCCTTGGCAAGTGGATGTCCGCTTTCTGGCTCATCGTCAACGCCAAAAATGGGATTAGCTCTTACGAGATTCATCGCGCTATCGGCGTCACGCAGAAGACGGCGTGGTTCATGTTGCACCGGATTCGCATGGCGATTCAGAATGGCAGCATCGAAAAGCTGAAAGGCATCGTGGAAAGCGACGAGTGCTTCATCGGCCCCAACGCCGACTTCATGCACAAGAGCGTCAAAAAGAAGAAGGGCATCGCCCCCGGCTACACGGCCAAGACGATGGTGTGGGGCTTGCTCGAACGCAGCCAAGAAAAGGGCAAGTCGAAAGTGCGCGCCAAGGTGCTTAAAAACTCCAAGAAGCCCACGCTGCTCGCTGGCATTCACGCCAACGTGGAAGCCGGCTCCGAGCTGCACACGGACTCCTGGGTTGGCTACAAGAAGCTAAATGCCAACGTGGTTCACAAGTTCGTGGACCACGCCGCTGAATACGTGCGCGACAACGTGCATACGAACGGGCTGGAAAACTTCTGGTGCCTGCTCAAGCGCACGATCAAAGGCACCTATGTCAGCGTGAACGCCGAACACCTCTTTCGCTACTTGGACGAGCAGTGCTTCCGTTTTAACGAGCGCAAGGACAACGATCAGGGGCGCTTCCTAAAGGCAGTCGCCGGCATGGTTGGCAAGCGGCTAACCTATGCGGCGTTGACGGGCCGAAGCGACAGCCTTCCGGGCACAGCAGCGTAAGAAAAAGGGGCGGCCCGAAAGCCAGCGGATTACGGAGCGCGGACGGGACGACTGCTAGTTGTCAGTCGGCGGCGTTTAGCCTATGCTGGACGCCATGAGCGAGCCTGCCGCAGCAGATAAGCCAGAGCCGACGCCGTTCGAGAAGCTACAGGCGTTTACACGGCAGATATTGGCCGTGCCGAAAGCCGAGATAGATCGGCGCGAAAGGGAATGGCGCAAACAGCGGCAGTCTAACCAGCAACGCCGAGGGAACGTTCTTGGTGGCGAATAAGGGCAACGATACTTCTTCCAAAATCGGTCGGAATGTAGCCGGCGCCAAGGCAAGCTGGGCACACTTCCCATTCATCCGCATACATGGCGGCCCGTCCTCCTTTGCCTCCGCAGTCTTGACAACAATGTTCAAGCGGGGGCAGTTGCGACAACGCTTCGTATTGGTTGGGATACTCCATAGTGCTTAGTCCGGGTGTGTTAGCAACCAAGAATCTACAAAGCCAAGCAAATCATTTCCACAGCGAATTGTCGAATTGACGTAGTGCGCGACATCGCTCCCGCTTAGGTCAAGTTTTTGTTTAATTTCTAAACCCTTTGCACTCAATCTTTGATCTTGGGCAACCCTGTCTTTGAAGGTCTGGTCAATTATGCCGGCTCGATGAGTTAAAACATTTCGCACAGCCTCTAATATCCTGACCTGATCGTGTTGCTTAAACAGCGTGTCCGCCTCGTCCTTAAAATTGATTTTATATACAGAATGAATGTTGGCTAAGCGGTTGAAGCTGAATTTTTGGGCTTCGTAAACTATCGTTCCTATTTTGTTCTTTATGTCATATCCATACCTTGCAAGGGTATCTATTGATATAGAGGTAAGATCGTCTTTTTGTTTGCCATCCATCGGATTTAAGGGAGAGCCATGCTCACGTATTTTTGGTGACTTTAGCGCAATGTCACCTAGCGTTTTTGGTCTTGCATTTGTGGCTGCAATCCATAGGTCGGTAGCCAACACCTCGAAACTTGTCCAGATATTTACCAGCAGGGAAATATAGATTGATTCCAAGGCTAACATTGCCTCAGGCTTGGCCTCCGCACCAAAGATTTTTTTGAGCATTCTGACAGCTTGATCGGTTTCTTTTCTTAAGCGATGAGGGTCTCTGGCATTAAGTTCTTCATCAATTTGGATAGCCGCCTGATAAATCTTTTCGCCAAGCGCATCAAGTTTAGTCACATCAACGGCTTGGCTGAAATTATTCGTCTCTACACCCAGCACCTGAATCTTTGCATATTCTACTAAGAGGGTCGCCCCTGCTCGCCGCCCTGCAAATAAATTCAGTTAGCGTTACCAAGGTAACGAACTTATAAACATTAGACTCGAACGCCTTTTCAATATCGCGTAACTCAGGCGAAGTTACCCCTTTTGAATCGTTGGGGCGCGGACTTAGAATTTTAAAGAGCAACTCGGAGGTAAAATCGCACTCAGCCATCCTGTCATCCTGCCAACCCGGCCCGCGAAGTCAAGGAATTTGTCCAGTCAAATATATTATTGCCCCTCGACTCCGCTCAGGATGACAAAGGAAGTAAACGCCGCGGCAGACTCGCAGGGTAGTCCACAATTCCATCTTGCCTTTTCTCGAAAAAAATTCGCACGCTATTTCCCTCCGCTACGTCATCCGTTTCCTTTCCCCCCAACGATTGCATGAGCGCCCATTCCCCGATAGCTGACAACCCCCTGCTCACCACCGCGTCCTCCGCCGGCCCGGCCCGCACGCTGACCTTTGGCGTCATCGTCGCCGCGCTTGGATATTTCGTGGACATCTACGACCTCGTGCTCTTCAGCATCGTGCGCAAAGCGAGCCTGCTCGGCATCGGCGTCACCGAGCCGCACACCCTCACCGACCTCGGTCTCGCGCTGCTCAACACGCAGATGATCGGCATGTTGCTCGGCGGCATCATGTGGGGCGTGCTCGGCGACAAACGCGGCCGGGTTTCCATCCTCTTCGGTTCCATCATTCTCTATTCCATCGCGAACCTGCTCAACGCCGGCGCCACGACGCTCAACCAATTTTTCATCCTGCGCTTTGTCGCCGGCGTCGGCCTCGCGGGCGAACTCGGCGCGGGCATCACGCTCGTCGCCGAGAGCCTGCCCGCCGCGCGCCGCGGTTACGGCGCGGCCATCGTTGCGGGCTTCGGCGTGCTCGGGGCGGTGCTGGCGAACTTCATCGCCGAACGGTTCCAATGGCGCGCCGCGTATCTCCTCGGCGGCGTGCTCGGGCTGACGCTGCTGGCGTTGCGTTTTGGCGCGTTGGAATCGGGCCTGTTCGAGCGCCTGCGCACGGATGCCAGCGCGGTCGAGCGCGGCAATTTCCTGCGCCTCTTCGCCGACCGCCGCCGGCTCTGGCGATACCTGTGCTGCATCCTCGCCGGGCTGCCGCTTTGGTATATGGTCGGCATCCTCATGACGCTCGCGCCCGAGCTGGCGGGCAAACTCGGCGTTACCGGCGAAGTCACCGCTGGCCGTGCGATCACGTTTTGCTATCTCGGCATCGCGGCGGGCGATTTCGCCAGCGGCGTGCTCACGCAACTGCTCCACACGCGCAAGCGCGTCATCCTCGCTTTCCAACTGAGCATGGTCGCCTGCGTCGCCGCGTATTTCTCGGCCCGCGGCGTCAGCGTTGCGACGTTTTATTCCATCTGCGCCGCGCTCGGTTTTGCCGGCGGCTACTGGGCCGTGCTGCTGCTCATGTCCGCCGAACAATTCGGCACCAATCTCCGCGCCACCGCCGCGACGACCGTGCCCAATTTCATCCGCGGCGCGCTCACGCCGCTGACGCTGCTCTTCGGCGCCTTGAAGCCGCACCTCGGCCTCACCGCCAGCGCCGCCGCGACCGGCGCGGTCTGCCTGGCTTTGGCCTTGCTGGGATTATCGCAACTCGCGGAAACCAGCGGGCGCGCGTTGGATTTTTTGGAGGAATGAACTTGGCGCCTTGGCGCAAGCCTTGTTCAACGCTCTCTCCTACCACGATTAGGCTGCAAAATAAAACCTGTAGATTATAACCTAGTTAGGCTAGGCAACACACGCTTTATGAAAACCAAGACACTCACTATCCTTGCTACCTCATCCCTCGTCGTTCTGCTGTCCGCTCTATTCTTTCCTCTGTTCTGCGGGATGGCGTTCATCTTTGGCGTCATCACCCTATCAGTTTGGGAGGCTTCACATCTCCTTGCTCTGACCTGCATCGCAGCAGTCGGAGTATGCACTTTACTGCCGCGCTTCAGACCGAGTGCCAAAGGGTGGCTTCTTCCCCTCCTGTTTGGTGCGGCAATTTTCATCGCGGCTCTTTGCGCTGCCATTTACACTTCAACGCTCACAGACTTCTCCAACGGCTTTTTCCATCCCTACGGTTTAATTGTCTTCTCGATTGGCGGAGTGCTTTGCATGGCAGAGGGGTTCGCAGCACGGACACACTCGCGCCTCGCCGGAGAGGCCTAACCACGCGCTCCAGCGAACAGAGGCTGGCGGTGGGCTTTTCCTTGCCATCCACGTCTTTCTTCGCAAGCCTCTGTCGCTGAGCTTGGTGGCGTTAGGCTGCTTCGATTTCCTGCCATTTTAGTGCTTGCCGCTAGTTGCCCCATGGCCATACTCTACCGTATGCCTGTCGCCACTACTCAGGAGATCGTGATGGGCGTGCTCAAGCGCTTGCCCCAAGACGCACCCTTGGAGCAGGTCGCCCGCGAGTTGGAGTTCATTGCCGCCGTGCGCGCAGGCTTTGCCCAGCTTGACCGCGGCGAGGGCGTGGCTTTGGAGGAAGTGGAGCGTCTTCTGCCCACATGGACCCGGATGCACCCGCCGCCCAGCGGCCCTACGAAGTAATTCTTTCGCCCCTGGCGGTTCAGGACTTGGCTGAGATTGTCACCTTCATCGCCGCTGATAACCCTACCGTCGCCGAGCGCTTTGGTCGCGCTCTCATTCAGAAGACACGACTTTTAGTCACGTTTCCCGAATTAGGTCGGATCGTGCCTGAGTTTGCCGAAGCACCCGAGCGTGCGCGCGAACTCATCCATCGGGCTTACCGCATTATTTACAGGGTGGATCACGCCCGTCGTCGCGTGGAGGTGTCCCGCTTCTGGCACGCCTCCCGAGGCACACCGGAACTGTAGGCCCAATTGGTCCCCACGCGTCAGTGCTCTGGCTGCTATCAGCCGGTCGGGAGATTACGGCTTCACGAAAAGCCGGCCGCAGCTTGGGTCGCGCACGAGCGAGCCGTGCGGAATGCCGCGCACGTCGATCTCGTAATACGGCGCATACGGGCTGATGACAAAGCCGGGCCTTCCAGACGGCCGTGCCCACGGGAAATCCCGGCGGTGATGTTCGCGGTAATAGTATTCGTCCCGATTGTTCGCATCGACTTGCGAGCCGATGAGCGCGCCCGTCGCCGCGCCAGCCGCCGCGCCGATGGCGGCGGTGCGCGTGCTCCCGCCGATCAATCCACCGAGGATCGCGCCGCCCGCCGCGCCGTAGCCGGCGCCCTGGCCAGTAGCCGTGTCGCAGGAGGTGAGGCTCAAGCTCATCGCCCCGGCTGTCACGAGGGAAAGCAGCGTGCCGAGGGAAAGAAAACGCGCCCGGCCATCCTTGCGACGGGCCGGCGTGGAGGCTGACGAAAGAGGAGAGTTTTGCATGGCAAGAACCTAGACGAAGGCAGTCGAAAAAACATTCAAGATTCTGTGACCGCATCCGTCGCGGCGCGCGCGGTCGTCGCGGGACTGTTCCGCCGCTGAAAACGGGCAGCCAGCGCCGCGGCAGCCACGGTGCGCAGCTTTTGCCCCTTGCTCAGACGGTAATTTTTTTCCATCACTTGAAACTGGTCGTGCCGCATCTGTCGCAGGAGCCGGTGGTAAACCGCGCGCATGATTTCGGCGGCCACCATGTGGCGGCGTTCGGCAGCCGGTAGCGCCGCGACGGCCGCGCGATAGTGCGTCTCGGCCCGGTCCGCCTCGAACTCCAGCAGCCGCCGCAAACGCAAGGTCATGTCTTCCCGCGCACCTTGCGTTCGCACCGACTTGGCGCCAGCCAGAGCGCGAAGGTCTTCGACAGAAATGCCGAACCGACCGAGGTCGCGCACAGGCAGGTAAATGCGTCCGCCGTTGGCGAGGTCTTTGGCGACATCGCGAATGATGTTCGTCAGTTGCAGCGCCTGGCCGAGTTCCACAGCGTAGCGCCGACAGGCTTCGGCGTGGCCCGCGTTGTAGCCGAAAATTTCAATGCTCACCAGACCGACCACGCTGGCCACCCGGTAGCAATACGCCCGCAGTGCGTCGAAGTCGGCATACAACTGCGGTTGCAGGTCCATCCCGCAGCCGGCGATGATTTCCAGAAAATGCGCGACCGGCAGGCGGTATTTGTCGATGAGCGCGCGCACTTGCGGGAGCAAGCCGGAAGAAACGGGCGCCGCAGTCAGCGCGTGGTTTGTCAGCGCGTTTTTCCAGGCATCGAGCAGCGATTGTTTTTCTTCGGCGGGGATTTCGGGCGAGTCGGCGATGTCGTCCACCACGCGGCAAAACGTGTAGAAAACATTCATGTCGGCGCGCTTTTCCGCGGACAAACAAAGAAACGAGAGCGCGAGGTTGGATTGACCCGAAAAATCCGCCGCCGGACCGACTTTATCCGGGTGCAACGGCAGCGGCGGCGCGGTTTGGGCGTTGGTGGCTGGCAGTGACATCAGGCGAGAGCGAGAGAACGCCGCAGTCTAGAAACTTTCCACGCGACTCGCCAGCAAGGATTCTGGGAGAAGCAAGGGCAGGATGGGTGTGTTTCAAAACTCCACCAAATCCTCCGCCTCGGGCCGGTCGCGTTCCAGCCGGCGGAAAAGGCAGACCCAACTCGCCAAGAGCCAGCCGCCGAGCGCGGACCAAGCCAGCGGGAACAGCAGCAGCAAACCGTTCGCCGGCCAGCTCCCCTCGCCGCCCGCAGCAGCCACGAACGCGCCGTGCGTCGTGGTGAGCAGCGCAAAGTGGATCAGCGCCAGCGTCATCAACCAGCCCAGCAGACTGCCGTGCCGACGCCAGAGCCGCCAGTTGTTGCGCACGGCTGCGCGGAGCGTGCGGCGGTGAAAAACCATGCTGAGTTGCACCGTGGCAAACGTGAGCAGGACGAACGCCAGCAGCCAGCGTCCGGCTTGCACCCAGCCCAGCGCCCAGTCCGTCGAGATGGGCACGCCCGCGGCGAGCAGAAAGAGCGGCAACTGGATGCCCACGGCTCCGAGCGCCAGCACCGTGAGCGTCCACGGCAGCACGCCGGCAAACCGCCGCAGGGCGAACCGGCGCAAGGCGTCGCGCTCAAAACCAAACCCGCGGACCCAGGCGAAGGCGAGCGAAATCAGATACATTTGCAGCGCCACGCCGAGACAGCATTCAAACACAAAGCCGAGCGCCTCGATGCTGGCCAGCAGCCACGGCAAAGCGAGCACAAGCGCGCCGCCTTCCGCCGTTGTTCCCGGCACGGCACCGAGCAGCCGCTGGTGGCCGAGCAAGAGCAACGCCGGTTTGAGGAAGGCCGCGAGCGCACAGAGCATGAGAAGGACTTGGAACGGAATGCCCCGCGCCCAGCCGAAGCGCCGGCGCAAGGCGCGCCCGAGTTCGCCGCTGTAGCCGCGCCAGTGCGCGAGAAAGAGCAACGCTGCGAGGGCTGCCACCGGCTCGGTGCCGATGAGCACATTGAAAATTCCCGCCACACCTTCCACCGCCGGCAACGCGCCGTGAATGGCCGCCGCGCGCCAGTCCGGTGGCGACCAGCCAGTCCACGGCGCCGGGGGTTGCGCCGCTATTCCAACAAAGCGCGTGGCCAGTTGATAACAGGCATGGACGAAGCCGCAAAACGCCGGCAGCGTCCAGAGCTGCGGATGCCGGCGCAAGCAACGAAGACCGTCGCGCAAACTGGCGCGCGCCGGATTGGCGAAGAGCAGCAGAAAGTAGCCGACGACCAGCCCCGCGAGCAGGAGCAGCGTGCGCGTTTGCGGCATCATGGTGCAGGCGCCGCAGCGGCTTTTCGCCCCAGCGTCACCAACGATAATCCGCAAGGCAGGCCGCCGGGAAAGCGCGCGATCCACGGTGCCTCGCTCGCGAGCACCCGGCCGAGCATTTTTCCGAGCCAACTGTCGCCGGCGCCCGCGTGCAGATCATCGTGATCGCCATCGGCACCTGGCAGCAGCCCTTCGAGGATGCGCTTCACCAAAGCGACCGGGAAAAGCCAGGTGTTGGCGTAGCTGAGGCGGTGAACTTCCAAGCCTGCCGCGCACAGCTTGTCTCGCAGCTCCGGCCGGTGAAAACGGTGCGCGATGCTCCAGGCAATATCATGCTTTCCCCGCAACGCGTCATAGGCCGCGACGCGTAAAAACAGCACGCCGCCGGGACGCAGCACGCGCGCAATCTCGGCGAGCGCGCGAACGTCGTTGACGGCGCTGTGGCTGAGCACGTCCGCGCAGGTGACCAGGTCGAAACTGCCGTCGCGAAACGGCATCGCGTTGACTGAGCCGCGCGCCAGTCGCCAATGGCTCTCGTCGCGGCTGGCCCGCGCGCGCGTCGCGCAAAGGTTGAGTGCGTAGGCGGAATAATCCAGGCCGGTGACGCGCGTGCTGTAGCGTCGCAGAAAGCGGAGGTTGCGTCCCGTTCCACAGCCGGCGTCGAGCGCCAGGCAGGCGTCTGGCGATGGCAGCATCCCGGCGGCCCGCGCGTCGTCGAGCAAGCGAGCGGCGATGGCTTCCATGCCATGAAACCACCAGTGCGCATCTTCGAGCGCGAACATCCGCTGGTAAGTTTCGTTGCTGACGCCAGGCCGTGGAAATGCGGAAGAGGAAGACATTGGGCAGCGGGCAAAATCCGTGCGTTTCTGTCGAGCGCAACGGCCGCGCGCGCAAGGGAGTCGCGCTTTAAGGCGAAGTCGCTGGAGCAGGCAGCACGGTGAGTTCCAAACCGTAAAGGGCGATGGTCAATGGACGCTCCGAGTTCGGCGCGGGTGGCGCGGGCGGGCTGGTCTGCAAATGCAAATGGCTTGCACCGGGAAGCAGCGTCATTTCGCGAATGAAAATGGCTGTGTGCGTGTCGCCTGTCAGCGCACCGGACCAGATCGGCTGGTAGCCGTTGGTCCCTTGTGAAATCGTCAACGGCCGGTCGCGAAAGCTGCGCACGATGAGCCGCAAGGAAACGCGCACAGGCTGCGGATTGGGATTGAGGATTTCAATTTCCGGATCACCAGTCGCGGCCCAGCACCACGTTTCCAAATTGTGATGTTCCGGCGCATGCCAGCCGGCGGCGAGCCGCGTGAGCAGCCCCGGATCGGCGCTGG
>Ga0213876_10002299_pt1 | contig 11277 bp, 11 predicted proteins | sample BarmaccomBMRX_R9_FD_160113 | JGI IMG/M metagenome (GOLD analysis project Ga0213876, IMG submission 160113) | Root-associated microbial communities from Barbacenia macrantha in rupestrian grasslands, the National Park of Serra do Cipo, Brazil - RX_R9 | ecosystem: Host-associated > Plants > Roots...
CCGAAGGCCGATCCCAACGCGCCCTCGGGGACGCCGGCGCCTTGAGGGCCCGGCGAATCGGCCGCGCGACGGGCGCGGCGAATCGGCGCTAAGCTGAACGCCCATGGCCCGGTACATCTTCATCACCGGCGGCGTGGTCTCATCCCTGGGAAAGGGCCTGGCGTCCGCGGCGCTGGGCGCGCTCTTGCAGGCGCGCGGCTACAAGGTCCGGCTGCGCAAGCTCGACCCCTATCTGAACGTCGATCCGGGGACGATGAGCCCCTATCAGCACGGCGAGGTGTTCGTCACCGACGACGGGGCCGAGACCGACCTCGACCTCGGCCACTACGAGCGGTTCACCGGCGTCTCGGCGGCCAAGGCCGACAACATCACCACCGGCCAGGTCTACAAGACCATCCTCGAGAAGGAGCGGCGCGGGGACTTCCTGGGCGCCACCGTGCAGGTGATCCCCCACGTCACCGACGAGATCAAGCGCTTCGTCCTGGCCGATCCCGGCCCGGGCGTGGACTTCGTGCTGGTGGAGATCGGCGGCACCGTGGGCGACATCGAGGGCCTGCCGTTCTTCGAGGCGATCCGCCAGCTCGGCCAGGAGCTGCCGCGCGGCCACGCCTGCTTCGTCCACCTCACCCTCTTGCCGTTCATCAAGACCGCCGGCGAGATGAAGACCAAGCCCACCCAGCACTCGGTGAAGGAGCTGCGCTCCATCGGCATCCAGCCGGACGTGCTGCTCTGCCGCTGCGAGCAGCCGATCCCGCCCGAGGAGAAGCGCAAGATCGGGCTCTTCTGCAACGTGCGGCCCTCGGCGGTGATCCAGGCCATGGACGCGCCCAACATCTACGCCGTGCCGCTGGACTACCACGCCCAGGGGCTCGACGCCGAGGTGCTGGACGTGTTCGGGATCCGCGATGCGCCGGCGCCGGACCTCTCCGGCTGGGCCGAGATCTCCGAGCGTCTCACCCATCCGGACGGCGAGGTGACCATCGCGGTGGTGGGCAAGTACACGGTGCTGAAGGACGCCTACAAATCGCTGATCGAGGCCCTCATCCACGGCGGCGTCGCCAACCGGGTGAAGGTCAACCTCGACTGGGTGGAGAGCGAGGCCTTCGAGGGCGAGGAGGACGCGGCGGCCACCCGGCTCGAGGGGGTGCACGGCATCCTGGTGCCCGGCGGCTTCGGCGAGCGCGGCTCGGAGGGGAAGATCCGCGCCGCCAAGTTCGCCCGCGAGCGGTCGGTGCCGTATTTCGGGGTCTGCTTCGGCATGCAGATGGCGGTGATCGAGGCCTGCCGGAACGTGGCGGGCATCGCCTGCGCCTCCTCCAGCGAGTTCGGCCCCACCAAGGCCCCGGTGGTGGGGCTGATGACCGAGTGGACGCGGGGCAACCAGCGCGTGCTGCGTAACTCCGAGGACGACCTCGGCGGCAGCATGCGGCTCGGGGCCTACGACGCGGTCCTCACTCCCGGCTCCAAGGTGGCGGAGATCTATGGCGCGGCGGCGATCAGCGAGCGCCACCGGCACCGCTACGAGGTCAACATCGGCTACCGCGACGCCTTCGAGGGGGCGGGCCTGAAGATGGTGGGCGTCTCCCCGGACGGCCTGCTGCCCGAGATCGTCGAGCGCGAGGACCATCCCTGGTTCATCGGCGTCCAGTTCCACCCGGAGCTGAAGAGCCGCCCCTTCGCCCCCCACCCCCTGTTCGCCAGCTTCATCGCCGCGGCTCTGGAGCAGAGCCGGCTGGTTTAGCGCGGGGCAAGCCCGGCGGGGCGCGCCTCAGCCGATCTTCAGCCCATCGCGCCAGGCCATGACTTCGAGCTCCCCGCGCACCGCGTCTTCGATGGGAATGACCGGCCTCGCCTGGAACTCGAAGGCCGGGAGCATGGAGCAGAACTTGTGGACGACGACGGGATCGTCGCACTCGGCCAGCATGTAGCCGCCCCAGTCGCCCACCCGGATCACGAACATCTCGATCTTGAAGTTGGCGGGCGCCTGCCACTGGCGGAACACGTCGAGGATGCGCTGCTGGGCCTTCTCGTACTCGATGGCCGAGCCCTGCGAGCGCTCGGTCCAGGTGATCATGTATTTCATGGCGCGCCTCTTCCGGAGGGGGGACAAGCTGTACCTTGCGGCGGCCCTCCGCAAGAGCGCCAACCGGGCGGGGCGGCGGGGCCCGGGCGATCGGCGGCCCTCGGCGCTTGTAATCGCCGCGGCCTTGCGGCATAGACGCCCGCTCCCTTCGACCCCGGGCCCAATCCTCCCCATGGCTGTCCCCAAGCGAAAAGTCTCCCCGTCCCGGCGCAACATGCGCCGCGCCCACCACGCGCTGAAGGCGAACGCCTACGTGGAGGACCAGGACACCGGCGAGCTGCGCCGCCCGCACCACATCGACCTGAAGACCGGCATGTACCGCGGCCGCCAGGTGCTGACGCCCAAGGAAGACTGAGCGTTCGGGGACGGCCCCGGTCCCTCACCTCCCATCGCTGCGCGACGGGCCCCTCCTCTCCCTGGGGGAGAGGGATACTTGAGGCCGGCCTGCAATTGGTAGCCCTCTCCCTTCAGGGAGAGGGGGGGCCCGCGATGCGGAGCATCGTGGGAGGTGAGGGGGTGTTGCCGCCCGCGCCTCGATCGGGCTAAGGCTCGCGCCTCCTGAAAAAGGCCCGACCCCGTGACCGAAATCATCGACATCCTGGCCCGCGAGATCCTCGACAGCCGCGGCAATCCCACCGTCGAGGTGGACGTGCGGCTGGAGGACGGGGCGTTCGGCCGCGCCGCCGTGCCGTCGGGCGCCTCCACCGGCGCGCACGAGGCGGTGGAGCGGCGCGACGGCGATGCGGCCCGCTACGGCGGCAAGGGGGTCCTGGGCGCGGTGGAGGCGGTGAACGGGGAGATCTTCGACGCCCTCTCCGGCGCCGAGGCCGAGGACCAGCGCCGGCTCGATCGCATCCTCGTCGAGCTCGACGGCACGCCCAACAAGGCCCGGCTCGGGGCCAACGCCATCCTCGGGGTCTCGCTGGCGAGCGCCAAGGCCGCCGCCATGAGCGCCGGCCTGCCGCTCTACAAGTACGTGGGCGGGGTGAGCGCGCGCATTTTGCCCGTGCCGATGATGAACATCATCAACGGGGGCGCCCACGCCGACAATCCCATCGACATCCAGGAGTTCATGCTGCTGCCCACCGGCGCGCCCAGCTTCGCCGAGGCGCTCAGGATGGGAGCGGAGATCTTCCACGCCCTCAAGAAGGCGCTGCAGGGGGCCGGCCAGGCCACCAACGTCGGCGACGAGGGCGGCTTCGCCCCCAACCTCGCCACCGCCGAAGCGGCGCTCGACTTCATCATGAAGGCCGGCGAGGCGGCCGGCTACCGGCCGGGCGAGGACTTCAACCTCGGCCTCGACGCGGCGGCCACCGAGTTCTTCAAGGACGGGCGCTACCGCATGGAAGGCGAGGGCAAGACCCTCGATCAGGCCGGCATGGTGGACTACCTGGCGGGCCTGGTCGCCAAGTTCCCCATCGTCTCCATCGAGGACGGCTGCGCCGAGGACGACTTCGAGGGCTGGAAGCTGCTCACCCGCACCCTGGGCGCCAAGGTGCAGCTGGTGGGCGACGACGTCTTCGTCACCAACCCCGCGCGGCTGGCGGACGGGATCGCCGACGGGGTCGCCAACTCCATCCTGGTGAAGGTCAACCAGATCGGCACCCTCTCGGAGACCCTGGACGCCGTGGAGATGGCCCACAAGGCCGCCTACACCGCGGTGATGAGCCACCGCTCGGGCGAGACGGAGGACGCCACCATCGCCGACCTGGCGGTGGCCACGGGCTGCGGCCAGATCAAGACCGGCTCGCTCTCGCGCTCGGACCGGCTGGCCAAGTACAACCAGCTTCTGCGCATCGAGGAAGCGCTGGGCGACCAGGCCGTCTACGCCGGCCGCAGCGCCCTGAAGCGCTAGCGCCCCTTCCACCACCCCGCCTTCGGCGTGGCGGTCCCCCTTCCCCGCTGCGCGGGGCAGGAGTGGCGGCAAAGGCTTCGTTAAGCACGATGGCGGATTCTTGGCGGGTGCTCGATCGGACGCTCACCTACATCCCCACCGCCATCCTCGCGGTGCTGATCTCCTACTTCGCCTTTCACGCGGTGACCGGCGACCAGAGCCTTTTGACCGCGCGCCAGCGCCACGCGACCCTCGCCGAGGACGAGGCGGAGCTGAAGCGGCTGCGCGCGGAGCGGGCGGGGCTGGAGCGGCAGGTGCGGCTGCTGGGCGATTCCAGCCTGTCGGAGGATCTCCTGGAGGAAAGAGCGCACGTCCTTCTAGGCTTCGCCGACCCGAGGGACTATGTGATCCGCACGCCCGCCAACGCCCGCTGAATCGCAAGGGCGCGAGGCGCCTTGGGGCGGCGTCGGAGCCAACGGAGATCGGCATGGCGAAGGCCGTAGCGGCCAAGAGCGCGTCGGCGGTCGACAAGGACCAGCTGCTTTCCTTCTATCGATCCATGCTGCTGATCCGCCGCTTCGAGGAGCGGGCCGGCCAGCTCTACGGCATGGGGCTGATCGGCGGCTTCTGCCACCTCTACATCGGCCAGGAGGCGATCGCGGTGGGGGTGCAGTCGGCCCGCGGGCCCGATGACCAGACCATCACCGGCTACCGCGACCACGGCCACATGCTGGCCGCCGGCGTCGATCCGCGCGCGGTGATGGCCGAGCTCACCGGCCGCGCCGCCGGCGCCTCGCGCGGCAAGGGCGGCTCGATGCACATGTTCGCCCTCGACAAGCACTTCTACGGCGGCCACGGCATCGTCGGCGCCTGGGTGAGCCTCGGCACCGGCCTCGCCCTCGCCAACCGCTACAAGCAGAACGGGGCGGTGGCCTTCGTCTTCTTCGGCGACGGCGCGGCCAACCAGGGCCAGGTCTACGAGAGCTTCAACATGGCCGAGCTCTGGCGCCTGCCGGTGGTCTATGTGATCGAGAACAACCAGTACGCCATGGGCACCTCGGTGGAGCGCTCGTCGGCCGAGACGCACCTTTCCCGCCGCGGCGTCAGCTTCAACATCCCCGGCGAGGAGGTGGACGGCATGGACGTGACCGCCGTGCGCGAGGCGGCGCTGAAGGCGGCCGAGCACGCCCGCTCCGGCCAGGGTCCGTACATCCTCGAGATGAAGACCTACCGCTACCGGGGCCATTCCATGAGCGATCCGGCCAAGTACCGCACCCGCGAGGAGGTGGACGAGGTGCGCAAGCATCGCGATCCCATCGACCACCTGCAGGAGCTGCTGGAGTCGAGGAAGATCGCCGACGAGGCGGCGCTGAAGGCGATCGACGCGGAGGTCCGCAAGCAGGTCGCCGACGCGGCCGAATATGCGCGCACCACGTCCGAGCCGGACGCGGCCGAGCTCGTCACCGACGTATACGCCGAGGCCGCCGCGTGACCGACGTGCTGATGCCGGCGCTCTCGCCGACCATGGAGGAGGGGACGCTCGCCAAGTGGCACGTCAAGCCGGGCGACGCGGTGCATGCGGGCGACGTCATCGCCGAGATCGAGACCGACAAGGCGACCATGGAGGTCGAGGCGGTGGACGAAGGGGTGGTGGACGCGATCCTGGTTCCGGAAGGCGCCCAGGAGGTGAAGGTCAACACGCCCATCGCCCGGCTGAAGGGCGAGGGCGACGCCTCCGCGCCCGCTCCATCCCGTCCGGCCCCCAAGACCAACGGCGGCTCGCACGGCCAAGGCGACGCGCAAGGCCAGGGCGACGCGCGAGGCCAGGGCGAGGCCTCCGCCGGCGATCCCGAGAAGCAGCCCCCCGAGACCGCGCGCCCGAAGCCGCAAGGGGAGGGGGCCGCGCCCGTGCGCCCCGCCCGGCCGCTCGCCGATCCCGAGATCCCCGCCGACGCCAAGCGGGTGCGGATCACCGTGCGCGACGCCCTGCGCGACGCCATGGCCGAGGAGATGCGCCGCGACCCGGACGTCTTCCTGATGGGCGAGGAGGTGGCCCAGTACCAGGGCGCCTACAAGGTGAGCCGCGACCTCCTGCAGGAGTTCGGCGAGCGGCGGGTCATCGACACCCCGATCACCGAGCACGGCTTCGCAGGGCTGGGCGTGGGCGCGGCCATGTCCGGGCTGAAGCCCATCGTCGAGTTCATGACCTTCAACTTCGCCATGCAGGCCATGGACCAGATCATCAACTCGGCGGCCAAGACGCTCTACATGTCCGGCGGCCAGGTGCATTGCCCGGTGGTGTTCCGCGGCCCGAACGGCGCGGCCGCGCGGGTGGCGGCCCAGCACAGCCAGGACTATTCCAGCTGGTACGCCCACGTCCCGGGCCTGAAGGTGGTGGCGCCCTACGACGCCGCCGACGCCAAGGGCCTCTTGAAGGCGGCCATCCGCGATCCGAACCCGGTGGTCTTCCTCGAGCACGAGATGCTCTACGGCCAGGAGTTCGAGATCCCCGACCTCGCCGACTGGCTGGTCCCGATCGGCAAGGCCAAGGTCCGCCGCGCCGGGACCCATGTCACCTTGAGCGCCCACTCGCGGATGGTGGGCTTCGCCCTGCAGGCCGCCGAGGAGCTCGCCAAGGAGGGGATCGAGGCCGAGGTGGTCGACCTTCGCACCCTGCGCCCCCTCGACCACGCCACGGTGGTGGAGAGCGTCAGGAAGACCGGCCGCCTCGTCACCGTCGAAGAGGGCTGGGGCCCCATGGGGGTCGGCGCCGAGGTGGCCGCGCGGGTGGTGGAGGAGGCGTTCGACTGGCTCGACGCGCCGCCGCTGCGGGTCTGCCAGGAAGACGTGCCCATGCCCTACGCCGCCAACCTCGAGGCCCTGTCGCTGCCCTCGGTGGAGCGGATCGTGAAGGCGGCCAAGGCGGTCTGTTACCGATGAGCCGCTCCGGCGAGTTCGGCCATCTTTCGCAGGAGGCGCGGTGACCGACGTCCTGATGCCGGCGCTTTCGCCCACCATGGAGGCGGGCGCCCTCGCCAAGTGGCACGTCAAGCCCGGCGATGCGGTGAGGAGCGGCGACGTCATCGCCGAGATCGAGACCGACAAGGCCACCATGGAGGTGGAGGCCGCCGACGACGGGGTCGTGGACGCCATCCTGGTCCCCGAGGGGACGCAGGACGTGAAGGTCAACACGCCCATCGCCCGGCTGAAGGGGGACGGGGATGCGCCGCCCGCGCCCCCTCAGTCGTCGGCTTCGCCGCCGACAGCTCCCCCACGAGGGGGGGAGCAGAAGCCACCCACAGCTTCCCCACGAGGGGGGGAGCAGAAGCCGCCGACGGCGCCCGTCTCCTCCCCCGCAGGGGGAGGGGGGCCGCGAAGCGGTGGAGGGGGTGTGCCGCAGGCCTCCGCCGGCGCGCGCGTCTTCGCCTCGCCGCTCGCCCGGCGCCTGGCCAAGGAGGCGGGCGTGGACCTCGCCTCGGTGCATGGCTCCGGTCCGCACGGGCGCGTCATCCGCCGCGACCTCGAGGGCCTGAAGGGCGCGCCGGCTGCGGCGCCCACGGCTGCGGCGCCCGCCCGCGCCGCGCCGCTCGCCGCGCAGGCCGCCGCCCCGGCGCAGGCCCGCTCGCTGGAGCAGATGGGTATCCCGCCCGGCAGCTACGACCTCGCGCCGCTGGACGCGATGAAGCGCACCATCGCCCGGCGGATGACCGACAGCTTCCGCGACATTCCCCACTTCCCCCTGAACGTCGACCTCACCATCGATGCGCTGCTGGCCGCGCGCGGCAAGATCAACGCCCTCCTGGAAGCCGACGGCGTGAAGGTCAGCGTCAACGACCTCGTCATCAAGGCCGCGGCGCTGGCCCTGAAGCGGGTCCCCGAGGCCAACGCCAGCTATTCCCCCGAGGGGATCGCCCTGCACCACCACGCCGACATCGCCGTGGCGGTGGCCATCGAGGGCGGCCTCATCACCCCCATCGTGCGGGCGGCCGAGACCAAGGGCCTGGCCGACATCGCCCGCGAGATGAAGGACCTCGCCGAGCGCGCCCGCACCCGCAAGCTGAAGCCCGAGGAGTACCAGGGCGGCACCTTCTCGATCTCCAACCTCGGCATGTTCGGGATCCGGAGCTTCGGCTCGATCCTGAACGAGCCCCAGGGCGGCATCCTCTCGGTGGGCGCCGGCGAGAAGCGGCCGGTGGTGCGCGGCGATCAGCTCGCCGTCGCGACCCAGATGAGCGTCACCCTCACCTGCGACCACCGGGCGGTGGACGGCGCCATCGGGGCGCGCTGGCTCGCCGCCTTCAAGGCCCTGGTGGAAGACCCGGTCACCATGATCGTCTGAGGAGGCTTCCCTGGACGTCTACGACTTCGAGGCCAAGACGCTCGCCGGGGAGCCGTTCCGGCTCGCCGACCATCGCGGCCAGGCGCTGCTGATCGTCAATACCGCCAGCCGCTGCGGCTTCACGCCCCAGTACGCGGGCCTGGAGAAGCTGCACCGCCGATATAAGGACCGCGGCTTCTCGGTGATCGGCTTCCCCTGCAACCAGTTCGGCGCCCAGGAGCCCGGCGAGGCGGCCGAGATCGCCGATTTCTGTTCCACCACCTACGACGTGAGTTTTCCGATGATGGCCAAGATCGAGGTGAACGGGCCCGCCGCCCATCCCCTCTACGCATTCCTGAAGCGCGAGGCCAAAGGCCTGCTGGGCAGCGAAGCGGTGAAATGGAACTTCACCAAGTTCCTGGTGGGCCGGGACGGCGCGCCCGTGCGCCGCTTCGCCCCCACCGACGCGCCCGAGACCCTGAAGCCCGCGATCGAGGCGGTGCTCTGATGGAGGGTGCCTTCGACCTCGTCGTCATCGGCGCCGGCCCCGGCGGCTACGTGGCCGCGATCCGCGCTAGCCAGCTGGGCCTCAAGACCGCCATCGTCGAGCGCGAGGCGCTGGGGGGCATCTGCCTCAACTGGGGCTGCATCCCCACCAAGGCGCTGCTCAAGTCGGGCGAGGTCTACGACGAGCTCGGCCATCTGGAGGCCTATGGGCTCGCCGCCGAGAACCGCGCCTACGACTTCGGCAAGGTGGTCGCCCGCTCGCGCGCGGTGGCCAAGCAGCTCTCGGGCGGCGTCGCCTTCCTGATGCGCAAGCACAAGATCGAGGTGGTGGAGGGCGAGGCGCGGCTGGAGAAGGGGGCGCCCGCCCCGGCCGTGAAGGTGAAGCTGAAGGCCGGCGGCGAGCGGGCGCTCGGCGCCAAGTCGGTGATCCTCGCCACCGGGGCGCGGGCCCGCGTCTTCCCCGACGTCGGCCTCGCCCCGGACGGCGAGCGGATCTGGACCTACCGCGAGGCCATGGTCCCCGAAGCCTGCCCGAAATCGCTGCTGGTGGCCGGCTCCGGCGCCATCGGCATCGAGTTCGCGAGCTTCTACCGGGCCCTCGGCGCCGAGGTGACGGTGGTGGAGGCGCTGCCCCGCATCCTGCCGGTGGAGGACGAGGAGATCTCGGCCGCCGCCCAGAAGGCGTTCGAGAAGCGCAAGATGGCCTTTCGCGTCGGCGCCAAGGTCACCAGGCTCTCCAGGACCAAGACGGGCGTGGCCATGCAGATCGAGGCCGGCGGCAAGGCCGAGACCCTGGAGGCCGAGCGGGCCATCATCGCGGTGGGCATCGACGCCAACGTCGAGGGGCTGGGCCTCGAGGGGCTGGGCCTGGAGATCGCCCGCGGCCACGTGGTGACCGACGCGGCCGGCGCCACCAACGTGCCCGGCCTCTACGCCATCGGCGACGTGGCCGGCCCCCCCTGGCTCGCCCACAAGGCCATGCACGAGGGCGTCCACTGCGTGGAGCACATCGCCGGCTTCGCCAGCCCCAAGCTCGCCGCCCCGGTCCCCGGCTGCACCTATTCGATGCCCCAGATCGCCTCGGTGGGCCTCACCGAGGCCCAGGCCAAGGCCAAGGGCCTGGAGGTGAAGGCAGGCCGCTTCCCCTTCCGCGCCAACGGCAAGGCCATCGCCGCCGGCCAGGTGGACGGCTTCGTCAAGACCGTCTTCGACGCCAAGACCGGCGCGCTCCTGGGCGCCCACATGATCGGCGCCGAGGTCACCGAGATGATCCAGGGCTTCGCCCTCGCCATCACCCTTGAAGCCACCGAGGCCGACCTCTTCGCGACGATCTTCCCCCACCCGACGATGAGCGAGGCGATGCACGAGGCGGCGCTCGATGCGTACGGTAGGGCGCTGCATATTTGAGGGGGGTGGTCGGCGCCGACGGCGGTCCGCCGCGAACTCTAACTCATGGCTCCTGGGCGAAGTTCCGAAGGTCCGCTTCTCGCTTGCGGCGCGACGTCCCGTGCGCGGTGCGCGGTACGAGCAACCAACTCGCAGTTGGTTACCTCGTTGGGTGCGTTGGTGCCAAAGGCACCTACTTCGCTCGACGCGGTCCGTCTTCTCCCAGCGCGACCGCTAGCGCGCCGGCGGTAAGCCGGATTGCAACTACGTCGAGGGTAGCTGTCACCTCCTCACCGACACTAGCCCGGCGTGCGCCTCCACCCAGCGACAGCTAGCTAGGAACCCCCCAAGCGGTGCCGCGCCACATCGGGCGATGCAACCTACCCCGCTAAGAGGCCCATCCCCTTCTGGGGAGGATAGGGGGACACGATACCTATCCCCGGCCGATTGCGACTTCGGTGCTAAGCGACCCACCCGTGCCCAAGTCTTTGGCGGCGGCAAGAGCTCTGGTGGATAGGTATCATGTCACCAGAACCCTGTGGGTCTTCGGCGATCCGTTGCGAGACTCTGCGCGGTTCGCGGTCTGGAAGGCGACCCACGCGCAGGAACTGGCGTCGGCGCGCCGGCGGGCCGGCGTCTTCATGCACTGGGACGCGTGGGGGTTGGCCGGGAGCGGGAACGATTCCTGGCTCGCCTCCGACCCCACCGACACCCTGGCCCGGCCGGGCGCCGCCGGCGCGTGGGGGAGGGCGCGCCAGCTCGGCTGCGCTGTCGTGGGGGTGCGCCGGATCGAACCCGGCGTCTACGTGCTCAAGACCTACGACTGCCTTATCCCCGTATTTGCGGCCTGACCGCTACGACGCGGCCGCCGGGCCGGAGCGCAGCAGCGCCTCCGCCTTACCCAGCGGCGCCGTCATCCACGGCGGCCACGCACGCCGTCGCGCCGGTCAGTCGTGGTCCTCGGTCTCGGTCTTCAGGATCTTGCCGGCAGCGGTGACGTGCACGGCCTTGCCCTTGCCCGACGCGTCGGTGCTCGAGAGCTCGTAGACCCGGCTCTTGCCGCTGATGATCTCGGCTTTGGTGATATTGCCGCCGAGGGCCCTTTGCGCCGCATCCACCGCGGCCTTGGGCACCTGGGACAGCGCAATC
>Ga0213876_10002300_pt1 | contig 11276 bp, 9 predicted proteins | sample BarmaccomBMRX_R9_FD_160113 | JGI IMG/M metagenome (GOLD analysis project Ga0213876, IMG submission 160113) | Root-associated microbial communities from Barbacenia macrantha in rupestrian grasslands, the National Park of Serra do Cipo, Brazil - RX_R9 | ecosystem: Host-associated > Plants > Roots...
GACGGTGGCGTCCCAAAGTCCATTGGTGGATTGCGCCGGGGCGACGAGGGCCGACATCAGAATCAAAGCGAGTCGTATTGTTGCTTTCATCATGTTGTTGCGTTTCCTCACTAGTTCAGGCATAAACAGTTGTTAAACGTCGAACGGATTCGGTGCTGGTGTTATCGGGGACTGAGCAGCCGGGAGCCAACGGGAGAGGAAAAGGGCTGCTCAACTCGCGACAACAGAAACGTAGAATTACAACCGTTCAATGCCGAATGGAGCCATTGTCTACTTCATAGATAGAGAATAGGGTGATTCAAGCGAATTGTCAAGATGAATATGGAGAAAAGTAAGACAACCGTGAGAACGATCCTGGCTTATACCGAACTCGGCATGAGCCAGGATCGTTCTCACGGTTGTTAAGAGAGAAAGAATTTGGTTATCTCTTTACTGGCGGGAAGCGGGCAATGGATGAGCCTGTTCCGGTGCGGCAAAGCGGCGGAAAAAACTGTCTGACTTCCAGGCAGGAGGCTCGGCAGCATCGGCGACACGCAACGCGAGCTTCTTGAGGATGTCGTTGAACTGAGCGGCAGCCGCTAAGTCAACAGGTTGTTGAGTGTCGTCCGAAACGCCGTGGTAACGGCGCGTGTACCAACCTTTGAAGATTTTCTCTTCCTCTCCGCCCGGAATAAATCCAAACTTAAACGCCACGGCGGGTACGCCTTTCTTCACAAAACTGTATTGGTCGCTGCGGATAAACCGGTTCCTGTTTGGCTCCTTATCAGCCTGCACCTTTACGCCCGCAGCTTCCGCCACGGCTTCGACGTCCTCGCCCAAGGTGGATTCATTCAGGCCCTGCACTTCCAGCCAATGCAGAGGAAAGAGCGGCAGAAACATATCCATGTTCAGGTCGGCCACAATCTTGCCTGATGCGGTAGGATGCGCCGCAAAATACTCCGATCCCAACTCTCCCTTTTCCTCTCCTGTGACGGCAATGAAAATCAGAGAACGGGCGGTCTGCGGAGGGTCAGCGCTCAACTGCCTCGCAATTTCAATCAGGGATGCTACTCCTGATGCATCATCCATAGCTCCGTTGTAGATGCGGTCGCCGTTCACCGGCGTTCCCGTTCCCAGGTGATCCAGGTGCGCGGAAAGGGCCACGAACTCGTTTTTACGTTCTGGATCACTCCCAGGCCGGATGCCTACAACGTTTTTTGACTGCACGGGCTCAGTGGCAATCGAGACGTGAGCCTGGATGGAAGTATTCAGGGCGAAACGAGGCAGCGAACGCTTTTCCTTTGCCGCCTGTAGAATTTCAGCAAAGGTGTGCCCTGATCCCGCAAACAGGTCTTCAGCCTTTTCCGGATTCCAGCTCGCGCTGAACTTCAATCCCGGTGCCGACGCCATGCCGGGATCGGAAAGACTCATATGCGGCTTACCCCAAGCGGCAGATTGACGGCTCCAGGGAATCTCCATCTCGGCGGGATTGGGAATGGAGATAATCCCAACCGCTCCTGCCGTTCGCAAAGCGCGCCAGCGTTCCTTTAGGGAAGAATAATGTGACCGTAAATTGCCATTGATGCGATCGGGACCACCCGTGAGAAAGGCAACCACAGCGCCCTGCAAGGGCAAACCCTCCAAGTCGTTGTATTGTGCTTCCGGAATGCAGAGCCCATAACCGGCAAAGACGACCGGAGCTGTCAGGTTCGCTGCCGTATCTGTGTTGTAGCCAAGCTGCGCTTCGGCGGGAACAGGAACCGGCACAGTATTATTTCCCCTTATCAGCGCCAAACTAGACTGAGAGGTATTCAGCGAAATTTTTGTAAACTGAACCGGCTGAAAGTAGTTGCCTTGACCGCCCGGCTTCAAACCGGCTCGCTCAAACTGGGCCGCCACGTAATCGGCAGCTTTGTCATAACCCGCTGATCCCAGTTCACGGCCTTCGAGCTGATCGCTGGCCAGAAATTCGACATGCTTCCACCATTGCCGGCCTGCTGCCGTCCAGTCCGTTGCCGCGACAGCTACAACACCCAACAATCCAATCCATAGGTTTCGGCACATGCTTTATTATGCCCGTCGAAGTCGTTTCAGGCTTAGAGACTATGACACATTACCGCTTATCGCGGCTTTCGAGCACGGATTGCGCGTAATAGTTCACCACCTTGGCTTCGCTCCGCGCTACTTCGTAAAAGGCGGCGCGCAGCACTTGTTCTTTGCCCTGGAACAGACGCCGCCGGATATCCTCCTGCACTCTGGGATCGCTGAGCTGACGCTGACCGGCAGGCTCCTTCGAAACAAGCTTAATAATGCGATAGCCTTCAGGTGTTTGAATAACAGGTGAGACTTGACCAGGGGTCATGTCCAGAATCATCTTTCGCAGCGCCGGGTTGGCTTTGTCGAGAGCGGATTCAGGCACAAATCCCAGATCACCGCCGTTAGGAGCGGAGGCGGTGTCTTCGGAGTAGCTCTGCGCCAGCGCGGCAAAATCCTCTCCTTGGCGGACGCGCAGCTCGATGCCCTGAATTTTGCTGCGCGCCTGTCCTTCATTCTGCGCCTTGTCGTTTTTTAAATTATTTACTGTAGGATCGGCGGTCGGGGTTACTAGGATTTGTGCCAGATGGACCTTGTTTTCCGCAAGGTTGAACTCAGGTTTATTAGCGTTGTAGAAAGCAGTCACATCGGCATCGGAAATGGAGATATGCGACCCGATTTCTTTGTTGAAGAGTTTTTCGACGCTGAGTTCGCGGCGGATCTGGGCCTTTAGATCGGCTTGCGTCATTTGACGCTGTTGCAAAAGCTTGGCGAATTGTTCCTGCGTATAACCGACTTTCAGTTCATTGAACCGGGCATCCACATCGCCATCCGAAGCAAGCAGACCTGCTTTTTCCGCCCGCTGCAGCATGATCTCGTTATCAATTAGGGAACGCAGCACCTCCAATTTAAGTTGGGTAGCTGCGTCCGCATTGGTTTTTGCCGGGGCATTCTGAAACTGAGTCGCGACAGTGCGATCGAGTTCCGTATAGCTGATCGGACGCCCGTTCACTGTTGCGGCAACATCCTTTGACACTGGTTTGTTGCAGGCTGCCAGTAGGAGTAAGAGGGCTGCGCAAAGTGGGCGTACCCTTCCACTTTCCAGAAACAACTTCATGTGCCCGCTAACCTTTAGCTTTTTTGATTTCATCCACCAGGGCAGGAACGATCTCAAAGAGATCGCCGACGACTCCGTAATTCGCGGTCTCAAAAATGGGCGCGTTTTCATCCTTGTTAATCGCCACCACCGTTTTTGATCCCTTCATGCCTACCAGATGCTGGATAGCGCCTGAGATCCCCACAGCGAAATAGACTTTGGGAGAGACTGTCTGGCCGGAACTGCCGACCTGACGCTCCATGGGCAGCCATCCGTTATCGCAGATCGGCCGGGAGGCGGCCAGTTCAGCGCCCAGCGCCTCGGCTAAAGCTTCGACCACCGGAAGGTTGTCCTTTTCTTTGATACCCCGGCCCACAGAAACAATCACATCGGCTGCACCCAGATCCACGGAGCGCGCGGTTTCCTGGTAAGGAGCCTCGGGCCGGCTGCGGATTTGCGATTGGTCCAACTGCGGTTGGAATGCTTCAACAGATCCCGCATTACCTCCGGGCTCCGCAGCCCGGAACGCACCTGCTTGGACCGATACCAATGCCGGCTTGTCATTCGAATGGATGTCGGAATTCAGCTTGCCCTGAAACAACTGACGGACGAAGGAAATGCCGCCGTCATGCACCTTTACGTCCACAACGTCGCTAATCAACGATTTTCCCAAGCGGGCCGCGAGCTTGGGAGCGTAGTCACGCACCTGATAGGTGTGAGGGAAAATGACCACGTCCGGAGCTTGCGATTCGATCAACTGCTGAATGGCCAACGTGTAGCCTTCGGGCGTGTACTGAGCTAAAAGCGTATGGTCCAGAGCGAACACAGTAGGAACGCCGTAACCCGCCGCTTCGTTCGCAAGAGATTCGATTCCACTACCCAGCACGGCGGCGTTGACAGGAAGATTCATAGTCTCGCCGATTTTGCGGCCTGCCGCCAATGCTTCAAACGACACGCGGTTCCACTTGCCGCCGCGTTGCTCCAAAATAACCAGAATGCTCATAAGACCCGAGCCTCGAATTTCAGTTTTTCCACCAGTTGCTGCGCAATCGCACGGGGTTCGCCCGAGAGCATTTGAATACCCTTATTCTTTGGCGGCAGATAGATTTGTTCGGTCGTGGCTTGTGACTCCATATCAGAGCCGAGATCCGCGACGGAAACTGTCCGGACTTCCTTAGTTTTTGCTTTCTTGATGCCCATCAGCGTGGCATAACGAAGTTTTTTGATGCCCGATTGAATCGTGAGCACAACCGGTAACGGCAACGTGACATATTGATACCAGCCATCTTCCAGTTCACGCTTCACTCGGACTTTATCGCCTTCCGGCTCCACTTCCATCACGATGGTGGCGTGGGCATACCCCAGCAGTTCGGCCAACATGACGCCGGTTTGCCCGTAGCCCAGATCGTCTGATTGCAGCCCAGTAAGGATAAAATCCGGCGATTCCGGTTTGATCGCCTTCGCTAGTAATCCCGCTGTGGCGAGAGCGTCCGGTATTCCGTTCTCTTCCAGTTCGACATGGATGGCTCGGTCCGCGCCCTTGGCCAAAGCTTCCCGGATGGTCTGCGTGGCGCGATCAGGACCAGCGCAAAGCACGATCACTTCCCCGCCGAGCTTTTCCTTCAGTTGCAGAGCCTCTTCTAGTGCATAAGCGTCCGGCTCATTCATTTCGTAGGTCAGATCGGATTCGTCCAGGCGTTTGCCGGTGCTATCCGCCCGCAGCGTTGCGTCACGCGCGGGTACCTGCTTAACAGAAACTACAATTTTCATGTGATGATGTTCAGCCGCATTAGGGGCGGCTTACTTCGGTGTTACTTCCAGTATGCCGAAGTGTTCTGACAGAAGAATGGCTCTTTCAGCTTTTGTGAATTTCTGGTACAGTAATCGTAGGGAGTGGCAGGGTTAAGTGCCACTCCCCGAACTGGGCTAAAGATCGACTTCGATTTTTAGCCCAGTTCTACGCGGCCGTATAGCAGCAAAACTGCTATGATCGCGCCGATTACGAGAAGACTCATAACTGGAGCCTCCTTTCTGCTCCAGCGTTTGCAAAACCCCGTCTGGTTCACGGGGTTTTGCATTTTATGCGGAGCCCGAAATGCTCCATGCAAGCCTCCGTGCCAGCGCGTGGTTGCTTTCGCCGGAAACAGAACTTCCATCCTACCGCTTTATTCGGTTACTTTCCTCCCTCTGCCGTGTCTTTCTTAAGACAACTGGTACTTTATGGCACAGACAGCGGCAGATATCATCGTCCAAACGATCATGAACTGGGGCGTGGACACGATTTTTGGGCTTCCCGGCGACGGCATTAACGGACTGATAGAGGCTCTGCGGAAGCAGAAAGATAAGATTCGTTTTATCCAGGTTCGGCATGAGGAAGCAGCAGCGTTCATGGCGTGCGGCTATGCGAAGTTTACAGGCAAGCTGGGCGTCTGCATCGCTACTTCAGGTCCAGGGGGAATTCATCTGCTGAACGGCCTGTATGATGCCAAGCTGGACGGACAGCCGGTACTGGCCATTACCGGCCTGCAATTTCACGATCTGGTCGGCACTCATACGCAGCAAGATGTAGCGCTGGATCGCCTTTTTCAGGATGTGGCGCTGTACAGTGAGCGCATCATGGGCGCGGCTCATGCGGAAAACGTCACGGAACTGGCCTGCCGCATTGCGCTGGCGCGTAAAGGCGTGACTCACATTACCATTCCGACGGACTTTCAGGAGCAGGAATTAAGTAAAGATACGCGCTCGATGCGTAACAAGCCGCATCATGTCTCGGAAGAGTTCGCCATCGGAGCGCGGCGTCCCACAGAACGTGAAATTGAACAGGCTGCCGAGATATTGAATGCAGGAAAAAAGGTTGCTATCTTGGCGGGTCGCGGCGCTTTAAAAGCGGGCACGCAACTGGAAAAAGCCGCCGAACTGTTGGGCGCTCCCATTATCAAGGCACTGCTTGGAAAATCGTGCGTGCCTGATGATAGCCCCTATACGACAGGGGGTTTGGGGTTGCTGGGAACCGAGCCGTCGGAAGACGCCATACAGGAATGCGACACGCTTTTGATTGTCGGCTCTTCCCTACCCTATATCGAGTTTTATCCGAAGCCCGGACAAGCCAAGTGCGTGCAGATTGATATTGATCCGGTTCGCATCAGCTTACGTTATCCGGCGGATGTGGCATTAGTGGGGGATGCTGTTGAAACTTTAAATGCGTTGATTCCTCACCTGAAGCCGAAGGACAAGTCATTTCTCGAAAAAGCGCAAAAGGGCATGAAAGACTGGAACGAAATCTTGGCGACGCGAGGAACCGCTAAAGATGTTCCCATGAAGCCGCAGGTAGTGGCTTATGAATTGGGTAAGCGGCTAAGGGCCGACGCCATTGTGGCAGGCGACTCAGGTACGAATACAACCTGGTGGGCTCGTTATATTCCATCCTTGCAGGGCCAGATGCACACCTGTTCCGGCACGCTGGCAACCATGGCGAATGGCTTCCCTTACGCGATTGCGGCGCAAGTCGCGTACCCGAACCGGACCGTGATTGCCTTTGTCGGCGACGGTGCGTTCACCATGCTTATGGGTGAAATGGCGACGTGCGTAAGGTACAAACTGCCAATCAAAATTTTTGTTGTCAAAAACAACTCTTTAGGCCAGATCAAGTGGGAGCAGATGGTGTTTCTGGGCAACCCGGAATATGAATGCGATTTGCAGCCGATTGATTTTGCCGGAGTCGCGCGGGCGTTCGGGATTACGAGCTTTACCATCAACACTCCGGATGAGTGCGGCCGCATTATCGACCAAGCGTTAGCGACGCCGGGGCCGGTGCTGGTAGAGGCCGTTGTGGATGAGAACGAACCGCCCATGCCGGCCAAGATCAAGCCCCAGCAAGCACTTCACTTTGCCGAATCCATGGCGAGGGGAACGAAAGACTGGCAGAAGATTGCGACCACGATTGCCAAAGACCGCATCCGCGAACTGGTGTAATTTCAATGGAGCCGCGAAAGAAGTGACCGGTTACACAACTCAATCAGTCACTACGTTCCTGGCTCCGTTTTATGGCTTGTACCGCTTGAACACAAGGCAGCCATTTGTGCCGCCAAAGCCGAAGCTGTTAGAGGCAGCATACTCAATATCGAGAGGCCGAGCATGGTTCGGGACGTAATCCAAATCGCAGTCGGGGTCCGGGAACTCGTGATTAATGGTGGGCGGCGCAATGCCGTCGCGGATGGCAAGCACGGTAATGCCTGCCTCTAATCCGCCTGCTCCGCCCAATAAGTGACCGGTCATGGATTTAGTGGAACTGACGGCCATGTTTTTTGCATGCTCACCAAAAGCGCGCTTGATGGCGCATGTTTCCGCCTTATCGCCTTGTCCCGTGGAAGTGCCATGCGCATTCACATATTGAACCTGCGAGGGCTCGACCCCCGCATCCTTTAAAGCATTGCGCATCACCCGATAACCGCCATCTCCGTTGTCCGGCGGCGAGGTAATGTGATGAGCATCGGCGCTCATGCCGTATCCCACAATTTCAGCAATAATCGGGGCGTCCCGTTTTTGCGCTCGCTTCAGTTCTTCCAAGATGAGAATACCGGCACCTTCTCCGACCACAAAGCCGTCACGTTCCTTGTCCCAGGGCCGCGAGGCCCGGTGCGGCTCATCATTTCGCGTCGACAAGGCACGCATGGCGGCGAATCCTCCAATTCCCAGCGGCGTTACGCAGGCTTCGCTTCCGCCGCAGATCATGACATCCGCGTAACCATGCTGGACGAGCCGGAACGAATCGCCAATCGAGTGCGCGCTGGTGGTGCAGGCCGTGGCGGTAGCCGAGTTGGGCCCTTCCGCGCCGTAGCGAATCGAGACGTAACCGCTCGCCAGATTGACAATACATGAGGGGATAAAAAAAGGAGAGAGCCGCCCAGGACCGCGCTCCAGCAGGGTCTTATGCTCACGCTCAATCACTTCGAACCCGCCAATGCCGCTTCCGATGTAGACGCCAAAGTTTTCGGCTTCTTCGCGTGGAACCTGCAACTGCGCCGACTGCACAGCGAATTCAGAGGCGGCCATAGCGAATTGAATGAACCGGCCCATCTTTTTAACGTCTTTTTTATCGACGTAATTCAGCGGGTCGAAGTCCTTCACCTCCCCGGCAATCCGCGCCGAAAAATGCGAGGCATCGAATTGCGTAATGGGACCGATACCATTCCTGCCTTCCTTGATAGCGGACCAGGTTTTCTCTGTTCCGATACCAACGGAAGTGAGCAACCCAACGCCCGTAACAACGACCCTGCGCCTCAAGGCTGTCCCCTCCATTCCCCTTGCGCGCGGGCGCAAGGGGAAGCAGTTTGTCCTATCAACTACTTCTTTTTCGCTTCGATATAGTCGACAGCGTCCTTCACAGTTTTGATCTTTTCCGCATCATCGTCTGGAATATCCAAGTCGAAAGCTTCCTCGAAGGCCATTACCAGCTCGACAATATCAAGTGAATCAGCTCCCAAGTCATCCACAAACGATGCGCTTGGCTCCACTTGATTTTCATCCACTCCTAACTGCTCAACGATGATCTGTTTTACTTTCTCTGCTACCGCCATTCATTGTTCTCCTGTGTTTGTAAACGCATCTGCCGTTTGTCGAACTGCTCCAGTCCAATCACTCTAAGCTACCTTACCGAGGATAGTGGAAGCCAAGAAACGGAGTCCGCGTTAAATTTTAGTCCAAAGAAAATTGGAACGATCCTTACTATTGGTAACAAATGAGCCGGACAAAATTACCGATTCTGACATAACCTGTAGATGTTGCCTGCTCGTTTGCGTGTCCTATATCTGCACGGCTTTGCCTCTGGAGCAAAATCCCGCAAAGCATCGTTTTTTGTAGACAAACTGTCAAGTTTTAATATACCTATCCAGGTGCCCGACCTTTCGCAAGGGGATTTTGAGCACCTGACGATTACGAGCCAACTTGAGGTAATCCATCGCGTGATCGGCAGCGAGCCGGTGGTTTTGATCGGCTCCAGCCTGGGCGGCTACCTGGCTGCTCTTTGCGCGGCCCGGTACCGGCAAGTCACGAAACTGGTGTTGCTGGCCCCGGCATTCGGCTTTTACCATCTTTGGGTCAAGCAATTGGGTCCCGAACGTATTAAACGCTGGCAAGAGGAGGGCAGCCTATCCGTGTTCCATTACGCAGAAGGTAAAGAACGGGCCATTCGTTACCAACTTCTGGAGGATTCACGGCAGTACAGCCCATTTCCCGATTTCGGGCAACCCGCCCTAATTTTTCATGGTAACCAGGATGACACAGTGCCCGTCGACACCTCTATCGAGTTCGCGGGAGCTCATCCGAATGTAGAGCTGGTCCGTATCAATTCAGGGCATGAATTGACGGACGCTCTCGATGCTATCTGGCAGAAGACACAGCCCTTTTTATTCGGAAACATCCTCGAAAATCGATGCTAAACTGAAAGTGGCTTGGTAATCTACAAAATTTGGAATATTGCAACTCCAGTTTTTTGCCAAGCGTCTTAAAAGTACGTTGACGACCGTCGCGAGAATTTTATTACATGTCAAATCCTTTCGTGACCAGCGAAGTTGAAGAGGAAGTTAGGGGGCATTCTTCCGTGACTCAGCCCGATGCGCATTTAGATCGGCTTCTGCTCCAGTCCAATCTGGAAGAGCCTTGGTACAAGTCGCTTGTTCACAATATCCGGGAACTGGTGAATCCTCCCAAGCTTCCACCCCTACAGGTGACCTCACGCCCGATCGAGGGCGCGAATTTCGGTGGCCTGAATGAAGAGCCTTGGTACAAGTCGATTGTTCGCAATATCCGCGAATTGGTGAATCCTCCCAAGCTTCCACCACTCGAAGTAACCTCGCGTCCAGTTGAAGGCGCGGATTTTGGGGATCTGAACAAGGTAGAACAGCCTTGGTTTAGGGCGTTCTTTACCAATATTAAGGATTTGATCAATCCGCCTAAGCTTCCTCCCTTGGAAGTGACATCTAAGCCGGTGGAAGTCGGCACAATTTGGGGCGCTTATCAGGGTGGCGAGACCAGATCGGGCGCGGTTTCCTTGGCCATTCACGTTGCTGTGATTGCCTTGCTGCTAGTGGTGTTCAGGAAAGCGGTTTTCACGCCACAACATAAAATGGACGATGCTACAGTGATTTACCTGCCGGAGTATAAGCCCAAATTACCTCCTGCGGCTACAAAGGCCGGCGGTGGCGGTGGTGGCGGACAGAAAATGCCGACCCCGGTCAGCAAGGGCGCACCACCGAAGCCAGCCCCGAAACAGTTCATGCCTCCAGCTCTGGCTGTACCTAAGCCGAAACTGCCGGTTGTTCCTGAAATTACCGCACCGGCACCGCCGGTTATTGCGGATAATTACGGCGATCCGTTGAGCAAGCTGAATCAACTTTCCGGTGGACCAGGATCGCAAGGGCTTGGCACTGGTAAGGGCGGCGGCGTTGGTTCGGGCAGTGGTGATGGTTACGGGCCCGGCTCGGGCGGCGGAACAGGCGGTGGCGCGTTCCGCATTGGCGGCGACGTTTCAGCCCCGGTTTTGGTGTCTAAAGTTGAGCCTGAGTACTCCGAAGAAGCTCGTAAGGCAAAGTTCTCTGGCTCGGTACTGCTCTCTATCATTGTGGATGCTAATGGCAATCCCCGCGACATCCATGTGGTCCGGCAGCTTGGTCTTGGTTTGGATGAAAAGGCAATTGAAGCCGTGATGAAGTGGCGATTCCGTCCCGGCATGAAGGGCGGTCGTCCTGTCGCTACCCAAGCCCAAGTAGAAGTGAACTTCCGCTTATTATAAGGGGCAGGAGCTGCCCCTTTCTCTTCAGTTTTCCCGTTTCGCCGCGCACTCTCCGCACGGACAAATTCTGCGAAGATGGTCGAACGAGTAAATGCCTGAGCTGTGTCCGTCGTTCCAGTAAATCCGCACAGCGTAGCTTCCAACCGCTTCCACGGACTCCATTCGCAAGGCTGGCTTGAACATGGGAAACGGGCCGGGGTTTGCATAATTCGATTTTTGCGGCTCCGTGCCGTGCGCTCCTGTACACGTGGCGCAGGGGCACTCATCCCGCAGATAGGCGAGTGAATAATCACTGTGGTGACCGTCTCGCCAATCGATTTTGATGCCGGTCGATTTTGAAATGGCAATATGTTCCGGCTCGGAAGCCGTGAGGGTATC
>Ga0213876_10002301_pt1 | contig 11275 bp, 9 predicted proteins | sample BarmaccomBMRX_R9_FD_160113 | JGI IMG/M metagenome (GOLD analysis project Ga0213876, IMG submission 160113) | Root-associated microbial communities from Barbacenia macrantha in rupestrian grasslands, the National Park of Serra do Cipo, Brazil - RX_R9 | ecosystem: Host-associated > Plants > Roots...
TGCTGCATGGTCGCCGATACCGGGGACAGCCGGGACGTCGACTTCGTGCGCTGCCGTTTCATCGGCACGGCCAATTGGTCGGCCTGGCCCTGCAAGCCGGGCTTCCGGTTCACCAGCTGCACCTTCGTCGGCACCGTCGTCCGGGTGTTCGAGACCCCCGACCCCAAGGCGATGACGCGCTTCACCGACTGCCTGTTCACCGACGATCCCAAGCTGTCGCCGAACGGCAAGGTGTATCGCGAGGGCCGCGCCGACGGCCCCCTCGTCGACGCCGGCGAGACGCCGAATCCCTATTTCGAGCGCTGCCGTTTCCTCGCCGTCGGCGGGGCCGTCCTGCCGTGGACGGTGAAGGCGACCTATGTGAATTGCACGATGCGGCAGACCACTCGCTCGATGGGCTATCCGCGCGGCCATTATGTCGGCCGCAACACGATCGAGAGCCTGGCTGTGTCGCTCTACGGGGTCAGGATCGACGGCGAGCTGCTGCTCAACGGCACGCCGTTCCGGCCTTGACGCGCCTCGGGCGGGCACCGTAGGCGCCTGCCCTGATCTCCCGACCGACCCCGGACCCCACGCGCGCACGAACGAGGCGAAGATGGACATTGCCCTGATCAATCCGGCCAACGGCCTGCCGCTCGAAGAGGCCGAGGGCGCGCTGGTCGACGCGGAAGGGCATCGCTTCCCGATCGTCCGGCAGGTTCCGCGCATCTGCGATCCGAGCAATTATACCGCGAATTTCGGCAAGCAGTGGAACCTGTTCCGCGCCACCCAGATCGACCGGCCGACCGAGGGGCAGACCCAGAGCGAGCAACGCTTCTTCGAGACCACCGGCTGGACGGCGGAGGAGATGGACGGCGAGGACGTGCTGGAGGTGGGATCCGGCGCCGGCCGGTTCAGCCGTGTCGTCCTCGAGCGCACGCGGGCGCGGCTCTGGTCGGTGGATTATTCGAGCGCGGTCGAGGCCAATTACGCCAACAATGCCGGCCTCGGCGGCGATCGGTTCCGCCTGTTCCAGGCGAGCATCTACGAGCTGCCCTTCCCCGACGGCAGCTTCGACAAGGTCTTCTGCATGGGCGTGCTCCAGCACACGCCGGATTTCGAGGCGTCGGTGCGCGCGCTCATCGCCAAGGCGAAGCCGGGCGGGCAGATCGCCGTCGATTTCTATCCGGTGAAGGGCTTCTGGACGAAGCTCCACGCCAAGTACCTGCTGCGCCCGCTGACCAAGCGGATGTCGCACGAGCGCCTGCTTAAGCTGATCGAGGCGAATGTCGGCTGGATGATGGGCCTCAGCCGCGCGCTCAGCCGCGTCCGCCTCGGCGCGCTCAACCGGTTCATCCCGCTCGTCGACATGGACCGGGTGATGCCGGGCGGCCTGGCGCCGGAGCAGCGGCGCGAATGGGCGGTGCTCGACACGTTCGACATGTTCTCGCCCGAATATGACAATCCGCAGCGCGTGGCGCGCGTCGCGAAGATGTTCCGCGACAATGGCGCGGAGGTGACGTTCGCCGGCTTCCGCATGATCGGCGCGTCCAATACCGCCATAGTCCGCGGCGTCAGGAAGTAGCGGGCCGGCCGAGGAGCAGCTCGAGGTAGCGCTCGATCGTCGCCGGCCCGGAGAGCGCCGCCGCCCGCGCCTTCAGCCGGTCGGGCGGCGAGGGATTGCGCAGCGCCGCCGCCATCGCATCGGCGAGGCCGTGCGCGTCGCCGCACGGCACCAGCTTTCCGAACGCGCCGTCGCCGAGGATCTCGCGCGGGCCGGTGGGACAATCGGTGCTGACGACGTCGACCCCGAGCCACATCGCTTCGACGAGCACGTTGCCGAAACCCTCGAAATCGGAGGAAAGGGCGAACAGGTCGGCCGAGGCGAGGAAGGGTGCGGGATCGCGGACGAAGCCGAGGAACCGGACGTCCTCCCCGACCCCCAGCCGCGCCGCCTGCGCCTGGAGCGCGTCGAGCAGCGGCCCGGCGCCAAGCACCAGCAGCCGCGCGCGGCGATGGCGCCGGAGCCGCGCGAAGGCGTCGATGAGGAGCGCGTGGTTCTTGATCGCCACGAGGGAGCCGATGCTGACGATGCGGCCGTCGCAGCCGTCCCACAATTCCTCCACCTCCGCCGAAGGCGCGGGCGGCGCGATGCGGGACAGGGGATTGTAGATCACGGTGAAGAAGTCGCGGGGGAGGCCGCTCAGCCGGGCAAGATCCTCCGCGGCGCCCTCGGAGACCAGGATGCGGGCCTCGGCGCGGGGGTAGAGAAGCCGCACCGTCCAGCGGAGCAGCCGCAGCATGCGCGGCGAGTGGGCATAATGGCGCGACAAGGGCGAGTGGTCGCTCAGCACCAGCCTCGTCCGCGAGCGGGCGAGCGCGCGCGCGAGAATGGCGACGATGGTCAGCGGCCACATCCGAACCTGCACGGCGTGCGGCCGCCGCCGCCTGAGGTAGCGCGCGAGCGGCAGCAGCGCCCCGACGAAGCGCGAGGCGCCGAGGTCGACCAGGTTCACGGACGATGGCAATTGGTCGAGCAGCTCGCCGGCGGCACGAACCAGGACGAGGTCGACCTCGTACCCGCGCCCGACGAAATCGTGGATGAGCGTGAGGGCGACGCGCTCGGCACCGCCGCCCCGGAAATTCGGCAGGAGGAAGGCGAGCCGCTCCTTCGGGCCGGCGCTCACCGGATCCACTTCGCGTACCAGAGGTGGAAGCTGAACAGGAACCACAGCAACGTGTAATTGACCGGCTTGCCGGCCCGGTACCGCGCCAGCATCGCGGCGATGTGGCGCCGGTCGAACAGCGCGGTCTCGCCGCCCGATAGCACCTCGATGAACCGGTCGTGGTAGGAGTCGCGCACCCAATCGTTGAGGGGCGCGGCGAAACCCTTCTTCGGCAGGCGAAAGAGCGGCTCGGAAAGGTAGCGGCCGAGCAGCTTCTTGAGCAGATATTTGGCGTCCCCGCCGCGGATCTTGAACTCGGTCGGCAGCTGGGCGGCGAACTCCACCAGCCGATGGTCGAGGAACGGCTCCCGGCCCTCGATGCTGTGGTACATGGTCGCGCGGTCGACCTTCACCAGCAGGTCGTCGACCATGTAGCGCTTGAAGTCCCACTCGCTGAGCTGCGCGAGGAGGTCGCCCGGGCCGCCGCCGGTGGCATGCTCGCGATAGGCGGGGAAGATGCGGCCGAGCTCGGCGGTCGGCCCATTCTTGAGGCTGGTCTGGGAGAAATGGATGAAGCTCTGCTCGCCAAACAGCTCGGCATAGCGGTTCAGCCGGCCGCGCCACCGCGCCGGCGCCAGCGCGGCGAGAGAGGCGGCGGCGGCGCGGGCGGCGCCGCGTCCCACCCGCCCGAGGCGCCGGGTCTGCTCCCAGCGGCGCATGAACTCGGTGTAGCGGACATAGCCGCCGAACAGCTCGTCGCCGGCGTCGGCGCTCAGCACGACCTTCATCCCGTTAGCCTTGGCGAGGCCGGAGACGAAGCTGGTCGGGATGCACGAGCCGTCGCCATGCGGCTCGTCGTAGATCTCGTAAAAGTCTTCGAGGATGGTCTCGGCCGTGGCGTGGGTGAGCACCGCCTCGTGGTGATCGGTGCCGAGATGCTGCGCGATCCGCCGCGCGGCCGCGGATTCGTCATAATCAGGCTCGTTGAAGCCGATCGTGAAGGTGCTGAGCCGGCCGTGGTGCCGCGCCAGGATCGCCGTCACCAGCGAGCTGTCGACGCCGCCGCTGAGGAACACGCCGACGGGGACGTCGGCGACCATCCGATACTTGAAGGCGCTGACGGCGATCGCTTCCAGCTCGTCGACGAGGTCGTCCTCGCTGCGGCCGCGCCAGGCGTCGTTCGCGACGAATTCGACGTTCCAGTAGCGATGGACCTCGCTCCTGCCGCCGGCGAACTTCAGATAATGCGCGGCGGGCAGCTTGCGGACGGGCCGGAGGATGGACGCGCCGCTGCCGACATAGCCCAGGGTGAGATATTCGGACAAAGCGTCAGGATCGATGTCCGTCCGCTCCTCCGGCGAGAGGTAGGGCCGCAGCGCGTACAGCGTGCTGCCGAAGGCGATACGGCCGTCTTTCTCGTAATAATAAAGCGGCTTCACCCCGGCCCGGTCGCGGACCAGGTAGAGCGCGCGCTCCGCCTCGTCGTAGACGGCGAAGGCGAACATGCCGACGAAGCGCTCGACGCAGCGCGGTCCCCAGCAGTGGAAGGCCTTGATCAGCACCTCGCTGTCGCTGTGCGAGGTGAAGCTGTAGCCCTGCGCAGCGAGGTCGCGGGCGACCTCGGCATAATTGTAGATCTCGCCATTGTAGACGAGCAGCAGCGACTCGAAGCGCATCGGCTGGTGGCCGAGCGGCGAGAGGTCGATAATCGACAGCCGGCGGTGGCCGAGCGCCACCCCGCCCTCATAATGGTGGCCGAAATCGTCCGGCCCGCGGCGCGCGATGGCGGCGGTCATGGCCTCCAGCGTGTCGCGATCCCTGGAAGGGTCGATGAAACCGGCGATGCCGCACATGTCAGCGCAGCCCCAGGGTGCGCAGGAGGAGCTTGGCCGCTTCCTTCGCCGTGCGGAGGTCGAAGCGGGCGCGGCGGGCAAGCAGGGGCCAGGCATCCCGCACCGGCAGCTTCGAGAGCATCAGGATCAGCGCCAGCCTGCGCTTGTCCCGCACGAGCCGGTCGAGCCACCGCTCGGCCTCGCGTGGCGGGACATGGCCCGCCAGCGCCCCCGCCACCCGCCGCAGCATCGCGATCTCCTTTTCCACCGTGGCGTCGTCGAGCGTGTAGGAGGCGTTGCGATCGTGATGGGTCCAGGCGCCCACCCACTTCTTCTCGATCACGACCTTCCCCTTGAGCGCGAGGCGGAGGAGCGAATCGGTGTCCGCCCCCAGCGAGTCAAGCGAGTAGAAATCGGTCTCGAGCGCGAGCGGTCGGTTGTAGAGGACGGAGAAATGCTGGGTGGCGCCGAGATGGGGGTAGCGCAGCACATAATCGGCCCCGGGGAGGACGAGCCGATCGCCGTCGAAGTCCATCGGCGCCCATTCCATCGCGCCGTCGGCTTCGTGGAGACAGGCGGATCCCGCTGCGTACATCACCGCGTCCGGTTCGGACGCGAGCTGGTCGACCGCGGCGGCGATCCAGTCGCGGTCGATATATTGGTCGTCGCCGTCGAGGTTGACGAACCACGCGCCCGAGGCGCGCTCATAGAGGCAGCGACGGTAATTGCCGACGCGGCCGAGGTTGCGCTCGTTCCTGACGACGCGCAGCCGGCGGTCCGAGATGGCGCTGGCGATCTCATAGGTTCCGTCGGTCGACCGATCGTCGCACACCAGCACCTCGAGATTGGCATAGGTCTGCGCGAGCGCGCTCTCGATCGCCCGCGCGATGTAGCGTTCCTGATTGTAGGTCGGGATGCTGATCGTCACGCGCGGCTTCATCGGGAGGCTCTCTAGCGGTCCGGGCCCCACCGTAAACCCCCGCAGCCGCCCGCCAAGCGGGTCGCCAAGTGGCGCCGGAGCCGCTAAGGACCCGCTCGCATGGCCGGAGCCCCGCCGCCGGCGGCCCGCCATGCGCGGCTCGAAACAGCGCGAGAAGGAGCGGTCTTGAAGGGTATCATCCTGGCGGGGGGCAGCGGCACCCGCCTCTATCCGGTCACGCTCGCCGTCTCCAAGCAGCTGCTCCCGGTCTACGACAAGCCGATGATCTACTATCCGCTGGCGACATTGATGCTGGCGGGGATACGCGACATCCTCGTCATCTCGACGCCGCACGATCTGCCGCACTTCCGCACCATGCTCGGCGACGGCAGCGCCTTCGGCGTCCGCCTCGCTTATGCCGAGCAACCGAAGCCCGAAGGGCTGGCACAGGCCTTCATCATCGGCCGCGACTTCGTGGGCGACGACAGCGTGGCGTTGATCCTCGGCGACAACATCTTCTTCGGCGCGGGTCTGTCCCAGCTCTGCCAGGAGGCCGCCGCGCGCACCGACGGCGCCACCGTCTTCGCCTATCATGTCGAGGATCCGGAGAGGTACGGCGTCGTCTCCTTCGACCCGGACAGCGGCGAGGCGACCGAGATCGTCGAGAAGCCCGCGAATCCCAAGTCGAGCTGGGCGGTGACCGGCCTCTATTTCTACGACAATGACGTGCTCGACATCGCCGCGGCGGTGAAACCGTCGGCCCGCGGCGAGCTCGAAATCACCGACGTCAACCGCGCCTATCTCGAGCGCGGCACGCTGCGCGTGTCGCGCCTCGGCCGCGGCTTCGCGTGGCTCGACACCGGCACCCACGACAGCCTCCACGACGCCTCCGCCTTCGTCCGCACCGTCGAGCAGCGCCAAGGCATCAAGGTGATGTGCCCCGAGGAGATCGCCTACGAATTCGGCTATCTCGACGAGGCGCAGCTGCGCGCCGCCGCCGACCGCATGGGCAAGTCCGATTATGCCAACTTCCTGCGTCGCCGTGCCGCCGAGGGGCGGACGATGCTCACGCCCCACCCCGTCGACCAGAGATTCTAGACCATGGCTTCGCGCACGATCCTCGTCACCGGCGGCGCCGGCTTCATCGGCTCGGCCGTCTGCCGTCACCTGATCGGCCGCGGCGACACCCGCGTCGTCAACCTCGACAAGCTCACCTATGCCGGCAACCTCGCTTCGCTGGCGGATATCGAAGCGAGCCCCGATTACCGGTTCGTCCACGCCGATATCGGCGACAGCGCGGCGGTGAGCGCCCTGCTCGCCGAGGAGCGGCCGGACGCAATCATGCATCTCGCCGCCGAAAGCCATGTCGACCGCTCGATCGACGGGCCGGGCGACTTCATCGAGACCAACATCGTCGGCACGTTCCGCCTGCTGCAGGCGGCGCTGGGCTATTGGCAGGCGCTGGACGGGGACAAGAAGGATCGCTTCCGCTTCCATCACATCTCGACCGATGAGGTGTTCGGCGACCTGCCGTTCGACAGCGGCATCTTCACCGAGGAGACGCCCTACGACCCCTCCTCGCCTTATTCGGCGTCGAAGGCGGCCTCCGACCATCTCGTCCGGGCCTGGCAGCACACCTACGACCTGCCGGCGGTGCTGTCGAACTGCTCGAACAATTACGGGCCGTACCACTTCCCCGAGAAGCTGATCCCGCTGGTCATCCTCAATGCGCTGCATGAGCGGCCGCTGCCCGTCTACGGCCGCGGCGAGAATGTCCGCGACTGGCTCTACGTCGAGGACCATGCCCGCGCACTGGACCGGATCGTCAGCGACGGCCGCGTCGGCGAGACCTACCTGATCGGTGGCCGGGCGGAGCGCACCAACCTCGACGTGGTGCGCACCATCTGCCGGCTGCTCGATGCGCAGCGGCCCCGCGCCAACGGCCAATCCTACGAGGCGCTGATCGAATTCGTCAGCGACCGGCCGGGCCATGATCGCCGCTACGCGATCGACCCCTCGAAGACCGGGCGCGAGCTCGGCTGGGCGCCGGAGGAGACGTTCGAAAGCGGGATGGCGAAGACGATCGCCTGGTACCTCGCCCGCGAGGACTGGTGGCGGCCCCTGCGCGACAAGAAATATGCCGGCGAGCGGCTGGGGGCGGCGGCGCGATGAGCGACCGGCCGCTGCGCATCGCGGTCTGGCACAATTTGCCGAGCGGAGGCGGCAAGCGGGCGCTCTACGACCATGTCCGCGGCCTCGTCGACCGCGGCCATCATGTCGAGGCCTGGGCGCCGCCGTCCGCGGATCGTACCTACCTGCCGCTCAACGACATGATCGAGGAGCATATCCTCCCCTACGGCGACGATTCCTACCGCCTCACCGACAAGCTCCAGCTCACCCTGCACATCGACCGCCGCCTCGCGGCGATGGAGGAACATGCGCGCCGCTGCGCCGCCGAGATCGCACGCGGCGGCTTCGACCTGCTGTTCGCGAACAGCTGCATGTATTTCCGCTCCGCGCCGATCGGCCGCTTCGTCGATCTGCCTTCGGTCCTCTATCTGCAGGAACCGTATCGCTGGCTGTACGAGGCGATGCCGGAGCCGGTCTGGGCGGCGCCGGAACCCGGCGGCGGGCTGAAGGCGGCATTCCTCGACTGGCGCAACGTCCGCAACGCGCGGGTGCAGATGCGCGCCGAGATAGCGAGCGCGAAGGCGTACGGCCGGATCCTGTGCAACTCCTATTTCAGCCGCGAAAGCATCCTGCGGGCCTACGGGCTGGACGCCGAGGTCTGCTATCTCGGCATCGACACGAACCGCTTCAGCCCCGGCAGCGGCCCGCGCGGCGACTTCCTGCTCGGCCTCGGCTCCTTCACGCGCGAGAAGAATCCGCGCCTGTGCATCGAGGCGTTGGGCGCGGTGCAGGGGCCGAAGCCGCGGCTCCTGTGGATCGCCAATTTCGCGCATGACGATTTTCTCGCCGAGATGCGGGCGCTTGCGGAACGTCGGGGCGTGGTCCTGGAGGTCCAGGTTAACGCGCCCGACGAGACGCTCCGGACGGCGCTGCAAACGGCGATGGCGATGGTGTTCGCGCCGCGGCTGGAGCCGTTCGGGCTGGTCCCGCTCGAGGCCGGGGCGTGCGGGACGCCGGTCATCGCCGTCGCCGAGGGCGGGCTGCGCGAGACGGTAGTGGACGGCGTCAACGGCCTCGTCGCCGATCCCACTTCCGCGGGCCTCGCCGCGGCCATCGCGCGGCTGCGCGACGATCCTTCGCTGCGCGCGCGGCTCGGCGAGGGCGGCCGGCGCCTGGTCGACGAACGCTGGTCGCTCGCCGCCGCCGCGGAGCGCCTCGAGGCGAAGCTGCGGGCGCAGGTCGACGCGGGCTAATCGCGCTTCGCCTGTTCCAGCCGGCGGAGCAGGAAGCGCACGTCGACGCTCGCGGGGCCGCAGACGAAGACGAGATAGGCAGTGATCGTCGCGGCGATGACTCCGGCGACGCCCACTCGCCCCACCAGCAGGACCGACAGCAGGAGGTTCGCGACCGTCGCGAAGGCGGAATAAATGAGCTGGTAGCGCAGGTGCGATGCCGCCGCGAGCAGGCAGGCCAGCGAGGTCATCGCCGAATTGATCAGCACCCACACCGCCATGAGCCAGACGAGCGTCTGGGGCGGCACGACGTTCGTTCCCGCCCACCAGCCGATGAACGGGCGAGCGATCGCGACCAGCACGGCGGCGGCCGCCACCGACCAGGCGAGGCCGCCGACGAGGCTCCAGCGCAGCGCGCGGCGCACCCAGGGGATGTCGCCGCGGGCGATCGCCTCATTGTAGGCCGCCCAGAGATAGGGGAAGAGCAGGGCCTGCGGCAGGGTCGCGTAATTGAACAGCTGGTAGGTCAGATTGTAGGCCGGCACCGCGAGCGAGCCGAGGAAATGGGCGATCACCAGCACGTCGGTCTGGAAGGTCACCAGCGCCATGATCTGGATCAGGAAGAATTGCCAGCCGACCTTGACCACCTCGCCGAAGGCGCTGCGGTCGATGCGCCGCCAGCTGGGACGGAGCGCCGGCCGGTGCCGCCCGAACAGCCAGCAGGTGCTGGCGATCTCGACCAGCAGCGGCGTCCCACTCAGCGCGAACACGAGCCAGGGGAGGCCCCCGGAGGTGCGGGTGACGGCGATCAGCGCCGCGAGCGAGAGGAGGTTGCCCGCGGCGCCCCAATAATTGCCGATATGGCCTTCCTGGTAAGCGATGTAGATTCGGTTCGCGACGGCGAGCGGCAGCCGCGCGAGGAACAAGGCGAGCGCGACGGCGAGGCTGGTCCGCACCTCGGCGACGACGGCAAGGTCGCGCAAGCCGAAGACCGACTGCCAGTTCGGCAGCCGCCACAGCGCGGCGATCACCGCGCCGACCGCCGCGCTCAGCACGACCATCAGGAACAGGAAGTTGCTGACGTGCATCCGCACCCGGTCGGGCCGGTCCTTGCTCGCGTCGGTCGTCACGGCATTGGTGAGGCCGTTCGCCAGGCCAAGGTCCGCCAGCCCCACCCAGGCGAGGATGGCGCCGATGGCGATCCAGGCGCCGTAGCGCTCCTGTCCCAGATAGCCGATGGTGAGCGGCACCGACACGAAGCCGATGACGATGCCGAGCAGCCGGTTGCCGAGGCTCGTGGCGACCCCGTTCAGCATGCCGATGAGGCGCTTGCGGCGCAGCTCGTCGCCGAGCGCGGAGCCGATCCGCTCGACCAGCAGCCGGTGCAGCGAGACGATCATCGCGAGGACGGCGCGGCCGGCTCTGCCAGCATCCATTCGAGCGTCTCTTCGAACGGTCGCGGCCGCCAATTCGGCAGCGCGTTCCGCAAGACCGTCGGATCGCCGGCGAGGATCGGGACGTCGGCGGCCCGAACGAAGGCGGGATTGACCCGAATCTCCAACGTGTGGCCGGTGAGAGAGGAGGCGAGGGCGACGACGTCCCGCACGGAGCGGGCGGTGCCCGTCGCGATGTTGGCGAGCCGGGGTGGGGCGGGGACGAGCGCCAGCCCCACATAGGCGTCGGCGACCGCGCGCACGTCGCCGAGATCGCGGCGCACGTCGAGATTGCCGAGCTCGATGGCGGCGGCGTGGCGGCGGAAGTGATCGACGATCTTGGGGACGAGGTAGCGCGGCTGCTGGCCGCGGCCGGTATAGTTGAACGGCCGGACCACCACGATCTCCAGCCGGTCCGCGAAGACGCGGGCGCAGAGCTCCATGGCGAGCTTGCTCAGCGCGTAATGATTGTCGGGCGCCGGCGGCCGGCTCTCGTCGACCAGGCCGGAGGCGGCGGGGCCGTAGACCTGGGCGCTGCTGGCGAGGATGCAGCGGGCGCCGGGACGGGCGGCGGCGACCGCGTCGAGCAGGTTCAGCGTGCCGAGCTGGTTCACCGCGTAGAAGCGGCGCCAGTCGTCGCCCGCGACGAAGGCCTCGCCGGCCAAGTGGATGAGCCGGTCGAACGGCGCCTCGGCGACCTCGGCCGCGACGGCCGCCGGGTCGGTGAGGTCGGCGGCGAGGGCGCGGCTCTCGAGTCCCGCGCCGCGCAGGGCGTCAATGAGGTAGGCGCCGGTGAAGCCGTCCGCACCGGTGACGGCGACTCGCATCAGAAGGACCGGCCCGCCTCGACGCGCTCGAGATCGGCGTCGACCATCATCGCGCAGAGGCTTTCGAGGTCGGTCTGCGGTGCCCAGCCGAGCTCGGTCCGCGCCTTGGTCGCGTCGCCGAGCAGCAGATCGACCTCGGCCGGCCGGTAGTAGGCCGGATTGACCGCCACCAGGACGTCGCCGCTCTTCGCGTCGCGGCCGCGCTCGCTGGCGCCGGAGCCTTCCCACGCCAGCTCGCGGCCGATGTGCCGGAAGGC
>Ga0213876_10002303_pt1 | contig 11269 bp, 13 predicted proteins | sample BarmaccomBMRX_R9_FD_160113 | JGI IMG/M metagenome (GOLD analysis project Ga0213876, IMG submission 160113) | Root-associated microbial communities from Barbacenia macrantha in rupestrian grasslands, the National Park of Serra do Cipo, Brazil - RX_R9 | ecosystem: Host-associated > Plants > Roots...
GACGGCGAGAGAAATCCGCGCGCCGAACACGCAGCGCGCGAAGATGTCGCGGCCGAGCTGGTCGGTGCCGAACCAGTAGGCTGCATCGGGCCAGCTGGAGATGGCGCTAAAATCGGAATCGATCGGACTACGCAGCGGCAGCAGGTTGGCGGTGGCGGCCAGCCCGACGACCAATGTGATCCAGGCCATAGGAATCCAGAAGCGTGCACCGAGACGATGGCGTGCGAGCGCAGGGGCTACCGGCGTCGCAGTTCGGACCTCGCCTTCAGCGGTCGCTCTCATCGGCGAACTCTGGGATCGAGCAGCGCGTAAAACAAATCGACGCTGAAATTGACAAGTACGTAACCGACGGAAATGATCGCGACACAACCCTGGACCAGCATCATGTCACGATTGTAGACGGCGCCCGTCAGCATGCGGCCTATTCCTGGCAGGCCGAAGATCGTCTCCACCACCAGCGCGCCTGCGATTGCTGCGGCGACCTGAAGCCCGGTGATCGTCACCAGGGTGAACGATGACGGCCGGAGCGCGTGCCGCAGCAGGATGAAGGCGGGACCAAGACCCTTGGCCCTGGCGAGCGCGATGTAATCCTGCTGCAGGGTCTGGATCATGTCGGCGCGCAGCACGGCGAACAGCGGCGGCCATTCCGACAAGCCGATCGCAAGCGCAGGTAGCGCCAGATGCGCGAGATTGCCGAGCGGGTCGGCCCGGAACGGTACGTAGCCGGTCGACGGCAGCCAGCGCAGCTTGAGGGCGAACAGGAACATCAACATAATGGCGGTGATGAATACCGGCGCCGCCAGCAGCAGCATCGCCGCCGAGCTGATGAGCCGGTCGATCCGGCTGCCGGCCTTGTAGGCGCACAATACGCCGGCGGGCACAGCGAGCAGCAGCGCAAGTCCCTGGCTCAGCAGCATCAGTTCGATCGTCACCGGAAGCCGGTCGGTGATCGATTCCAGTACCGGCACCTGCGTGATGTAGGAGCGGCCGAGGTCGCCGTGCATGAAGCCGATCAGCCAGTGCGCGTAGTGCATGACCAGCGGCTGGTCGAGGCCGAGTTCGGCACGCACCTGTGCGACTGCAGCCGGCGTCGCCTCATTGCCGAGCAGCGAGAGCGCAACGTCGCCCGGCAGCAGGTTCAAGAGCAGGAAAGTCCCCGCGGCGACCAGCAGCAACACCAGGATCAGCCGCGCCAGCTTGCGCAGGAAGTAGTGCATCATCGCCTACACCTTGCAGCACAGTCTCGGAGCTCGCATCATTTCGGGTCGACCCACACTTCATTGAGCCGAACCACGCCGCGCCGCAGCGGCGGAATGTTGTGCACCCGCTGTTGCGTGATGGCGAAATAGATCGACTGCGTGCGCAGCAGGATCGGCATTTGCTTCGCTATCTCCTTGCTGACGTCGCAATAGGCCTGCTTGCGGATATTGATATCGAGACTGCGGCGACCGATCTCGATGGCCTCGTCGAGCTTCGGGTCGTTGATCTTGGTGAGATTGCCTCCGCTCTTCGAGAAGAACGCCTGGTAGACCTGAAAGTCGGGATCGGGCACGTCGGCCACCTCCCAGAAGGCGATCTGGTAGTTGCCGCGCAAGACTGGATTGATGTAGGACGGCCCGCCCTGAAGGTTCTTGATCTCCGTCTCGATGCCGACCTTCTGCCAGAAGCTCTGGTAGAGCTGGGCGGGGATGCTCAACGTTGGCGTCGGCTGCGCCAGCAGCACGATCTTCACGGGCTTGCCGTAGTCCCGGAGCAGGGCCTTGGCTTTCTCCGGATCATATTCGGGGTAGCCGACATCGGGACAGTTCCACGGAGAGTTGGCACCCCAGAAGCTGGTGGCGAGTTCACCGACCCCGTCGAAAGCGACCTTGAGCTCGGTCTTGCGGTCCAGCGCGTAGGCCAGCGCCTGCCGCACCCTGATGTCGTCGAGCGGCGGCGACGACATGTTGATATTGAGGGTGTAGGCACCGGTGCCGGTGTATTCCACAACCTTCAGCGCCTTATCGTTACGCGCCTCGATCACCTGCTTGCCGAGCGGCGCGTAGAAGATGTCGATGTCGCCGGTCTTGACAGCCGTAAAGCGGGCGGTCGGATCAGGCAGGAAGCGGATCACGATCCTGTCGAGATGCTGCGCACCGGGATTGTAGTAGTTCGGGTTCTTCTCGAAGCTGATGCTGTCGTCCTGCTTCCAGTCCGTCATCACGTAGGGACCGGCACCGATCGCACGGCGGTTGAGGTCGGGTCCGGCGCTGTCCTCGTGTTCTGCTGGCATCACCCAGAACAGGTAGTTGTCGGCCGAGAAGATGCTGGGGAATGCGGCCCAGGCATAGGCCAGATGGAATTCCACAGTGGTGTCGTCGATTGCGATAGCCTCCTTCAGCGTGCCCAGAGCGGCGGCGAACGCCTGGTTCTTCGAGGGATCGAGGATGCGCTGGAAGTGATGGGCCACATCGCGCGCGGTATAGGTCGCTCCGTTGGAGAACTTCACGCCCGGCCGCAGCTTCAACCGCCAGGTCAGGCCATCGGGCGAACTGTCAAGCGACGTGGCGAGGTCCGGGACGCGCCCACCTTGTTCGTCCAGCGTGAAGAACTTCGAGAACACCAGTGCACCGGCCATCGTCGTCTCTCGATTGGCAGCACGCGTGGTCAGCGGGTCAAAGCCCTGGACTTGAGCGCTTGTTGCCATGATGAGCGAGCCGCCGTCCCTTGGCGCCGGCTCCGCCGCGCCGCACGGCTGCGATCCAATCAGCACCAAGGCGAATGAGACAACGCTGAGACCAGCGAGTTCACGGATGCGCCGCATAGCTCTTGCCTCGTTCGTTTGATTGTCATGCGATAACCAGCCCACGTCCGATTTGGTCATGGGAGCAAGGCGCAAGACCGTCGGTTGAGGGGAAATTTATCGCCCCGGCTATTTATGGCACATTCCACGCACACGGGATCATCGACGAAAGTCGCAAACCGCGTCTCGCTGCTATTCTGGATTACGGTCCTGTCGGCTTGATGGCCCGTCCGGAGAGGCCGCGATAGGTCCGGCAAAAGCGGTAGATTGATAGCAAATTATATAACCGTCTACTTCCCCGGTAAGACCGCCGCGCTCATTTATGACGAATGGCCGTATAGCAAGCTGATCTTCAAGGCGGCGCGCCTCGAACTTCAGAAGAACGGTTTCGCCCACGTCATCGAGTTTGGCGTCGACGACACAGTCCTCGACGCGGTCACTATTGCAGCACAAATTATCCGCTCTAACGCCGATGTCGTTTTCTGGGCGGGAACGGAGAAGAACTTCGCGCAAATCGTCAAGGAAGCCCGGGCAAAGGCTACCGAGGACTCATGATTGGTCCAGATTCTCTCGCCTCGCCGGACTTTGCGGCGGTTGGCGGCCTCGCGATCGAGGGCGTGCTCATGACCTTATCGGGCGATCCGCGTCGAAAACACGAGGCCGAGCCTCTCACTCAAGAGTTTACCACCAAAGGCTTTTCGCCTGGGGAGTATGCATTTAACGCCTATGCCGCAGTCCAATTGATCCATCAGGCAGCGGAAACGGCGCATTCGCTTGACCCGCGTGCGGTAGCTCAGGCTCTTCACTCGCCTCGATCGTTCGATACAGTGCTTGGGCCGCTGCAGTTCGATGGAAAGGGGGATCTCGAGAAGCAGGACCATATTTTTTATCAATATAGATCGGTCGGGCAACGTATGTCATATTTCCTTATTCGCCAACCGCGAGCGCCTGCCGTTACTTATCGGCTGCACCAAACCCGCGCGGAATCCACTCTTGCGATCCTCATTCCCATTCTTGCTTTACCACCGCAATTTGTCGATGAACGGCGTGCGACTGACGAGGCGCGCGACTTCGGCGGCTTGATAGCCGGATAAGAGGCGCAAGGTGCGCCGCGGTCGATCGTTAGACGGCGTAGAGGCTTATTGTTCGGTCACAGGCTGGAAAAGTTTTCTGCCGCGCCGCTCCGGTCGGGGCCCCGTGATTGCCGCGATCAGTCTAAACATCAATCTGAAGAATCCGGCCTGCTATCGCTTTTCCGCGGAGAATGGCTGCGCGCGGGCATTTCACCATCGATCAGGTCGACGGTGCCGTGGCCTTTTTGACCTATCGTCCGTATGCGTTCGAGCGGCCGCTTCTGGCGACCTGGGTGAGTGTGGTCTCGGTGATTGTCGTGGGACAGGCGCTGCTGGCTGCGGCCATCGGATCGCTCCTTGGGCCCAGGGGGGAGGAGCGGAGAGCTACAGTTCGGATGAGCGTGCCGCGCGTCGCTTGTGTTCGCTATCCGCCCAGGTGGGATGGCGCACCCGACACGATTCGAACGTGTGACCTTTGCCTTCGGAGCAAATTTAGGCTGCCCTACGCAAAAATGCGATGGGGCAAGTAATGCTTCGCTATACTACTCAAATTATTAAGGAAACTGGAATGGGCGGCCGCAAGGCCTATCCTGCCGTGCGCCCCGATTTCCTTCCAACTGCTTACGTGGTGCTTACGCGGAAGACGGGCTTCAAGTCGGAGAAATTCGATGGCAAAGCTCACTAAGCGCATCGTCGACGCGGCGGAAGCACGGGGCAAAGACTACGTCATCTGGGATGACGAGCTGCCTGGATTCGGTCTGCGCGTATTCACGTCAGGCAAGCGCAGCTATCTCATTCAATATCGATCTGCTGGTCGCTCTCGCCGCTACACGATCGGGCAGCATGGCGTCTGGACGCCGGAGCTAGCAAGGAAAGAGGCGAAGATTCAGTTGGGCCGAGTTGCGCAAGGTGACAACCCAGCCGAGGAGCGTCAACTCGATCACAAGGCAATAACCATCAAAGAACTTTGCGATCTCTATCTCAACGACTTGAAGGCAGGCCTCATACTCGGAAAGGGCGGGCGCCCGAAGAAGGCGACGACCATCGTAACCGATACGGGCCGCATCAACCGTCACATCTTACCGCTTATCGGCACGCGCCGCGTAAAGGATCTTGTAAAGGCCGACATCAACAAGGTCTTGAAGGACATCATGGCGGGCAAAACGCGCGTCAGCGTCAAGACCAAGAAGCTACGCGGCAAAGCGATTGTGCGGGGAGGCGTCGGCACCGCGACGCGGACCGTTGGTCTGCTCGGAGGCATCCTTACCTATGCCGTCGAGGCCGGCATCATCGAGACAAACCCAGCGCACGGGATTCGCAAACCGAAGGACAGGGTGCGCAACCGCCGCTTGACCGAAGCTGAGTATCGCACACTCGGCGGAATCCTGCGCAAGGCAGCCGAGGACGAGAGGTATCAAATGACGACGGATATCATCCGCCAGATTGCTCTCGCCGGATGCCGCCGTTCGGAAATGATCAAGCTGCGGTGGATCGAAGCCGACATGGAGGCGAGCTGTCTGCGTTTGGTGGACAGTAAAGAGGGCGCCTCGACCCGGGCTATCGGGTTGCCTGTCGTAGAATATCTTGAAAGCCGATGGACGGCAGAAGCCGGCACTTACGTCTTCCCTGGACAGGGCGACGATAATGCGTTCGGCAGTTTTCCAAATCATTGGGAGAAGATCTTCCGCAATACATCACTCGCCGATATCACGCCGCATGTATTGAGGCACAGCTTTGCCAGCATCGCGAACGATCTCGGGTTTACCGAGGTGACATTGCGGCGCTTGTCGGTCACGCGAAGGGTTCGGTTACGAGCAAGTACATTCATACGCTTGATACCGCGCTGATCATGGCGGCGGACACGATCTCAGGTTACATCCAGGGTCTGCTTGACGGTATCGAATTCAGACAGACCGCCTACGCGCTTGATCGCGAACTCCCGAAAGGCGGCGCTTGCCCGCTTCCTTCGCAAGGCAGCCGGCGACCCGTCGGCAGAGGCCGAGGAGCAGCAGCGGCTCGCGGCCTAAACTGCCGATCCCCGTTCGGGCCGCAGGCGGACCGACGACGCGGTGGCGCGCTCAGCTGTCCCGCGCAGCGCCAAAGCCTCCGACGTCGCCGAAGCTCGTCCATCAGCCCGGCCGACTCGGGCGCTCTGCGCTTGGCTTCCTCGGGACCGACGCCCCTCCCTCTGGCACCACACCTTCGAAGCTAGCGTCCATAATGCTCAGCATGCGTTCACGAAATTGCCGAATGTGTCGGCAGGGTTGCAATCGACGTCAGTACGACCGGCAATCATTCGCGACAGCGCTGGAGCACAAATTTGGACAGCATTGCTATCGGTTGCTCCGCGTCAGAGCGGCAACTCCCGATGCAATATCGCTCGTCCCAAAATGCAAAAGTTGATAAAAATGAAGAGGCGAGAAAGATCCGACAGGAAATGATTGAAGGACAGTGACGTGCTCTTCTGATCATGAGCTTAGCGATGTAACTCGTCTGCAATTAGCAGAGCGTATTTGCTCGTGGGAGCGCGGTACTTCTCGATGACCCGTGGAATCATGATCATATCGACCAGCTTCCCTCCGTCCGCTGCTCTGTTCTTCGCATGTGCCGAGAGAGGCCGAGTGCGGGACACTACTTTGCGACCTATTTGAACAACGCCAAAGCGGTACGATTGCATTTCGAGTATTTGCGCTGCCAGAGCGACCTGGACTTTCGCGTAGGCGACGCGTGTCTCCGCAAAGAGTTCGTCGCGTTCGATTCTCACTATCGTCTCGCAAAAGCCTATTATGGCCGCTGCGCCAATTGATCACCGCGTAGCATAGATGACGCCAAGACTGATCGCGCCGAGGATCCCGAGGCCGACAAGCCAACGCTATCTTGCAACCAGTTGCAGAAATTGCTGACCCCAGGACGCCACGATTAATGCGATTATGGCGAAATGGAGTGTGCGGCCGATTACAGTTGCAACCGTGAAGGTCAAGAGATTCATCGAGGCAACGCCGGCGGCAATGGCGATGAATTTGAAGGGTATTGGCGTGAAGCTCTTGGCGATGATGATCCACAATCCCCAATCTTCGACCAATTGTCGGTAGCGAAGGAAATTGTCCGCTTGCCCATACATCTCAACCAGCCTCTCTCCCAGGGCAGCCCAAGCGACATGACCAATGCCGTAGCCGACCAGAGCTCCGGTGGAAGAGGCAACCACGCAGATTGCGGTCAGCGAGAAGCTCCGGTCTGGCCTGAGGAGCAACATTGGGATGAGGAGCAGGTCCGGCAGAACCGGAAGAACTGAACTCTCTGCAAATGCGATGGCAGCGATCGCCGCTGCCTGATCTGCTGTCTGAGAAAGCCTCGGCGCGGCACAGCCACGCCTGGCGATTGTTGGAGAACAGCAGCATTGTGGTCCGTGAACGGGCTCGGAATGAGCCGCACTTTGTTCAGCCAAGGCTAGCACGTCATTCGCTTCGGCTGGATCAGTATTTCGCGACTGCCGCGGCTCACTCGATTGGTACGGCAATCGCAGGTACTTTGGCTTCTCGAGCGGGAGGGGGCCTGAGGCGCGCGGGGCGTCGACCTGCCTCTCAAGTGCTCGCTGATAGGGTCGTGTGTCAGCGCCTTCTTCGCGTTGCCGATGGCGCTCTCGACGAACAGCAACTGCTGAGGGATCTGCTGGGAGGGCGTCGCTCGACCGTCGGCCCGCTTCAAGGCGACGGATGAGTACTGGTCATTGAGCTCCTATCCTCTCCGGGAGAGGATTAGGCCGATGCTGCCGGAACGGAGGCATCGAGATCACTAACGAAGACATTTCAAATAGACGGCGTAATCTGGCTTGCCGGTTGTCAGCCCAAAAATCTCTGTCTCGAACTTGCTTTCACCGACGATCTGGATTTTCGGGCAAAACTGTCTGGTAGCTCGTCTCGCGAACAAAATACGATCCTGGCGCACCTCGGGATTGTACCGATAGTCGTACGTATTCTGAACACCATAGTCGTAAGGCTGAACTGGAGGCGCCGCTTCGATTGTGGAGGCGTTCCGCGGCTGAGCGCTCGCCGAGCACGGCAGCGCGACACACGCTACAGTCAATAGCTTCCTCGTTTGATCAAGCGCCATTATCTCCCTCAACAGTTTTCCAGACTGGCATTGCGCTCAAGCTCAGCTCCACGACAATCCTGTTTCGAGCTAAACGGAATGCAGGCGAACATTTTCGCTCTTCGTGCCGATGACAAAATAGCTGCCGAGGACGATTAGATGATCAGGATAGCTTACGCATTCCTTACTATCAGCAGTGTATCCGTGACGCTGAGCGTCGCGCAAGCCGCAGTTGGCAATCCGAAGAAGACCCAAAGCTATGTTGGAGGCCCTGCCGCGCAAACGAACCCAGTCGTTCCGCGCCAGCGTGGGGGAATAACAAAGACGGGCCAGTCGGGATCGAGGCCATCAAAACGATGACTGGTGCGGATCACTCAATTACTTCGATGCCTTCTCAATGACCTGGGCGATCGCCGAGACCAGCGCAGCAAGCCCTGCCACAGCAGCCATCCGTGATTGCGTGTCCAATTCGGCTACGAAACTCTGTCCACCATATTGAGCGGCGATGCCAAGTCGAAACGCGACCCGCAGCGCGAATCCGCTTGCAAGGAATGCCGACACGAACGCTGTCCAGCCAGCAAGTGTTCTGTTCATTCAATGCCCGCAAACAGCGTATGGTCTCCATGACGCGCGTGGGTCAAAAGACCGCGGTGATAGGCCGACGGCATATCGCCTTGCCAGGGACTTTACTCTTCCTGCGTACATCGCCCTACAGAAATCTTCTGCATCGTTCTCCGAAGAAGCGCTGGCTCCGGTTTGGCTTGTAAGCTCTGTGTAAGTGTTTGATCTTTGTAAGCCTGGCGTAAGGTTCGCAAGAAGCGTTGTCTATACGATAAGGATCCGCTTGCCCGCAGTCGAAGAGCCAACTATGGAACCTGCCTGCTGAAGGGCTCGATTTCGCCAAGTATGTGTTCGTCTCGACTTTTCAGCTCGTAATCAAATCACCGTGGGGCTCGCCGAGGCATTCGAATGAACCGCGTATGGACGAGAGGTGTTCTTGCGATCGTCGCGGTGGCAGCTGTCGCAGCCCTATTCTGGACGAAGCTGATTCCCGCCCCGGGATTTTCAGAAATAGCAAGCCACATTCAATCACCTACTAGATCGGAGCAGTTGACGGAGAGTGAGATCCAGTCCGTTTCTCTGTCCGAGAAACAAGCCGCTTCGATCAAGGTTGGACCGGTCCAGACGCGCGATTTTTGAGGTATTGAAGACGGCGATCGGCACGATCGATTTCAACGAGAACCTGCTCGTGCAGGTGTTCTCGCAATATCCGGGAAAAATCCTCAAGGCGTTCTATAATGTGGGCGACGACGTCAAGCAAGGCGATGTTCTGTTCACGATAGACAGCCCCGACCTGTTGCAAGCGGAGTCAACGTTGTTGGCAAGCGCTGGCGTGTTGGAACTGCAGAAGAGAGTCCTGGCGCGTGCGACCGGCTTGTTGAAGGCCGGCGGCAGCGCGCAGAAGGATGTCGACCAGGCGACCTCCGATGAGCAGACCGCGGAAGGCAACTTCAAATCGGCCAAGAACGCTGTACGCATCTTCGGCAAGTCGGACGCGGAGATCGAGCAGATCCTGAGTAACCGGAAAATCGACTCGACACTGGTGGTGCCTAATCCGATCAGTGGACGAGTGGTCACGCGCAACGCGGCACCGGGATTTCTGACCCAGCCGGGCACGGCGCCGGCGCCGTTCTCGATCGCCGACGTCTCGACGATGTGGATGATAGCAAATGTCATCGAGACCGATGCGCCGGCCTACAAGGTCGGTCAGCCGGTCGAGGTGAGGGTGCCCGCCTATCCAGCCAAGGTTTTCAAGGGACATGTGACGGCGATTGGTTCGATGATCGACCCCAACAGCCATCGGCAACTGGTTCGCTCGGAGGTCGACGATCCCGAGCATCTCCTGCGCTCGGGAATGTATGCAAGTTTCGTGATACGGGTCGGAGATGCCGTACGTTCGCCCGCGGTGCCGGAAGGCGGCGTGGTGCGGGAAGGGGACGGCACAATGACCGCCTGGGTCACGACGGACAGCCGGCATTTCAGCAAGCGCACGGTGCAGACCGGGACTCGACAGGGCGGCTGGGTTCAGATCTTGAATGGCCTTCAGCCCGAAGAAACCGTCGTTACCGAGGGCGCGGTGTACTTGAGCAACGAGCTGCTGCTTGGCGAAGCAGGCTGAATGCGATCAGCGCGTAGGACGAACCGACAGAGGCATCGCGGGGTCACTTGATAAAGTCAATTCTTGAGTTCGGACTGACGCGCAGCGCGATCATTGTTCTCGGGCTGATGGTGTTCTGCGCCGCCGGGCTGGTCGCATTTACCAGGTTGAACGTCGAGGCCTATCCCAATCCCGCCCCTGTCATTCTCGAAATCACCGCGCAGGCCCCGGGCCTCTCCGCCGAGGAGATGGAAAAGTATTACACCATCCCCATGGAGGTCGGGCTCTACCCGACGCCCGGCGTGGTCAATATCCGCTCGACCTCGTTCTATGGCTTGTCCTTTGTCCGCGTCACCTTCAAATACGGGATCGACTATTACTTTGCCCTGCAGCAGGCCTCGATCAGCCTGCAGCAGAACGTCACGTTGCCGGGCAACCTGGTGCCTACCATTCAGGCGTCCAGCCTTGTCGGCGAAATCTATCGCTATCAGATCGTAGGGCCGCCGCATTTCGGATTGACCAACCTGCGCACGCTGCAGGATTACGTGGTCACGCGCCGTCTGCTCACCATTCCGGGCGTGGCGCAGATCAACAGCTGGGGTGGCACCACCAAACAGTTCAATGTCGACGCCGATCTCGGAAAGCTCGAAGCCTATAACATCACGATTCCGCAGCTCATCGCTGCGATTGGCAATGCCAACATCAATGTCGGCGGACGCGAGATCTCCATCGGACAGCAGTCGGTCAATATCCGGGGCGTCGGCCTAATTGACAGCGGTGGCGCCGATGACGTCACCAACGGCTACCACGTTCAGGATATCGAGAACATCGTCCTGACCCAATCCGGCGGCTCACCGATTCAGATCAGGAATGTTGCCAAGGTCTCGATCGGTTACGTGCCCCGGCTCGGCATCGCCGGCAGGGATCATGATGACGATGTCGTGGCCGCAATCGTGGTGATGAGGCGGACCGAGCATACCAACGACATTATCCCGAAGGTGCAGGATGAGATCAAGAAGCTCAACTCGGACGGTAGTCTGCCGCCGGGTGTGAAAATCGTTCCTTTCTACGATCGAAGCACACTCGTAGGCGTGACCACGCATACCGTGCTGCACAACCTGATTTTCGGCTGCGTGCTGGTTTTTCTGATTCAGTGGATTTTTCTGG
>Ga0213876_10002304_pt1 | contig 11269 bp, 6 predicted proteins | sample BarmaccomBMRX_R9_FD_160113 | JGI IMG/M metagenome (GOLD analysis project Ga0213876, IMG submission 160113) | Root-associated microbial communities from Barbacenia macrantha in rupestrian grasslands, the National Park of Serra do Cipo, Brazil - RX_R9 | ecosystem: Host-associated > Plants > Roots...
TGAGATTGGCCTTGTAGATGGCTTCGGAAAAGCCGCTGGTCGCCAGCTTTTCATCGCCGCCCAGCGCGGCGACCACGTCCGGCCGCGGCTCGTGCGGCCAGGCTAGGGTGAAGGGTCGCGTCTTGTTGCTGAGCTGGCCGTTTTTGTCGATGTCCGTGCAGGTGAAAACGATCACATCGGCGCCGCGTCCCGTGCGCGGATCGCGCGTCCAGCCGGAGACGACGAGCAGCTCGGGCGGGCGCGGCTGGCAAAGGTCGAAGGCGCCCGTGCCGACATCGCCGGCGGCCGTCGGCGCGTGGAACGCCTCGGCCAGCCTGGCAGGCGCAAGCGGCGGCAGGTGCAGAAGCCGGGCGTCGAGCAGCCGGTGGCAGTCTTTGCGCAAGATGGGCAGGCTGTCCGCCGGAAAGAGCGCGCGGAGCTGCGGGTTGTCGGGAATCACGTCGATGTAGCGCAACGCCTGCCGCGCCTTTTCCCGCGCGTCATGCACGTCGCGCATGTCCACGATGGTGGGCGCCGCCGCGTGCGATTGGAGCACGATGAACACGAACGCCAGCGGCGCGACCACGAACCAGCTCGAAAACCCGCCGCTGCGCTGTCGCCGCCAGCCAAAGAAAAACCACGTGAGCAGCGCGATCTCGGCCACCAGCAGGACATCGGCGTGCGCCGCGTAACGGGAAGAAGCCGCCAACTCGACCCCATGCCGCACGCGGCCCACCGCGGCCAGCGCGCCCGAGACTAAAGTGTAAACGCCCAGCACGCACCACGGATAAGCGCCCCGCGCTACCGGCACCCGGTCTTCGGCGGAAGCCGCCACCCGCTGGCGCAACACCAACCAAATCACCGCGCCGACAAAGCCCGCCACCAGCGCCAGCCCCAACCAGATAGCGGCGCCAGCCGGCTCTTTCACCAGCGGACTCGCGCACCAGCGCAGGAAAAACTCCGCCGTCTTCTCGGTGTGCCGCAGCACGAAGGGCAGCGGGTTCGGCTCGTTGGAACGATAGCCGCGAAAGTAAAATCCGATGCTCGCCACGCCGACGAGCGCATAGAGCGCCCAGGCGACGATCCGATCGCGCCGGGATGCCCGCCCGCCCGCCGCCGGCTCGCCGCCGCCAATTTCCAACGGCACCACGAGCGGCCAAAGCAGGAGGCCATTGGCAAAGGAAAAGGTGCCGAAAAACGCCAGCGCGCTGTTCAGACCAGCCTTCGCAACCAGCGGCAGCGCGGAGAGATTGACGAGCAGCGCCAGCGCCAGCGCGAGCAGCGGCAGCAAGACCATCTGGCCCTCGCCGAGCAGCCAGATTTCCCATTGCACCGGGGAAAAGAGCAGCAGGTTGATGCACACCAGCGCGCCCAGCCGCGCGGTGAGCGAAAGCCCGGCCGGCGAGGTCGCGTCGGCGCCATTCTGCCGCGGCCGGCTGGTGGTTCCGAGCAGGCGGAAAAACGCCGCGGAGATCAATCCGACGACCGCCAGATTCGCAAGCATCCCGCGGCGCAAATCCCACTCTGCCGGGTTGCGCCCGAGCAGGGCCAGCGCGAGCAGGCGGGGAAAGACCGGCCGCGACTCGGTGATCGGCGTCCACAAGCTGGCGAAGGTCAGCGTGCCCTCGCGAAACTTGGCCAGCGGGACGCCGAGGGACATGTCCCATTCGTCGGAAAACGGCACGTTCACCCAGTTATGTATGACGTTGAGCAACAGCAAAAACGCCGGCAGCAGCGCAAAGAGCCAGAGCAAAGGAATGAGCAGCGGACGCTCGGCGGCGGGGGCTTTGGCGCGGGGTGGCAGTGGGGACAGTTCCATCGGTCGCGCACTTTGACGCGGGGCAGCCGCGCGCGACAACAAATTTTCCGCCGCGCCGTTTTCACGCCAGCGCGAGCGGGAACAACTCTCGCTTGCCCGAGCTCCCCGCCTCGCGTTAAGCCTAGGGCCTGGCGTCGCCCGCCGGGCGCGGTTGCACGACTCTTTATGCCTGAAGTTTTTTCCTCGTCGCCGGCGGCGCCGAAAAAGATCCGCTGGTGGCCGCTTTTGCCCGGCCTGCTGCTCGCGACGGCGGGCGCGGGCCTGGTCTGCGTGGGCCGCGGCCGGGGCGAGCGCCGGCTGGCACCGCTGGCGGCCGCGTTGCTGGCGGTGTTTTCTTTCATCAAAGGCACGCTGCTCTTTTACGCGCTGCTGGCGGTCGGCATCGCCACCGTTGCCCGGCTGTGTCTCGCGCCGCGCAGCGCGCGCGCAAGGGGTCGCTGGGTGCGCGGTATGGGCGGTTTTCTGATCCGGCCGCTGCCGGCCACCGCTCTGGACCTGATGCGCTTCGCCGCCGGCGAATCGCTTGACGCGCCGCCGGTCGCCGCGCTGCGCCTCGTGGACAACCCCGACTTGCACGGTCTGGTGCAGCCGCGCTGGCACTACCGCTTCACCCGCGTGCCGCCGCCCGGCGGCGACCGCGAGGCGGCGCGCAAGGTGCTCGCCGAACTCGGCGGCCCCTACCGCGAATCGCTCGGCGCCGCGCCGCAATCGGTGCGTTCCACCGGCCCGATTCAGAGCGTGCAGATCGACGGCCAGCCGTTTTTGCTCGTCCACGTCACCGGCGAAATCATTTACCAAATTCCGCCCGGCGCGCATTCGATCCGCGGCCGGTTCGCCATCCTGCCCGGCGCCTGGCAGCGCGGCGGCAACACGGATGGCGTCGAGTTCCGCCTCGAGTATCAGCAGCAGCCGCCGGCCTCATCTGACAATGGGTCGGCTGGGGAGGAGCCGCCGCCCGAGCGCACCGTGCTCTTCGACCGCCTGCTCGATCCGCGCGCCCACCCCGAGCGCGACGGCCCGCCGCAAACCTTCCAGGTCCCGTTGCCGCCCAACGTTGCCGACGGCGGCCGGATTTATCTGCGCACCCTGCCCGGCCCGGCCAACGACAATTCGTGGGACTGGTCCTGCTGGAGTGCCATCGAGTTCCACTAACCACGGAGGGCCGGCCCTCGCGCGTGTTCCATGCAGAGCCGCTCCGCGGCAAATCCATCCTGCCGTCCCGTGAAACTCCTCCTCGCCGGCGTCCGCAATTTCGTTGGCTCAACCCTCGCCGCCGCGCGGCACGAGCTGCGGCCCGATTGGTCCATCGCAGGACTGGATCATTGCCGGCTTGGCTGCGGACGAGGTCGGCGCGACGGGGCAGCCGGCTTTTATTTGTTTTCTGCCAAGGCCGCGGTTAATAACCTCGTTCTCCCGTCGCGCGGCGCCTCTGCCAGGCTTCGGCGGAGGTTCCCCTTTTATGGCTCTTTCTCAAGCTTCGCGACTGCGCCGCATTCCGCTGCCGCCCTGGCGGCTGTGGCTGCTGCTGCTCATCCCGGTGCTGTTCTGGCTCGGGCCGGCGCTGGCGAGTCATCAGCGCTGGGCGGCGACGCTCGGACCCGCCGCGCTGGCGGCGGCGGACAAGCATCAGGTGGAGATTGCGGCGGATGGGCGGCTGGAGGCCACGGCGGATGATCCCTATTTTGTGCCCGTGCTGCCGTTCGGCATGGGGCAGGTCAGCGCTGTGAAGCTGGAAATCGCCGGCCTCGAGCCGCCCTCGTCGGACTTCGAGCTGTATTATGCCACGAGCGACGCGCCGGGTTTCAGCGAGCAACGCGTGCTGCTGCCGCGGATCACGCTGGAAAAAGCCGGCGCCATGACCCTGCGCTGGCAGTTGCCCGACGCGGCCGAGCGGGTGCGCATCGACGTGCCCGACAACGCCCGGCTCACGCTGGTTGCCTTGGAACTTTACGGCGCGCCGGGGCTCGACTGGAAGCTGCTGTGCCAGACCGTGGCGACATTTCTCGTCGGCTACTCGCTGGCTTACCTGGCGCTGGCGGCGCTGGGCTTGACGAGCACCGGCTTCGGCTGGCCGGGCGAAGGCTTGTGGACTCCCGCCGTGCTGGGCGGCACCATTTTCAAACTTTGGCTGGTCTCCGTGCAAACGGTCCAGGCCATCGGCGGCGCCGGCCACGATGACCGTTGGTTTCTCAATGCTGCCGGCACGCTGCTGCGCGGGGAATGGCTCGGCCCCTACAGTGAGATGACGCTCATCAAAGGGCAGATGTATTCGGTCTGGATTGCGGGCGGCTTTCTGGCCGGCGTGCCGTTGCTGTTGAGTCAGCAACTGCTCTACGCTGCCTCCTGCGCCTTGCTGGTCGTCGCGCTGGCGCCCCTCGTGCGTTCGCGGCCGTGGCTGCGGCTGATCTATTTGCTGCTGCTCTTCAATCCTTTCACCTGCGACGGCCTCCAGCAATGCCGCGTCTTGCGGCACGGGGTTTATCCAGCGTTCATGCTGCTGGTGCTGGCTGGCGCCATCGGCATCTGCACCCGCCCGACCGGTCCCCGTGGCAGGCTGGCCCTTTGGGCAACCCTCCTCGGGCTGGCACTTGGCGCCTTCTGGCTCACGCGCGAGGAGGGTGTCTGGATCATGCCGGCGGTCGGCGCGCTGCTCGGCGCGGCGGTCTGGGCCTGGTGGCGCGAGCGGCCCGCGGATTGGCGCAGCCGGCTGATCCTGTGCTGCGCGCTGCCGTTCGCGCTCTGGGGCACGGCGCTGTTCGCAGTCTCGTATGCCAACTGGCGATGCTACGGGGTCTTTGCCACCAACGAGTTTAAATCGCATGAGTTCCAGGCGGCCTACGGCGCACTCTGCGGGGTCGAGCCGCTGCACTGGCGGCGCTATGTGCCGGTGCAGAAGGAAACGCGCGAACGCATCTATCGCGTCAGCCCCGCCTTTGCCGAGCTGCGGCCCTACCTGGAAGGTGAGAATGGCCTGAGCGGCGCGCGCGACAGCGAGTCGGTGCTGCACCAACCCGCGGAGGATCTGGAGATCGCCGGCGGCTGGTTCATGTGGTCGCTGCGCGGCGCCGTGGCTTCCGCCGGCTACTACCGCGACGGGGCGACGGCGATGCGCTACTACGCCCGGCTGGCGCAGGAAGTAAACGACGCCATCCGCCGCGGCGACCTGCGCGGCCAGGCGGGCCGGGTCTCCATGTCGCCGCCCTGGCAGAATCGCTACCTGGCTTCCCTCGGCCGGGCGATGCGCTCGGCGATTGTCCTGGTCACGAGCTTCGATCAACTCCGGCCGGGGGTTTCCACCAGCGCCGGCTCGGAATCTTCGTTCGAGCTTTTCCGCGACCTCACCCGCAACGCCCTCGCTCCGACGGTGGAACCCACCCGGGTGACCTCGTTCCAAAACGAACTCGACCTGCGCCGCTTCCGTCTGCTGGGTCTCATCATCGCGGCCTATGCCAAGACGATGCCGTTCCTAAGCCCCGTCGCTCTGGCGGCCTACCTGCTCGGCGGCGTGCTCTGCCTGTGGCGGCGGCGCGGGTGGCTGCTCTTTTACGTGACGACCGTGGTGCTCGGCAGCGCGCTCACTTACGTTTTGCTTATCTCGCTGATCGAAGTCACCTCCTATCCCTTGATCAGTTGCAGCTATCTCTCGCCGGTTTACCCGCTCCTGCTGCTCTTCGTCGGGCTGTCCGGCGCCTTGCTGGTGAGCCTGCTGCGGCCGGCGGCGGCGGCGCACCCCGCCGTTTTACCGCGGCTCGTTCCCTCCGCCGGGCGGAGTCCGTCGAATGGTGCGCAGGCCGAGGAGGCTGAGGAAAAAACTCGTCAGCACCACTTGCGCGCCTAGCGCGATGAGCGTGCCGGCCGGGATGAGCCGGCGCAGATTTTGCGCGTAAGCCAGGTCGCCAAAGCCCGCGTGCGACCAATGCCAGACGGCGCTCGCCGTCAGCCCGAAGCCGCCGGCCAGGAGCAGCGCGCCCGCCGCGAGACCGGTCTCCAGCCGGCACCAGCGCAACCATTTTTCCAGCCGCCGATCCGAGGGCAAAAGCCCTTCGCCGATGGCGAAAATTTTCGCGCACACCGCGAATGCCACGCTCTGAAAACCGGCGAGCAGCAACGCCGCGGCGATCATCATCGTCCCCACATCGAGCCGCACCCCTCCGAGCTGCAAACTGCCTCGCCAACCCAGGAGCAGCATCACGCCGCCGCCCACCGCGCTCAGCACCAAGCCGGGCACGAGAAACAACCAGCGCGGGCTATACAGCAGCATGAAACGCAGATGCCGCCAGCCGTCGCGCCACGAGCGCAAATGCGGCGCGCGGCTGCGCCCGTCGGGATAAAGCGTGATCGGCACCTGCACGATTTTGAGCCGCCGAAAGGTCGCCTTGATGACCATCTCCGAGGCGAACTCCATGCCCTCGGTTTGCAAATCGAGCGCCCGGATCGCCGCCGCGCGCATCCCGCGCAAGCCGCAATGGAAATCCTGCGCCGGACAGCGGAAAAAAAGCCGCCCGACCGCCGTCAGCACCGGATTGCCGATCCAGCGATGTTTCCAAGGCATCGCGCCCGGCATGATGCGCCCGCCGCCGCGCGGCATGCGGCAACCCATGACGAGATCGTTGCCCGCCGCCAGCAAATCGACGAACGCGCCGAGGTCGCTGAAGTCGTAGCTGTCGTCCGCGTCGCCCATGATGATCCACTCGCCCCGCGCCGCCGCGATCCCCGCCCGCAACGCGCTGCCGTAGCCCTTGACCGACACCGGCACGACCCGCGCGCCTTCGCGCTGCGCGATCTCGATGGAGCCATCGGTCGAGCCATTGTCCGCCACGAGGACCTCGCCTTCCAAGCCTAATTTGTCCAAGCTCCCTCGCGCCTTGCGGATGCAGGTCGCCAGCGTCTCCGCCTCATTGAGGCAAGGCATGAGGATCGTGAGCTGAAGGGTGGACGGCATGGGATGGAAAGGGAGACGTATCTAGCCTTGCGCGCAGTGAGCGCAAGGCGCGATTTCGTTTCGCCTTGGCGCGCGGGCGCGCGAACGCCAGAGTGAGCCTTTGCCCGCCCCATGCGTATTCTTTTCACCGGTGTCTGCGGCTTTGTCGGCTCAACCCTCGCCGCCGCGTTGCGCGAGCTGCGGCCCGATTGGTCCATCGCTGGATTGGATAATTTCATCCGTCCCGGCAGCGAGACGAACCGCGAACGCTTGCGCGCGCTCGGCGTCGCGCTGCGCCACGGCGACGTGCGCGCGGCCAGCGACCTCGACGCGTTGCCGGCGGCCGATTTCGTCATCGACGCCGCCGCCAATCCGAGCGTGCTCGCCGGTGTCGATGGCCAGTCGAGCAGCCGCCAGGTCGTCGAGCACAATCTGCTCGGCACGGTGAACCTGCTCGAATTTTGCCGCCGCCAGCGCGCAGGCTTTCTATTGCTCAGCACCAGCCGCGTTTATTCGATTCCGCCGCTGGCGGCATTGCCGGTCGAGGTGATGGGAGGAAATGAAAAGAATGGGAAAAATCGCGCGTTCCGCTTGCGCGCGGACGCGCTGCTGCCGCCGGGCGTTTCCGCGCGCGGGCTGGCTGAAAATTTCTCCGTCGCCGCGCCTGTTTCGCTCTACGGCGCGACGAAGCTGGCCAGCGAGGCGCTCGCGCTCGAATACGGCGCGACGTTCGATTTTCCCGTCTGGATCAATCGCTGCGGCGTGCTGGCGGGCGCGGGGCAGTTTGGCCGCGCGGACCAAGGCATCCTCGCGTATTGGCTCAATGCGTGGCTGCGCCGGCAGCCGCTGCGTTACATCGGCTTCGGCGGCACGGGCGCGCAGGTGCGCGACGCGTTTCACCCGCGCGACCTCGCGCCGCTGCTCGTCGCGCAGATCGAGGCGGGCGCGTCGGCGGCGACGGCGCAACAACCGCGCGTCATCAATCTCGGCGGCGGCGCGGCGCACACCTTTTCCCTCGCCGAATTGAGCGCGTGGTGCGCGGCACGCTTCGGCTTTGCCCATCCGGTCGCTGCCGACCCGACGCCGCGGGCGTTCGACATTCCTTGGATGGTCATGGACAGCGCGCTGGCGCAGAAAACGTGGGCTTGGCAGCCGCGCATTTCTTTGGAAGAAATCCTCACCGAGATCGCCGCGCACGCCGAGGCGCACCCCGCTTGGCTGCGGCTCTCCGCGCCGCTTTGAATGAGCCAGCCGATGAGCCAGATGCCCGCCGCGCAAAACGAAACGCTGCCGACCGCCGACGCCGTGCCGCACGCGCACGCGCGCGCGCTGACCCTGCTCTCGATTGTCATCCCGGCGCGCGACGAGGAAGGCGCCATCGCGCCGACGGTCGAACATCTGCACGCGGTGTTATCGCAGGAAAACGTGCCGCACGAGATCATCGTCGTGGACGACGGCAGCACGGACTCGACTTGGGCGCTGCTCACCGCACTGCGCGCGCGCATTCCCAAGCTCGCCGCAGTGCAAAATCCCGGTCCGCACGGTTTCGGCCGCGCCATCATCTACGGCCTGGACCGGATGCGGGGCGATGCGGCGGTCATCATGATGGCTGACGAGAGCGACGATTCGCACGATGTCGTGCGCTACTGGAAATTGCTCAACGACGGCTACGACTGCGTCTTCGGCAGCCGGTTCGTGCGCGGCGGCGGCGTGGTCGATTATCCCAAGCTGAAACTTTTCGTGAACCGGCTGGCGAATCTCTTCATCAAACTCCTCTTCCGCATCCGCCTCAACGACACGACGAACGCCTTCAAAGCCTATCGCCGGGAAGTCATCGACGGCTGCCGGCCGCTCATCGCGCCGCACTTCAACCTCACCGTCGAGCTGCCGCTCAAAGCCATCGTGCGCGGCTATTCGTGGACGACGATGCCGATCACCTGGCGCAACCGGAAGACCGGCGTGGCGAAGCTCAAGATGAAGGAAATGGGCAGCCGCTACCTGTTTATCTGCCTCTACGTGTGGTTGGAAAAATATTTTTCGCGCGGCGATTACCGCAAGCCCGTCGCGCCGCGCCCAGTATAAAATTTCCCTATGATCGAATCGGGCCGCAGCACCAACAGCAGCATCGTCAGCGAGCAGGAGTTCAAGGACGAGCTGCAACGCGAATACGCTCTGCGCTTCAGCGCGCAGCAGGATTATCGCAACGCCGTGTGGCGCGTGCTGACGGCCGATTTTTTTCAAAAATTCATCGCCCCCGCCGACACCGTGCTCGATCTCGGTTGCGGCTGGGGCGAGTTCATCAACCACATCCGCGCCGGCTGCAAATATGGCATGGACCTGAACCCCGACGGCCGCACCCGGCTGGCGGCCGAGGTCACTTTTCTGGAGCAGGATTGCTCCCAGCTCTGGCCGCTGGCGGACGCGAGCCTGGACTGCGTGTTCACCAGCAATTTCTTCGAGCACCTGCGCGGCAAGGACGATCTCCGCCGCACAGTCGTGCAAATCCGCCGCTGCCTGCGCCCCGGCGGCCGGCTGCTCTGCCTCGGGCCAAACGTCAAATATCTCGCGGGCGAATACTGGGATTTCTGGGATCACTACCTGCCGCTCACCGAACTCTCGCTGCGGGAGTTGCTGGAGCTGCACGATTTTCAGGTGGAAAAATGCGTGCCGCGCTTTTTGCCCTACGTCATGGTGCGCCGCCGGCCGGTGCCGCTGGCGCTCGTGCGTTTGTTTTTGAAACTGCCTTTTCTGTGGTGGACCATTGGCAAGCAATTTTTCGTCGTCGCCCGCGTGCCGTCCGCCGACGCATGAGAACGGCGGTTGCGCGCGGTGTCGCGAGGTGGTTTCTGCTCTGGCTGTTGTGCCTGTCTGGGGTGGCGCGGAGCGAGCCGGCTCCGACGGCAGCAACCGATGACCTGCTCCCGCGCCGGACCGCGGGCGCGGCCTTCACTCCTGGCGGTGCGTATGGGACTCTGTCTTGGAATCTCGGCGGCCAGCCGCCGCCTCCGCTGTGGGGCTCCTGGTCGGGCAGCGACGCGCTGACCGGCACGCTGACGCTCGGACCCTTCCGCGCGCCACCACGCTTTCTCCTGGCCGTCGCCGGCTATCCCACGGCGGCGGGCAACGCCCTGTTTCTCCGCCGCGTATCCGATGGCGCGGTGCAGCCGCTGGCCGCTTACGATCCGCACGAACTCTGGTCGGAACTCCCCGTCGTTCCACCGCCCGCCTGGGTCGGTCAGCCGGTGGAAATCTGCGCCGTGGACAACGCCACCGGTCCCGGCGGCTGGCTGGCGTTGAGCGAGCCGTATGCGCGCGATGCCTGGGGCCGACTGCGGCCACTGGGCGGTGGCGGCGATACTGCCGCCGGATGGCCACTCGCGCGCTGGCATCGCGACGGCGCGCCGCTGGCCGCCTTTTTCCTCAACGCCGTCCTGTTGCTTCTGCCCGGCGCCGCGCTCCTGCCCGCCTTGCGCCGGCGCGTGCCGCTGGCGGATTCGCTGGCGCTGTTGACGATGTTCGCCCTCAGCGCGCTCTGCGGTTACGCCCTTTTTTGGCTCTATTGGTTTCAACCAATTTTGGGTCAGATTTCGAGCAGCGCCCTCCTGCTCGGTTCAGCCGTCGCGCTCTGGCTCCAGCGGCGGAGTTTGCGCGCGGCGCTCGGGGGCGCGGATGCCGCCTGGCCGGCGGCGCTGACGCTGCTGACCGGGACATTTTATCTCGGCGTGTTGCTCCTGCCGCTCGCAGGAGAAAATCTGCTGTCCGCCCTCATCACCCACCGCTTTCTGCCGCAGACGCTCCCGACGGATCACCTCCTGCCGCAAGTGTTCGCCCAAAAGCTTTTCAAGGGCGAGGACGCGCGCATTTTGCTCAACGATTGGTTGGGCAGCGACCGTCCGCCGTTGCAAGCGGGCTGGCTGCTGCTCGCCCGCCCGCTGACGCTCGCCACCGGCCTGGGTCGCGATGCTTTGGACCAGACCGCCGGTCTGCTCTTTCAACTCGCCTGGGTGCCGGCGGCGTGGGCGTTTTTGCGCGCTGCGGGCTGCGCAAAGCGGAGCGCGGCAGGGATCGTGGCCGCCCTGGTGCCGACCGGATTTTTCTGTGTCCAATCCGTTTACGTCTGGCCCAAGCTCGGTGCCGCCGCGCTGGCCAGCGGAGCATTCACGCTTTTGCTTCAAGGCCGCGCCGATGCGGAGAAGCTGCCGTCGGCCCGGCAGGTGGCTTGGGCGGCTGCCCTGGCAGCGCTGGGTTATCTGGCGCACGGCGCGGTGCTGTTTTCGCTTCTCCCCGTGGCGGGGCTGTTGTTGTGGCCGCGTTATTGTCTCGGCTGGCGGCGAACGCTGCTCGGCGTGATGGTTTTTCTGGCACTCTGTCTGCCGTGGACGGCTTACCAAAAGCTCTACAATCCGCCGGGCGACCGTCTCTTGAAATGGCACCTTGCCGGTGTGCTCTACGTGGATGCGCGCAGTCTCGGGCAAGCCATGCGCGACGCCTACGCCCGGACGCCGCTGCGGGAATTGGCGGCGATGAAGACGGGCAACTTGCTGAGCTTG
>Ga0213876_10002305_pt1 | contig 11266 bp, 11 predicted proteins | sample BarmaccomBMRX_R9_FD_160113 | JGI IMG/M metagenome (GOLD analysis project Ga0213876, IMG submission 160113) | Root-associated microbial communities from Barbacenia macrantha in rupestrian grasslands, the National Park of Serra do Cipo, Brazil - RX_R9 | ecosystem: Host-associated > Plants > Roots...
TGGCGACATCCTCGGGGGCGTTGATGACGCCGACCGTGATGTTGGCCTTGCCGAGCAGCTCCGACCAATAGGCCATCGGCTGCGTGGCGAAGATCTCGTCGAGAATCGCGATCAGCTGGGGCCGGTTTTCCAGGCGCTTCGCGGGGTCGGCGAAACGCGGATCGGTCAGCAGATCGGTGCGGCCCAGCGCCTTGGCCAGGTCCACGACCTTGTTGAGCTGGACGACGAGGACGAACCAGATCCCGTCGGCGGAGCGATAGACGTTCGCCCCGGCGTTCGCCGGGTTCGCCCGGTCGTGCAGCGCCGGGAACTTGCCGCCGGCCAGCGCCCCGCCGACCATGACGCTGGTTGCCCAGACGCCCGAGGCGAGCAGCGACGTCGTGACGGAGGAGCCGAGGCCGGTCCGCTCGCGCCGGTAGAGCGCGGTGACGATCGCCGAGTAGAGGGTGACGGCGGTCGCATTGTCGCCGGCGCCGCTGACCGGCCAGGTCGGCGGCACGCCAGCGTCGCGCGCCAGATAGAGCAGCCCGCTGCGCGCCCAATAAGCGGTCAGGTCGAAGCCGGGCAGGTCCGCGTCGGGGCCCTTCTCGCCGAAGCCGGTCAAGTCGGCGTAGATCAGCCGCGGGTTGAACGCCTTCAGCTGCTCATATTCAAGCCCGAGGCGCTCGCGCGCCTTGTGCGGCGTGTTGACGATCAGCACGTCCGCCCAGTTGACCAGCTCGATGATGACCTCGTGCGCGCTCGGCGCCTTGAGATCGAGCGTGAGGCCGCGCTTGTTGCGGTTGGAGAGGTGCCATTGATAGGGCTCGTCCGCGATCGGCTCGATCGGCAGCTTGTTGCCGAACCGCCAGCTGTCGCCCTGGGGCGGCTCCACCTTGATCACGTCGGCGCCGAAATCGGCGAGGATCACGGCCGCGCCAGGGCCGGCGATGAAGCTCGAAATCTCGACGACCTTCAGCCCGGAAAAGATGTTGTCCTCAGCCATTTCATGTCTCCTGATTGTCTGGGTCAGCGGCCGGCGAACTGCGGCGCGCGCTTGGCGAGGAAGGCCGAGGTGCCTTCCGCCTTGTCCTCGGTCCCGGCGAGAAGGCCGAAATAGGAGGCCTCGAGCACCAGGCCCTCGCTCTGGCTCTCGCTGTTCGCGGCCTCGAGCGCGTAGCGAATCGCGAGCGGCGCGTTGGCCGCGATCTCCTGCAGGATCGCCTCCGCGCGCGGGATCAAAGTCTCTGGCGGCACGATCTCGTTGACCAGGCCGATCCGGTACGCCTCCGCGGCGTCGATCATGCCGCCGGTGAGGATCAGCTGCAGCGCGCGGCCCTTGCCGACCAGGCGCGGCAGGCGCTGGGTGCCGCCCCCGCCGGGGAGGACGCCGAGCCGCACTTCCGGCTGGCCGAACTGCGCATGCGGGGTGGCAATGCGGATCGTGCAGGCGAGGGCCGCCTCGCAGCCGCCGCCGAGCGCGAAGCCGTTCACCGCGGCGATCACCGGCTTGCCCAGCTTCTCGATCAGGTTGAAGGTTGCTTGCGTGGACCGGCTGGACCGCTCCGCCTCGACTGCCGAGGCCTTGGCGAGCTGGCCGATGTCCGCGCCGGCGGCGAAGGCCTTGTCGCCGGCGCCGGTGAGGATGACGCCGTGCACCGAATCGTCGTCGCGGGCATCCTCGAGGGCGGCGCGCAGGTCCGCCAACAGGGGCCCGTTGAGCGCGTTGAGTACGGCCGGACGGTTGAGCGTCACATAGGCGATTCCCTCCTCTTTCTCGTAGAGCAGGTTCGCGAACTCGGGAGTCGGCGGCGGCGCAATCGCTTCGGCTGCCGGCGAGGCGGTGAGGGTGGCCATGATCGTATCTCCTGATAGCGTTGCGGTCGTCAGTCAGACGAAGGCGCTGAGCCCGGTGGCGGCCTTGGCGACGATCAGATTCTGCATCTGGAACGTGCCCTCGTAGGAGTAGATCGCCTCGGCATCGGCGAAGAGCCGGCCGATATTCTGGTCGACCAGGATGCCGTTGGCGCCATGCAGCTCACGCGCCCAGGCGACGGTCTCCCGCATCCGCTGGGTGGTGAACGCCTTGGCGAGCGAGGCCTGCTGGTCGGTGAGCTTGCCTTCCTCCTCGATCTCGGCGAGCCGAAGCATCATCGACTGCGACGCGGTGAGGTTGGCGAGCATCCGCGCGATCAGGTCCTGCATCATCTGGAACGAGCCGATCGGCTTGCCGAACTGCAGGCGGGTCTGCGCATATCTGACCGCGAGCTCGAAGGCGCCCATCTGGATGCCGGTGGCCGCCCAGCCGACGCCGGAGCGCGTCTCGCGGAGCACCAGGGCGGTCTCGCGAAAGGTGTTGGCCTTCTGCAGGCGGTTCGCTTCCGGAACCCGGCAATCGGCCATAGTGATGTGGCCGTTCTGCACGACCTTCAGCGCCATCTTGTTCTCGATCTTTTCGACGCTGAAGCCCGGCGTCTTGTTCTCGACGATGAAGCCCTTGACCTGGTTGTCGTCGAGGTCGCGCGCCCAGATGATCGAGATGTCGCACCAGGTGGCGTTGCCGATCCACTTCTTCTCGCCGTTCAGGATCCAACTGTCGCCGTCCCGCTTGGCGGTGGTGGTGAGGCCGCCGCCGGTGCCGGAGCCGACCAGAGGCTCGGTCAGGCCGAAGCAGCCGATCGTCTCGAACCGCTCCATCGGCGGCAGCCATTTCGCCTTCTGCTCGTCGGAGCCGAGCAGGGCGATCGAGCCCATGGCGAGCCCGGTGTGCACGCCGTAGAAAGTGGCGAAGCTCGGATCGATCCGCATGAACTCCATGGCCATGAGGCCGGTGAGCAGCGGCCGGCCGCCGCGGGCGATGCCGAGATGGCCGATGTCGATCGCCTTCAGCGGCTCGATCAGCTCGAACGGGAAGGCGTCCCGGACCCAGTAATCGTTGATGATCGGGGCCACCTTCGTCTCCGTGAAGGTGCGCACCCGCTCGAGGATCGCGCGCTCCTCCGCGCTCAGCTTCTCCAGGATGCCGTAGAAGTCGCCGTTGGGCGGCGGCAGCTCGGCATGATCATGGTCGATGTGGGCGGGAGCGTACATGTCGGGGGTCTCCATTTCGAATGACGGCTGCAATCTGGGCCGACGGAGATCGCCGCGAAATTCTACGAAGGGTTGGGACCGCTATCTTTGCGTATAGGCCAGGTGACCGAATGGCTGAGTTGCGGCCGCCCCCGACCTCTGCTTCGGCGCCCGTCATGGAACAGCAAAGCGAAATTGCCGTGGTCGACGAGCGGAACGAAGGCGGGCTGCGCGTGCGCGTCCAGGCCGGCGGAATCGGCTTCGTCGCCGACGAACCGGTCGAGGCCGGCGGCCTCGGCACCGGCCCCAATCCCTACGACCTGCTCGCCGCGGCGCTCGGCGCGTGCATCGCGATGACCTTGCGGCTTTATGCCGGCCGCAAGGCCTGGCCGCTCGAAGGCACGCATGTGGAGGTCCGTCACGAAGCTTCGGATGGCGATCTGTTCAGCGCTGAGGTGCGGCTCGACGGCCCGCTCGATGCGGCGCAGCGGGCCCGGCTGCTCGAGATCGCGGCGCGCTGCCCCGTCCATCGCACGCTCGCGGCCAGCTCGCGGATCGAGACGCTGGCGCTGGCGAGCTAGATCCTACCCGCGCCGATCTCGTCCAGCTCGGTCCGGCAGGCCTCGCTGAACTGGGCGAGCAGCCTGATCGATCCGTCCGCGAGCCCCGCCCGCAGCTCGTGAAGCTCCTTGTTGGGGTCGCCGAAGGTCTGCAGGATGATCCGGCAGATCTCCTCGGCGCTGTCGATCACGCGCCGCGAGGAGCGCAGGTACATCTGGTCGACCTTCGCATAGAGGGTGACCATCGAGGGCACGTCGGGCCCGTCATGCTGGAGCGCGTCGGCATAGCATTCGACCGCAGTCTCGATGAACGCATTGTAGAGATCCTCGCGCCGCTCCTGCTCGCGCCGGCGCCACTGGGTGCTGGTCTGGACCCGCTGCGCGAGCCAGGAGGTCAGCACCGAAGTGGCGCCGCCCAGCACGGCGCCGGTCAGGCCGGCCAAGGCGGTGAGGGCGTTGGAATCCATCCGCCCAATCTAGGCCCCCCACCGCTAAGGACCATGGTCCATGCGTCTCGATTCCTCACACCAATGTATGAGCGGGCTGTCCGCATGGGCGATGCAATTCCTCTTCCCGGGCATCTAACGAGGGGGTCGGAAAGGAATTTCATCATGCCTCTCCGTCTCGATCATTTCGCAACCGCGCCCGAGGGCATGGAGGCGCTGCGCCGGGTCTATGCCTATGCCGCGGGCTCGGGCTTCGATCCCGGCCTCCTCCAGCTCGTCTCGCTCCGGGTCAGCCAGATCAACAATTGCCTGTCCTGCGCCCAGGTCCATTTCCGCGAGCTTCAGCGCCGCGGTACGGATCTCGTGAAGCTGCTGCAGGTCCCCCTCTGGCGCGACGCGGGCGCTTTGTTCGATGCCCGCGAGCGGGCATCCTTGGCCTGGGCCGAGGCGGTCACGGACATCGCGGACACCCGCGTGCCCGACGCCGATTATGAAGCCGCGCGTATGGTGTTCGGCGAGAAGGAGCTCACCGACCTCACCATCGCGATCGGGGTGATCAACGTCTACAACCGGCTGGCGATCAGCTTCCGCGCGTCGCCCGTCATGGCAGGGGTGCACTGACATGGAGAAAAGGTTCGAGCAGATGGATTTCGGCATCGCCGAAGATCCGGATGCCCAGGTCGATTGGGACGTCCTGGCTGGTGCCCGCGAGGGCGGGAAGGCCCCGATCCTGATTCAATGCGCCTGCAAGGAGAGCGGCAGGGATTAGGGTCCGGACTCATAACCGGCAATGGTCGTGATCGCCCGGAGAAGCCCGCTGGCAAGGAGCGCGGCGCAGACGCGTAGCTGAAGCTACGCGCAAGCAAGCGACGCCGTCCAGCGGACTTCTCCGGGCGACCCCGAAAGGGCGGGCGGCTTTTGCCGCAGGGCCGCGTCGCTCGTCGGTCACGATGCGTTGAGCATCGCTCCCTCCTCGCTCCTTGCCCTGCGCCAAAATCCACTCCGTCACGGCCGTTGCCGGTTATGGGTCCGGACCCTAGTCGGTGGGCCGCGGAGAAGCTGCCGCCGGCCCCGGCGCCGCCGCTGAATCGGACTCCCCCTTCGCCGCGGCCGGCAGGGTGAAGCTGAAGCACGCGCCCGTCGGCAGGTTGGCCGCTTCGATCCGGCCGCCATGCGCCTCGACGATCGAGCGGCAGATCGAAAGGCCGATCCCCAGGCCGCCCTCCTTGGTGGTGAAGAAGCTGTCGAACAGATGCCCGACATGATCGGCCGGGATGCCGGGGCCATTGTCTTCGATCTCGACGAGGATCCCGCCGTCGGGCGCACGCGACGTCCGGACCGTGACCGTCGGTTTCGCGGTGCCGTGCTGGGCCATCGCCTGCATCGCATTGACCGCGAGGTTCACGAACACCTGCTGCAGCTGCGTCCAGTCGGCCTCGACCATCGGCAGGTCCGGCATCAGCTCCAGCCGGCCGGCGGTGCGGTGCAGCTCGAACTCGTGCCGGAGGAACTTCATCGCATCCTCGGCCGCGTCGTTGACGCACAGCGGCGCATGTTCGGGCGCCTTGCCCGCGGCCATCGTGCGGATCCGCGCGATCACGTCGGCCGCGCGGCGCGCATCGGCCACCATGCGCGCCGCCAGCGTGCGGACCTCCTCGATGTCCGGCTCCTCGCGCGCCAGCCAGCGCAGGCTCGCCTCGCCATTGGTGACGATCGCGGCCAGCGGCTGGTTGACCTCATGCGCGATCGAGGCGGTCAGCTCGCCGAGCGTCGCCACCCGCGCGGCATGGGCGAACTCCGCCTGGACCTCACGCAGCATCTCTTCCGCACGCTTGCGGTGGGAAATGTCGATCGCGCCGACCAGATTCTTGCCCTCGTCGGGTTCGGCCGGATCGGGGAAAAAGACCTTGGACAGGATGTCCACCGGGCGGCCGTCCAGGGTTCGGATCTGCGTTTCCACGCTGTAGCTGCGCTCGCCTCTGGCGCGCTCGATCGACGCGAGCAGGACATCGCGCGCCTGGAGCGAGTGGGCGATGATCTTCGGTCGCAGCGTCTCACGGTCGCTCGCGCCGAACAATTCCAGCGCTGCGTCGTTGATCTCCATGACCTCGATCTTGTCCAGGACACGGGGGAAGAAATCCGGATTCGCGGCCAGCCAGGCGTCGACGTCCCTGATCCCGCTTCTGATCGCCGCAAGGATCTCCGGCCGCGCCGCCTCGGCATTGAACTGCCACAAGGCGATCGGCGTCTGGTTGAACAGGGTGCGATACTTGTCCTCGTTTCGCCTGAGCTCCTCCTCCGCCCGGACGCGTGAGGAAATATCGATCGCAGCGACCAGATGCAGGCCGTCGGGGTCGTCGGGGTCGGCAAAGGCGACGCTGCTGAGCACGTCCAGGGTGCGGCCGTCCAGAGTACGGATCTTCGACTCGGTGCTGAAGCTGGCTTCACCCCTGCGGCGGGCCGCCGCGGCATGCAATGCGTCCATGCTGTCGAACAAATGGTCGAAGATGACCGGGCTGGACCTGTCCTGATCGGTTGCGCCGATCAGATCGAGCGCGGCCTGATTGATCTCGGTGATGCGCATCGTCTTGCGCAGCGATGGGAGAAAGTCCGGATTGGCCGCGACGAAGGCGTCATCGTCGTCAACGCCCGAGGCGTAGAATGCGTCGAGCATCTCGCCGGCTTCGCGCGAATCCAGCTGCCACAGCGCGATCGGCGTGCGGTTGAAGAGGTTGCGAAACTTGATCTCGCTTCGCCTGATCTCCTCGGTCTGCCGCTTGCGTCCGGTATTGTCGATGAAGGCGGTGAGGCCGATGCCGAGATGGTTGAGCTCGTGCGGATAGGCGACAGAATAGATGATATCGACGAGCCGCCCGTCGAGCGTGTCGACCTGGGTCTCCTCGACGAGGTTCTCGCCGCCGCGATAGCGTGCTTCCAGGCTGCGGCGGACGGTGTCGGGGTTGGTCTTCCAGTAGCGGGCGATGCTGCCGGTCACCTCGGCCTTTTCGCCGGCTCCGAGCAGCCGGACCATCGGCTGGTTGACGTCGTCGATCGTGACGGTTTCGAGCAGGCGATCCATGAAGCCCGGATGCGCATCGATATAGGCGCCAAGGTCCTCCACACCCTCCTCCCGGAGCTTGTGGAACAGCGCGAGGAGATCGCCGGAATTGGTCTGGACCAGCGGCAGCGGCATATGTTCGAAGAGGATCCGATATTTGGCCTCGCTCTTCGCGAGCTCCTCGACCGCCCGGCTGCGCTCGGTGACGTCGATCGCGCCGATCAGGTTGAGATCGGGGCGATCCTCGTCGCTGAACACCATGGTCCACAAGACGTCGATCGTGCGCCCGTCGAGCGTGGCAACGCGCGCGACGTCGGTGATCGTGTTCGCGCCCCGGAACCGCGCCTCGCCCGCTCGGATGAAGGACTCCGCGTCGAGGAAACGTCCGCCCATGGGGCCGAGCAACTGTTCGCGGCTCGTCGCACCCATCATCCTCACCGTCTCGGCGTTGACGTCGGTGACGATCAGCATGTCCCCGAGCCTGGCGGCAAGCTCGGGATGGGCGGCGACATGGCCCGCGAAGCTCTCGATGCCCCGGCTGCGCAAATCGTCATAGACTGCGCGGACCCCGCGCGGATCGAGCTCCCAGAAGGCGACCGGCATCCGCTCGAAGATGGTGCGATAGCGGGCTTCGCTTCTCGCCTGATCGTCAGCGACGTGCGATGGGGCCATGAGGGCACCTCCGGGAAACGTACCGCACGATCCTAGAGTGTTTTCGAGCCAGATGGAATCATCTGGCGACTCGGAAAACACGGAAAACAAAGGAAACTAGGCTCGTTCCCGGTTCAACCTGACCGGGAACGAGCCTAGCGTGCGCAGCGTGGGTTGGAAAATCGCGCTCAGCGATCTGCTTGGGAAAGCGCGTCTTCGATGCAGGCGAGCAATTGGTCCATCTCGAACGGCTTCCGGAGGAAGCAATGGGCGCCGCTCGCCAGTGCCTTCTGCTCGAGGCCCGGATCCGAGCGCGCCGTGACCGCGATCACCGGCACGCCATGCCCCGCGGCGCGAAGCCGCCCCGTCAGCTCGAGGCCGGAAAGGCCCGGCAGGTTGATGTCGGTGACGATGCAGTCGCTCGCAGATGCCGCGCCGTTCTCGAGGAATTGCTCGGCGGATTCGTAGCCCTTGGCTTGATGGCCGACGCATTTCATCAGCCCGACCAGGGCGAGCCGGAGGGAGTCGTCATCCTCGATTATGGAAATCCGACGATCGGGCGACACGCTCAATCCTTACTTGTACCACGCCGAAAGCGGCACCAAGGACATCTAGTTTCGGTGCGCAGTCGCGCAATTCATATCTGCGTATGATTGCGCTCGCTATCGGGCCTGAAGCTTCAGCGCTTCCCCCATGCGGACGAGGTCCGGCAGGGTGCGGGCCTTCATCTTGCGCATCGCGGAGCCGCGGTGGATCTTGACCGTGATCTCGGAGAGATCGAGGTCGCCGGCGACCTGCTTGTTCATCTTGCCGGCGATGACCAAGGCCATCACCTGCTTCTCGCGTGGCGACAGGCTCTCGTAGCGCGCCTTGAGGTCGGCCTCGCCCACGGCCGCATCGCGCCGCGCCCGGTCGCGCGCGATCCCGGTGGTCACTGCGTCGAGCAGATCCTGGTCGCGGAACGGCTTGGTGAGGAAATCGATGGCGCCGGCCTTCATGCCGCGGACTGACATCGGAATGTCGCCATGGCCGCTCATCAGCACCACCGGCAGGCCGATGCCGAGCTCGGCGAGCTGGCTCTGGAAGTCCAGGCCGCTGAGCCCGGGCAGGCGGATGTCGAGCACCAGGCAGCCCGGCGCGTCCGGATGCTTCGCGTCGAGGAAGTCGCGGGCCGAGCCGTAGCTGCGTGCCTGCAGCCCGACCGAACGGAGCAGGCTTTCGAGCGCATCGGCCAGCGGCGCGTCGTCGTCGACGATGTGAACGATCGCAGCTTCCGGCGCCGGAGTAATGGGGTTCGTCATCGCGCCCCTCCTTCCCCTTTGTGACGCCGTCGGAATGCCACCGGCGCCGCTTCCAGGTCAATCGATGCCCAGGTTTGGCGCACTCATATGAACGTATGAGACGGCGAGACACAGGTAGAATTTCTTGGGCCCCGCGGCTCCGCCATATCGGGATCAACCGAATGGAAAGGAGCACGATCATGAAAAACCTGCTCGTAGCAGCCGTGGCGGTCCTGGCGATTGGCCTGACGGTGCTGGCCTCGCGGGCGGTGATCGCGCTCACCGGCGAGCCGCAGGGCGCGCTGGTGGTGACCCTTGCCGTCATCGTCGCGTTCGTCGGCTGGTCCACCCGGACCTCGCATCCGAACGAGCAGGGATCATGCGGGTGATCCACGGGAACTGACTCGCATCCCAGCGCGGATGCGGGCGGGCCGGCTTCCCGCCCCCCAGGCCGGCCCGCCACACATAAGGAGGCTGAAGCGATGACCTACCGTTTCCCAATGGAAGACGTGCTGACCAGCAATCAGCGTGTCCGCGAGGCGGTCGCGACCGCGCCTTCCGAGGATTTCGGGCCGCGGGAATCGATGGCGGTCTGGCTCGGCATGCGCGACGATCAATCGACCCTGCGCCGCCCGAGCAGGCTCTTCGCCAGATTCCTCGATTTCTTCGGCTTCGTGCCGTCCCGCCCGCTGGCCGATCCCCGCCTCGAAAGCCTTCGCCGGCTGACCGTCAGCCTGCGCCTCGACCTCCTCACCGCCGAGTGGGAAGAGGCGGTGGCGCGGCGCACCGGCGTGACCCGCGACCAGATCGAGGCGCTGAAGGCCCGCTTCGGCATGCAGGCGCAGGCCGCGACATGAGCGCCGCGGGGGCCGAAAACTACGACTTTGCGCCGGACGAGCGGCCGCTTTTTCCGGGCGGCACCTTCACCCCGCGCCACGTCGCCTGGCGAAAGGCGGCCTACATCCTGGTCGCGCTCGTCGCCGGCATCACCGGGACGTTCAACAACGGCCTGGTGAACACCAACGTTTCGAGCATCGCCGGCGGTCTCCACCTCTACGCCGCCGAAGCCGCCTGGCTGCCGGCCATCTACGTGGCGTTCTATTCCAGCGCGAACTTGCTGATCGTCAAGGCGCGGGCGCAGTTCGGCGTCCAGGCGACCATGCAGCCTCTGCTCATCCTCTACGCCCTCGCGGCGCTCGTCCAACTGTTCCTCCCCGACTTCTGGACCGCCGCCATCACCCGCGCGATCTGCGGCATCACCGCGGGCGGCCTCGTCGCGGTCGTCATCTTCAACCTGCTCCAGATCTTCCCCGCCAAGATCCGGCCGCTGGCGCTCGCCATCGGAGTCAATATCGGCCAGCTCGGCCCGGTGTTCGCGCGGATGGTGTCAGTCGAGACGCTCGGGCAAGCCGGCTGGCACGCGCTCGCCCTCACCGAAGCGGGGCTCGCCCTCCTCACCCTGGTCCTGCTCAACCTCTTCCCGCTGCCGCCAAGCGAGCGGCATAAAGCCTTCGAGCCGCTCGACTTCGTCACCATCGCCTTGACCGTTCCGGCCCTGGTCCTGATCTGCGGCGTGCTCGGCGTCGGCCGCCAGCATTGGTGGTTCGACACGCCTTGGCTCGGCTGGATGCTCGTCGCGGCAATTCCGCTCGTCGCGGCCGCCATCACCATCGAGCGCTCGCGCAAGAATCCCTTGCTCCAGATGGACTGGATCGGGAGCAGGGAGCTGCTGCGCTTCGCCGCGATCGCGATCGTCGTCCGGATCGCACTGGCCGAACAGACCTACGGCGCCGTCGGCCTGCTTACCCAGAGCGGGCTCACGAACGACCAGCTCCGGGAGCTGTTCGCCTGGGTCGCGGTGGCGATGGTTGCCGGTACGGCGACGATGGCGCTGACGCTCAATCCGGAACATCCGGAGCGGCTTCGTTACCAGGTGCTCGCCGCAGCCCTCATCATCGCGCTCGGCGCCTGGCTGGACACCTCGTCGAACAATCTCACCCGACCGGCCCAGCTGATCTGGAGCCAGGCGCTGATCGGCTTCGGCACCTGCATGTTTCTCGGCGCGGCGCTCTTGTTCGGATTCGTGAAGGTGTTGCAGCGGGGCCCGGCCTATCTGGTGAGCTTCCTCGTGCTGTTCAGCTCGACGCAGAATCTCGGCGGCCTCGGCGGCTCGGCCCTGCTCGGCACCTACCAGACGGTCCAGGCGCGCGCGCATGCCGGGGC
>Ga0213876_10002306_pt1 | contig 11263 bp, 13 predicted proteins | sample BarmaccomBMRX_R9_FD_160113 | JGI IMG/M metagenome (GOLD analysis project Ga0213876, IMG submission 160113) | Root-associated microbial communities from Barbacenia macrantha in rupestrian grasslands, the National Park of Serra do Cipo, Brazil - RX_R9 | ecosystem: Host-associated > Plants > Roots...
ACCAGGTGCGCATCGCAGTGTGAACTCGACGGCCGGTACGGTCCTGCCGAATGGCGCAATGTTGGGACCGTCTTCAACACGGGACGTGTTTGCGAAGGTCCTGGTCAACGCTTAGTGAGGCGTACCACCACCGGTTCGACTTACGCCGCAGTGCCGCTTACGCGAGGGACAATCTCCTTGCGCACGAAAGCGAGGGCGTCGTGGTAATTCGGCCATTGCTCCGATTGCGCTATTGACAGGATGTGGTGGTTGATGCCCAGATCTGTCAGCGTGCGCAAATGCTCCGCGATTGTGTCGGGTGTACCCACCAGAGTTCGTACGCCAAACTCGTCTGGGGTGAGGTTGCTTTTCGCAGCCAATTCCTCCAGCAAGTGTTTGGCGCTGGCTGAATCCGCCGCCACGGCAGTGAACGTCAACTTGCAGATATCGAAGTCGTGCACATCACGACCCACTTGCCGACACGCTTCGGCGAACTGGTCGTATTTGCTCTTAATCGCGGTGGGGGCTCTGCCACCGGCGATGTTCCAGCCGGTTCCGTAGCGCGCCGTCAAGTCGAGCATCTGCGGACCGCCTGAGGCGATCCACAGAGGCACCGGCGGTACGACGGTCCGCAAGCTGGCGGACTCCAGCGTGAAATATCGCCCGGAGTGGGTCACGGTCTCACCGTTTAGCAGACCGTGCAGGATCGGGAGATACTCCTTGAAGCGACCGATGCGATGCGCGAAATCCAACCCGAATGCGGCGTGCTCGTGGGCCTGGTTGCCGGCGCCGATGCCGAGGATCAATCGACCACTGCAGAGCTCCTGAAGTGCGGCCGCCATTTTCGCAAGGACCGCTGGATGGCGGAACGTCGCGGCGATCACGTTGGTTCCCAGTGTGATGCGCTCGGTCTTTACCGCGATGGCAGTGATCAGCGTCCACACGTCCGGAAACGTGACAAGGCCGGCCGGCTGCTGAAAATAGAAGTGATCGGGCAGCCACGCTGCGTCGAAGCCGAGGCGTTCAATGGTGACACCGTCCTCGAGCATCAAACGGTGACTGGGAAATGGCGTGACCGTTGGGTCGCTCTGGCTGCGCGCGGACAACTGAATACCGAACTGGAGTGGACGCAACAGCGCGATCTCCTCGCATGTTGATTCCTTCGATTGTAGACGCGCCACGGGATCTTGCCCGGCCAACACGGACACGACCGACTTCGGACCGGCTGCCGAGATGTTATTCGCGCGGTGTGCGCTCTTCTCGGAGCATCAACACATAATCCAAATCGGGCGTGTCGGTGCCTCGGGCCGACAGCCAGGACAGGACTTGTGAACGATGCTGCGCCGAATGTGTCAGAACTTGCCGCAGGCCTTCGCGCCTGGTGAGGCGAAAGGTAAACCAGGGCACGTTCAATGGGGCCTCGACGGTCTCGGGCGTGCTCGACTCGAGCAGTCGGACAAACCGATCACCGAGGTGGCGCATCTGCTCCGGAAACCAGGTCAAATCGTGAGCGGCCCACATCTGCACTTCCTGGATCGATTGCGGCGGGTTCTCCTCGAGCATCCTGAGATAGGCATACTCCACGCTCGCAAGATGAGCGAGGGTACCGAGGACAGTATCCCGCGTACCAGCCGCCGCTTCCTTGACGAACTCTGCGTCCAGGGACGCTGCGAGGTCAAACACTTTCGCATTGGCCCAGGTGTTGTGGCGAAACAGTTCGATCAGATCTTGCATCGTGTCGTAGGCTATCGCGCGCGAGACATCAGAGCGCTGGAGACATTGGAGGCGGAGCTGATGCTTCCCTGGTGGTTACTACTCGCACGCTCCCAGGCCATTGTGCGGATCGCCTACTGGGACGGCGTGGCTAAGACCGCCTGGGCCAGGCCTGCCAGCAGGTCCTGGGCATTCGATGGCGGATTGACCATCACGAAGGTAAACAGGTCCGTGCCGCTTTGCACAACCAGGGTTGCTCCGCTTCGACCGCTTGTGTTGTCTGTGCTACTGAGGAATGTTGCAACGTCTCCGAGACCTGCGATCGGCGTGAATTGCGCGGAGCCGAGCGGACCTTGAACCGCGCCAGGTTGCATGGAATTGAGCAGCTGATCGGGCGTGGACGCAACGCCGTCTGGAAACGCGTTGGTCACATGCGTGATGACGATTTGACTGTCACCGACCCCCATGATTACGCACAACGCTCCCGAGGGCAGGGCCTGAGCGTGTGCGCTCGGCCCCAGCACCTGAGTAATGACTGCATCACTGGCGAATGGACAGGCGCCCGCACCCTGTGCAGCGGCAGACATCGCGGAACCCGCAATCAACGTCGCGGTCGCAAGAGCAACCGCAAGCACACGAGAGAAACGCTGGTGCATTGGAATCTCCATACGAGAGTTAACGCCAATCAGCCCTGGTCTGGCGCATTCTACGTGCGGCGACATGGGGTGACCTGAGCACGTTGCGAGGTGTCACACACTGGCGTCGTGTCTTGACTTACAGAACCGAGACGAGAGCCCCCTGCTCAGAAGCCCCTTTGGGCAGGAGGCATCGCACTCGCCACCCGTGTAAGCAAAGGGACACCAAAGCGATGATCTCGACCACCTTGCTGCGCAGCCTCACCATCAGTGCTGCTGCTGTTACCCTCGGCTTGCCCCTGGGCATGATGGGAGCGGCTGCCAATGTCTGACGTCGACGTCTTCGAGAGCCTGCGGCCGCTGCTCTTTTCGATCGCATACCGCATGCTCGGCAGCGTGATGGACGCCGAAGATATCGTTCAGGAAGCGTTCCTCCAATGGCAGCATCGCGGCGACGTGGAGATCGCATCGCCGCGCGCCTTCCTTTCGACGATTGTCACACGTCAATCCATCAATCATCTGAACTCGGCCCGGGTCCGTCGGGAGACCTACCCCGGACCGTGGCTCCCGGAACCGGTCCTCAACGAGGTGGAGCCCGACAGCTCCGATCGCCTGCTCCTGCATGAGTCACTCTCAATGGCGTTCCTGATGTTGCTCGAGCAGGTGACACCCGTCGAACGCGCGGTCTTCCTGCTCCACGACGTATTTGTCTACGATTTCTCGGAGATCGCGCGCATCGTCGGCAGGTCTGAGGCGAACTGCCGTCAGATCGCCCGACGAGCGCGCCAGCACATCCAGGCGCGTCGTCCCCGCTTTGACGCAGACCAAGAAAAGCAACAACGGCTGACAAAACAATTCATCGCGGCCTGCACCACCGGTGACGTCAACCAGCTCGTGGCAGCGCTGGCGGAGGATGTCACGTTCTGGGGCGACGGCGGTGGCAAAGCGGCGTTTTCGGCGCCGAGACCGATTGTCGGCGCACACAACGTGGCTGCATTTATTCTCGGCGTTTTGCGAAAAGTGCCAGGCACGCTGCGCGCCAGTCCGGCGACAGTCAATGGCCAGCCAGGCTTCATCTTCGGAACAGAATTCGCCGCGGGCGGTGTGCTCGCTCTCGACATTGTCGAGGAACATATCGCTGGCATTCGGTTTGTGGCGAATCCTGACAAGCTGCGCTCTATTTTACCGACAGGTGCGCGTGATCGTGCCGCTGGCGCAAGCCCGGAGGGGCACCCGGAATGAGCCACTCTCGGCTCGGAGCCGCTCGTACTCGACGGGATCGTGCGCGCTAAAGATCGTCACGTCGGGGTGCTTCGCGAGCTCCGCTAGCGTTCTGTGGTTCGCGCGGACTTGGTTGTAGTCGACCGCGATCAGCCGCTCGACGCCTCGCAAAGCCCAGGGCATGCCTGAGGTGTCGCCACGCTCCGTCACGCTCTGGTGGAAATACGCGTCGCCGGCGTGTACGAGCCATCCGCGCCCTGTGTCCACCGCAATTGCCGCATGACCATACGTATGCCCGGGCATCGGTAGCGCGAGGATCTCGGGTGGAAGTCCCGCGAGCTGCCGCACAGATGGAAGGCCTCTCCAAGGCTCGCCGAGCGCTTCGTATATCTCCCACGCCGGGCTGTGCGCGAATTGCACCGCACGGTAGCGTTGCTTCTGATTGAACGTCCGGAACGCAAGGGCTGCGTCCCTTTCTTTCGCATGCACGTGGACCTTTGCGTCCGGGAAATCTGACAAACCGCCGGCGTGGTCGAAATCGAGATGCGTGAGCACAATGTGCCGCACATCGGCTCGGCGAAAGCCAAGCGCCTCGACCTGTGGCAGCGCCGGCATGTGCGTCCTGGTCGCGTCGATTGCCATCGCACGACCGAAGACGGGGCCAAGTCTGCGCGTGTCACGTACGTCGTCGGTCCCGATGCCGGTGTCGACCAGCACGAGGCCGTGCGTATCGGTCTCGATCAGCAGGCAGTGCGAAACCAACCGGGCACGCCCGAAGAGGCTCCCTTCACCGTTCACAGCGCGCCGGCCACGGGGGCACATCGTGCAACAATCGAGGTGGTAGACGCGCATGCTCAACTTGCTCGGCGGACCGGAGTGGCCAGGTGTGATTCGACCGCGTTCAAACTGAGGTTCCACAAGAGCGCCCGGTTGGCCGTGGTGTCGAACTTGTTTTTCACCGCCGATCGCTTCGACTTTGCAAAGTACTGGCCGGAGATGCCTTTGACTTCCGCAGACGTGGCCAAATACACCGACGTCCGTGCGCCCTCCAACGGCGAGATCGAAACCGGCAGCGACAAATACGACACCAACCGGAGCACCCCCGGGGCCTGCAGCATCATCCGCGTTCGGACAATTCCGGGATGCACCGCGTTCACCGTGATCGAGATGTCGTGTAGTCTCCGGGCCAACTCCTCGGTGAACATGAGCACGAACAGTTTTGATGCGGCGTACGTACCGAGCACGGAGAAATGCCCTTCAACCGGTCCGGCGCCGCCGCCGAGGCGCTGGTTGGTCGGGTCGAACTTGCCCATTGTGTAGACACTGGAGCTCAGATTGATGATTCGGCCTTGCTCGCTCCGCCGTAGCTCGGCCAGAAGGAGGTTGGTAAGGAGGAAAGGCGCCAGGTAATTGACCTGGAGCATCGCCTCAAACCCGTCCTCGGTCTGGGTCCGCTTTGGCAGGAAGATACCGGCATTGTTGATCAAGACGTCCAGGCGCGAGTAGCGGCGGCGGAACGTCTCCGCCAACTGACGCACCTGTCGAAATGACGCGAGGTCCGCCACGATGTACTCGCAGCTGGCATTGCCCGACAATGTCTCGATCTGCCTTTTGAGCGCCGCGGCCTTGTTTGCGTTTCGCGCGGCGACGACGATGGTGAATCCCTTCTTGGCGAGTTCGAGAGCCGTTACCTTGCCAACCCCCTCAGTGGCGCCCGTGATGAGGCAGATCGGGCTGTTCATGCTGTCTGGGCTGCGCCGAAGCCGTTGGATCTCGCATGGCGCATCGTCGTGAGACGAAACACCGGAGTGCGTCGCGCCTCCACTGCGAGCGCGTCCAGTGGCGCATCCGCGGTGACGGAAATGCGTTGGCGCAACATCGGCCCGGCCAGCGGACTGGGCAGATACGCCGCGAGACAATCACGGATGACCAGAGCAGCCTCTTCGCCATGCACCTGCTCGGCCGCGTACATTGCACTGTGATTGCCCTGGATGATGGTCGCCTCGCCGGCGGCACGCAGGTTGAGTACCCAGTTCACCTCGCCGAACGCGGCGACGACGTACTTGTGACCGTCACGGTCGAATACACCCACGGGGACGGTGTGGTCGCGGCCGGTCTTGCGACCGCGGATTGTGAGCAGCGCCATGCGCGGATCGGGCCGTATGCCCAGACGCATCAGGGTGCTGGCGATCGGGTTCAGTACTTTCGTCCGAGCGGGGGCTCGGCTCACTTGCGGTTTGGTGTCCATTGCTTCAGTTCCTTTCATTTACTGTCAATTGCCAATTACCCCGCTTTGGGCGGAATTGGGTTGCCCGTTCGGGCAAAGTCTCACACTGAGGCGCTGCGCGGAAGCCGCTGCGCGGAGAAGACAATTTCGCGAACCTCAGTAGGGCGCGCTTCAGTTGCACAGCGTTTGGTGACCGCGTCGGGGTAAGGCCCGATGCGAGGTTCGACCTGCTACCACTTCGTCGACGCGGATCAACACAATCACTGCCGTGTCGTCAGGGTCCTGAGCTAGCTCGATTGGATTTACTCGCGCGCGGAGTTCATCCCGCAGTGCGCCCGTCTCGTGCAGTTGCGCTTCTCCATAGAAACGGACATACCGTGGTTCGGCCTCCGGATCGAAGCAGACGACCGCTACCTTCGGGTTGCGTCGCACGTTGGCGAGATGGCCGCCGCCGCTGTACTCCAGATACGCAAGGTGGCCGGCGTCAGCAACGAACACACTCCCTTTGGGGCCAATGTCCGGCGTACCGTCCTCGGTGGATGTGGCGACGAAGGCCGGCCGGCGGTGGGAGAGGGCGGCGTTGACTGCCTCGGCGTATGGCGTCAGATCAACAGCTCCGTTGGGCGTGGGCATAGTGGTGCTCCGACTTGGGATGTGGATGGCTACTGGCTCGTAGCGCTACACTACGGTATCGTAGTGTGGCGTGGAGGTCAAACATTTCCGATCGGACGCTGGGCCGAGGCGCTACGATACCGTTGCGTATGCGACGCTTTCGAAGGTTGACCCGCGTCTAGAAGCAGCAGCTAGCGAGGACTGGAGTGCAAAACGACTCGGCCATAAAACGGGCTGGCGACGTCGACGTGCGCGTGCGCCACTCCAAAGAGGCCGTCATGACAACGACGTACGCGTTGCTGGCTGAGGAAGGCCTCGCCGGTGTGACCGTCGATGCCGTCGCGCGGCGATCGGGTGTCGCCAAGACGACCATCTACCGGCACTGGCCCTCGCGTGAAGCGCTGCTGTTGGATGTGTGCGCGCAAATGGGCCCACACTTCGACATCCCGGATGCTGGAAGCCTGCCGGACGATCTTCGTGCACTCGCCCACCGCGTTGTCGAGCAGCTGCTGTCAGGTCCCTACGCGGCCATCCTCCTGTCGCTCATGGACGCGGCCGAACGGAATCCGCATCTGGCGGCGCTGCTTGCGGCGGCCCAGACCAAGCTTGTGGAGGCGGTCCACGCCATTCTGGTTCGAGCGCGACGCCGAGGCGAGCTCCGTCGCCTGCCGGACCCGTCCAACACGGCTGCGCTGATTCTGGGACCGCTGTTGTATCGGCGTCTGTTTTCACACGAACGCTTGTCCGAAGCGTTCTTCGAGCTGGTGATCGACAGCGTGGTCCGTTGATTTTCCTATGAGGCCTCCGCGCTCTTCACGACCACGACGGCCGGCTTCGGCTGAGCTTGCCCGGCGCGCTCGCCGACCAGCTCCAGGAGTTCGTCTCGGATTGTCTCGTTGAGCAGCAGGAAGCCAATGGCGAGTAGCGCGTATCCGCCGGCAAAGAACGGGAAGGCCGCACCGACCGAGCCCAGCGTCGCCGGAATAATCGCGTAGAAGCTCGAAATGACCCCGCCGATGAAGTTCACCACCGAAAATCCCGTTGCGCGACATTCCGTCGGGAACGTCTCCATGACCCAACCCCACGTCCCCTGTCCGAATGGAGCCAGGAACAACGAGCACAGGACCAGTCCGACCACAAACAGCGCGGTCCAGTCCGTCAACATGCCGTACGTGGCAAAGAGCGGCACCGTGATGACCACGAGCGCGATGTTGGTCCATTTGCGACCCCAGCGCTGGGCAAGCCAGCCGCCGCCGATCGAAGCAAGAATGGCGACGGACCACCAGATTGCCAGCCAGGTGCCGCGTGTTGCCGCGTCGACGCCTCGCTCCTGACTCAGGTACGTGGAGACGAACACACCGAAGCCATTCCAGAAGTAGTACGTGGTCAGGACGAGCGAGCCTTTGGCAACCTCCACCGGGTAACGCCGCACCGTGTCGACGAACGCACGGAGCGCATTCAGTTGCTTGCCCTCGGCTTGTCGCTGCTCCTTGACCTGGGTGAAGTGCCGACTCTCTGGGATGTAGCGGAGGATGAGAAATACCAGGAGCGCGGGCACGATGCCCAGGAAGTACATGTAGCGCCAGCCGAAAGTTGGCAACAACCACACCGACGCCAGGGAAACCAGAACGAATCCAACCGGATACCCTGCGGTCTGCAGACCCTGCGCCAAAGCGCGACCGGAGCGTGGCGCTGCTTCGGTTGCCATAATGGTAGACGGAAAATTACCGGCTGTGATCGGAATGCGGGTGGCCGTCGCCGCGACGCCGAATTGGAAGAAGTTCTGCGCCAGGCCAGTGAACCCCGTCAGCAGGGAGTAGCCGAGAACCCCGGCAGCGAGGATTGCGCGCCGCCCGAACGCGTCGGCCAGTGGCACGAACAACAAGCTGGCGACGCGCCCAACCCAGGCCGTGACCAGGAGCAACACTCCGGCGTCGAGCAACGAGAGGTGGAAGTCGCTGAGAATGGCCGGCAGGGCGACCTGGAAGGTCGTCAGTTCATAAACGTCGAAGACGTAGACCAGGAGACACACCGTCACAACTGCGATCGCCGGGCGAGTCCAGCGATCGAGAGTCGGCGATGAACCAGCGGACGCATCGTCCTGCGACTGGGACTGAGACTCTGCGGTTTGCATGATGGTCTCTCACTCTCGCCATCAATCAGGCGGTTACAGCGGTGCGGGCCCACAAGCGTTCAGATGCTCGATGCGCTCCCTCTACCAGCGACTGCAGCTTGGCCCAGACGATGGTGGGGTGCACGCGCGGTTGCATTCTGACAGCGGTCCCGAAACCACAATCGGTATCAGCGATGACGTTTTCCTTGCCGACGATGTCGGCGAAGCGAACGATTCGCTCGGCAACCAGGTCCGGGTGCTCAACAAAGTTCGTGACGGAGTCGATCACACCAGGCAACAAAACTTTGCCATCCGGCAGCGGATGCTCCTTGAATACGCTCCACTCGTGCGCATGGCGCGGGTTGGAGGCCTCAACCGACAGGCCCTCCGCGTTGACTCGGTACAGGATGTCGATAATCTCCGCGAGCGGAATATCGCGGACGTGCGGCAGCTCCTGATTACCCCAACACGTGTGCAAGCGGACGCGGTCCGCGGGAATGCCTTCGAGTGCGTAATTGATCGCCTCGACATGTTGCCAAACGACCTTGCGATAGTCGGCAATGCTGCTGTCCGCAAACTCCGCGCGATTCCAGCCCATGGCCAGTCCTGGATCATCCAGCTGCAGGATGAAACCGGCGTCGACGATCGCACGATATTCGTTGCGCAACGCCTCCGCGGCAGCCATGACAAACGCTTCGTCGCCGGAGTAGTGGTCGTTGGGGAAGTTCAGCCAGATTTGACCTGGCGAAACGGCCGGCATGAACGCTTCCGTCACTGCCGTACCCTCAAGGGCCGCACGCAGTGCGGTGATGTCCTGCTGAATGTATTCCGGTCCGCGCCAGCGTATCGGGCCATTGCAGGCTGGCAACCCGAGTTGCGGAGTCGCCAGTGAGTCATAGAACTCCGGGAACATGCGCGCTTCGACGCGCTGCATCACCGAGCGCGGCGGCCCGTCGAACCCCGTCAGTCGTTCAGTGGCGTACCACGAGAAGGCGACACGGCCCATCTCGCCATCAGTGATGACGTCCAGTCCAATTTGGGCCTGGTTGCGCACGGCTTCGGTGACGGCCTCCTTGACGCGCGGCGCATAGTCTGTCTGCGCGCGCGCCTCGCGCTGATCCCGGCCTTCGAGGATGTGTCGAAGCTCCGGTGGACGCGGCAAGCTGCCCGTGTGTGTAGTCAGGATGCGGTCGATGCTGCGTCGCATGTGATGCGTTCACCTCCGCCCCAGAATGTGGTGACGAGCGACGTTCCCAGTCCGCCTGCGGCCCTGCTCGCATTTGCCAAACCACAAGTCCCCTTCCCCAACCCCGGAGCGTAGTATGCGCGCGCTCGGGCAGCCGCTGTCAACGGGCTCGCCGGGCCTTATGCATTCGTCCAACGCATGCCCCCACAGAGCCTGCATCACAGTATTTTGCCAGGCCAGCAAGTTTCCTTGCTAAACCTGCAGGTTGCCGCCGATCGTGCTGCCTATGATCAATGATGCGATTTCAAACGAGTATGACGTGGTGGTGGTCGGTGGTGGTGCCGCCGGCCTGAATGGCGCACTCGTGCTGGCGCGCTCGCGCCGATCGGTGCTGGTGATCGATTCAGGCGCACCGCGCAATGCGCCTGCTACGGCAATGCACAATTTTCTCTCGCGCGACGGGATGTCGCCGCTGGCGCTGCTGGAGCTGGGGCGAGCAGAGGTCCGCGGCTACGGCGGACAGATTTTGGAAGGACGGGTCCGCTCGGCGGCTGGGGAGGCAGAACGCATCGTCGTCACACTCGACGACGGGCGCATGATTTCGGCGCGCCGCCTGCTGGTGGCGACCGGGCTGGTGGACGAGTTGCCGGACATCCCCGGTGTGCGCGAACGCTGGGGTCGCGACGTGGTGCACTGCCCGTACTGCCACGGCTGGGAAGCGCGCGACCAGGCGGTCGGTGTCCTGGCGACCGGACCGATGGCGGTGCACCAGGCGCTGCTGTTCCGCCAGTTGACGGCTAACGTCGTGTTGTTTACGCACACGGCGGCGGGCCTCAGCGCCGAGCAATTGGAGGAGCTGACTGCGCGTGGTATCCGCATCGTGAGCGGTGTGGTGAAGAGCGTCGACGTCGAGAAGGACAGATTGACCGGCGTGCGCCTGGAGGATGGAACTGTAGTGCATCGGCAGATACTGGTGGTTGGTCCGCGGATGGTTGCGCGTTCCGACGTACTGGCTTCGCTTGGGCTCCAGCCAGTTGAACATCCGCTGGGACTCGGGACATTCATCCCCGCGGATCCGACCGGTCTCACCGACGTGCCCGGAGTGTGGGTCGCTGGCAACGTGCACGACCTCTCAGCAACAGTTATCGGTGCGGCCGCGGCGGGCTTGACCGCGGCGGCGGCTATCAACGCCGATCTGGTCGCCTCCGCTATCTGAAGTCCTCCGGCTTGTATTGCTTGGGCTCAATGAGCACCAGCCAATCCCCGGAAGCATCGCGCAGTACGGCTTCGACCGCATATGGACGGTCGGCCGGCTCCTGCAGGAACGTCACGCCTTTGGCCTTCAGTTCTTCGTACGTTTTGCGACAGTCATCGACGCTCAATCCGAGTCCGCCCATCTGACCACGAGCCCAACCGTCGCGACTCGCGGCTCAGCGGAAGGCATCTGGCACAGGATACGAGTAGTTTGCTGGCGCTGATGCCGCGGGTTAGGGCGGGAGGAGTCGCGCTTCGAACAGAAGATCTGCGCACGCTTCGCACAGTCCGACCGCCGATTCACCGATTGGTTGCAGGAAATA
>Ga0213876_10002307_pt1 | contig 11256 bp, 7 predicted proteins | sample BarmaccomBMRX_R9_FD_160113 | JGI IMG/M metagenome (GOLD analysis project Ga0213876, IMG submission 160113) | Root-associated microbial communities from Barbacenia macrantha in rupestrian grasslands, the National Park of Serra do Cipo, Brazil - RX_R9 | ecosystem: Host-associated > Plants > Roots...
GGCGCGCCTGGGGTTGACGATTGGTAGACAACAGGATCTACCGCAAAGACGGGAGGCCGCAAGGGCACGCCAAGATTGGCTGGATCCTCGCGAAACTTAGCGCCATTGCGCCTTTGCGGTAAATTTTCCAGCATTCTTTTTATCTCACCTCTCTGAGGACAGTTTTCTTCCCCGAAACGCTCAGTTGGTATTTAACACCTACTTTCCACGCATAATTCCTTCCCCCATGACTGATCGGGAAATCGAAGCAGGTGGGATAGGTATATTCTTTCACCTGGTCGGCGATGATCTGGTATACATCGGCGCCGAATGGCGTGGTGGTATCCTTCATATCTGTAAAGCCGCCGATCACCAGGCCGGCCAGGCTATCCAGCATGCCACTCCTTTTTAACTGGATCAGCATGCGGTCTACATTATAGAGGTATTCGCCTACATCTTCCAGCACCAGTATGCGGTCTTTTGTTTTGAAAGCGGATCTGGTTCCGGCAAGATGCGCCACCAGCGAGAGATTGCCTCCTACTATTTTACCTTCAGCCTTTCCGGGCCGGTCAAGTGGATGCGGAACATTGCTATAATTGCCGGCAGCGCCTTGTAGGGCTTTGCGCAATGACTGCACATATTCATTGGCGTAGTTACCATCATTGAAGGCAGCGGCCATCGGTGCATGAAGGGATGCGATATTGTAGCGGTGAAACAAATGCGCATGCAGCACGGTGATATCACTGAACCCGATCACCCATTTCGGATCTTTACGGAACCATTTGAAATCGAGATCGTCGATGATCCGGCTCAGCCCATACCCGCCGCGACCGCAGAGGATCGCTTTCACTTCCGGGTTATCGAGCATGGATTGCAGATCCGCAAGCCGTTCTTCATCTGTTCCCGAAAAATAATGGAACTGGTTGCCCAGCGTTTTTCCCACCAGTACTTTATAACCCCATTGCTGCAATACATCTATGCAGGTGGAGGCGTTTTCAAGAGGCATATATCCGGCTGGACAAACAATACCGATGGTATCGCCTTTTTTCAGGTAGGGCGGGATCAGGGTCATGCGGCAATTTAATGAATTTGAATTTGCTCAGAACACATCCAGATCATGGCCCGATACAACAGAGCCCTTATAAAGTTCCCTGATCTCCGCCAGCAGTTTCTCCTCAGTAGAACTCCAGATCAGCTGGTGCGTCAATACCAGTTGCTTCGGCTTTACTTTATTGGCTATCTCTGCCAGCTGGGTTGTTGAAGTATGGAATTGGGAATGGTAAGCCTGCCATGCCGCCGTTCTTTTTTTAAAGCCCTCCACGGAATATACTTCATGCACCAGTATATCGCAGTCTTTGGCCGCGACGATCAGGTTTTCGCTGTAGGTGCAGTCGCCCGACACTACGATCACTTTGTCCGGCGTTTCAAAACGAAACCCATACGCATATTTCCAGGAGCCGTGCGAAACTTTGAACGCCTTTACAGTCACATTCGAATCGCGGTATACGACCCCTTCTTTCAGTTCATGCACATTTACCTTGTACGCATTCGGATTGCCATGTTCGAGCCCATTGGTACGGAGATCGATATCCTCTTTATACGCTGCCAGTATACGCCGGGTCATGGCTTTGGTGCCAGTTGGTCCATACACTTCCAGCGCATCCGGGCGGTCCAGTACGGCCGGCGTGAGGATCATATCCGGATAGCCAATGGTATGATCCGAATGAAGATGGGTAATGAAAAGCCGGGAAAGTTTGGAAGGCGCCAGCGCCGATATTCCTTTGGCGGCAGCCGCAGCAGCTCTTCGCACCACCCCCGGTCCGCAGTCCACGATATAGGCCCGATCATGCACCACGATGGCCAGCGATGGCCCGTTGCGATCAGGATCCGCATTTGGCGTACCTGTGCCCAGCAGCACCAGCCGGGTCTGGCCCGGAGCCTGCAGTGAAATCAATAAGAAAAGCAGCACCAATCGCATATGAACCTTTTAAACGACAGTAAGATACAGCATCAGCCTTCGATTGCTTACTTTTGCCCTGGTTTTAAAAGCACGAATCACTGATGGATCAACCCAAACGATACCTGGTCACTTCCGCACTGCCCTATGCCAATGGTCTGAAGCATATAGGTCACCTGGCCGGCGCTTATATCCCGGCGGATATCTATGTGCGATACCTGAAAGCACAAAAAAGGAATGTGGTGTATGTATGCGGCAGCGATGAACACGGCACAGCCATCCCTATCCAGGCCACCAAAGAGGGCACTACTGCACAGGCGATCATCGATAAATACCATCCCATCATGGAGCAGAATTTCCGTGACCTCGGGATCGAATTCGATATCTACCACCGCACCAGCGATCCGCTACACCACGAAACCGCCCAGGAATTTTTCACCATGCTGAACAATAAGGGCGACCTGGAAGTAAAAGAGACCGAGCAGTATTTCGATGAAGAAGCCAATACCTTCCTTGCCGACCGTTATATCAAAGGCACCTGCCCCAACTGCGGTTATGAAAGCGCTTATGGCGATCAATGCGAAAGATGCGGCAAAAGCCTTAGCCCGGATGAACTCATCAACCCCGTAAGCACCCTCAGCGGCAAGGCTCCTGTAAAAAAAGCAACAAAACACTGGTACCTGCCGCTCGACAGGCATGAGGATTTTTTACGCAAGTGGATACTCGAAGAACATGCCGGCGACTGGCGCGCCAATGTACTCGGGCAATGCAAGAGCTGGATCGACGGCGGGCTCCAACCCAGGGCCGTAACCAGGGATCTTGACTGGGGCGTGAAAGTGCCGCTGAAAGATGCGGAAGGAAAAGTATTGTACGTTTGGTTCGATGCACCTATCGGTTATATCAGCGCCACCAAACAGTGGGCGAAAGATAACGGCAAGGACTGGCGTCCGTATTGGGAAGACAGTGAGACCAAACTCGTTCATTTTGTAGGCAAGGACAATATCGTATTCCATTGCATCATTTTTCCTGTAATGCTCAAGCTCCACGGGAATATTTTACCTGCTAATGTGCCGGCCAATGAGTTCATGAACCTGGAGGGCGAAAAAATGAGCACCAGCCGCAACTGGAAACTGGAGATGCAGGACTATATCGACGATTTCATCAAAAAGGAAAATGGCGGAACGCAGCTGGCGGATGTACTGCGTTACTACCTGACTCAGATCGCCCCCGAAACCAAGGACAGCGAATTTACCTGGAAAGGTTTCCAGGATGCGAACAACAGCGAACTGGTTAGCATCTTCGGCAATTTCATCAATCGCTCGATGGTGCTGATGCATAAACTCTGCAAGGGTAAAGTGCCGAAACTGCATGCAGCTGGTTTAACAGAGCTCGACAACGCCACCATCAAAGAAATACAAAGCGCCAAAGAACGGGTTGAGGCCTTACTGGAAGAATTCAGATTCCGCGATGCTTTATTTGAAGTGATCGGTCTCGCACGTACCGGCAACCAGTACATGCAGAAAAAAGAGCCGTGGATCGTGGCGAAGCAACAGGGTGAGGACGGTCAGCCTACTGCCCAGGCGCAGGAATCGATCGATAATACCCTGCATATCTGCCTGCAGCTATGCGCCAATCTGGCCATACTCATCAATCCATTCCTGCCTTTCACAGCGCGGAAGATCTGTCATATGCTGAAGGTGGTAGACAAAATGCTGGAATGGGAAAATGCGGGCAAGCTGAAACTGCTGAGCGTAGGCTATTCCCTGCGTCCGCCCGAACTGTTATTCCGCAAGATCGAAGATGAGGAGATCAGTTACCAGCTCGAAAAGTTGCGCTCAGCCGCTACCACCCGCGACGATGCGGCCACACCAAAAGAAAAAACCATGGAAGAAAATATACAGTCGGCCACCAGCCTGAAACCTCAGATCGTGTTCGATGATTTTGCAAAAATCGATCTGCGGGTGGGCAAGATCGTAAGCGCCGAGAAAGTGGAGAAAGCTGATAAGTTGCTGAAATTATCTGTTGACCTCGGTTTTGAAACGCGCACCATCGTATCCGGTATTGCCCTGCACTTTAAACCTGAAGAGATCGTAGGAAAACAGGTAACCGTTGTTGTAAACCTGGCGCCCCGTAAAATGCGCGGCATTGAAAGCAATGGGATGATACTGATGGCGGAAGATCCATCCGGGAAACTTCATTTTATCAATCCTGAAGACGTGATCAACCCCGGCGCCGGAGTAAGCTGATCCAATATGACCCACTGTCCCTATGTTCCTATGTGTTAAATATTCGCTCATATGAAACTTTGCGCTGGTGCGGACAGGCCAGGGTTTAACACATAGGAACATAGGGGTTAAAGGACACATAGATTGTTGACGTTGCCCCTTAAACGATAAGCCGCAGATTCGCAGATTACATGAAGCAAAATCTGCGAATCTGCGGCTCAAAAAGTATTCAGTGGGTTAAACCTTATCCGGAGACATGCATTCCTTCAACTCCTTCTCGGTATACGCATATCCATATTGTTTCAGCACATCATCCGGTACACCATTCCACATGTTCGGCGTATTACCCATATAGCCAAGGTCTTTTACACCGATCTCAGAGGTATAAAATCCGGTAGTAACAAGATTGCGCATTGTTGTGAAGAAAGCAACGCCCTGCCGCATTTCAGGTTTGATGGTCCTGCCCGTTTTGGCGATCTGATCTTTCATTTCCGGGTATGCGATCTGGTCAACTACCTGGAGCTGTTCTTTCTGAGAACAGTCTTTGAAAGACTTATCGTAAGTTTTCAGGCAATACATATCCAGCCAGCGCAGTCCGCCGCGAACCGGCACCTGGTGGCCGGGCATATCCTTTACGATGAACTCGATGAACTCAGGCACTTTGGCATCCGAAGCGCTGCCGCTCACTTCATCTTTCGGGATGATGATGTCTCCCAGTACTGTGATGGTGGCCATTTCATGATCGGTGAAGAATTTCTCGCCTTCATTGATCTTTTTCAGGTAATTCTTCTCCTCTTCCATGCGCCATGCATCTACCGTTGCATCGGGAGAGTTGGCGATCGCTTTTTTGTCGCTGGTCTTGCACGCTTCGATCAGCACGCCGGAACCAACTGTTCCGATCACCAGTGCTTTGATGGAATGTCTTCTGTCCATGACTATAAGTTTTGTTTTTTCATTTCATCAATAATGTATTCCGAAGCGCGCATCGACAGGGCCAGTATCGTCCAGGTAATATTCTTGTCGGCCTGCGAAGTGAACTGGCTGCCATCCACACAGAACAATGTTTTGCAGTCATGCGCCTGGCTCCATTTGTTCAATGCGGATGTTTTACGGTCTGCGCCCATCCGCACGGTTCCCGCTTCGTGAATGATATTGCCCGGGTTCGACAGACCATAATTATTTTTCTCGTTATCATCGCCGCCCCAGGTGATCACCGCACCCATATTGTGAAGGATCTCCTTGAAAGTTTCCTTCATATGCTTGGCCTGCTTGATCTCGTAATCGGAATGCTTGGTATGGAAACGCAGTACCGGAATCCCGTACTTGTCCACCACTTTCGGATCTATCTCGCAGTAGTTGTCGATATTGGGTACTGCTTCTCCCCTGCCCGCCATACCAACGCCGGCGCCATAGAAGAAACGCACGTCCTCTTTCAGCGAAGCGCCATAACCGCCCGCCTCCTTGGTCTTGCCATGCACCTGGTATTTTCCGTTCTGATTCTCGATGCCCATGCCGAAACCATACGCCGGCTGGCCCATACCACCCCAATATTCGATATGATATCCTCTCGGGAAATCAAGTTTCTTGTTATCCAGCCACCAGGGCGTATACACATGCATACCGCCAACACCGTCTTCATTGTAACGCTTACGGCCGAAGAGTTGCGGCAGCACACCGCCCACCGCGGCGCCGGTAGAATCGTGCAGGTATTTGCCCACCACATTGCTGTCGTTGGCGAGACCATTCGGATGCCGGGTCGATTTTGAATTGAGCAGCAGACGGGCGGTTTCACAGGTGCTTGCCGCCAGTATTACTATGCGGCCATTCACCTGGTATTCCATATTGTCAACCTTGTTCACATAGGATACGCCGGTTGCGAGACCTTCCGCGTTGGTGATCACTTCCCGCGCCATGGCACTGGTGATCACATCAACATTACCGGTTTCGACAGCAGGCTGCACCAATGCAGATGAAGAAGAAAAATCGGCCATGATCTTGCAACTGCGGCCGCACTGCGCGCAGTAGAAACACTGGCCGCGCCTGTCATTGATCTTTTTGGTAAGAATGGATAAACGTGAAGGGATCACCGGAATGTTCAGACCGGTCGCCGCTTTCTTGATCATCAGCTCATGCAGCCTGGGTTTGGGCGGGGGCAGGAAGATGCCGTCGGGATCATTTTCCAGTCCTTCATTGGAACCGAACACACCGAGTAACCGGTCGATCTTATCGTAGTAAGGTTTGACGTCTTCATAACCGATGGGCCAGTCATCGCCCAGTCCATCGATGCTCCTGCGTTTGAAATCGCGCGGACCAAACCGGAGCGAGATCCTGCCCCAGTGATTGGTGCGGCCGCCGATCATCCGGGCCCGCCACCATTCCCATTTTGCGCTGCCTTCGGCCTGCGTATAAGGCTCGCCATCTATTTCCCAGCCCCAGTAACAGCCATCGAAATCGCCGAAAGGCCTGAACTTGGTGCTGGCGCCGCGGCGTGGCGACTCCCAGGGATTCTTTAACTGTGCAGAATGTTTGGCCGGATCAAAATCAACGCCGGCTTCGAGCAGGCAGACCTTTAGTCCCGCCTTGGATAGAACGTATGCAGCCATACCACCACCGGCTCCCGAACCCACAATCACCGCATCGTATTTCTTGGATTGTTTTTTTACCTGGAGATCTCCCATATAGCAATAATGTTTTGGTAAATCGTTGAAGCAATGAAAGTAGGGATTTTTTAGAGTAATGACCGTTAGGTTTGGAAAAAATCTCGGAGGCGCGAGACGGCGGATGTGAGGTGTGAATAGACCCCTCTGCGAAACCTCTGCCCCTCCTGTTCTCTGCGGTGAAAAAAGCTCAGTGAATCCGTCACTCTGCTATTTGTAACTTCTTTTACCGCAGAGAACAGGAGAAGCGGAGGTTCGCAGAGTTCAACACATATCACGATTCACGCCTCACGCCTGCAAAACACCGTAGTATCCTTAAAATAATCCGACAGGCTTTCGATCTTTCCCGATTCATTGAAGACAATATCGGTGATCACGCGGTTGCGGTATTCGGTACAGCCTTTGAGTTTGCCATGCGAGTCGCAGATATGGATGCAGCGGTTGTCGCTGATGGGAAGAATATCGAGGATGGTCCACTGCAGAAAATCGTAGCGGCTGAACATGGCGCGGAACAAAGCCCTGATCCGCAACTGTCCATGTACCGGCTTCGCGGGCGGGATCCAGAGCACACTGTCTTCACTGAACCAGGCAGCCACACGACAGGCATCGTTCGAATGCATGTCTTCCATAAAAGCAAGTATCCGCTCTTTCATGGCAGATATACGTAGCATCCGGCCGGCTGGATTGAGGGGGACTGGAGTTAGAAGTCTGGAGTCTGGAGTCTGGAGTTAGGAATGAGAGTCTGGGTCTCGAATTGAGAAACATCCCAACTCCAGACTCCAGACTCCAAACTCCAGACTAATTTAGCTGCATCCCATGCTATTGCCGCAGTTCAAACATTTATAACAGGTACCGCTGCGGATAGTGATATGGCCGCAGGTATTGCAGGCTGGCGCATCGCTCTGCATGTTCTTGGCGGCGGCATTAACGGCATCCATTCCCATTTCTGCCTTGATGGAAGAAGCTGTTACCGCTTTATGCAGTTTCTGTGGCTGGGGCGCCGGCGTTGTGTTTGCAGATGGCGCTGTGATGCGAACGCTGCTGAGTTCAGGCTTCCCCAAAAAAGTGGCTTCTCCTTCCCCCTCGCCGGTATTGCCGATGGTAGGCTTGTCGAGCACATGCACCAGGTCTGTTCTTCCCAGGTATTCGAAAGCCAGGGCGCGGAATACGAAATCCACCAGCGAAGTCGTTGTCTTGATGTTCGGATGGTCTACCATACCCGAAGGCTCGAATTTGGTGAACACGAATTTCTCCACGAATTCTTCCAGCGGCACACCGTACTGCAGGCCAACAGAGATTGCGATCGCGAAGCAGTTCATGAAACTGCGCAGGGTAGATCCTTCCTTGGCCAGATCGATGAATATCTCACCCAGCGTACCATCGCTGTATTCGCCGGTACGGAGGAAAATAACCTGTCCGCCGATCTTCGCTTTCTGCGTAAAGCCGCGACGCTTTGCGGGCAATGATTTTTTCTCCACGATACCCGACAATGCGCGTTTGAATTTGGTATCGGTAGAAGCCTGCATGCGCTTATGCACTTCATCCAGCAGCTCTTCTACAGTGAGCTTGCTGAGGTCAACAATATTGGAAACGATCTCCGCTGCAGGCTGCGCTGCGGTTGCTTCGGCGGTTGCTTCTTCCGTTTTTTTCTTCTTGTCCGATTTATTGCTCAGCGGCTGGCTCAGTTTGGAGCCGTCGCGGTAAAGCGCATTGGCTTTTAATCCCAGTTGCCAGCTCAGCATATAGCAATCGGAGATCTCTTCCACGGTGGCTTCATGCGGCAGGTTGATGGTTTTGGAGATAGCGCCGCTCAGGAATGGCTGGCAGGCGCCCATCATCCTGATATGACCATAAGCATGGATATAGCGCTCTCCTTTTTTACCGCATTTATTGGCACAATCGAAAACCGGCAGGTGCTCATCTTTCAGGTAAGGCGCTCCTTCAACGGTCATGGTGCCGCACACATAATCATTGGCTGCATCTATCTGCTCTTCCGTAAAGCCCAGTTCCTCCAGCAGGTTGAAATTCCAATCGCTGTATTGCGCTTCGGTGAAACCAAGGCGCTGCATGCATTCATCTCCCAGTGTAAACCGGTTGAACAGAAAGCCGATCTCGAAAGCGGATTTGGCCGCGCCATTCAGTTTTTCGATCTCCTGTGCGGTAAATCCCTTTTCTGTAAGTACAGCAGGGTTCACGAATGGAGCTCCTTCAAAAGTAGCGGCGCCCACGGCATATTTTTCAATGGCTTCTGCCTGCTCTGGCGTATAGTTCAGGTTGCGCAAAGCCTGCGGCACAGACTGGTTGATGATCTTGAAATAACCGCCGCCGCTCAGTTTCTTGAATTTCACCAATGCAAAATCGGGTTCAACGCCGGTAGTATCGCAATCCATTACCAGCCCGATGGTGCCGGTAGGTGCGATAACGGTTGTCTGCGCATTCCGGTAACCGTATTTTTCACCCAGCTGCACGGCTTCATCCCAGGCTTTGGTAGCCGCTTTGAGCAGATAGTCCGGGCAATGCTGCGCTTTGATGCCCTGGGGTTTGATCTCCAGTCCTACATATGCTTCTTCCGCATCATAGGCCGCTGCGCGGTGATTGCGCATTACACGAAGCATGTCTTCCTTGTTCTCTTCATATTTCGCAAAAGCGCCCAGGAAGCCGGCCATCTCCGCAGAAGTCGCATACGACACGCCGGTCATGATAGCCGTGATCGCTCCGGCAATGCCGCGGGCCTCTTCACTATCGTAAGGGATACCGCTAACCATCAGCATCGATCCGAGATTGGCGAACCCGAGGCCGAGCGTGCGATAATCATATGACAACTGCGCCACTTCCTTGGATGGGAACTGCGCCATCAGTACGGAGATCTCCAGTACGGTTGTCCATAAACGGGTGGTGTATTCGAATCCCTCCACGTCGAAAATATTGTTCTCCTCGGTATGGAACCGGCGCAGGTTGATGGAAGCGAGGTTACAGGCCGTATTGTCGAGGAACATGTATTCCGAGCAGGGATTGGATGCATTGATGCGTCCGCCCTTAGGGCAGGTATGCCATTCATTGATGGTAGTATCGTACTGCGTACCCGGATCGGCACAGCGCCAGGCGGCATAAGAGATTTTTTCCCAGACCTGGCGTGCCGGCACTTTTTTCATGGTGCGGCCATCGGTACGGGCTTTCAGTTCCCAGTCGCCGTCTTCTTCCAGTGTTTTGAAAAATGAATTGGGGATACGAACGGAGTTATTGGAATTCTGGCCCGATACGGTTGCGTAGGCTTCACCTTCGTAACTATTATCATAACCTGCAGCTACCAGTGCAGCCACTTTCTTTTCTTCTTCTACCTTCCAGTTAATGAACTCCATGATCTCGGGGTGATCCAGGTCCAGGCAAACCATTTTGGCCGCCCTGCGCGTGGTGCCCCCGCTCTTGATGGCGCCCGCGGCACGATCGCCGATCTTGAGAAAACTCATCAGTCCGCTTGAAGTACCGCCACCGCTCAGTTTCTCGCCGCCTCCGCGGATCTGGGAAAAATTGGTGCCTACGCCCGATCCGTATTTGAAGATGCGGGCCTCCCGGGTCCAGAGATCCATGATGCCTCCATCGTTCACCAGGTCGTCGGTAACGCTCAGGATAAAGCAGGCATGTGGTTGCGGACGTTCGTATGCGTTGGTCGATTTTTTAAGTTTGCTGTCTTTCGGGTCCACGAAATAATGGCCCTGCGGTTTTCCGGTAATGCCATAGCTCTCATGCAGACCGGTGTTGAACCATTGCGGCGAATTGGGTACACAGGCCTGGTTGAGGATGCTGTACACCAGTTCATCGTAAAATACTTCCGCATCGCCCGCAGAAGCAAAATAGCCATAACGTTCACCCCAAACACGCCAGCAGTTGGCCATGCGGTGCGCTACCTGTTTCACACTGGTTTCCCTGCCCACCGATCCATCGGGCTGCGGTACACCTGCTTTACGGAAATATTTTTGTGCAAGTATGTCTGTCGCGATCTGGCTCCATTGCTTCGGCACCTCCACATTGTTCATCTCAAAAACTTTTTCACCGTTCGGGTTCTTGATCACGCTGTCGCGGTAATCGTATTCGAACATATCGAAGGGGCTGATGCCTTCTTTGGTGAATCGGCGGCTGAATGGCAGGCCTTTGTTAGCGCGAGGGTTTGACATAGTAGTGGGTTAGTTTATTCGGGTTAGGCGATCGTGGTTAGTGTGGCCGCATGAAAAAATGTTCAGCGGGTTGACGAAAATATCTTTCCGTTCTGACAGTTCAGGTTTGGAAATATCAACAGATTGTGGATAAGGAATGTGCATTACCCCGTAGCCCAAATCCCTGCTGCATTTCCGCCGAAATGCACACGATGTAGAAAATATTTTCCGGAAAAAAACGTTGCGGGATGGCCGATTTTCCGTAAATATGGTACAGCCCAAAAAAG
>Ga0213876_10002308_pt1 | contig 11255 bp, 9 predicted proteins | sample BarmaccomBMRX_R9_FD_160113 | JGI IMG/M metagenome (GOLD analysis project Ga0213876, IMG submission 160113) | Root-associated microbial communities from Barbacenia macrantha in rupestrian grasslands, the National Park of Serra do Cipo, Brazil - RX_R9 | ecosystem: Host-associated > Plants > Roots...
ATCCTGTCTTCTTGCGCTGTGCGAGCCACGGCGGCAACGGCTGCGCGGGCGCGGCGGCGAACGCGGACTTGCAGCGCGTGCCGTATTCGAGGAGCAGCGGGGCGAGCTGCCGCAGCAGCATGGCGTCGACGAGCGGCGTCCGCACTTCGAGCGAATGCGCCATGCTCGCCCAGTCGGTGTCGCGCAGGAGTTGATTGCGCATGTACTGCGTCGCCTCGAGCGTCGCAACGCGGCCGAACGGCGTGTCGGGATCGGGATCGAGCTTCGCCTCGAGGCGCTCCAGCAGGTTCAGCCGCCGCAAGCCTTCTTCGGCGTCGGTTGCGCCCATCAGCTCCGGCAGTTCGTTCGGCAGGAAGAGCCCGCGTTTGAGAAAGTACGCGCCGCTCCACGTGTGGCCGAATTCCGCGATCGCGCGCGTCTTCGGATTCTTCGACGCGATGCGCGCGGCGCGCGTGCCGAGCGGGAGGTTCGCCAGCTTCACGATGCGCGGCACGTCACGGAATGACGGATAGCCGCCGAACAACTCGTCGCCGCCGACGCCGGACAACGCGACTTTCAGTCCCAGCTCGGCGGCCGCTTTGCTGACGAACCACGTGTTGACGCCGTCGATCGTCGGCTGGTCCATCGCCTCGAAGATGTGCGGCAGGTCGTCGCGAAACTCGCCGCGCGTGACGAGCCGCGTCGTGTGCCGCGCGCCGCGTTCGGCGGCGAATCGTTCCGCGAGCGGCGCTTCGTCGTCATGCTTCCCGCGAAACTCCTCGAACGCCATCGTCACCGTGCGCAGCGGCTCGGACGTACGTTGCGCCGCGAGTGCGAGCAGCGTCGAGGAGTCGATGCCGGCGGAGAGAAACGCGCCGACCGGAACGTCGGACACGAGGTGATAGTCGATGGACTCCGTCACCTGTTCGCGCAATGCGCGCTCCGGCGTGATCAGCCGCGCGAGGCTCCGCCGTTCGTTCGCGTCGCGCAGCGTCGCGGCGATCGAGGAGTGGCGCCGTTCGGAGTGGCGTCCGCGCGCGTCGACGAAGAACGACGTGCCGGCTTCCACCGAGCGGATCGCCTCGTAAGAGGTGAACGGCTCCGGCACGCTGCCCGTCAGGAAGAAGCCGGCCATGCCTGCGACGTCGCGCGTCCGCGAGATCGCGCCGCCCGCGAGCAGCGACTTCACCTGCGAAGCGGCGCGGAACGTCGTGCCGTCGTCGGCGAAGTACAGCGGCTTGATGCCGTACGGATCGCGCGCGACGAACATCCGCCTAGCGCGCGTGTCCCAGATCGCGAACGCGTACATGCCGCGCAGCAGATCGACCATCCGTTCGCCATCCCGCCGAAAAAGCTGTAGCAGCACCTCGGTATCGGTGTGCGAATGAAACCGAGCGCCGCCCGCTTCGAGCCGCGCGCGCAACTCGCGATGGTTGTAGATCTCGCCGTTGAATGCGATCACCAGCTCACGCTCGACATCCCACATCGGCTGCGTGCCTTCCGGCGACAGGTCGATGATGGCGAGGCGCCGCGAGCCGAGGGCGACCGGGCCGTCGACCCACGTGCCGCCGGCGTCGGGACCGCGGCGGAACATCTGGTCCGTCATACGCTGCATCTCGGCAGCGTCGGCGGGCGGCGCGCCGTCGCGATAGGCGTAGCATGCGGCGATCCCGCACATCGTCAGGCGACGTCCGATCCGGCGACGTCGGCGTCGGAGATTGGCTGCGTCGGGCGATGCCAGTAGCGGAGCAGGATCAGCGCGATGAAGCCGATGATGCCGATCGTGTAGCCGTAATACTTCGATGTTTCGTGCGTGGTCATCACCGCCGCGGCGCCGAAGAAAAGCGTGACGACCCAGATCGAGAGGAGCGCTTTGAACGTGCTGCCGAAGCGCGCGACGAGGATGTGATGGATGTGCCGCCGGTCGGCGTTGAACATCTGGCGCACGCGTTCCCCGAACGTCACGCCGGTGCGGAAGCGGTGGCTCATCACGAACACCGTGTCGATCACCGGCAACGCCAATGCGAGCATCGGGCCGCCGATCACGAATGCCGTCGGCGACTTGATCGGCCGTGCGAGCGAGCACGCGGCGAGGATCAGGCCGATGAAGAGGCTGCCGCTGTCGCCCATGAAGATCCGCGCCGGCGAGCGGTTCCAGGGGAAGAAGCCAAGAAGGCTGCCGGCTAGGGCGGTCATGATCACGAGCGAGAAGATGTCCTGGCGGATGATCGCGACGGCCGCGAACGAGATCGCGATCGTGATCGACACGACTGTGGCCAGCATGTCGATGCCGTCGATGAAGTTCACCGCGTTGATCACGCCGACGATCCAGATCACCGAGGCGAGCGAGCCGACGATGCCGAGCTCGAACACGTGGCCGGCGATCGAGATGAACGTGAACTTGAAGCCGAAGCTGACGAGGATCACGGCCGCCGCGGTCTGGATCAGAAACTTCTTCGGCGCGTTCGCCCCGACGATGTCGTCGTAGACGCCGAGGCCTACGATGAGCGAGCCGCTGGCGAGCATGGCGAAGAGATAGGAGATGTTCTTCGCCACCAGCTCCGCCGCGTGGGAGTTCCCGGCGAGCAGCAGTAAGGGAAATCCGAACCCGAAGATGATGGCGAGGCCGCCGAGGCGGGGGGTGGCGTTGAGGTGATGCTTGCGGTGATCGTCCGGACGGTCGACGAGGCCCGCCTGGTCCGCAGCCTTCCGCACGATGCCCGTGGACACGTACGACGTCACGGCACTACAGAGAAACAGAAGCGTGAGAGCTGCGAGCTCGGTCTGCATCGCTGAAAACAGGAGTGAGGATAGCAGGGCCTTCGCCAGCGGATACAATGCCCGGACCGAAACGGCAGGGGAGCGACGGAAAGATGGCAGAACTACCGGGCATCGAGCGAGAGACCCTCGACGTCGACGTGGTGATCGTCGGCGGCGGTCCGGCGGGTCTCGCCGCCGCGTACGAGCTCGCGCGGCTGGTGAAGGCGCACAACGAGGGGCCGTCGGAGCGCAAGCTCGACGCGCTCTCGATCGCGCTGCTGGAGAAGGGGAAGGAGATCGGGTCGCACGGGATCTCCGGTGCGGTCATGGATCCGCGCGGCATTCGGGAGCTGATGCCCGACTTCCTCGAGCGCGGCTGCCCCGTCGAAGCACCTGTCGGTGACGACGCGTTCTGGTATCTCACCGAGAAGTTCAAGTTCGCCGCTCCGATCAACCCGCCGCCCCTCGTCAACCACGGCAACTACGTCATCTCCCTCGGCGAAATGGTCCGCTGGCTGGGGGGCATCGTGGGCGAGATGGGCGTGGATGTGTTCCCTGAGTTCGCCGCGTCGCGCGTGCTCGTCGAGGACGGCCGCGTCGTCGGCGTCCGCATCGGCGACAAGGGCATCGACAAGTACGGCAAGCCGAAGCCGAATTACGAGCCGGGCGTGGACGTCAAGGCGAAGCTGGTCATCCTCGCCGAAGGGCCGCGCGGGACGCTGACGAAGCAGCTGTCCGGCATCTTCGATCTCTACAAAGACAAGAATCCGCAGGTCTACTCGCTCGGCGTCAAGGAGCTCTGGCAGCTTCCGGACGACCGTTTCGCCCCGGGATCCGTCATCCACACGCTCGGCTGGCCGCTCGATACCGAGACGTTCGGCGGCGGCTTCATCTACGGGATGAAGGATCGCATCGTCGACATCGGACTCGTGGTAGGTCTCGATTACCGCAACCCGACGCTCGATCCGCATCACGAGTTCCAGCGCTACAAACTGCATCCCGCGATCCGCCAACTGCTCGAGGGCGGCAAGATGATCGCCGCGGGCGCGAAGGCGATTCCGGAAGGCGGCTACTTCTCGATGCCCCGCGCCTACGGCGACGGCTTCCTCATCCTCGGCGACTCCGCCGGCTATCTGAACGGCGCGCGGCTGAAGGGCATCCATCTCGCGATCAAGTCCGGCATCCTCGCTGCGGAAGCGGCGTTGCACGCGCTGCTCAACGATGACTTCTCGTCGACGCAGTTGAAGGAGTACGAAGACCTCTTCGAACATTCGTGGGCGAAGGACGAGCTCTGGACGCAGCGCAACTTCCACCAGGCGTTCGAGCACGGCCAGCTCGCGGGCATGGTCAACGCCGGCCTGAGCATGGTCACCGGCGGCCGCGGCTTCGGATTCTCGAACAAGCTGGAAGGCCACAGCGGTCACGAACGGATGGAGCGCATCCAGCGCTACTTCGGCACGGAGCATCCGCATCCGCCGGAGAAGATGAAGTTCGACAACACGTACACATTCGACAAGGTGAGCGATGTGTATTACGGCGGCGTCGTGCACGAGGAGAATCAGCCGGCGCATCTGCTGATCTCCGACACCGAGGTTTGCATCACGCGGTGCACGGAGGAGTACGGGAATCCTTGCCTGCACTTCTGCCCGGCGAACGTCTACGAGCCGAAGCCGACGGAGGATGGGCGCGGCAAAGTGCCGTTCCTCAACTTCACGAACTGCTTCCACTGCAAGACGTGCGACATCATGGATCCCTACCAGGTGATCACGTGGGTGCCGCCGGAGGGTGGCGGCGGTCCGGACTACAAGAAGCTGTGATCCGGCTCGTTCCGCAGACCAGCGTCGGGCGGTTGGAGGATCTCGTCGAGGAGCCGTCGCTCGCGTTCGCGCGGGAGATGCTGGAGATGAGCCGTGAGTTCTACGCGCGCATCGGCGCGACGGCTCCGTGGTTCGGCTACTTCACCGTCGATGGCGAACGCGCGGTCGGTGTCTGCGGCTTCAAAGGCAATCCCGTCGACGGCGTCGTCGAGATCTCGTACGGGACGTTCGCTGCTTACGAAGGACGCGGATATGCCAGCGCCGTCGCGGCTGCGCTCACGCGACTCGCTCTCGACACGGATCCTTCGCTGACAGTCATCGCTCACACGCTTCCGGAAGAGAACGCCTCGGTGCGCATCCTGCGCCGGAATGGATTTCGCTTCGCAGGCGAGGTGATGGATCCGGAGGACGGACGCGTGTGGCGCTGGGAGTACGCAGGCTGACGCCCCTGTTGGCGAGGCGAACCATCTCTTCGCCTCGGACGTAGAGATTCTGAGCATGACGACGCAACCGATTCCCATCCGCCGCTCCCTCGACAAGATCGCGGAGCTCCAGGCGAACGTCGAACGAGTCATCCGCGGCAAATCCGAAGTCGTACAGTTCTGCATCGCGGCGCTTCTCGCGAAGGGCCACATCCTCCTCGAAGACGTTCCCGGCGTCGGCAAGACGACGCTCGCTCACGCGCTGGCGCGCTCGATGGCGCTGTCGTTCCAGCGCATCCAGTTCACGAGCGACCTCCTGCCGGCCGACATTGTCGGCGTGACGATCTACAACCAGGATCACCAGGAGTTCGAGTTCGTCTCCGGGCCGATCTTTACGAACGTGCTCCTTGCGGACGAGATCAACCGCGCGACGCCGAAGTCGCAGTCGGCGCTGCTCGAGGCGATGAGCGAGGGGATCATCACGGTCGAGAAACGGCGGCTGCAACTGCCCGATCCTTTTCTCGTGATCGCGACGCAGAACCCGGTGGAGCACGTGGGCACCTATCCGCTCCCTGAGTCGCAGCTCGATCGCTTCCTGATGCGCATCACGATCGGCTATCCGAGCGCTTCCGATGAGAAGCAACTTCTACGCGCCGGCGGTGCGCACGATGCGTTGGAGCATCTCGAGCCGGTCGTCGACGAGGCGGAGATTCGCGCGCTGCAGGAACAGGTCGCGACGATCCACGTGAACGAGACGCTCGTCGACTACCTGATGAACGTCGTGCAGACGACTCGCACGCATGCGGAAGTCGCGCTCGGCGTCTCGACGCGCGGCGCGCTCACCTGGTTCAAGGCTTGTCAGGCGCTGGCGATGGTGAACGGCCGCGATTTCGTGATCCCCGAGGATGTGAAACGGCTCGCGGTTCCCGTGCTTTCGCACCGCATCGTGATGAAGGACCATCGCGCGATGCGCGGCGATGCTTCACCGGAGGGAAGGTTCATTCAACGGATCGTTTCGGAGATTCCGGTTCCGCGGTAACGGGCTTCTTCGGCTTGCCGGCGGGACCATAGATCTCGCGGAAGAAGGCTTCGAGGTCTTCGGCTCGCTGGCGACGAATCATGCGGTGGTCGTGTTCCGCCACGAGCCAGCCAACCAAGGCGACGACAGACATGCATCCGAAACCAATCAGGTCGCTAGGAGTCAGCACGTTTCACTTCCTTCAACTCAATGTAAATTCCGATGCCCCACAGCACAAGACCGAACGCAGTGTTCGCAACGCTCCACCCAAGCGTGAACGGACCATCGACGAGGCGATCGAGATTGGCGAACACGAGCCATAGCACCCCGCACTCCCTGAGTGCTTCGGCAATCCGATCCGATCTGACCTGTCGTTGTCTATCTGTCCACCGCATCACCCACCGAGGCTACCTCGGCGTTTCCGCCTCCTGTCAAATGTTCCACTCTGCGTAGATGAACCAGCCTTCCTTCGCCTTCAACGGAGTCGTCCGGTTCACGAGGATCGGCACGGCGTACCTCGCGTTCACGATCGTCATCGGCTTCGCGGCGTTGAACACGGGGAACAACGCGTTGTACATCGGACTGGTGTTCATGCTCGGGTGCCTGTTGTTGTCGGGCATCGCGTCGCAGCGCGGGTTGCGCAAGCTGGACGTCGAGCTGAGCGGCGTCGATCAGGCGTGGGCGGGGAGGGAGGCGACGGCGACTCTGCGCATTCGCAATCGTTCGCGCATCTGGAACGTGCGCGACGTCGTCCTCGTCGCCGACGATCTCGCCCAGCCGGTCCTCGTCCCGCTCCTGCCGAAGCATGCGACGACGGAGGTCGACGCGGAGCTGCTCTTCCAGAAGCGGGGTATCGTCGAGTTGAAGTCGCTCGACTTCTACACGCGGTATCCGTTCGGCTTCTTTCTGAAGAAGCGCCGCATCCGCATGCAAGGCGAGATCGTCGTCTATCCCCGCCTCCTCGGCGAAGAGGCGGCGCGGACGCGATTCCGTCCCGTCGAAGGCGACGAGAGCACGGCGAACCGTCCCGGGCCGGGGAGCGAGATCCACTCCTTCCGCGAATACGTGCGGGGCGACTCGCTGCGCCACGTCTATTGGAAAAAGTCGGCGTCCCTCGGGCGCTGGATCATGAAGCAGACGGATGCCGAAGCCGCGCGCGCGGTGCACGTCGTGATCGATCCGTACAAGCCGCGGTACGCGTCCGAAGACGAGTTCGAACAGATGGTGAGCGAGGCGGCGACGTTCGTCTTCCACGCGATCCGACGCGGACTCGACGTGCGGCTCACGCTGCCGCGCACGACGGCGCAGGCGAGCGATACGGCGTCGGCCGATCCGTTGTTTCGCGCGTTGGCGTTGCTCGAGCCGATCTACGAGCCGGTGCAGTACGTCCTCGACCGTGACTCGGTGGTCTTCGGCGTAGGGAGGCGCGATGCAGCGACGGCATGACATCGAGACCGTCCTGCTGACCGCGCTCGCCGCGGCGCCGTTGTACGCGACCGGCGCGATCGGCGTCGTACCTCTGCTGATTTTCCACGCCGCGATGCTCGCGATCGTCGCGCGCCTCGCGTCCGGACGCTCGCCCGAGCTTGTGCCGCCGGCCGTGATGCGCGCGCTCGGCGTCGCCTACGTCGTCTTCTTCTTCATCGACGCCATCGCGATCTCGCGCAGCGCGATCGCCGCGGCGACGCATCTCGTGCTGTTCATCGCCGTCTACCAGGCCATCGAGTCGAGGCGCGTCTACAACCACGCGCAACGCCTGCTGACCACGGCGCTGCTGTTCGTCGCGAGCATTGCGACGTCGACGCACATCACGATCGTCCTCTTCGTCATCGTCTTCGGATTCGTGATGCTGCGGCAGATGATGTACGCCAGCCACCTCGATACCGTCCGCGCGCTCGATCGCGACTATGCCGAGCCGCCGACGGCGCGCGCCGCGACGTTCTACCTCTGCGGCACCGCGATCATCGCCGCGCTGCTTTTTCCATTCATCCCGCGCGTGCGCAACCCGATGGTGCAAGGCATCACCGGCGGCCTGACCAACGCGACGACTGGCCTTTCGGACACGATCAACTTCAACCAGGAGCGCGCGAGTCCGAACGATCCGACCGTCGTCGCGCGCGTGTCGATGAGCCAGGAGGCGGTGCCGTTCTTCACGCCGCTCCGCCTGCGCGCCGCGGTGTATGACCGCTGGAGCGACAGCGAGTGGCGGCAGAGCCAGGGACCGTACGGCAGCATTCCGCAACGCAGCGGTCGCTTCCAAATCGCGCGGCCGGTCGGCTTCTCCCGCGAGGCTGAAGTGCAACAGCGGCTCGTGCGGGACAACCGGCTGCTGTTGCCGGAAGGGACGTACGCGATCAGCGGCTTGAACGGCATCTACCAAGGGCCGAAACGCGACTCGTACTCCGTGTTTCAGACGCCGCGGGACATGCTGCGTTTCAACGTGCTGATGGCGCGCGGCATCGATCCGCTGCGCATGAACGCGCAACGGCAACCGCCGCCACTCACCGGTTATCCGATCAGCCCTGCGGTCTCGGCGATGGCGCGCGACATCGTCGGCAACGAGACCGATCCGTTCAAACAGGCGGTCGCGATCGAACGCTATCTCAATCGCAACTTCCGTTACCTCGCCCGCGCGCAGGACATCGGCCACGCGATGAGCGTCGACGACTTTCTGCTGCGCGAACGGCGCGGCCACTGCGAGTACTTCGCCGCCGGCCAGGTCGCCCTCCTCAACGCCCTCGGCGTCCCCGCGCGCATCGTCGGCGGCTTCTACGGCGGCACGCTGAATCCGCTCACCGGCTACTTCGTCGTGCGCCGCGAAGACGCGCACGCGTGGGTCGAGGCGTACGTGCGCGGCCGTTGGACGACGTTCGATCCGACGCCGGCCACGATGCGGCCCGGCAACACGCGCACCGGTTTGCTGCGCGCTTACACCGCGGCGATCAGCGATTCGATCACGTACTTCTGGGACCGTTACGTCCTGACCTACGGCCTCGGCGACCAGATCGCGTTCCTCTCCGACCTCATCACCCGCTTCCGGAGCTTCGCCGCCGGCACGCGGAACGCGTTCGGCTCCGGCGTGCGCCTCGCGTCGTCGCCGTCGTTTGCGATCGCCCTCGCGATCGCGGCCGGCATCGTCGTTGGGATCGTGGCGCTCCTGCGCCGACGACGCTCGTTGTTCGCGCTGCTCGCTTCGCATCTGAAGCGGCACGGGATCGAAGTCAGCGATGCGATGACGATCGAGGAAGCGTTGCAGATCCTGCGAACGAAGGAGCCGGACGCCGCACGCGCGCTCGAGCCGCTCGTCGCGTTGTACGAGGCGGAGCGGTTTTCGCCGGTGCGCGACCAGACGCGCGTGGCGACGATTCGCCGAGAACTGGCGCGCCTGTCATCCTGAGCCGCGAAGACGGCGAAGGATCTCCTGATGCGGGCGAGTCGCGTCCAGGCCAGGAGATCCTTCGTCGTCTGCGCGACTCAGGATGACAGGGTCAAGGCCGACTAGAACGCAGAGCCGCGCAAAGGCTTGGCCAACAAGCGCGGCGGGCCGTGCCCGCTCAGCGGCGCGGATTGCGGATCAGCGCGATCATCTCCCTCACCGCGGCTTCGAGTCCCACGAGCGATGCGCGGGCGATGATTGAGTGACCGATGTTCAGCTCCTCGATCTCTGGGATCGCGGCGATCGCGTCGATGTTGCGGTACGTCAGGCCGTGGCCGGCGAGCACCGTGAGGCCGAGCTTCTTCGCGGCGCGTGCGGCGGTCGCGATCTTGTCCAGCTCCGCCGCCGGGTTGCCGGTGCCGCGCGTCACAGCATCCGAATACTTGCCGGTGTTGATCTCGATCCGCGGCGAATGCAGCTTGTGGCAGTGACGGATCTGCTCGAGGTCGGGATCGACGAAGATCGAGACTTCGATGCGTGCGTCGAGCAGCTGGCGCAGCGTCTTCTCGATGTTGCCCGAGTGCAGCACGACATCCAGCCCGCCCTCGGTCGTCACCTCGTCCTTGCGCTCCGGCACGAGCGTGACCTGATGCGGCTTTACCGTCTGGGCGATGCGCACCATTTCAGACGTAGCGGCCATCTCGACGTTGAGATGCGTCGAGACGGTGCGGCGCAGGACTTCGACGTCCCGGTCCTGGATGTGCCGGCGGTCGCCGCGGAGGTGGACGGTGATGCCTTGCGCGCCGGCGAGCTCGCAGAGCACCGCGGCCGCGACCGGGTCGGGCTCGTCGGTTTTCCGCGCTTCGCGGATCGTGGCGATGTGATCGATGTTGACTGCGAGCCGCATGCGTGTAGGTTAGCAGAGTGAACCTGCGCAGGTGGGCCGTCGTGGCGTCGATCGTCATCGCCGTGGCGGCGGTCCTCGCCGGCGGCGCGCTCGTCTACGTCCGTTACGTCGCGCCGCCGACGCTGCAAAGCGTGCTCGCGCGTTACGGGCCGGCGGCGCGCGCAGCGTGGAAGCCGCTGTTCGAGCGCAAAGGCGTCAGCTATCCGCCGAAGCGCTTGGCGCTGCTCATCTTCAAACAGGAGCGCCGCGTGGCGATCTGGGCCGCCTCGGATGCAAGGCAGCCGTGGCGCTACGTCCGCAGCTACCCCATCTTCGCCGCGAGCGGCGTCGCCGGGCCGAAGCTGCGCGAAGGCGATTTCCAGGTGCCGGAAGGCGTGTACCGCATCGAGCTGCTCAACCCGGCGAGCAGCTATCACCTCTCGATGAAAGTCGGCTATCCGAACCTCTTCGACCTCCAGATGGCCGAGCGCGAAGGCCGCACGCGCCTCGGCGGCGACATCTTCATCCACGGCAAGAACGTGTCGATCGGCTGCGTCGCCATCGGCGATCCGGCGATCGAACAGCTCTTCACGCTCGTCGCCGACACCGGCTTCCAGCGTGTGAAGGTCGTCATCGCGCCGAACGACCTGCGCGTCCGAGGAGCGGCGATCTCCGAGCGGCTGCCGCTTTGGGTCGGGCAGTTGTACCGGACGATCGCCGCGGCGCTGGTCGAGTTCCCGGTCGTGCTGGAGTCGGACAGCGCATTCGACGTGCCGGGCATGCGCAAAGACTCGAAAGTGTTCTCCGTCCGCTAGCCATGCTCTACCGCTTCGAAGACATCGAGAAATCCTACGGGCCGCACGACATCCTCAAAGGTGCGACCTGGCAGCACAACCCCGGCGAGCACGTCGGGCTCGTCGGCCGCAACGGCGCGGGGAAGACGACGCTCTTCCGCCTCCTCCTCAAACAGGAAGAGCCCGATCGCGGGCAGGTCCTC
>Ga0213876_10002309_pt1 | contig 11252 bp, 10 predicted proteins | sample BarmaccomBMRX_R9_FD_160113 | JGI IMG/M metagenome (GOLD analysis project Ga0213876, IMG submission 160113) | Root-associated microbial communities from Barbacenia macrantha in rupestrian grasslands, the National Park of Serra do Cipo, Brazil - RX_R9 | ecosystem: Host-associated > Plants > Roots...
AACGTCTTGTCACGCTACGGCGCGTCGAGTATCCAATCCAGAAAACTGCGCAGGAGATCCGCCACGCCCAGCTACCCGACGTGCTCGCGCTCCGGCTCTTCCAGGGGATCTGAAACCTCGCTCGCAACCGCCTGCAATTGAACCAGCGGATGCCCCGGCACTGCCGCAAAGTACGCTCGCAATTTGTTGGTTGCCGCTTTCCCGACTACCGCCGTCAACTCCTGCTCCGGCGCCTGCCTCACTCGCTCCAAGCTCCCAAAGGTCCGGAGTAACCGCTCTACCGTTTTCGGCCCGATGCCCGGCACTTCATGCAGTTCCGATGTCAGCCGCTGAGCATTGCGGCGCGTGCGATGGAACGTGACAGCAAAGCGGTGCGCCTCATCCCGAATCGTCTGCACCAGATGCAGAATCGGCGAAAATTTGTCCAGAACAATGGGCTCGTCTTCCTGCCCGTAGACGTAGATCCATTCTTCGCGCTTCGCAATCGACGCCAGCGGCTGGTAGGTGTTCCCCATTGATTCCAGAGCCTCCGCCGCGGCGTGCAATTGGCCCAGTCCTCCATCTACCAGCACCAGGCCTGGAAACGGCCTCTGCTCTTCCTGCAGCTTCGAATAACGGCGCGTAATCACTTCACGCATCGAGGCGAAATCGTCATTACCGACCACCGTGCGGATGATGAACTTGCGGTAGTCGGACTTCTTCATCCTGCCGTCCTCCCACACCACCATGCTCGCGACCTTGTCGGTCCCCTGAATGTGCGAGATGTCAAAGCACTCGATGCGTCTGGGGGCTTCCGCCAGGTTCAGAGCGTCACGCAGCGCCTCTTCAATCGCCTTCGAAGATGGCTTCATCACTCGAAAGCGCTGATCGAAACTATGCTTCGCGTTCGTCTCCACCAGGCCGAATAGCGCTTTTTTCGTGCCGCGTTGCGGGGTTGAAATCTCGACTCTTCTCCCGCGCAGCTCCGACAGAAATTCTTCCAGCTCTTCCCGCTGCTCAAAATCCGCCGGCACGTGAATCTGCGCGGGAATGTGCGGATTGCTCAGATACACCTGCTTCAGCAGCGCCTCAAAAAACTCCGAGGCGTTGAAGTCCTCCTGGTCTTCCCAGAAGAACTCGCGCCGGTCGACAATCTTGCCCCTTCGCAGGTGGAAGAGGTTTACGGCCACCAGCGGCGTCTCGGCGTGATACGCGAAGATGTCGATATCCTCGCCTTCCGCCGCTGCCATTTTCTGCCGCTCGTCCATCTCGCGAACCGTGTTCATCAGGTTCCGCAGGCTCGCCGCCTCTTCGAAGCGCGTCTCGTCCGCCGCCGCGGTCATGCGCTTTTCCAACTCGTCGGCTAAATCGCGGTGCCGCCCTTCCAGAAACAGACGCACGTCGCGCACCGCCGACGCATAGGCTTCGTCAGTGGTCAAACCCGGCGTACAAGGTCCCAGGCAGCGATGTATGTGGTACTGCAGGCAAGGGTGTGTGTATTTGCGATTCAGATCGATTTTGCACGACGGCACCTTGAAATGCCGATGAATAAAATGGACCAGCCGGTGCGCCAGGTTCCCCGGAAAATACGGTCCGTAATAACCGCCGCCGTCTTTCAAAATCCGCCGCGTTACATACACCCGCGGATACTTTTCGTTCGTCAGCTTGATATAAGGAAAAGTCTTGTCATCGCGCAGCAGAATATTGAAGCGCGGCTTGTACTGCTTGATCAGGTTGTTCTCGAGCGCCAGCGCCTCTTTGTTGTTATCGACCTCTATGAACTGTACGTCGCGCGCCTCCGAAATCAGGCTTCCGGTCTTTGCTTCCGCCAACCGGTCTTCGTTGAAGTAACTCCGCACGCGGCTGCGAAGGTTCTTCGCTTTGCCGACATACAGAACCTTTCCCGCAGCGTCTTTGTAGAGGTAAACACCCGGCCGGGTGGGAAGCTGCGCAACTTTCTCACGAAGTTCCATCATTACTCCCGCGCACATCGCCCTGTGCGGTTTGGCAGCTATAATCCAATTGTGACATGCAAGCTGTACCTGGCATGTTTGCTGCTGGCCTTTTCTGCGATACCTTCTTTTCTGGCCGCGCAAAGCAGCCAAAGTGCACAGAAACAGCAGCCCGCAAATCCTGACGAGACCAATCCGCCGGAAGAAGATGCCTCCGTCGCGCCCAAAACCTATGCCTTTGATCCGCTCGAAGCGCAACGCTGCATCGGCATCGGAAACTTCTACATGCACAAAGGCAGCAAAGGTTATCGAGCGGCACTCGGGCGTTATGAAGACGCCACCAAGTACGACCCCCACTCAGCCGAAGCGTTCTTCCGAGTCGGCGAGGTCGAAGAAAAACTAAACAATAAAGACGCCGCAAAAATCGCCTTCCAGCGGGCCGTCAAACTCTCGCCCGATTCAAAATTCGGCAAAGAGGCGAAGAAGAAACTCGCCGCTTCCACTTAATCAAGCCGCTTCGGTCCCGGCATAGGTTGATCGTGCGTCCGCCTGGTCATCACCGTCGCCAGCGCCTTGATCCCCGTCTCCCAATCCGGAAACAGATCGATGTACTGCGTCTGACGCGCAATCTGCAGCGGAACTTGGCACTCGCTCAAACGCACCGGCAGCAGAAATATTTCATCCAGCGGCACGCAAGCGGCAACGTCGAGCGCATAGCGCAGCTCTGTCTGAAAAAACCCACGCTTTCCCACCGAACGCCGCGAGAAACATACCAGCACGTAATCCGACACCTCAATCGCGCGCTCAATCGCACGCGGCCAATTTTGCCCCGGCAACAATTTCTGCTCGTCCATCCAGGGCTCGAGACCGCAGCTCTTCAGCGAGCGATATAACTTTCGCGCCTCCGCTCGATCTTCTTTGGCATAGGCAATAAACACCTGTGTGGCGCGGCTCGCCTGGAACACGACATCGCCGTTGTTCAACTCAAACCTGCCCGCGCCATCAAGCTCGATCGGCCCCTCCTCGCGCACGCACCGGTCGATGTAGCGCACCACACGCGGCCGCGACCCCCGGCCTTTCACGACGGATCCTTTGGCCGCGCCGCCAGACCCAGTTTGTCCCCCTGCGTCTTGGCTTTGTGAGCGGGCCGCTTCAAGTCGATCAGGAGTTTGTGGATCAAAGTATCGAGTTCATCAGCAGCTTGCGCGCGGGAACGATGCGATTCCTTCGCCAGGCGCCGCGCTAAATCTTTCTTGTTCACGATTCGAACGTAGTACGCCGCTGTGCTTAACGACTGAGGACGAGGCGGATCTGGATGACGTAACCCGCTAAGTTACTAACGATTTGGAGGAAAGTTAACTTTTCTCCTGCGCTTGTGACCAAGATTCTGCTCCCGTCCTCACCGCCCCGCATTTGCACCCACCCCCTCGCCGTGCTATCCTCATTAAGGTTTCACGCCAACTTGGGAGGTAAGGGCTTGCTATGCTCGCCCGAGCCGTTTGGACCAGTCCATTTATGAGTCATAAGCCCGGTAAGAAATATGAAGCCGCGGCCAAGCAGGTAGAAGCAAAACCCTATCAGCTCGCCGAGGCCGTCACTCTAGTTCAGAAGATCAAATTCACCAAATTTGACGAGACCGTCGAAGTGCACATGCGCTTAGGCGTCGACCCCAAGCACGCTGACCAAATGGTTCGCGGCACCGTCGTTCTCCCCAACGGCCTCGGCAAATCGAAAAAAGTGCTGGTGATCGCATCCGGTGACAAACTCCGCGAAGCCGAAGAAGCCGGCGCCGATTTCGTGGGCGGCGACGACATGGTCAATCGCATCCAGACCGAAAACTGGACCGACTACGACGCCGTCATCGCCACGCCCGACATGATGCGCTCGGTTGGCCGCCTCGGTAAGGTCCTCGGACCTCGCGGCCTGATGCCGAATCCCAAGACCGGCACCGTCACCACCGACGTCCGCAACGCCATCCAGGAAATCAAGGCCGGTAAGGTCGAGTTCCGTGTGGATAAGACCGGCGTCATCCACGCCCCGGTAGGCAAGGTCAGCTTCAACGGCGACAAGCTGCTCGAAAACGCTAACAGCCTCATCCAGGCGGTCGTGCGCGCCAAGCCGTCCGCTGCTAAAGGCAAGTACGTCAAGAGCGCGACTATCTGCTCCACCATGGGTCCGGGCGTCCAATTGGATGTCACCGGCTTCAATCAGAAGACGGCATAGCGCTCGCCATCACGCATCGACAAGGAACCCGTCATGAAAGACAAAGACGAAAAACAGCGAGATCTTGAAGACCTGAAGAAGGCGCTCGAAGATAACAAAAACTTCTTCGTCGCCGGCTACGAGAAGATGACCGTCAGCCAGGACAATCAGCTTCGCAAAACCGTTCGCGACGCTGGCGGCAAGTATCGCGTCGTGAAAAATAATCTGGCGGCGAAGGCCTCCGAAGGCACTCCGGCCGGCGATCTTCTCGGTCAACTCAAGGGCATGACCTCGCTCGCCTACACCTCTGGCGATCCGGTTGCGCTCGCTAAGGCGCTGACCAAATACGCCAAGGACAACGCTGCATTTACATTTAAGGCCGGTATGGTCGAAGGCCGCGTGGTCGACGTGAAGTCGATCAACGATCTGGCCACCATGCCGCCCAAGGAAGAAATCTACTCGAAGCTTCTGTTCCTGATCAATGCCACCGCCACGCGGCTGGTCACGTCATTGAACGGAGTCGGGCGCAATCTGGCTGTGGTCCTCGATCAGGCCCAAAAAGAAAACAAATTTCAATCGTAGGAGTTAAGAAGAAAAATGGCGGACATCAACGCAATTTCAGAACAGATTCAGGGCTTGACCCTTCTCGAAGCAGCACAGTTGGTGAAGCTGCTCGAAGAGAAGCTCGGTGTCTCGGCGGCGGCGGCTTCGGTCGCGGTGGCGGCTCCGGGTGCGGGCGGGGGTGGTGCTGCCGCGGCTGCTCCAGTGGAGGAGAAGACCGAGTTCACGGTCGTCCTCACAGCCGCTGGCGCCAACAAGATCAACGTCATCAAGGCCGTTCGTGAAGTCACCAGCCTCGGTCTCAAAGAGGCCAAGGATCTGGTCGACGGCGCGCCCAAGCCCATCAAGGAAGGCGTCAACAAGGACGAAGCGGAAGCCATCCGCAAAAAGTTCACCGACGCCGGCGCAACCGTCGAAGTAAAGTAGCTCTATCCGCAGCCGCGTTACTGCGCCACTGATTGTGCAATCGCCGACTGCGGAGCGGGCTCGCTCTCAGTCGGTTGCGGCGCATTGCTAAAGCTATACCCGAACCCGCGCACCGAGCGGATCAGCAGCGGGTTAGCCGGGTCGGCTTCAATTTTCTGTCGCAGCCGCAGAATGTACACGTCCACCGTACGATCCGTCACCGCGCGATCGTGACCCCATACGGCATCCAGGAGTTGCTCCCGGCTGAACACCACCCCGGGGCGGCTCATCAGAAATTCCAGCAGTCGAAATTCGGTCGCGGTAAGCGTCAGCAACTGTCCGCCGAGCCGCGCTTCACAGCGGCTGCGATCTAGCTCGAGGCTCGCCGCTTTCAGCACGCGCGTCGCGCTAGTCTGGCCACGAAATTGAATTTTGATCCGCGCGATCAGCTCCCGGATGAAGAACGGCTTCACGATGTAATCGTTAGCGCCAAGTTCCAGGCCCACAATGCGATCTGTTTCAGAAGCCCGCGCAGTCAGGAAGATGATCGGCAGGTGTGCCAGCTCGGGATGCTGCCGAATCGCCTTGCAAAGCTCCAGGCCATCGGAATCCGGCAGCATGACGTCGAGCAGAATGAGGTCAGGCCGCTCCCGCCGGCAGAGTTCAATAACACCCCTCCCCGTTTGCGCCCCAATGACAGCAAGCCCTTCTTTTTCAAGGTTATACTTCACCAATGCGTAGAGGTCGGCGTCGTCCTCTACCAGAGCAATCTTTCTCATAAGCCGGCTTAAACTCCCAAGGACAGAGTAACCGAGTCACCGTTACGATTAAGTTACAGATCCGTGAACAGCCCCTGACGTTTTATGGAATTCTTAAGCCGAGCTTCTCCGTGAATAAATTCGCTTCGTCCGCCAGCCGCAAAGCATAAGCCCTAGCCCGGCCCCCACCGCGGCAAGTGGCCCCGGCTCCGGCGTAGCTACTAACCGGCCCACCGTAACGCTTGCCCCAGCGGTCAGGAAATTGTCCGTCGAAATTGTATCCACGGAAGGATCGAAGCTAGGCGCATTCGGGCTAACGCTGAAAAGATCGTACGACAGCACAATCTCTCCCTGATCGACAGAACCGTTGAGGGCACTCGTCGAGATTTGAAAACTCCCCACCCCGCTCGGCGTCGACGCGTTGAAAGCCTGCGTCACCGAGGTACTCTCGGGCGATGGCCCCACCACCACGGGGCTCAATTCCGAGCTGATGATGTCCGTATAGGTCCCCAGCGTCGAGCCCGTGCAGAACGGTGTCGAAATCGGATTCAGGCAAAACTGCGATGACGTCACTTCCAGGAAATTTGTCGTGTTCGTGATCGTAAAGCCCCACCCGATAGTCGCGCCTTTCGCTCCCGCAATAGCTCCGCCGGCCGGATTCAGCGTCAAAACGGGAGCCGCCTGCGCCGAAACAGAAACACCAATGCAGACCACGAACGCCGCCACCAGCCGGCAAGCGATATTTCTCAACGTAAGTCCCTCGTCATTCATGTTCATCACCTTTTGTTTTGGATTTATGGAACGTCGTTATGCCGCACAATGGAGCCGGTGGCTCTTCCGTTGTTTGCGGAAAGGCCAATAGTTACGGTGAACCGCGCGTTGCTCGGACACGCTGAAAAATTGATGGCGACGGGCGCCGAACCGCTCGCTCCAGGCGCGATATTTCCCGCCGACGCAGGCAACGCCGTAGTCACCACCGGCGAGCACGCCCTGCCAAAAGTCTGTCTGAAGCGGAAGCTGTTGACGCCGGCCCCGTCGGCAACTCCGGGGCCGCTGTTACTCACCTGTATCGACCAGACCCGATTATTGGAAGGACCCGTCTTGCTCGCAACAACTCCAGCCAGATTCGTCGGCCCCTCGGTAAACTTCGCCGTCAGAGTTTTCGGCGCGTTCATGATCACGGTCTGGTTCGGACTCTGTTGTGAATTCTGGCCCGGGAAAAACTGCCCATTGTCATTCGGCGGCGGTATGCCAATCCAGTTGCTGAATACATAGCCTGGGTTCGGAGTGGCCGACACGTTCACAGCGCTGCCGTCGGGATAGAATTGGCCCGATGTCGGTGTTACCGTGCCGGCTCCTGCGGGCGAAACACCCATCGTCAGCTCAAATTGCGTGTTGAAAAACGCCGTATACGTGGTGGTCCCGCTCGACGCGGTGATGTTCTGTGTCATGGGTCCGCCATTCGACCAATGGCTGAACTGAGACTCCGTATTAGACGTATTTTGCGTGCCCGGAGTGGAAAGGGTATGGATGCTGTTCGTCGGAAACATGAAGGTCTGGCTGCCGCTGTACATCTTGCCATCCATACTGAAGCTCAAATTGAGGATATTTTTGTCGGTCGCAGCGGGCGTAACACTCGCTTGACCGTTTCGAGACAATACCCTCGCCAGCGCTGTTCCTGTGGCGCCGGTCGTGGGTGCCGTATTGACGGTCACCGCCGCCATTCCTGGAGCGACAATCGTAAAATTCACGTCCGAAACGTCGAAAAAGATATTTCCCACTGCCTGCACCTCGACGCGCGCATTGGCAGTCGGCGTGTTCGGCACCGTAATTGTGGCCGAGCCGTTATTCGCTACGTTTTGCGCCAGCATGGTTGGGAACGTGTTTCCGCCGTCCGTCGACAGAAGAACATTTACGTTTGCCGCGTTCACCGGCGCCGCACTCGTGTTGGCAACGTTCCACGTCACGGTCTGCATTGACCCCGTTTGCCAGGTGACTGCCGTGTTCGGTTGCGTCACCTGAAATGGTCCTGCGGCCGTTGTCGAAGTCACCTGCATTGTGGCAAAGTTCGTTCCGCCCGCGCCCGCGTGATTGTCCCGCACCGTCACCCGGAAGTTCATAGTGCGGTTCGTAGTCGGCAAATATTCGCCCGGTATACAAGTACTGGTCGCATTGTCCGGGCAAGGAATCGTCGCCGGAGGCTGGTTGGCGTTATTCAACACGTACGTCATACTCGGAAAGGTTCGCGACGGGCTGGGGTTGGGAGGTATCGAGCGGAACAACGGCCGCGTGCCATCATCCCCTTCCGGCGGCGAAGCAGTACCGATGTCCAGCTCTTCCCAGGTGTAGGTGGCCGTGTTGCCGTTCGCAACCGTCGCCGTGGCTGTCAGCGTAAACGGCGTCGCCATCGGAATGGTCACGTTTGCCGGCGCGGTAACGGCCGGCAGAGTATTCCCCGTCGGCGATCCCACAAAGCACACTCCGGCCCCATTCGCCACATATGCGTTAATCACGTCCAGAGTATTCGCATGAAAATAGGTGTTCGTGCTCGTCTGCAGATTTTCCGGATCGCACGTGCCTGCATTCGCCAGTATCGTTGAGCCGCTCCCCACTTCATAGGCCGTCGGCCCGTTTCTTTCCTGCATACAGTACCCGGCTGTGCTGTTAGTCGTATGTTGCGCATTGAACTGGTGCGCCACCTCATGGTCCAGAACCTGAACGTCTACGGTGAAACCGCCGCCCCAGGCCTTTCCGCAGCCGAAACCCGTCGCCGCCGCCGCTTTTAGTTTCGGGTTGCATGTTGCCGGCGTCGTAGCGATACCGTCGCAGCCCGCCCCCGGCGCATCGATACCAAAAACATGTCCAATATCGTAATTGCCATTTCCGACGGCAGCATCCAGAAACGCTTGGTTTTGGTCGATCATGGCGCTCGTCTGGCCGTCGGTATAACCGGGGTCGGGGTTCGTGGTGGTGTCGAAGATAGCGTTCAGCTCATTTGGGATCAGCACGAACTGAATCGCCACATCCGCCTCATACAGCGCGTTCATCATGTTGACGATGGTCCCCACATTCGTCAGCGTGGTCATTCTCGCCGCCATGCCATCCCCGCCGCCGCCGTAAAAAGGGTCTGCGGTAAAGCCCTTGGTAGTCGCAATTGCCAATCGATAGGTTCGCAGCGTGTCTCCCACTGGTGTGCCCGCGGCAGCGGGAGCGGCAATCGTGCGATCGAGACTCTGCTTCAGCGGCGCCGCGACACTATCCGGACGAAAGCTATTCGCCCCGCCTGGTGCGGCCGGCACGTCTTGCTTGTAATAGCTGATGTACTGCTCCGTGTCTCCTTGCGCCGCCGGATGAATGTACACCGTGTCCTGCCCAACCAGAACCACGGCGTGAACTGCGCCGCCATTACAGTCGAAGCGCATCGTAGCCGCCGGATTGTCGATCCCTTGCCCGCGGTATGTCTTGAAATTCGGCACTTTGGCCGCCAGCTCCGGCGCCATCACCGGCGACTCCTCAATGCGGAAGCGCGCCAATTGCCCGTCCGGCATCGGCATGCTGATGACCGGTTTTGAGGCCTTCGAGAATTGCATCGGAACTGTGCGCAGCACAGCCTGCAGCGCATTCTGGTCCATTTGGAACGTTCGATAGAAACGTGGCGGTTGGGCGGTGTTCATCTGTACCTTCAGCGCCACCGAGTTGTCGTCCACTTCTTTCCAAACGCTGCCTTCAGCAGTGAGAGGCTCAATGTGGTTCGTGCTGCGTTCCGCCTGGCCGCGCAAAGTGCCACGGCTGGTAGTAGCGCTCACAGAAAAGGGGCCGGACCCTTCGAGTAGCGCCTTCAAAGTCTCGAGCCCGCCGCCGTTGTCCGCTCCCACCGGAGCCGATCCCCGCGTAGGCAGACCGCCACTCTGAGTTTGCGCAAGGCGCCAAGTCGGAACTGCAATCGCAGTACCCGATGTCGGAATGATGCTCAATCCGCTCACTGCGGCATTGCCGGCGAGTGCGCCTTCCAGGCTGAAATCCACGTACCCATGCACAATATTGCCCGCGAGATCACGTACGGCATGGACTTTGATGTCTACCGCCGCAGATGTACTCCCCGTCGTAACCGTATTGTTTGCGGGCGTCAATTGCGCGCGATAAAAAGCAGTGTCGGAAGCGGAGACCAGCGCCGCCGTGAACAAAAGGGTAAGCACACCCCTGCTCGTGAGGACCGGGAATCTCAGTGTCATGGGAGCCTTTCTTTAGGTGGTAAGCGCGACCACGGGAACCGGCGATCGGTTTCTAATTTCTAAACCGGCGGCGGAATAAGCAGAGGACCCCGAGACCCACTGCCGCAATGGCAGCGGACATCGGTTCGGGGACAACATTATTGGCTAGTACAATGTTGTCCACGTTAAAGGACGCCGCACCGATTTGGGGGTTCATCGTGATGGTCAAGGAAGTGAGAGCCAGTGACGTATTGTTGCTTAAGATGGTGCCGAAATTCTGCAACGGTCCGACTGTGCCTGTTTCACTGAACCCGGCGCCGCTGATGGCGTAATTGGTAAGCCCATTAGAGGCGAGATCAACCGACGAAAACGTGAAAGTTCCACCGCCAGCCTTGGTGATCTGAAGGCTTGAGACGGTGAGCGGAGCGATGCTAGCTCCCGCGAAGATGGAAGGCGTCGGATTGCCGAAAAGTTGTCCTTCTACCCACTGCCCGGCGGTGGCAGTTACCACATACCCCGCCTCGCTGTAAGGAGACGGGAAAGGAGTGCCGTTTGCGCCCGTTAACCCCGAGAAAGTGATGACCGAGGCGCTCATTGGAAGCACTGTAAGAGCAAGTAATGCCGCAGTCGGAAGCCAAAACCTGTGATTCAAGCTACCACCTCGCAAATTTGGAGTAAGGTCATAGTATCAAAGCCTATTACAACGTCTCGACCCCAAAAAAGTAAGGCCAGTACCATCTGCGTTCATCTGCGTTCATCTGCGGCCCTTAAATTTCGGTGACAAATTCTAAAGAAATTCCAAACTCCCACAACTCCCTCACATCCAACACTTTCGCCCAATCACCTACCGCGCATCCCGGCCGTCGCGCTTACCCGCGTTCTAGGGTTTAAACGAAACGTGACTATATGTCTATCTCAGACCGCAAACTCGAAGCAAACCGCAACAACGCCCAAAAGAGCACGGGGCCGCAATCCCCCGCCATGAAGGAAAAGGTGTCGCAGAACCGCCTAGTCCACGGCCTGCGTGGCCGCTTCAAAGTGCTCAAATCCGAAAACCAGCAGGAATTCGACGACATGCTCGCCAGCTACATGGAGGCCGAACAACCGGTCGATGACGTCGAGCGCGACCTAGTCGTCAAAATGGCGCGCCACACCTGGATGTCCGAACGGGCCGTGCGCCTCCA
>Ga0213876_10002310_pt1 | contig 11250 bp, 10 predicted proteins | sample BarmaccomBMRX_R9_FD_160113 | JGI IMG/M metagenome (GOLD analysis project Ga0213876, IMG submission 160113) | Root-associated microbial communities from Barbacenia macrantha in rupestrian grasslands, the National Park of Serra do Cipo, Brazil - RX_R9 | ecosystem: Host-associated > Plants > Roots...
GATCGGACCCGGTTCGACGACGCCTCCGAGCTCCGAATCCCGAACTCCGAACTCTTTCCCCCTCTTCCCGCCGTGTTCGCCGTGGCCCGCCGTGTTCGCCGTGTGAATTCTTACGTTGTGCCCGCCCAACCCGCCCAACCCGCCCAACCCGCCGTGCCCGCCGTGTGACCGTGTGACCGTTTACCCGCGCGTCCCGGCCACGATGGCCGCAACGCCTTTCTGATTCTGCAGCAGCGGCCCGACGTTCCAAAGGATAAAGCCTCCTTCTCCCCGAGGCCTGATCGCGCGTTCCAGTTCCAATTGCCGCCCGATCTCACTTGCAGGCCAGCCGTATCCCGGACCGAGTCGCTCCAGGGCGATGCTGGGAAGGATGGGAATGCCATGCGGGTTCACCTCAGGACTTCGCCACCAGCGCAAGAGCGACGAGTAACTCTGCGGACCCCCGTCGCGCCAGTAAAGTTGGGGCGATAGATAATCCACCCAGCCCTTCCGGAGCCATTTCACCGGATCCGCGTAGAGATCCCGGTACTGGTCTAGATCTGCCGTCACGCCGGCGGGTCGCCCGGGCGTGTAAATTCCGAACGGGCTCACGCCAAAGGACGCTTGCGGTCTCGCCGATTTGACTGCGGCACGCAAGTCCTCGATCAGCGCATCGACATTTGCTCGCCGCCACGACGCCACGTCCAGAGAACCCCCGCGGGCAAGGTAGCGCATGTAGCTGGTACGATCAGGGAACGTGCCGCGCGCGTAACCCCTGCCCGGGTACGGATAGAAGTAATCGTCCAGAACGACCCCGGCGACGCCGTAATTGCTTACCAGGTCGCGAACGACCCTCGCGAGGTATTCCCGGACCTCCGCGTCCCCGGGGTCGAGCCAGAGCGCATTTCCAACCCGGCGCACACTGGCGCGCAGGGTCGTGGTCTCATGCATGGCAGACCGTGGGGCGGCGGCGTTGGCTGCCGCGCGGTACGGATTAATCCAGGCGTGGATGGCGATCCCGTGTTTCCGGCCCTCCCTGATGAAAGTCTCCAGCGGATCATAACCCGGGTCCGTCCCTTGCGTTCCCGTCAGGTACCGGCTCCACGGTTCCAGGTGTGAATCGTAAAGGGCGTCCCCTTCCGGCCGGACTTGCACCATCAGCGCGTTGAGGCCTGCCCGCTCGGCTCCTTGAACAATCGCACGAATCTCTTCCCGCTGTACCTCCGAGGGTAGACCCGGCCGGGACGGAAAATTCAGGTTATAAACCGACGCTACCCAGGCCGCACGGAATTCCTCGCCCTGTGCAGAAACAGCCCACCAGAAAAGGGCGCAGCCGGCCAGCCGCCAAACCCGGGGAAAAAACATGGCGCGCATCATAACCGAGTGCGCCCATTTTGGAAAGAGGGGACCTCAGCACGGTGCGGGTTCGCCTCGAGTTCGGACCGCCAGCGGGAACGGGGGCATCACCCGACGATCCACAAGGGTGGGTGCACAAGCAGATTGATGCGGTGTAACCACCGGACGCGCTGGTAACCGCCTTCAGTGGCGATCAGCGCCGCCAAGGGTGCACCTTGGGCCGCGTCCAGCGGCACGCCATCAATCGACCACCCCAGCAAAAAAGGATGCGATCGCAGGTGATCGATGGAAACCAACCCCACGTGCGGTTCGCGCCGGTCCGCCGGTACGGAACTGCAGGCTCCGATGAATTCCACGTAACCGGATGGGTGGCTGACCCCGGCGTAATCCAACACGTCGTCGGTCCGGCAACCGCGCCACGTGGCCGGGCGCCTTTGCCCGGAAACTCCTCCGTCGCCCTGCACCACGACCTCGTGTTCCGTGAAATTCAGACGTAAAGCTTCGAGCGAAAACTGCGTCGTGCGGCTGACCATCCCTGCGACGGTCAACCGGTACTGCGCGAGGTTTACCGCCGGGGGTTCGCCCGGTTCTTGAGAGAAGAACTCGGGCAGCCTCCGGCTCACTTGCCGGATGCGAGACCTCTCCGGAGCAGGGAAGGTCGACGCCGGTCCAGGGAGAAAAACAAAATCTGAGCGGGTGTTGGTCAGTCCACTCACGTTGCCGCGAATGCCCACCAAATCAGTCGGGTCAAGCATACTCCGTGCGCTGCAGCACGAATCATTCCATGTCCACCCAAGCCCCGCTCAGTCCACCGGTGCCCGCCAGCTCAGCCCGGCGTGCTCACGAATTTGATCGCACCCTGTTCCCGCTGCAAAAACTCTTCCGACAATGCGCGATAAGCCGTCGCGCCAACCCCGTTCGGCTCATATTCAATGATCGGTTGCCCGAAACTCGGCGCTTCACCGAGGCGGATCGACCGCGGAATGATGGTTTGAAACACCACGTCGGCAAAGTGTTGCCGGACTTCATTGAGCACCTGCTGGCTGAGATTGGTGCGCGCGTCGTACATCGTCATGATGATGCCGCCGATCGTAAGGTTCGAGTTTACCCCCCGAATCTGTTCCACGACCTGTACGATCTTGGACAGCCCTTCTAACGCGAAGTATTCGCACTGTAGAGGAATCAGCACCTTATCGGCTGCCGCGAGCGCATTCGTCATCAAAATGCCCAGAGACGGCGGGCAGTCCAGAAACGCGTAATCAAACGGCGCGGTTGGAATGTAACTGCGCAGGATATCGCGCAGGCGGGTGAGGTGGTCATCCAGGCGCGCCACCTCAATCTCGGCACCGGCCAGATCCAGGCTTGCCGGAATCATGAAAAGCCGCTCAAACCGGGTCGGCACAATTTCAGCCGTGACCTCCGCTTGGCCGATCAGCGGTTCATACAGGCTCCTGCCGTCCGTTCCATCCACCCCCAACGCGCTGGTCGCGTTGCCTTGCGGATCAAGGTCAATCAGGAGCACCCGTTTGCCCCTGTCAGCCAGGCAGGCGGAAAGGTTAACCGCGGTCGTGGTTTTTCCCACGCCGCCTTTCTGATTGGCAACGGCGAGCAACTTCATCGGAAAATGCAATCTTGTTCTGCATCTCGCCCGAGAAGTCGAGCCCTGCAATCAAGGAAGAGTGCCGGGTGTCGGGTGTCGGGTAAGAGATGCGCTATATCCGTCGTGTGCCCCTTGATCTGTGTAACCTGTGGATGTTTCCTCTTTTCTGCGTTCTCTGCGTGTTCTGCGGATAATGCTGCCTTCCCGCCCTGTGACGCGACACTCGACACCCGACCCCCGACCCCCGACACTCGTTTCTCCTTTTGTGGCATTCCGATGGCGGACATTATCATTACGGAGCGGTTATTGATGGACGCGGGCGGCTGGCCCGCGATGAAACACGCACGCGCCCTCTTTCAGGTGGGGCGCGTAACCGCCGCCGACTACCGGCCGCCGCTCCTGCAGGGGAGGGTGCGCGACGGTGAAACCGAGTACCGCTGCGGGCTGAAAATCCGGACCCCGACCGATATTGAAAACCTCTGTTCCTGCCGGCAATCACGAGATTACGGGGCGATCTGCGCCCACTCACTGGCGGTTGGGCTTGCGTGGATAAAGCCGAAGGCCTCGCCGGCAGGTCAGGCGCCCGCGTCGGCCCGAAGGGAAGGTTCCGTTACTCAACCGGCCGCCATCGGGCCTGAGTTGGTGACCGGCGGCGACGCGCCGGGCATTGAACTGCACGTGGTCATGGCCCCTAATTTTCTGGCGGCCTGGTCGCGTGACCAGGTCACGCTCGGGTTCGAAATCGTCCAAGCGGGGCGCCGCATTCTGGCCAGCGCGCTGCCGGTTGCAGGCAGGTTCCGTTGTTCACCCGAGGAGCAAAGACTTCTTGAGGCCGGGCGGCCCTTCACGGACGGCCGGCTCCCAGGGATGCTTTCGGTCTCGCGCGACCAGTTTCTGAAGTTGCTCCCATTGATGACCGGGTTTCCCCGTGTGACCTTGGGCCGGCGGGAATCGTTAAGCGTGTCCGGCCAGGCGGTCCGCCCGGAGTTGAGCGTCCGGGCGGAACCCGACCGAGCGTTGAATATCACCGTGCGGACGGATGATGGCGCACTGCTCGTCGGGTCCGAGAGCGCGTGGCTCTACCGTGGACAAAGTTTTTTCCCGATCGCCCCCGGTCTGCCTCCCGCTTATCTGCCTTTGCTGGCCGGGCCGATCCGCATGAAATCAGACCAGGCCACGGCCTTTATGCAGAAAGAACTGCCGGCCTTGCAGGCGTATTTTCAGGTGCCGGCGATCGCGTTGCCGGGGAGTGCGGACCCCGGCGTCCCGAAGGTGTTCGCCACCTTCGAGGGCTCGCTGAACCATCTTACCGCCAAACTCCAGTTCCAGTATGGCAAACGGCTCGTTACCTTCGGCGTCACGTCTCCGGGCGAAACGTTCGTCTACGCAACTCAGGACGGCGACCGGTCCCGAAACTTGCCGTTTGAACGGCGCTCGGCCGAGCGCTTGCGGGCCGCCGGCTTTCAGGGCCCCGACGGAAACGGCGACTTCGTTCTGAGGACCGAACGGTTGATCGTCGATTTTTTTGCCCGGGACTTGCCTCGCCTCGAAGGCGAATGGCAGGTCTCCGTCGGCAGCCGTTTTCAGCATGTCAGCCGCAACCTGGAGCGCGTGTCCCCTCGGCTCGACATCATCGGTTCGGGTGAGGATTGGTTTGAATTTTCGTTCTCACTGGAATCGAGCCGGGGCGACCGGTTCTCTGCGGCTGAGGTGCAGCGCCTGTTGCAGCTTGGGCAAAGCGCGACCAGCCTCGGGAACGGGCGCACCGCGGTATTTAACCGCGACACCCTGGAAGAAATCCAGGCCGTCCTGACCGATTGCCATCCGGATCAGGTCCAGCCCGGCCGCTACCGGATACACCGAAGCCAGGCCGCGTTCCTTGACGCCACCTTCCGGGAGATAGCCGGAGGGAAGGTGGAAGGAAGCTCTGCCTGGGACCGCTGGACGGCTCAGCAACGGCAGTTGGCGCCGTTGCAACCCGTCGACCTCGGACCCCTGGACGCTGTGCTTCGCGAATACCAAAAACACGGCGTCGCGTGGATGGATTTTATCCGGCGCAATGAACTCGGAGGCATTCTCGCGGACGAAATGGGCCTTGGAAAAACGGTGCAGGCTCTGGCTTTCCTCACCACGTTGCCCGCTCCCTCCCTGGTCGTTTGCCCGGCGTCACTTTTGTTTAACTGGCAGCGAGAGGCGCAACGGTTTGCGCCCGCGTTGAAGGTCCTCGCCATTGAAGGCCCGGATCGCGCCGAAAAGTTCCGGCAGATCCCGCGGCATGATCTGGTTCTGACCAGTTACCCGCTCCTCCGGCGTGATATCAGCCTGTACCGGCCGATCGAATTCCACGCCCTCATCCTCGATGAGGCCAATCACATCAAAAACCCGGACACGCAAAACGCGCAGGCGGCGGTGGCGCTTCGAGGGCGCTACCGGTTCGTCCTTACAGGCACACCGGTGGAGAATTCAGTCCGTGACCTCTGGTCGATCATGAACTTTGTGCTCCCGGGTTACCTGGGCACCCGCGAGGACTTTCGCGAGCGTTACGAGTTGCCGGTCGCGCGCGGCTCCGCCGGGGAGAGCATGCGCCTGGCGAAACGGCTTCGCCCGGTGATGCTGAGACGGTTGAAACGGGACGTCGTCAAGGAACTGCCCGGCAAAATCGAGCAGGTCGCCTTCTGCGAACTCACCGGCGCTCAACGGGAACTCTACGACAAGCTGCACCGGGAAGGCCGCAAGAAGCTCGAGGGCTTCGGTTCCGACGCACGGCCTCAGGCTCGCATCGCCATGCTCACGGCGCTCCTTCGGTTGCGTCAGGCCTGTTGCGACCTTCGCCTGCTTGCCCCCGCTGAGTCCGCCAGATCCGCCAAGGTAGACCTGATGATGGAACTGCTCGAGGAGGCCATCGACGGTGGTCATCGGGTGCTCGTCTTCAGCCAGTTTGTTTCGATGCTGAAACTGCTGCGCCAGGAACTGGAAGCTCGTGACATCCGGTTCGGCTACCTGGACGGTGCAACCAGGGAACGCGCGGCCGAGGTCGACCGTTTCCAGAACTCCGGCGAGATCCCCGTATTTCTGATCAGCCTGAAGGCCGGCGGTGTCGGCCTCAATTTGGCCGCCGCAGATACCGTCTTCCACTTCGATCCTTGGTGGAATCCGGCCGTGGAGGACCAGGCGACCGACCGCGCGCACCGGATCGGACAGACCCGGGTCGTCACCGCTTACAAGCTCATCGCGCGCGACACGGTCGAGGAAAAAATCCTCCGTCTCCAGGAGAAGAAACGCGCCGTGATCGAGGCAACGGTGGAAAGCGAGGAACCGCTCATGACGGCTTTGACGATGGAAGAGATCGCGGGCCTGCTCAGCTGAAGCGCCTTTCGCGAAGCATCGCTGGTCCCCCTCGCCACGGCCAGCGCACCGCGCATTGCCATTTGAAAATCAGAATTTTGGTAATGCCCGGTATTTATGATAGCGTCAGGGTATCGAACCGGATAATAGATGATTTGAGGCATGCAAGGCAGGATTTCTAAGGATTCGGGAGTTCGCTTGTCCGACCTCCTACAGTTTCTCGGCCAGACCCGGCAGACGGGCTGTTTGATGCTGACGTCCGGCGAGCTCAACGCGCGTATCAACCTGCAGTTTGGCCAGGTGCTCAACGCGCGGTTTCGAGATTGGGTCGATGAAGTCGCGCTGGCAGCCATCATGGGGGTGGCATCCTGGAACTTCGAGCTTGATCCCCAGGTTCGGAACTCGGAAGTCCGTATCCAGACGCCGCTGCATACCTTGCTCCTGAGATGCTCGGTCTACGCCGATGAAGGGGCAGATGAATTCGACCTTACTCCGCGTTACCTGCCCTTCAACTTTGACCGCCAATCCGACCCGCCTCCCGGCGCTAACCTGGAGTTCCTGCGCTTCGAAGTGGATTTTCTTGGACAGCGCGTCGATCGGCTCTGCCAGGTGTTGAATCGGTCTCGGCCGAATACGATTGCTTTTGTGGAAGGCACGCAAGGTATTGCCTACCGCCTGCAGGACGAACGCATCCAGGGCGTCATCGGGATCAACACGCACGACATCACGGCGCTGCTGGAGAAATTGGATGAGGTTACCTGAGACGGTTTTCCCTTCAGACCTGGACCGCCTCGCGGCCGAACCCGGCGTGCTGTGGGTTGCATTTGTCACCCCGACCGAGACGATCTACCGGCCGGAGGACAGCGCAGAGCACATTCCCCGGCAGTTTTACAGCGCGCTGCTGGACCTCTGGGATGCCTACGCCGTCGTTAATCGAACCCCGCGCATGCTGTATTTGCGGTTCGCCCACGAAGAGCTGCTTATCCTGCTTGCCGGCGCGCTGTTTCTGGTCCTGAAGCTCCGGTCCGGCGCAAACCTTTCCCATATCCCCCAGCGCGCCTCGGCGGCCTTGTTGCGCCAGAAACTGTAATCGGTTCCCGGCCGCTTTCATTGCGCCCAAGACGGACTGACGCCGCACCTTTGGGGGCGGCGTCAGGCGCGGTCCTCGTCAGGGTAACCCCGTCGCCGGGCGGGCTCCCCGGCATTTCTCCAGGTATGCCCCCCGGCCGAAAACCTTTTCGCCGGCCTGCTAGACGAAGCTCGTGTCGTCGCCGCTGCTGCCGCCGCCATCGTCGAGGGTGTCGTCAACGGTATCAAGGTTAGCGTCTTGACCCGGGTCGTAATCGACGTTTTGATCGGCCACCCCGCCTTGATCGCCCGGATCGAGATCCTGGACGGTCTGCGCGCTCTGCGGGTCCTCGTTGATGTAATAGTTGTTCGTGACCTCCGTGTTCTGAACGTCGCCGGGCAGAAATCCTCCCTGGTCGCCCGCGCCCATTACCGACCCGAACGGTCCGGCGTGGTGGCCGATCAGGTTCTCAATCCCCTGAAACACCAGGGCACCGCCCGCCACGCCCGCCGCGGTCGATAATGCGCCTTTGAGAAAACTTCCGCCTGCTCCCGGTTGTAAATTGGTCGTCGACGGGTAAGCGGTAGGGGGTGGTGGTGCGTACTGGGCGGGCGGCGGAGCGTAAGCCGGACGGGGCGCCGCGGGTTGGGCCTGCGGAGCGGGCGGAGGGGTTGGTTCGTCATGCCGTCCACCTCCGAATAGCCCGGATAAGAACCCGCCGCCATGCGACGCCTTCTGGTTCTGTTGCGCCGCGGCAACCTGCTTTTCCAGGTCGGCGATACGGGCCTGCGCATTCGTCACGGCGTGCTCCAGTACGAGGACGGATTGCACAAGCAGGTACGGCGCCGACGGGCCCTCCGCGACTTTCTGGCGGATAAGAGCTTCCGCTTCAGAATCCTTCGGCGCCGTGTCGGCCTTGCGTAAGCGATCAAATAAACTTGAGATCAGGTTTTGTTCTTCCGGGGTCATGTTTTTACCTCCAAGCTACGGTAACGAATGCCAATTCTCGCCCCATTGCAACGACGGCCGCCTGTGTTTCTGTGAATGGCGTCGCCTGCCTTCGGATGCGAAGGGCTGCCCGATGCTGATTGCCTTGAACACCGGCGCCGGTATCAGGGTGGCTGACCGGGGCGGGAGAGACAAGTTGGACGGGCGCTGCACCTTCTATGGAAATGTTGACATTACCACCTTTTCTGGAAAACGCTTTACCGTCAAGCGTCCGGTAATCCATCCGCATGAGTGAACTCAGCCCCTTGCCGGTTACGGCCAACGCTACAACCCACCCCGCCTCCGCACGCGGGCCGGTGCCGGGCGTCAGTTCGGCGCCGCAAACCCGCCGTTCTCCCGGCCGCCGGGTCGACGCCGTCGCGATCTGGGCCGCGCTCCTGCTGATTGCTGCCCTTTACCTGGGCTGTATCGGTGTGCCGCGGCTCTTTGACCAGATCGACGGCCAGTATGCGGGTGCGGCCCGGGAGATGGTGGCGCGCGGCGACCTGCTTGTGCCCACCCAGGATGGCGTGCCGCGCCTTCAGAAGCCGCCCTTATTCTACTGGCTGGAAATAGCCTCGTTTAAGGCGTTCGGAATAAACGAGTTTGCCGCCCGATTGCCCCTGGCGCTCTCGGTGCTTGGCTGGTTCGCGATGACGGGGCTGTTTGCGTGGCGTATCACGGGCCGCGCGCTGGCGGGACCGGTTGCCGCCCTGGTCCTGGCCACCTTTGCCGGCACATTTTTCTTTACCCACCTCGTCATGCCTGAGCCGGTGCTTGCACTGATGATGTCGCTCACGATCTGGGCCCTGTGGTCGGCAGAAATCACCGGCTCGCCCCGCCGGCGTTCCGTCTGGCTGACGGCGGCCTGGCTTTTTATGGCATGCGGATCCCTGGCGAAGGGCTTGCACGCGTTGCTCTTCCCGGCCTTCGCTTACGCGATGGTGGCGTGGGTCGTCCCCCGGCGCCGGCTCGCCTGCAAACGCTTTCTTGCGTTCTGGCCCGGCTGGATCCTCTTTTTGGCCCTGGTTTTGCCCTGGTACGTCATGGTGGAGGCGCGTTATCCCGGCTTTCTGAAAGAACATTTTTGGAACGAGCAATTTGGTCACGTGTTCAACCGCCGCTGGCCGCCCGACACCGACCGGGTACCGCTTGCGGTGTTCTGGGTGGAACACCTCGGCCTGCTCTTCCCCTGGACGGCGTTCCTGCCGCTGGTCATGCCGCGATTTGTCGCAATGTGCAGGAACTGGCGCGACCAGGCGGCGAAGCCGGCCGGATTTTTGGGGGCTTGGTTCATCATCAACGCGGTGACGATTCTGTTCTCGAGCATCCAGGATTATTACTTGCTCGTTTCATGGCCGGCCCTGGCGGTCGGCGTGGCCACCGTCTTCAGCGGTTGGGAAGGGCGGCGCCGGCGTCAGGCGGCCTGGAGCGGGGTGGCATTGATCGCTTCAGGCACCGCTGCCCTGGCTGGGGCGTTCCTGGCCCGCCAGGCAATCGACGGCAACCCGGCCGGTGAGGCCAGGGCTGAGATCCACCTGATTGACGCCCTCGGCTGCATGGCCGGTCACGGCGGCCTGTTTCTGACCTTGCTGGTCACCGTCGCCGCCGCCCTGCTGGCGGCCGGCACCGCCGTCCTGGTTTGTGCCCGGTTCCAACGTCCGGTCCTCGCCGCCGCGGCCGTCGGACTAAGCGCGGCGACGTTCCTGGTTTGCGGCGCCGTGGCGCTTCCACGCACCGAGGACCTGTTTTCCTCCTGGCGGATCGCAGACTTTCTGAACCATGCCAATCCCGCGGACGCTCAAATAGCCAGCGAAAGCGAGTGCAACGACTACACCAGCCTGTTTTTTTACCTTCCGCACCGTGTCTGCTGGGTAAACGCCAATCCTGCGATCGAATTTGCAACCCGCGTTCATGGGATCGGCAAAGACCTTTACCTCACCGAAGACCAGTTGGCGCACGCCTGGAAACAGCCATCCCGGGTTTTCCTTATCACCGTAAAACAGAACCTGCCCAAATGGCAGGACCGCCTGGCCGGTTCCGGAAGCGGTGCGTACGTCGTGCTGGAGTGCGGCGCGCGCGTCGTGCTTACCAACCAGCTTCAGTCGCAGTACCGCCGCTGAGCACCACCACGCTCCGGCGTTCGGGTTACGTCATTAAGTTAACCCGCGCGGTAATGAATGCTCACCGTCCGGTAAACGTCGTTGTTCCGCTGCGCCGAATAGAAGATCAGCTGGATGCTGCTCGATGCCTGCTGCCACCGATACCCTACGACCGTCTCCATGATGTCGCCTTCGGGTTTCTTGTCTCGTGCCAGCACGATCGGAGGCCCGTATTTGGCTTCCAACCGCTTGCGCGCGCTGTTCAGGAACTCCTCGTAGGCGACCAAGTCCCATTCCGGGTGCTCGTACTGCAGTTCCACCTCCACCAGGGTTTTGGCCGAGCCGAAATAAATGATCGCCCGCCGCAAAGCCGGTTGAATTAACCCCTCGATCGTCCACGTGTCCCGGCCGTTAACCACCGCCCGATCCACAACGCGGGCTTGGGCCCGGCTGACTAGCTGTTGGATGGCTTGCTCCGTCTCACCCCAGTAAAAGCCGAACGGCGGGTTGATCTGTTGGGGAGCAAAATTCTGGGCGGCAACTCGGCCCGCGAGCCAGATTGTTAGCACGAGAATCCACGGCATGCACAAGCGCATAAACGACAGCGGGTCAGCAGGGAGTGTCGGGTGTCCGGCCCCGGGTGTCGAGTTCGGAGTTCGGTCACACGGCGGGCACAACGACTGAGTTCACACGGCGAACACGGCGAGCCACGGCGAACACGGCGGGAAGAGGGGGAAGGGGAAAGAGTTCGGAGTTCGGAGTTCGGAGTTCGGAGTTCGGAGTTCGGAGTTCGGAGTTCGGAGTTCGGAGTT
>Ga0213876_10002311_pt1 | contig 11248 bp, 8 predicted proteins | sample BarmaccomBMRX_R9_FD_160113 | JGI IMG/M metagenome (GOLD analysis project Ga0213876, IMG submission 160113) | Root-associated microbial communities from Barbacenia macrantha in rupestrian grasslands, the National Park of Serra do Cipo, Brazil - RX_R9 | ecosystem: Host-associated > Plants > Roots...
ATGACGAGCGGCGCGGCCTCCGCCGAGCCCGTCATCATCGACCATGTGACCCTGATCGACGGCACCGGCCGCGCGGCCAAGCCCGACAGCGCGGTGGTGGTCGAGGGCGGCAAGTTCACCGTCGTAGGGCCCAGCATCCTCGCCAGGGACCTTCCCGGGCGGCGCATCGACGGCACCGGCAAGTATCTCATCCCCGGCCTGTTCGACGTGCACATCCATCTCGCCGGTTTTTCGCCGCTGGCCAAGGACAAGGACCGGGCGCCGGGCTCGAAGGACGGCAAGTGGGTCGTCGACCGCAAGGAAGGCGAGCAGGCGCTGGCGTCCTATCTCTATGCCGGCGTGACGACGGTGCTCGACGTCGGCAACATCCCGGAGAACATCCTTCCGCTGCGCGCCGACGAGCGCGCGGGCAAGCTGCTTGCTCCGCATATCTTCGCGACCGGCAACCTCGTCACCTATCCCGGAAGCCACGGCACCGACATCGCGGTCAACGTCTCGTCATGGCCGGAAGCCGAAGCCCAGCTGCAGCAGCAATATGACAGCCAGCATCCCGACGTGCTCAAGATCACCTATGACGACGAGGGCTGGGGCTCGCGGCCGCTGATTCCGATCCTGCCGAAGGATCTGCTGCAGCACATCGTCGAGTTCTACAACCTGCACGGCGTGCGCACGACGGTGCATGTCTCCAACGAGAGCCGCGCGCTGGAGGCGATCTATTCCGGCGTCGATACGCTCGCGCATACGCCGATCCAGGGGCCGCTGACCGAGGGTTTCGTGCAAATGGCCGCCGCCAAGCAGATTCCCTTCGCCACGACGATGATGATCGGCGACAACTATTCGCGGCTGCACGAGCACCCGGAATACCTCGATCAGCCGCTCTATGCCGCCACCATGAAGCCGGAAGAGCGTTCTCGCCTGAAGAAGCTGGTCGCCGACGGCGGCGAGACGGCGCTGCGCAACTCCAAGCCGCTCTATCAAAGGACATGGCGCAGGTGGATGAAGACCCAGACGCCGATCCTTGAGGACAACCTGCGCCGCATCGACGAGGCGGGCGGCGTCATCGCCACCGGCACCGACGGCTCCAACGGCGCGGGCGAGCAGCGCGAGCTCGAGCTGCTGGCCGAGGCCGGCGTGCCGCCGCTGCACGTCATCAAGGCCGCGACCTATAACGGCGCGCGCTTCATCGGCAAGCAGGAGACCATGGGCTCGATCGAGGAGGGCAAGATCGCCGACGCCGTGCTGCTCTCGGCCGATCCGCTCGCCGACATCGGCAACTGCAAATCGATCCTGATGGTCATGAAGGCGGGCGAGATCGTCGACGAGAGCAAGCTGTCGCTCGCGGGCGGGCCGCAAGCCAGAAGGATGCCGTGAGATCGCGTGACCAGAAGCATGGCGTGAGATCAGCGTGACCACCGAAGCGGACGTCCTCATCATCGGCGGCGGCATCGCGGGCGTGTCGCTTGCCGGCCGATTGGCAGGCAAGGCGAAAATCGTGCTGCTCGAGCGCGAGGAGCATCTCGCGATGCACACCACCGGCCGTTCGGCCGCGATGTTCATCGAGTCCTATGGCAATGCGCAGGTTCGCGCGCTGACCCAGGCGAGCCGCGCCTTTCTCGAGCATCCGCCTGAGGCGTTCTTCGCACCCATCCTGACGCGGCGGCCGGGCCTGTCCATCGCGCGGCCCGAAGACGCCGCCGAGTTCGAGACCTTTCTTGCCGACAATCCGGGCATCGTGCACGAGATCCCCGCCGCCGAAGCGCTCGCGCGCATGCCGATGGTGCGGGGCGAGGTCTATACGCGCTTCGCCGTCGAGCCCGGCACGATGGACATCGACGTGCATGCGCTGTTCGAAGGCTTCCGGCGCATGGCGGCGGCGGGCGGCGTCGCCACGCGCACGCGACAGGAGGTGCTGGGCCTGTCGCAGGGCGCGGCGGGTTGGACGGTAACGACGCCGGACGGCACCTTCACCGCGCCGATCCTGGTCAACGCCGCCGGCGCCTGGGCCGGCAAGGTCGGGGAGATGGCGGGCTTGGGCGACCGCGGCCTCGTGCCGATGCGGCGCACCGCCGTCTTGATCGAGCCGCCGCCGGGTGTCGACGTCTCGGGCTGGATGGTCGTCAACGACGTCGCCGAGACGTTCTACTTCAAGCCGGATGCGGGCCTGATCCTGGCCTCGCCCGCCGACGAGACGCCGATCGAGCCCTGCGACGTCCAGCCCGAAGAGATCGACGTCGCCACCATCGCCTGGCGCATCGAAGAGGCGACCACGCTCGAGGTCGCCAGGATCCGCCGCCGCTGGGCGGGCTTGCGCACCTTCACGCCCGCGCGCGTGCCGATCTTCGAATTCGACCGCGAGGGTTTTTTCTGGCTCGCGGGGCAGGGCGGTTACGGCATGCAGACCGCGCCCGCGGTGTCGGCGCGCGCCGCGGCGCTGGTCGCGGAGCGGCTATAGCGGCGGCAATGCAGTCCGGCTCCCGCCTTGCGTGGCTGTTGTTCGGCTGCCTCTCGCTCGCCGCAGTGGCCACCGGCTGCCTGATCGCAAGCACGCATGGCGCGAGCGCGCATGTCCGGTCGCTGAACCTGGCGGCATGGGCGGCGGGCCTCGTTCTGGCCGTCCTGCTCTCGCGCACGAGGTTCGAAGGCTGGTGGCCGGTGCTGGCGCCGATCGGCCTTGTCGCGACCTTCCTCTTCGAGGGCATGGCGGGGGTGCATCGCTGGATCGCGCTCGGTCCCGTCCGCCTGAACGCGGCGGAGCTGCTGCTTCCGGCCACCGTGGTGGCCTTGGCCTTCGACAGGCGCCCCTTGCGGCTCGCCATCGCGGTGCTGGTCCCGCTCGCGTTGCAGCCCGACGCCTCGCAGGCCGTCGCCTTTGCCGGCGGCGCGATCGCGGTCCTGACGCTGTCGGAGGACCGGTTCCTGTCCGCGGCGCTCGTCGCCGCATTGGCGGCGCTGTCGTTCCTGAAGCCCGATGTGCTCGCGCCCGTGCCCGAGGTGGAAGGCATCATCGGGCTCGCTTCGCCCGCGATGGCTGCGCTGGCGGTTCTCGCGCTGGCAGGCGCAAGCCTGGCGCCGCTCGCCGCCGCACGTTCGCCGGCAGCTTACGGCTTGGCGGCCTATCTCGTGCTCGCGGCGCTCGCGCCCGTGGTCGGCGCTTTCCCGGTTCCGCTCGTGGGCATGGGCGTGAGCGCGATCCTGGGCACGTGGCTCGGCTTCGGCGCGCTGATGGGCGTCACACGGCGGCTTTCGTGAGCCCGTCCAGGAAGATCGCGTTGGCGAGGCTCGCGACCTTGGCCGGCGCCACCTTGCCGTCAGGATCGAGCCAGGTGTGCGTCCAGTTGATCATGCCGAAATAGAGCATCGCGGCGGGGCGCCGGGCCTTGAGCTCGGGCCTGATCTCGGCGATCAGCGCTTCCACGATGTCGATCAGCCGGCGCTGGATCCGGACCACGACCTCGCGCTGCTTCGCCGGCAGGCGCGCCAGCTCGTTCAGCAGCACCTTGTGGCGCGACGCGGCGCCGACATAGAGCCGCATGAAATCGTGGGTCAGCGCGTCGAGCTTGTCGGCCGCCGCGCCCTCGCGCGCGACGACCGCCTCCGCGGCGTCCAGGAGCGCGCGCACGTGGGAGTGCATCACGTCGAACAGGATGTCCTCCTTGGACGGGTAGTAATGGTAGATCAGCGATTTCGACATGCCGAGCGCTTCGGCCAGATCGGCGACGGAGGCGCCCAGGAAGCCGCGACCGGCATACAGCTCGGCAGCCTTGCCGATGATGGCGTCGCGCCGCTCGCCATAGTCCGCCGCCTGCGTGCGTGCCATAGTGCCCTTGAGATATTGACCGTCCGTGCGGTCGGTTTTATCACGCCTTTGCGGTGAGAGAAGAGAGACGCTAGTGGCCCCGGATTGGCGCAAAGCCGCCTCGCTCCTGCTTCTGTCGCGTGCGCTCGATGCGCTGGAAGAGACGCGGCTGGTTCCCGAGAAGAAGGTGCTCTACCAGTTCTCGGCGCGCGGTCACGACATGGCGCAGATTCTTCTGGGGCTGCAGCTCACCGATCCGAACGACGCGATCTGCGGCTATTACCGCTCGCGGCCCGTGCTGCTGGCGCTGGGCGTCGATCCGGCCGATGCGCTCGGCTCGTCGATGGCGCGCGAGGGCGGCTATTCCGACGGCCGCGACATCGGCGCGGTGTTCAACTATCCCAATCCGAAGGGCCCCTCGGCGCTGCCGATGTGCGGCGGCGTCGGCGCGCAATACACCCCGACCGCGGGCTGGGCTCAGGGCGTCGAATACAGACGAACGGTGCTCGACGATCCGGCCTACGCCAAGGCGATCGGTGTCGTCCTGGGCGGCGACGCCTCGGTCGCGACCAACGGCTTCTGGTCGGCGCTCACCATGGCGACGACGCTGAAGCTGCCGATGCTCTTCTATATCGAGGACAACGGCTTCGGCATCTCGGTGCCGGGCGAATACCAGACGCCGGGCTCCGATATCGCGGCGAACCTGGCGAGCTTCAAGAACCTGCACATCCTGTCGGGCGACGGCACCGCGCCGCAAGAGGCTGCCCGGCTGATCGCCGACGCCGTGTCCCATGTGCGCGGCCGCAACGGTCCCTGCCTTCTGCGCCTGACCGTGCCGCGGCTGGAGGGCCATTCGTTCCAGGATACCCAGGCCTATAAGTCCAAGGCCACCGTCGACGCGGAATGGGCGCGCGACCCGCTGCCCAAGCTGCGCGCGCTGCTCGACGAGCGCGACTGGAACCAGCTCTCGGCCGAGGCCGACGGCATTGCGGAAGAGGCGCGCGCCCGTGCCGAGGCGCGCAGCGTGTCCGAGCCGAAGCGCGTCACCCGCCACGTCTTCTTCGAAGGCGAGATGCAGCAGAAGGGCGGCCAGTGGCGCGAAGGCTATGTCGCACCCGCTTCGACCGGCGAGGCGCCGCAGTCCGGCCAGCGCATCAACATGGTCACCGCCATCCGCCGGGTGCTGGATCACGAGCTGAGCGTGAACCCGAAAGTGCTCGTCTTCGGCGAGGACGTCGGGCCCAAGGGCGGCGTGCACGCGGTGACGATGGGGCTGCAGGAGAAATTCGGCCGCGACCGCGTCTTCGACACCTCGCTGTCGGAAGAGGGCATCATCGGCCGCGCCGTCGGCATGGCGCTGTGCGGCTTGGTGCCGGTCCCAGAGATCCAGTTCCGCAAATATGCCGAGCCGGCGACAGAGCAGCTCACCGATTGCGGCTCGATGCGCTGGCGCACCAACAACCGCTTCGCCGCCCCCATCGTGGTGCGCATCCCCGGCGGCTTCTTCAAATGCGGCGATCCCTGGCACAGCCAGACCAACGAGGTCCAGTTCGTCCATTCGCCCGGGTGGATGGTCGCGGTGCCGTCGAACGCCGAGGACGCGACGGGGCTGCTGCGCGCGGCGCTGCGCGGCAACGATCCGGTGATCTTCTTCGAGCATCGCGCGATGCTGGACGCGCCCTCGGCGCGCCGGCCCTATCCGGGCGACGATTTCGTGCTGCCCTTCGGCAAGGCGCGTACGGTGCGCGCAGGCCGGGACATCACGCTCGTGACCTGGGGCGCGATGGTCGAGCGCTGCGAGCAGGCGGCCGAAGGGCTGTCGGCGGAGGTCATCGACCTGCGCACCTTGATGCCGTGGGACCGCGCGGCGGTGCTGGATTCGGTGCGGCGCACGCGGCGCTGCCTGATCGTGCACGAGGACCTGATGAGCGCGGGCTTCGGCGCCGAGATCGCCGCGGTGGTGGCCGAGGAAGCGTTCTTCGATCTCGACGCGCCGGTGTCGCGCCTGGCCATGCCCGACATCCCGAGCCCGCACAATCCCGTGCTGATGGAAGCGGCGCTGCCGTCGGTCGAAGGCATCCGCGCCAGAATGGAAGAGCTTCTCGGATGACCGACATCCTCGCGCCGACCGAGCAGGAAGGCACAAAGTCCGTTCTCAAGGCCTGGATGAAGAAAGTGGGCGACGCCGTCGCGGCGGACGAGCCCATCCTCGAGCTCGAGACCGACAAGGTCGCGGTCGAGATCGCGGCCCCCGCCGCGGGCGTGCTCGCCGAGATTCTCGTCGAGCCCGATGCCGAGGTCGAGCCCGGCATGGTGCTCGGCCGCATCGCGGACGGCGCTGCTGAGAAGCCGGTCGAGAAGGCGATGGCGCAAGGCGCCGGTGTCTCGCTGGGAAAGGCGGCGCCCGCGGCAGCGGCCGCCTCCGGCGCCGCGACACGCGTCCCGCCCGGCATCCGCAAGCTGCTCGCCGATCATGGCCTGAGCGAAAGCGACATCCTGGGGCCGCTCACCCGAGAAGGCATTCAAGCCGAAGTGGAACGGCGCGCAAAAGGCGGTGCGCCTGGTGCCGGTGGCACGCGCACCGATGCAGCGCCGCTCGGCCCCGCACCCGCAGGCGTCACGCGCCTGCCGCACGATTCCATGCGGCGGCGCATCGCCCAGCACATGACGCATTCGGTGACGGTGGCGCCGCATGTCACCGCCGTCTTCGAGGCCGATTTCAGCGCCATCATCGCCCATCGCGCCGCGCAGGCGCCAAAGCCCACCTTCACCGCCTATTTCGTCAAGGCGGCGGCGCTGGCGATGGACGCGGCGCCGGCGGTCAACGGCCGCTGGTTCGACGACCGCATCGAGATATACGACGACGTGAACATCGGCATCGGCACGGCGCTGGGCGACAAGGGCCTGGTCGTGCCGGTGATCCAGCGGGCGCAGACGCTTTCGCTGGCCGACATCGCCAACGAGCTGCAGCGCCTGACCGCGGCGGCGCGCGACGGTGCGCTGACGCCCGCCGATGTGCGCGGCGGGACCTTCTCGATCTCGAACCACGGCACGTCCGGCTCGCTGGTGGCGACGCCCATCATCATCAACCAGCCGCAAGCGGCGATCTTGGGAGTCGGCAAGCTCGAGAAGCGCGCGGTGGTGCGCGGCGACCGGGTCGAGATCCGGCCGATGGCCTATGTCACGCTCACCATCGATCACCGCATGCTCGACGGCCACCAGACCAATGCCTGGCTGGCGAAATTCGTGTCGGTGCTGGAAGGCTGGAGCTAGGCTTGCAACTACCTGGATAGAAGATTAAATTTTGCGCCCGGGGGTTGAAGTGGGTTTTTCGCTCCCCACATCCCGCGGGCCATGTTTCCATTCGCCCGGGTTCACGCCCGAAGAGGCCGGTGGGTCATACAGGGCGAGGGCGCGACCTGCCGGGCGCCCGTGCGACAGCCAAAGCGACAGCCTGCCCAGCGGAGGGTCATCCGCGGTCGGCCTGCTTTGCCTCTCGCCAAGCCCGTGGAGACGCAAAGGTGCGGTGCCGATCCGCCTCGCAACGGATGTTGCCCGCCTGCCGTAGCGTCTTCGTGGAAAGGCGGGGGCTCACGCGAGCCTCCGCCTTTGGCGTTATCGAAGGCGCAGCGGAAGGCTCGCGAAACCCCTGAACCGCGCCCGCCTGGCGCGTACCGGCTTCTCGGCCAGCGCGTAGCGCGGAAAGCGTTTCAGGAACGCGTCGAGCGCGATCGCCGCTTCCATCCGCGCCAGGTTCATGCCGGCGCATTGATGCGGTCCGGCGGCAAAGGCCAAATGCGGGTTGGGGCGGCGCGTGACGTCGAAGCTTTCCGGATGCTCGAACGCTTCCGGATCGCGGTTGGCGGCGCCGATGCAGAGCGTGACGAAGGTGCCTTCGGCGATCGGCACGCCGCCGATCTCGGTGTCGCGCACCGCCAGCCGGTTGCCGAGCTGGTTCGAGCTTTCGAAGCGCAACACCTCCTCGATGCCGAGGCGCAGGTCCAGGCCGGCGCGGCTTTGCGGAAAACGCGCGAACAATTCCAATGCGTTTCCGATCAGATTCGTGGTCGTTTCGTGCCCGGCGTTGAGCAGGAAGACGCAGTTCTCGACCAGCTCGCGGTCGGTGAGCCCGGCGGCCAGAAGCCGGGTCAGCACGTCGCGCTCCGGATCGCCCGGATGCTCGCGGCGCCCGGCGATCAGGTCTTTCAAATAGGCGTGGAATTGCTCCAGCGCCTCCTCGCCGCGCCGGAACGCATCGTCGCTCAAGGCTGGCTCGAGCGCGCCGAGGATCGCGAGTGACCAGCCGCGCAAGGGGGCGCGGTCGGCGTCGGGCACGAGCAGCAGGTCGCCGATCACCTCGACCGGTATCGCGGCGGCGAAGTCGGCGATGCCGTCGGCCGCGCCCTCCATGCGGCCCAGCAACCGCTCCACCAGCGCCTCGAGCTTCGGCGCGAGCGGCGCCAGGGCGCGCGGGATCATCGCCCCCAGGATCGTCTTGCGTACCCGCGTGTGATACGGCGCATCGTTGAACACCAGGCTGGTGGTGTGGTGCGCGAAAAGGCGCGAGGTCTCGCCGTACTTCGCGCCGAACTCGCGCCGCTTGTCGGAACTGAAGGTCGCGGTGTCGCCGTAGACGCGCGTCAGATCCGCATGGCGCGTGAGGAACACCCCGCCGCCCGCCAGGCGCTTCACCGGCTCCTGCTCGCGCAGCCGGCGGTAGGTCGGATAGGGATCGTCGTAGAAGGAACCGGGAAGGCTGGCGAGATCGAAATCGATCAAAGCACCCAGTCCCACACGTCGCCCGGCCTGTCGACCATCGCGTTGTGGCCGGCATCGGGAATGTCGAGCGCCTCGCTGTCGTATTCCTGGAGCTGCTCCAGGCTCACCATCCGGTCGCCGGCGCCCCGGGCGAGGTGGAACGGGCAGCGCGCCGTCTCGATCAGCGCGCGCATCGGCGGCGGCCCGACGCGCGCCGTCGCCGGATCGGCGGCGAGGCGCCAGCCGCTTTCGCCTTGCACGATGCCGGGCCCAACGCAGGAATCGTCCGATGCCGCGAGGCCCGCCACTTTCAAATATCGGGCCGCCGCTTCGTCTCGCGTCGCGAACCATTTGACCGACGCGGCCGCCATGCGCTCCAGCCCGGCCAGCTCTTGCGCGTCCCAAGCGACCTTGATGCCCAGCCCGAAGACGCGCGCGAGCTTCGTCCCGCCGGCCAGCTTCAGCCCCACCGCGCCGCCCATCGAATGGCCGAGAACCGTGATCTCGTCCCAGCCCGCGCCGATCGTCTCGACGACGTCGGCCGCGTGGTCCTCGAGTGCGTACGAAGCCGCATGCGCGGATCCGCCGTGGCCGCGCAGGTCGAGCGCCATCCAGCGTCCGTCCCAACGGCTGGCGGAGAGCATCGCGCGCCACACGCAGCGATTGGCGCCCAATCCGTGCAGCAGCACCAGCAGCTTGCCGCCGTCGCCGCCCTTGTCGAATGCGAGTTTCATGCCTGCCCCTTGCGGTGCCCATTTCGATGATCGAATACGCGCCTCGCTTTGCCTTCCGAGCGCGGCAGATGCCCGGCCTCCACCACGACGACGACCGCGCTCAAACCGTAGCGCGACTTCATGCGATCGCCCAGGCCGCAGGCGCCGCTGCCCTCGACCGTCACCGTCAGCACGTCGCGCTTATCCTCGCGCGTCACGTCGATGCGGTAGTGCGGCGAAAGCGCGGGCTCTTCCAGGATCAGCTCCTCGATCTGGCGCGGAAAGATGTTCACGCCGCGCACGATCAGCATGTCGTCGCTGCGGCCCTTGATGCGCTCCATGCGGCGGTAGGGCACGGCGCCGGTGGGCGGATGCAGCCGCGACAGGTCGCCGGTGCGATAGCGGATGACCGGCACGGCTTCTTTGCTCAGCGAGGTGAACACCAGTTCGCCGTCCTCTCCGTCGGGCAAGGGCAGGCCGGTGTCGGGATCGACGATTTCGGGAAAGAACGCGTCCTCCCAAACGGTCAGGTAGCCGCGCGCGTCCGGCCGCTCCACCGCGACGCCCGGACCGAGCACTTCCGACAGGCCATAGACGTCGAGCGCCATGACGCCCAGGCGCTGCTCGACCTCCTGCTGCATCTGCGCGCTCCACGGCTCGGCGCCGCAAAGCGCGATCTCGAGCGACGTGGAACGGCCGGCCAAGGCCTCCGCCAGCACCAGCGCATAGGACGGCGTGCAGCACAGCACGCGTGGGCGCAGGTCGAGGATCAGCTGGATCTGGCGTTCGGTCTGCCCGCCCGATGCCGGCACCACCGCGCAGCCCAGCTTCTCGGCACCCCCATGGAAGCCCAGCCCGCCGGTGAACAGTCCATAGCCATAGGCGTTGTGCAGCAGATCGCCCGGCCGCACGCCCGCGGTCCGAAGGCATCGGGCCATCAGCATGTTCCAATGATCGAGATCGGCGGCCGTGTATCCGACGATGGTGGGCTTGCCCGTGGTGCCCGACGAGGCGTGCACGCGCGCCAGCTTCTCGCGCGGCACGGCGCACATCCCCCACGGATAGTGCTCGCGGAAGTCCCCCTTAAGGGTGAAAGGGAAACGTGAGAGATCTTTCCATGTCTTCAGGTCGTCGGGAGAAACACCGGCCGCATCGCATTTGGCGCGGTAGTGCGCCGTGTTCTCATAGGCGTGCGCGACCTGCCGGCGAAGGGCGTCGAGGCTCATCACACCGCGTTCATCGTCAGCAGCTCGTAGGCCGCGACCGGTTCACCGTTCTGGTTGGTGACGTTCACCGCCCACCGCACCTCGCCATACTGCTCGTTGCGCAGCGATTTGGATTTGGCGGTCAGCGCCACCTGGATCGCGTCGCCGGGCTTCACGGGCTTCAGGAAGCGCAGATTGTCGAGGCCGTAATTCGCCAGCACCGGTCCGGGCGGCGGGTCGACGAACAGGCCGGCCGCGAAGGCCAGGATCAGGTAGCCATGCGCCACGCGCCCGCCGAACAGCGGATTGGCCTTGGCCGCTTCCTCGTCCATGTGGGCATAGAACGTGTCGCCGGTGAAATGCGCGAAGTGCTCGACGTCGTCGAGGGTGATGGTGCGCTGCGCGGTGACCAGCGTCTTGCCGAGCTCGAGCTCGCCGAACTTGAGGCGGAAGGGATGCGGCCCTTCGGTGATGGCGGGCGCGCCGGTCATCCAGCTCTTCGACACGGCGCTGAGGATGCGAGGCGAACCCTGAAGCGCCGTGCGCTGCATATAATGCAGCACGCCGCGGATGCCGCCCATCTCCTCGCCGCCGCCGGCGCGTCCCGGCCCGCCGTGAACCAGGCCCGGCATCGGCGAGCCGTGGCCGGTGGATTCGCGCGCGCTGTCGCGGTCGATGATCGCGATGCGGCCGTGGAAGGCGCCCGCGCCCATCACCACCTTCTCGGCGACGGCGGGGTCGTAGGTGAACAGCGACATGACCAGCGAGCCTTTGCC
>Ga0213876_10002312_pt1 | contig 11248 bp, 7 predicted proteins | sample BarmaccomBMRX_R9_FD_160113 | JGI IMG/M metagenome (GOLD analysis project Ga0213876, IMG submission 160113) | Root-associated microbial communities from Barbacenia macrantha in rupestrian grasslands, the National Park of Serra do Cipo, Brazil - RX_R9 | ecosystem: Host-associated > Plants > Roots...
CCCTCCCGCCCGCCCCGTTCATCCCTCCCATCACTCGCCCGATCGCGAAGCCGCAACTCGTACGCCCGACTTTCGGCTTCAAGCCGCTGCCGTCCCCCGAGGCGGAGACGAAGGAGAATCGCGACATGTCCGGATCCCGCAGAATGAGCCTCCGGGCGCTGATGAACGTGATCGAGAACCACGCGTCGAGCCGCGAGGCCGGCCAGCTCGACGTTTACCGCGTGTTCGTGCGCGTCGACACGCTGCTGCTGAAACGAAACGGCATCGAGACGCTGCGCTTCACCGAGGACCGGCTGGTGGCCGACCCCGAGCTCGAACAGGCGCTGGTGAAGAGCATGAAGAAGACGCTGGGCCTGGAGTGCCCGGAAAGCGTGTGGGTGGCGTGAGGTGGGCATGAGCTAGCTTTGTTCGCGAGCCGATGGCTTAGACTAAAAGCGTGCAGGTTGTATGGGATGAGCCGAAAAATACGGCCAACCTGAAGAAGCACGGACTCAGCTTCGAAGAAGCAAGCGAACTGTTCACCTCGGGAACGAACTACTTAGAGATTTTCGACTTTGAGCATTCCATCGCTGAAGATCGCTTCATCGCGATCGGCCCAATCCGACGAGGCATGGTCCTCGTCGTGTGGACCGAACGAGATGAGGATGTCCTGCGAATCATCAGTGCGCGTCGGGCTACTCGAAATGAGAATGAGCTCTACAAGCATTTCGTGAGATACGGCTCATGAGTGACATCCCCGAACTCACCCTGAAAGATCTCGAGCGCGCCATTCCGGCATCCGCCAGGAAACGCTTCATCCTCGGTCAGTTCGAATCAGGCGAGGACATCTCCGCACTTCGACGATTCGTGGGGCTCACGCAGCACGACTTCGCGCGCGCGATGGGGATCAGCGTTCATACGCTCCGAAACTGGGAGCAAGGCCGTCGGCGTCCAGACGGTCCGGCGATCGCGTTGTTGCGCATCGCGGCGCGCCATCCGCGCGTCCTGCGCGAGAACATCGAGACCGCCGCGTAACACGCGCCCAACCCTTCCTTGCACTACACTCCCGACGTGCGTAAGTCCATCCTCTGCCTCGGGTTCCTTCTCGCCGCGTCCGCCGCAAACGCCGAGCCGCCGAAAGCGGCCGCGAGCGCCATCGCGGCGCACATCAAGTTCCTCGCCGACGACGCCATGGAAGGGCGCGAAACGGGGACGCGCGGATACGACGTCGCGGCGGCGTACGTCGCGGCGAAGATGATGGCGTTGGGATTGGAGCCGGCGGGGGCGGAGGGCGGTTGGTATCAGCCGATCCAGTTTCGTTCGGCGCAGCTCGCGGCGGAGAAGAGCTCGTTCCTGATCCGCATGGCCGGTGCCGACGCGGTGAAGCTCGAGCATCGCAAGGACGTCATCCTCCGGCCGCATTTCGCCGATGCGATCGCCGACGTCAACGCGCCGGTCGTCTTCGCCGGCTTCGGCATCTCCGCGCCGGAGCTGCAGCACGACGACTACGCGAGCCTCGACGTGAACGGCAAGATCGTGCTCGTCATCAGCGGCGCGCCGAAGACGTTCGCGAACGATCAACGCGCGCTCTACTCCGCGGGCGAGATGAAGGAGCAGGCGGCGGCGAAGCGCGGCGCGGTCGGCGTGATCAGCGTGAAGAGCATCACGGACGAGCAGCGCATGCCGTTCGAGCGCACCGCGCGGCAGACGAACATCACGGCGATGCGTTACCTCGATCGCGACGGCAAGCCGGACGGCGTCGATCCGCGGCTCCGCGTCGGCGCGCTCCTCAGCCGCGATGGCGCGGCGAAGCTCTTCGCCCGCGCGCCGATGACGCTCGATCAGGTCCTCGACGACGCCGAGAAAGGCGTCGCGCATTCGTTCCCGCTCCAGGCCGCGATCTCCGCGCACACCGAGACGACCTACGGCGAGACGACGAGCAAGAACGTCGCGGGTTTGCTGCGCGGCAGCGATCCGCAACGCCGCGACGAATACGTCCTCTACACCGCCCACCTCGATCACCTCGGCGCCCACGGCAGCGGCGCGGATCGCATCTACAACGGCGCGCTCGACAACGGCTCGGGCATCGCATCTCTGCTGGAGATCGCGCGCATGTTCGCGTCGCTGGAGGAACGTCCCGCGCGTTCCGTGCTCTTCGTCGCCGTGACGGGTGAGGAGAAAGGCGAGCAGGGCTCGCTCTACTTCGCCGAGTACCCGACCGTGCCGCGATCGGCGATCGTGGCCGACATCAACATGGACATGTTCCAGATGCATTACCCGGTCGCCGACCTCGTCGCCCTCGGCGGCGAGCACACGACGCTCGGCGACCTCGCGACGAAAGCCGCGGCCGCAAGCGGCTTCACGATGAGTCCCGATCCGCAGCCGGAAGAAGTGCGCTTCATCCGCAGCGACCAGTACTCGTTCGTGAAGAAGGGGATCCCGGCGATTCACCTCAAGGCCGGGCCGAAGAGCAGCGATACCTCGATCGACGGCGAGAAGGTGTCGCGCGAGTGGCTGCGCACGATCTACCACACGGTGCGGGATGACCTCGCGCAGACGATCGACTACGCGTCCGGCGCGCGCTACGCCGAGACGAACTTCCGCCTGGGGCTGGAGGTCGCAAATGCGCCGGCCAGACCGCAGTGGAAGGAGAACGATTTCTTCGGAGTGATGTTCGGAGGACGGTGAGCGTGTGAAACGTGGGGACCGGCTTCAGCCGGTCCCAGAGCGGGCTGAAGCCCGCTCTCACGTTGTTCCGCGTGCCTTCGCGACCTCTGCGACGTACGCCAGCGCTCTCGCCGCGATCGTCGCCGCCTCTCCGCGGCGCAGCGCAGCGAGGTCCACCAAGTCCGCCCCCACGCCCAACGCGAATGCGCCGGCGGCGATGAAATCCGCGGCGGTCTTCAGCGAGACGCCGCCGGTCGGGAGCAGATCGACTTGCGGCAGCGGCGCTTTCACCGACTTCAGGTAGGTCGCGCCGCCGACGGCGCCGCAAGGGAACACCTTGACCGCGTCGGCGCCGGCTTTCCACGCGGTCACGATCTCCGTGGGCGTCAGCGCGCCGGGGAAGATCGGGACGTCGAGCTTGCGGCAGGCTTCGATCGTCGGGATGTCGAGTGCGGGGCTCACGACGAAGCGCGCGCCGGCGTCGATGCATTCGCGAGCGGAATCGGCGTCGAGGACGGTGCCGGCGCCGATCAGCGCGGCGTCGCCGAGGCGGGCGGAGAGGTCGCGGATGATGGCGACTGCGCCGGGCACGGTGAGCGTGATCTCCAGAATCGGGATGCCGCCGGCGCGGATCGCTTCCACTGCGTCGAGCGCTTCGGCTGCGGAGGTCGCGCGCACGACGGGCACGATGCCGACTTCGCGGATCCTCTCCTTAACGGCTGACACGTGCCGTCCCTCCCTTCATCGCCCGTTCGACTTCGGCGAGCGTGGCCATGCTCGTGTCGCCCGGCGTCGTCATCGCCAGCGCGCCGTGCGCGGCGCCGCATTCGACGGCCCACTGCGCGCCCCGTCCGGTGAGGAAGCCGTAGATCAGGCCGGACGCAAACGAGTCGCCGCCGCCGACGCGGTCGAGGATTTCCAGATCCTTCCGCTGCGTCGCCTCGTAGAACGCGCCGTCGCTCCAGCAGATCGCGCCCCAGTCGTTGCGCGTCGCGGTGTGCGCGGCGCGCAGCGTCGTCGCGACGACCTGCAGTTGCGGATACGACGTCTGCACCGATCCGATCATCCGTTGGAAAGCCTCGGTGGGAAGGGCGGACAGGTGTTCGTCGACGCCTTCGACTTCGAAGCCGAGGGCGACACTGAAGTCTTCTTCGTTGCCGAAGAGGACGTCGACGAGGCCGACGAGCTCGCGGTTCACGCTGCGGGCCTTCGCCGCGCCGCCGATGCCCTTCCAGAGCGACGGCCGGTAGTTGAGGTCGTAGGAAACGACCACGCCGTGCTTGCGCGCGGCTTCCATCGCCTCGCGTGCGACGAGCGGCGTCGTTTCGGAGAGCGCGGCGAAGATGCCGCCGGTGTGGAACCAACGCGCGCCGGTTTCGCCGAAGAGGCGCTCCCAATCGACGTCGCCCGGCTTCAGTTGCGAGACCGCGGTGTGGCCGCGATCGGAGCAGCCGAGCGCGGCGCGGATGCCGAAGCCGCGCTCGGTGAAATTGAGACCGTTGCGCGCGTTGCGTCCGACGCCGTCGTCCGCGATCCAGCGCAGATACGAGAGGTCGCAGCCGCCCTGCAGCATCAGGTCTTCGACGAGGCGGCCAACGGCGTTGTCGACGAGCGCGGTCACGATCGCCGTGCGCAGGCCGAAGCAGCGGCGGAGGCCGCGTGCGACGTTGTACTCGCCGCCGCCTTCCCACACCTGGAACGTGCGCGTCGTCGCCACGCGTCCGTCGCCCGGATCGAGGCGGAGCATGACTTCGCCGAGGGAGACGAGATCGAAGGCGGCGTGCTCGCGCAGCTTCATCACTTGCGCGAGGCCTCGAGGCCGGAGCCGCCCGCGGCGTACTCCGGCTGCACGTTCACGACACCGAACTGGCGGTCTTCGCCTTCGCGGATGGCCGCCATCATCCAGAGGAAATTGATCTGGCCACCAGGCGCCGAGACGTTGGGGTGATAGCCCTGCGGCATCAGCACGACGTCGCCTTCGCGGACGACGGCGACGAGCTCGGGATTGCGCGGATCGTTGTAGACGAGCTGGATGCCCCAGCCCGGATCGGGCATCGCGATGTACATGTACGCCTCTTCGAGCATGCGTGCGTGCTCGTGCGGCGGCCAGGATGTCCAGTTGCCGGGACGGCTGAACGTCACACCGCAGAGGATGCGTCCGGCCTCCACGTTCTTGCCGATGAGGACATTGAGATCGCGCTCCGCGGCCGGGCCGCCGGTCTTGAAGTGCAGCGTCGGATCGTTCTGCACGTCGGCGAAGCGAACCAGCTTCGGCGGATACGATTTCTCGACCGGCGCCGCGACTTCGGCGAAATCGCAACCGTCTTCCCCGGCGACGATGTTCGCCTCGGTATCGCGCGGAATGTATAGCGCGTCGTATTGGCCGAGAGAGTGGCCGTTGATGCTCGCCGAGCCTTTCAGGCAGACGAACGCCGTCTCGCGTTCGGCGGTGTCGAACGCCAGCGACTCGCTGTCGCCGAGGACGATGCGGCCGACGTGGAGATGGCGGGCGGCGGTGTTCGCGGGCGTCATGGCCAGATGACGGCCGTGTTGCGCGCCGGTGTCGCGCGCGACGCAGGTGGTGGAATCGATCGGGGCCAGCTGCACGCTCATTTCTTTTCTCCCTTTTCCGCCATCTCGACTGTCAGGCCGTTCAACGAGACGTCCACCGCGCCTTCGATGACGTGGCCATCGCGCACGCCGCGGAACGCGGAGTCGCGGACGCTCACGCCGCGCACCGGGGCGTTCTCCAGGCCGCGGATGTAGAGCCCGTAGCGGCTCTTCGCGGAGCGCATCCTTTCGACGTGGATGTTGCGCACGATTGGGAGGAACGGCCCGCTCTCGGGCGGCTCGTAGCGGAGGTCGATCTCGATCGGCGCGAGCTGCACGTTCAGGATCTCGATGTCGCGCGCGTAGACGTTCTCGATGATGCCGCCCCGCACGGTGTTCGTCTTCAAACGCAGGCCGCGCTCCAGCTCCGGGCTGTCGAGGCGGCAGTTCTCGGCGAACACGTTGCGCGCGCCGCCGCTGATCTCGCTGCCGATGGTGATGCCGCCGTGGCCCATCTGCATGCGGCAGTTGCGGATCACGACGTCTTCGACCGGGACGTTCACGCGCCGGCCGTCGTTATTGCGTCCCGACTTCAAGGCGATGCAGTCGTCGCCGGTGTCGAAGAGGCAGTCTTCGATCAGCACACCTTTGCACGATTCGGGGTCGCAGCCGTCGTTGTTCGGACCGTGCGAGATCACGTTGATGCGGCGTACCGTGACGCTCGTGCAGAGCGTCGGATGCGTGACCCAGAACGGCGCGTTGCGGATCGTGAGCCCTTCGACGAGCACGCGCTTGCAGCGATACGGCTCGATGAACGATGGCCGCAGGAAATGGCCCGGCCCGAACACGCGATCCGCGACCGGGACGCCCTCCTGTCCCATTTGGAAGAGACGATTGCGGCTCGCGATCTGCGGCGCGTTCGGATCGGATTTCTCCGGTGGCCGGTCGGACGTCCAGCCTTTCCAGTTCCACCAGTGCTGGCCGTCGGCCTGGCCGTCGAGCGTGCCTTCGCCGGTGATCGCCACGTCTTCGCATTCGAAGGCGTAGATCAGCGGCGAGTAGTTCATCAGCTCCACGCCTTCCCAACGCGTGAGGACGAGCGGATAGCGCTCCGGCTCCTGGGCGAACTTCACGACCGCGCCTTTTTCGAGATGGAGCTCGATGCGGCTCTGCAGGCGCAACGGTCCGGTGAGATGTTCGCCCGTCGGCACCACCACCCGACCGCCGCCCGCCGCATGCGCCTCGGCGATGGCGGCCTCGATGGTCGAGGTCACCGGGAAGTCGCGCTTCGGAATGCGCGGCAGCTCGATGCGTCTCAGCAACTCGGGGACATAGGACCAGCCGCCGGACGCGCTCGTGGACGAAGTCGTTCGGCATCCGAGGATGGCGAGACCGGCGCCGGCGAGGAAGGCGTCGCGGAGGAGATCGCGCCGGGTGAGGGTCATGGGTGGATCGTCACCTTCAGCGGCGAACGCGTTCGTCGGGCCCACTCCGCGACGAGCTTGTCGAAGTCGTCGACGTTGCGGAAGTCTCCGCTCTGATCCCAGCCGCTGCCGACCCAGTACGACGCCGGCGTCCTTGCAACGAACAGTTGATTGCCGTCTGCTTCCTGCGCATCGGCGATCGACGACGGATCGAGAATCACCGCGCAGCCGAACGAGCCGGCGCCCGGCTTCGCCACCGGACCCCACGCGCGCATCCAACCGGCGGCGCGTTCGACGCGCATCGTCGCGTCCTTCTCCTTCTTGATGCCGGTCGCGAACTGCGCTGCGTTGTCGGCGTCGTAGCGGCTCTCGAAGCGGTCGAAGTTCTGGCCTGCGTCGAGCGTGATGCGTTTCGTTTCGTTGCGGATGCCTGCCGCGTCCCACACCGGATAGCGCAGCTCGAAGACGAGGCGGATCGGGCCGGCGGCGAGGACGCGCGAGTCGCGGAAATTCTTCGACACGACGAGCTTTCCGTCGCGCCACAACCCGCTCCCGCCGCAGCCCCGGCTCTTGCCGGCCGAGTAGAAGTCGGCGCCGTCGCCGTGATCGCGATGATAGTCGTCGACCATGTACCAGTCGTTGATCACCAGCTTGCGCGTGCGCTTGAGCCAGACGTCGACGGTGCTCGACGTCAGCGGCTCGTGCTCCCACGTCTCCAGCGCGGCGCCGTACATGCGATGCGCGACGCGGTCGTTCTCCCACGCGAAGTCGTCGAAGCGTTCCCGCACGAAGCGGCCGTAGACGCGGAAGTCTTCCTTCCTGTACTTGCGCGGCTCGCCGGTGCGGAGCTCGAACGACTTCTCGGCGTTGGGTGGAAAGTCAGACTGGAACACGAGGCTGTCCGGCGCACCGTCGGCATCGAGGTCTAGCGCCTGGGCGACCACCTCTCGCCCAGCCTCGAAGACATGCAACCGGGTCAAGTCACTACCGCCGAGTTGCGCGGCCGTCAGTTCCACCGTTTCCGACGGCCGCGCGATCGGCAGCTCATTACGAACCGTGACCTGGAGCAAGCTGGCCGCGGCCAGCGCAACGGACAGCCCCGTGACCAGCATCAGAAAGACAGTTTCGCACCGATCTGGATGTCGCGCGGGTTGTTCCGGTCCTGGTTCACCAGGCCGAAGCTCGCGTTGCGCGGATCCTGATTCGGGTTCCAAAGCACCGTGTAATTGAGCGCGTTGATGATCTCGATGCGCGCCTGGAGCGACATGTTCCACGGCAGCGCGAAGCTCTTGTAGATGCCGATGTCCATGAGGTGCAGGTCATCGGTCCGCACGTTCGGCAGCGTCGAGGGGAAGTAGCGGATGTTGTTGCCGAGCTGGATGCGCGCATCGGTGCGCCCCGTGCCGCCCGGAATGTAGAAACCGGACGTATCCCAGGCCGGGCAATCGAGACCGGCCGTGCCACAGGCGAGGTGCTTCCCGATGTAAGAGTGCAGATCGCGCGGGTCGCGATCGGGGTCGTAGTAGATGTTGTTGTTCCACACCAGCGGGAAGCCGCTCTGGTACTGATACGTCGCGCTCACCGTCCAGCCGCCGAGCGCTGCCTGGGTGAAGCCGCGCCAATCAGAGCCGAACTTCCGGCCGTGGCCGAACGGCAGCTCCATCGTGCCGCCGAGCGTCGCGCGGTTCGGGCGATCGTTCGGCGACGTGCGCTCCTCGAGGATGCCGTTGCCGGGGTTGAGATAATTCAGCTTGTCGGTCAGCTTCGAGCGCGTGTACGTCGCGATCACCGAGTTGCCGCCGGAGAAGCGCTTCTCGATCCGGATCGATCCGGCATCGTACTTGTCCGATCCCACATACTCCTCGGTGCCCACGCTCAGCGTGCCAGTGCCGGAGACCGCTCCGTTCGCGGCGCCGCCGAGGAATTGCGGATAGGGGCGGAGGAGCTGGCTGCGGGCGATCGTCGTGCCGTTGATCGTCGTGCCCGGAAGCAGACCGGCGAAGGGATTCGGCACGGCCTGGCTGAGGAAGGCTTCCTGCGCGGTGTCGCGGGTGCGTGACGACGAGAGGTACTGGATCGGGATGCCGTTCAACTCGCGCGCGACCGGGAGGTGCTTGCCCCGCGAGCCGACGTAGAAGACTTCGACGACGAATCCGGCGCCGATGTCGCGCTGCGCGCCGATCTGCCAGCGCGTGTAGTACGGCACTTCGCGCTCCGACGGAACGATCGTGCCGAGCGTGAGACCGAGGCCCGTCGCGTAGCCGCGCGAGGCTCCGGCCGGCTGCACCAGCTGGCCGGAGGGAATCGGGTTGGAGAGGTCGGTGAGGAACGTCGCGCCGTTGTTGTCCGTGGTCACGATCGGCGTCGGCTGGGAGAAACCAGTCTGGTTGCCGGCGTCGAAGTAGTAGTCGTAGCTGAAGAGCCCGACGCCGCCGCGGAGCACCGTCTTCTGGCCGAGAAGATAGGAGAACGCGCCGCGGGGCATGAGCTTCGTCAGGTTGTTGTAGAGCGGTCCGTCGGCGAACTCCAGGCCGCCCTTCACCGCGAACGCGCTTGCCGGAATCTCGGCGATGGGATTCGCCGCGTACTTCGCCTGTGCGGCGGCCTCGATGGGACTGGCCACGCCCTTGTTGAAGCCGGCGAGATTGCGGTCGTCGGCTTCGCGCATCGCCTGGTCGTACTCCAGGCGCAGGCCGAGATTCACCGTCAGATTGTTGTTGACGTGCCAGTCGTCCTGGAGGAAGAGCGCGTGCGTGACCTGGCGATAGTCGCCGTCTGCCGCGATCTCGAACTGGCTGGAGGTCGCGCCGGCGCTGGCCACCGTGTTCGTGCCAACGGTCGGCAGGCCGAGAAGGAACTGGGCCCACGACTGCGCGATGTCGTTCAGCGGCGCCGAGTTGTTGAGGCGCGTGTAGGCGCCGTTGAAGTGATAGCGCCCCGCGCCGTACGCGGCGTTGTCGATGTCCCAACGCTGCGACCGCAGCTCGTAGCCGGCGCGCATCGACTGCCCGCGCCAGAGCCAGTCGGCCGTCGGGATGAAGCTGATGTTCGTGAACGGGCGGCTGAAACCGGTGCCGAAATCGGATCGCTGCGCGCCGAGTGAAGCGAGCGTCGAGTTCGAGTTCGTCGTGCTGAAGCCGCCGAACGTGATGAAGGGCAGGTAGTTGTACCCCTCCATCAACTTGACGGCTTCGGGCGAGAAGCCGAGCGAGGCCGGATCGAAGTCGGCGCCCGACTGGCGCCATTCGCCGAACTGCGACCACGCGCCGCGGACGTCGAACACGAGGGAGCTCTGCTGCACCGAGGTGAAGCCGAGGGTCATGCCTTTGTTGCTGCGGTAGTCGAAGCCGTGCGTGACTTCCACGCCGTCGATCGCGCCGCCGTCCGCGTTGGGCGCGCCGAGAGCCCAGTTGTAGCGGTCTTCCTGGCGCTTGTTCCAGTAGCCGTTGACGAAGAGCCGGTTCGAGCCGTTGAAGTTGTGATCGATGCGGCCGAGGACGGCGTCGTAGTCGTAGGGGCGGAGCTGGTTGGTGAAGTAGTTGGCGGCGGTGCCGGGGCGGTTCGGCTCGGGATAGAGAGCGGCGAAGGCGCGGGCAACGCGGTTGATGCGGGACGCCGGGATCTGGTTGCCCGCGAAAGCCGTCCGGGTGAGCGCGCTGCCCGTGGCCGTGAGCGGATCGTAGATCGTCACGTTCGGGAACTCCGAAAAGTCGCCCTGGCGCATCTTCAGCGTCGGCACCGTGTACGTCGCCGGCTCCGGCTGGACGTCTTTCAGGTGCTCGACGGACATCATGAAGAACGTGCGGTCCTGAATGACCGGGCCGGAGAAGGTGGCCGTCATGCGGTCGTACTTGCGCGTCGGCTTCTCGCCGCCGGCGCGCTTGGTGAGGAGCGGCGTGGCGGAGCGGGAGTCGCTGCGGTTGAAGTAGGACGCGCTGCCCTGGAAGTTGTTCGTACCGCTCTTGAGCGCGAGGTTGACCGTGGCGCCGGCGGTGTGGCCCGACTGCGCGTCGAACGCGTTCGTCTGGACCTTGAACTCCGCGATGGCGTCGGAAGGGGGCGAGAAGCCGACGACGCCGTTGTTGTTGCCCGGGCTCGTCGAGTTCGGCGAGACGCGGTTCGGCGCGCCGTCGAGCGTGAACTCGTTGCCGCCCATCGCCCCGTTCGAGACGACGCCGGCCAGGTTGCCGTTGTCCATCGGGCGGGAGAAATGGAGGTCGGACGAGTCGGAGACGCCCGGCGCGAGGCGGGAGAGCATGTACGCGGTGCCGTCGCCGAGGGGCAGGCGGGCGATCTGGTTGCTGTCGATCACCGTGCCGGTCGTCGGCGAAGACGTGTCGAGGATCGGCGCCGCCGCGGTGACGGTCATGACCTCTTTGAGATCGCCCGACTCCATCTTGAAGTCGATGTCGATCGCGTCGCCGACGCGGACGGCGATGTTCGGGCGGACGACCGTCTTGAGCCCTTCCAGCTTCGCCTCGACCGAGTAGGTGCCCGAGATGAGGTGCGAGACCTGGTAGAAGCCTTTCGAGTCGGTGATCGTGGTCGAGGCGACATTGGTCTCGACGTTCGTCACCGTGATCGAGACTCCCGGCAGGACGCCGCCGGTCGCATCGGTCACTTCGCCT
>Ga0213876_10002313_pt1 | contig 11242 bp, 9 predicted proteins | sample BarmaccomBMRX_R9_FD_160113 | JGI IMG/M metagenome (GOLD analysis project Ga0213876, IMG submission 160113) | Root-associated microbial communities from Barbacenia macrantha in rupestrian grasslands, the National Park of Serra do Cipo, Brazil - RX_R9 | ecosystem: Host-associated > Plants > Roots...
GAAGGGCCGCGTGGTCGAGGCAGCGGTGTCCGCCGACATCTTTGCCAGGCCGCAGCACCCCTATACACGCAAGCTGATGCGCGCGACGCCGCGGATCGGCGTGTCGCTGCGCGATTTGCTGCCAGAGGAGGACGTCGCGTCCCCTTCGGATGTCATGGTCGGACAAGAGCGCGAAGCGCGTCTTCAGAAAAATGGCCCGGCCATCCATCAATACTCGAAAGGTTCATTATCAGGAGGGGTGGACCCCTCGGTCAAGGCCGGGGGTGACGAGCAGGGAGCACGCGAAGCCAAGTCCCTGCTGATCATCGAAAAGCTGGTCAAGGAATATCCGCGCCAGGGCGCGACCAAGACGCTCGGCAAGCTGTTCGGCCGCAAGCCGCCGGTCGAACCGGACATCTTCCGCGCCGTCGACGGCATCAGCTTCACCGTCGGCCGCCGCGAGAGTGTCGGGCTGGTCGGCGAGTCCGGCTGCGGCAAGTCGACCACCTCGATGATGGTGATGCGGCTGCTCGACCAGACATCCGGCCGGATTGGCTTCGATGGCGAGGAGATCGGCGGCATCATGGCGAAGGCGTTCGCCCGGTCACCTCTGCGCAAAAGCATCCAGATGGTGTTCCAGGACCCGACCGACTGCCTGAACCCGCGCTTCACCGCGGCACGCGCGATTGCCGATCCGATCCTGCAGATGGGCGACGTCAAGGGGCGCGACGCGCTTCGCGCCCGCTGCGAGGAACTCGCGAGCCTCGTTGGCCTCCCCGTCAACCTGCTCGACCGCTTTCCTCATCAACTTTCGGGCGGCCAGAAAGCCCGCGTCGGAATCGCGCGCGCGATCGCATTGGGGCCAAAACTCGTGATCCTGGACGAGCCGACCGCTGCCCTCGACGTGTCGGTGCAGGCGGTGGTGCTCAATCTGCTGCAGGACCTGAAAGACCGGATGGGTATGAGCTATTTGTTCGTCTCCCATGATTTGAATGTGGTGCGCCTGTTGTGCGATCGTGTCATTGTGATGCGAACAGGGCGAATCGTGGAGCAGGGGCCGGCCGAGCGCGTGCTGGGAGATCCACGGGACGCCTATACGAAGGAGCTCTTGACGGCGATCCCGCATCCGCCGTTGCCGGTGCATTGAACGCGAGGTCGGATGTGATGGCTGAACCGCTGGACGATTACATCGATGCCGCCGCCAGGGCATTGGGACTCAGGATCGAGGACGCCTGGCGACCGGCAGTACGTGCCAATCTCGATGTGTCGCTGAAACTCGCCCGCATGGTTGACGAGTTTCCGCTGCCCGATGAAACCGAGCCCGCAAGTGTCTTTGGCGCCTGAACCCGTGACGCAGGCTGTGGGCAAGGGATGGTCGGCGCAGGAGATCGCGCAGGCGGTCGCGGCGCGCAAGGTCTCGGCGGGTGACGTCGTCGAGGCGGCGCTGGCGCGCATTGCGCGGCACGACACGATCCTCAATTCGTTCACCGACGTTACGGCCGAGCGCGCCCGTGCAAGGGCGCGCACCGTCGACACGGCGATCGCCGCCGGGCGGAGCGCAGGTCCGCTGGCCGGCGTTCCCTTTGCGGTGAAAAACCTGTTCGACGTCGAGGGGCTTGCCACGCGCGCGGGCTCGAAGATCAACCGCGCGCGCAGCCCTGCGCCGCGCGACGCGACGCTGATCGAGCGCCTGGAGGCGGCCGGCGCCGTGCTGGTCGGCGCGCTCAACATGGGCGAATACGCCTATGACTTCACCGGCGAGAATGTGCATGACGGGCCCTCGCGCAATCCGCACGACGTCACGCGGATGAGCGGCGGCTCGTCCGGCGGCTCGGGCAGCGCGGTCGGTGGCGGCCTGGTGCCGATCGCGCTCGGTTCGGATACGAACGGCTCAATCCGCGTGCCGTCGTCGTTCTGCGGCATTTTTGGCCTCAAGCCGACCTTTGGCCGGCTGTCGCGCGCGCGCTCGTTCCCCTTTGTCTTCAGCCTCGATCATCTCGGCCCGTTTGCACGGAGCGTCGCCGACCTCGCGCTCGCTTATGACGCCATGCAGGGGCCCGATGGCGATGATGCTGCCTGCACGACGCGCGCGGCCCAGCCGGTCACGCCGCTGATCGCGCAGGAGATCGGGGACTTACGCATCGCGCTCGCGGGAGGCTATTTCCAAACCCATTTGTTTCCGGAAGCGGTCGAGGCGGTGTCGCACGTCGCACGCGCCCTCGACGTGACGCGCACGGTCGAGATTCCGGAAGCCGCCCGCGCCCGCGCGGCGGCCTATGTCATCACCACGACCGAGGGCGCCTCGCTGCATCTCGATCGGCTGCGCAAGCAGCCTGACAACTTTGATCCGGCGGTGCGGGACCGGCTGATCGCGGGTGCGATGGTCCCGGCGCCGCTGGTCGATCGCGCACAAAAATTCCGCCGCTGGTATCGTGGAGAGATGCTGAAAATTTTTGAGACCATCGACGTATTGATCGCGCCGGCGACGCCCTGCGTTGCGCCAAAACTCGGTCAGACCACGTTCGTGCTCGATGGCGTGGAATTGCCGGTGCGCGCCAATATCGGCATCCACACCCAGCCGATCTCGTTCATTGGGCTGCCGGTGGTCGCCGTGCCTGTGCCGCTCCAGCCGATGCCGATCGGCGTCCAGATCATCACCGCGCCGTGGCGCGAGGACGTCGCGCTGCGCGTCGCCTACGCGCTGGAGCAGATGGGCGTGGTAGCTTCGCCGGCGCCGAGGGGGTTTTAGGATGGAGATCGATCTGCCGGACGTGCTGGCGGAGATCACGGCGCAGTTCGCGCGCTACGAACAGGCCCTGGTCTCCAATGACGTCGCGGTGCTCAACGAACTGTTTCATCGCGATGCCCGAACCCTGCGCTATGGCATCGGCGAAAACCTCTACGGCTATGACGAGGTCACGGCGTTTCGCGCCGCGCGCTCGCCGGTTGGGCTGATGCGCCGGACGGCGCGGACCGTCATCACGACCTACGGTCGCGACACGGCGGTTGCCGCGACACTGTTCTATCGCGACACGGCGCCCGGCAAGGTCGGCCGGCAGATGCAGACCTGGATTCGTTTTGCCGAAGGCTGGCGCATCGTCGCCGCTCATGTCAGCATCATCGATGAAGCGCGGGATCAAACGTCATGAGCCTTGACGATGATCGCGCCCCGTCACGGCAGCGGGCCTCTGGTGAAGCCGAGACGTCGGTTCGCCGTGTCGATCGCGCCCAGTCGTCGCCGGCAAAAATCACCCGTGCGGAAGAGCTCCGCCTGCAACTCGCGGATGAGATCGTGCGCGGCGCGCTGCCGCCGGGCGCCGCGCTCGACGAGACCGATATCGCACGGCGCTTTTCGGTGTCGCGCACGCCGGTACGCGAGGCGCTACGGCAGCTGGTCGCGAGCGGGCTGGTCGATGCACAGGCGCATCGCGGCGCGGTGGTGGCGCGGCCCTCGGTCAAGCGGCTGAGCGGCATGTTCGAAGCGATGGCGGAGCTGGAAGCGCTGTGTGCCGGCCTCGCCGCCGAGCGCATGTCGCCGACCGAACGCTACCGGCTGGAAGCCGTGCATGAGGAGTTGCGGGTCTTGAGCCACGCCGGCAACCCGGAGCGTTTTCACGAGGTCAACGAGCGCTTTCACAATGCAATCTACGCCGGCGCGCACAACGACTATATCGCCGAAACGACCCTGGCGACGCGGGTGCGGGTGCAGCCGTTCCGGCGCGCCCAGTTCCGCAATCTCGGCCGGCTTGCCAAATCCCACGCCGAGCACGATCGCGTAGTGGTCGCCATCCTGCGCGGTGACAAGGCCGGCGCCGCCAACGCGATGCGCGCCCATATCGAGCTGGTCCGCGGCGAGTACGAGATCTACACCGCCGCGGCTTCGGCCATGTAGGCGCGCCAGCCGCCGAAGGATGAAATGTCGCGCGCGCCACTGATCGCGGCGGATTCGACCAGAAAGCCTTTCACGGTGCGGCCATCGGCGAGCCGGACCGTGCCGATCGAGAGTGGCGGCGGGATTGCGGCAACGAATTTTCCGAAACCTGTGGCCGAGAGCGACCACACTTCGAGCGCGAGCGCCGTGCCCTTGCCGGCTTCCACACGCAGCATGCCCGGCCGCGCCGGCGTGGTCGGCAGCGCGTAGAGCAGGTAGTCCGGCGCCGTGGTCGTCGCCTCGAGCAGCCGTGCGCCAAGGCGATCAAGCTCGCCGTTCAGCGCCATGCCCGACAGATGTGCGCCGACCACCGCAATCGCGATCTCATCGCTTCCGCCCGCCGGCAGGGGGGTAAGGCTTGGCTGTGGCAGGCTCTTGGCGCCAAGGCCAAGGCCCGTGTCGGCATGGAAGGCGCGGCCGATCGAGGCGAGCAGTGCATCGTGTCCTGCCGGCGCGAGCAGCGTGATGCCGAACGGAATGCCGTCGCGCCGCATCGCGGCGGGCAGGGCCAGCGCGCAGAGATCGAGCAGGTTGACGAAGTTGGTGTAGGTGCCGAGGCGGCTGTTGAGTTCGATCGGATTGGCGAGCACCTGCGCCGTCGTGTAGACCGTCGGCGCGGTCGGCAGCACCAGCGCATCGATTTTGGCAAAGGTGCGCGCGGCGACCTTGCGCAGGGCCTGCAGCCGGTAGAGCGCTGCAAAGGTCTCGGCCGCGGTGAGCCGGTTGCCGGCAGCCGTGATCTCCCGCGTCACCGGATGAATCGCATCCGGCGCCGACGCCAGCAGGTCGCGAATGACCAAATAACGCTCCGCCACCCACGGGCCTTCGTAGAGCAGCCGCGCCGCCTCGTAGAAGGGCTCGAGATCGAACGTGACCAGTTCGGCGCCGAGCCCTGTCCAGCGCTGCAGCGCGGCGTCATAGGCCGCCTCGGAATGCTTGTCGCCGAAGAAGATCAACTGCCCGTTGCGCGGCACGCCGAGCCGCAGGCGAGCCGGAAACGCCGTGAGCGCGGTCAGCGGCCGGTCGCGCGAGAATGGGTCATTGGCATCTGGGCCGGCGATCGCCGCAAGCGCCGCGGCGGCATCATCCGTAGTCAGCGCGAACACCGAGACGCAGTCGAGCGTGCGGCAGGCCGGCACCACACCCGCGGTCGAGATCATGCCCAGGCTCGGCTTCAGGCCGACGATGTTGTTGAGCAGCGCGGGCACGCGGCCGGAGCCCGCGGTGTCGGTGCCGAGCGCGAGCGGCACCAGGCCGGCGGAGACCGCGACCGCCGAGCCCGAGCTCGATCCGCCTGGGATGATGTCGTTGCGGACGGGGTTGATCGGAATGCCATAGGGCGAACGCACGCCGACCAGGCCGGTCGCGAACTGGTCGAGATTGGTCTTGCCGATGACGATGGCGCCGGCTGCGCGCAGCCGCGCCACAGAGGTCGCATCGCGCGCTGGAGTGTAGGCGAAGGCCGGGCAGGCGGCGGTGGTGGCAAACCCCGCGACGTCGATATTGTCCTTTACCGCGACGGGAACGCCGAACAGCGGCAGCTCACCTGCGCCCTTTGTGCTGAGTGCCGCGGCCTCGGCCAGTGCCTCCTTCTCGTCGCGCAGGCTGATGAAGATGGCGGGATCATTGTGGTCACGGATGCGCTGAAAACTGCGCGCGACGGTTTGCGCCGGCGTTTGGCTGCCGTCGCGATGCGCCGCGACAATCGCGGCAACGGTTTCGGTCACGCAAAGCTCCGATGGAAGGTCTCGTTGCGATCTGGCATGGTGCCGCTTTCTTGTCCTCGCGCGGGCAAAAACTGAAACCGATCGAAGCAAGCGGTGTGCCATTGTGTACAAACGCGTCCAGCAGCCCCGGCGTCAATATCTGCATTGAGGATCAATCGCTTCCGGCCGAATTCCGATCGGCGGAGGATTTCATGCCCGGCCTGACCAAGGCGATTTCGCCTAATTTTTGAGCATGACGGGCCGGTCTCCCGCCCGGAGCAGCCGGTGTCACGAGGCCGGGCTGCCGCAGTTTTTGTTGCCAAAGCAACTAAGTCGTGCGACGGTCGGGCAACAAGGGCGGAAGCGAGCAATCGCCTGGCGTGCAGAGAGGAGGAGCCATGACGGGCTGCGCCCATTGGCGCATTCGATCAGGATTGGGCTGTGACCGCGCCGAGATTCTCGTGCAGGCGGCGCAGCAGGTCGATCAGGACCTCCTGCTCCTCCTGATCGAGACAGGACAACAATTTCCGTTCGCGCTCCAGCGCCGCGACAATGACCTGGTCATGTATGGCGCGGCCGCGCGCGGTCAACGAGATCGAATGGCTGCGGCCGTCGTTCGGGTCGGTCCTGATCGCGACCAGCCCGCGCTTCTGCAGCGCCGCCAGCGTGCGGCTCACCGGGCCCTTGTCGAAGCCGATGACGTGACAGATCCGCGAGGCCGGAATGCCCGGCTCGATGGCGAGCAGCGACATGATGCGCCATTCCGTGACGTTGACGCCGAAATTCGTCTGGTAGAACACCGTCGCGCTGTTCGACAGCTTGTTGGCGATGAAGGTGATGAACGCCGGCACATAGCGTTCGAGATCGAGCGTCTGCCCCGGTGCTGCAGGGATCTCGGCTGGTCGACGCGGCTTGGCGGGGGGCGCGCTGGTGCTCATCTCTTTCGATCGTCGCGTCGTGCAGACGAGGAAGTCATAGAGACTAGGGCCCACACCCTACAAGTCCAAATTTCAGGGAGGTTCGCATGAGCGCCATGGGCTCCCCGCAAGCCACCGGCAGCAACTCGTCCGGCGGCAGGCCGCCCGCTGCAATCCCACATCTCGCGATCGACCCCTTCTCGATCGCGTTCTTCGATGATCCTTTTCCCGCCCACCAGGCGCTGCGCGACGCGGGACCGGTGGTCTATCTCGAGACCTGGAACGTCTATGGCGTGGCACGCTATGCCGAGGTCCATGCCGTCCTCAACGACCCCGCAACCTTCTGCTCCGGCCGCGGCGTCGGCCTCAGCGATTTCGCCAAGGAGACGCCGTGGCGGCCGCCGAGCCTGATCCTCGAGGCCGATCCGCCCGCCCATACGCGAACGCGCGCAGTGCTCAGCAAGGTGCTGTCGCCCACCGTCATGAAGCAGCTCCGTCAGCATTTCACCGCGGTTGCGGATGCGACGATCGACGGATTGCTGGCGCGCGGAAGCTTTGATGCGGTCGTAGAGCTTGCCGAAGCCTATCCGCTGTCGGTGTTTCCGGATGCGCTCGGCCTGAGGCCGGAAGGGCGCCAGCATCTGCTGCCCTATGCCGGTCTCGTGTTCAACGCCTTCGGCCCTCCCAATGAATTGCGCCAGAGCGCGATCGCACGCTCCGCGCCGCACCAGGCCTATATCGCCGAGCAGTGCCAGCGCGAAAATCTCGCCGCTGGCGGGTTTGGCGCCTGCATTCATGCCTTCGCGGACACCGGCGACATCACCGACAAGGAGGCGCCGCTGCTGGTGCGTTCGCTGCTGTCGGCGGGGCTCGACACCACGGTCTATGGCATCGGCGCGGCGGTCTATTGCCTGGCACGCTATCCCGATCAGTTGGCGCGCCTGCGGGCCGACCCCACCCTGGCGCGCAATGCGTTCGAGGAGGCCATCCGCTTGGAAAGTCCGGTACAGACCTTCTTCCGCACCACGACGCGGGCCGTCGATATCGGCGGCTCCGAGGTCGGCGAGGGTGAAAAAGTGCTGATGTTCCTAGGTGCCGCCAACCGCGATCCGCGCCGCTGGGCCGAGCCGGACAGCTACGACATCACACGCAAGACCTCGGGCCATGTCGGCTTCGGATCCGGTATTCACATGTGCGTCGGCCAATTGGTGGCGCGGCTCGAAGGCGAGGCGGTGCTGTCGGCGATTGCCCGCAAGGTCGCCTCGATCGCAATCTCGGGTCCGGTGACCCGCCGGTACAACAACACGCTGCGCGGGCTCGAAACCCTGCCGATCACCCTGACTGCCGCATAAGGATCACGATGCCGACCATTCATTTCGTCCATCCCGACAACCGCTCCGAAAGTGTTGATGCCGACATCGGCAACGGCGCGATGCGCGCGGCGCTCGCCCACGGTCTCGACGGCATCCTCGCCGAATGCGGCGGCAGCGCGGTCTGCGCCACCTGTCACGTTTATGTCGACGAGGCGTGGCTCGCAAAACTCAAGCCGGTTGGCGCCGATGAGGATGAACTGCTGGACGGCACCGCGTCCGAGCGGCTGCCGAACGGCCGGCTGTCGTGTCAGATCGAGATGACGTCGGAGCTCGATGGTCTCGTGCTGCGGCTCCCGGAACGACAAACCTGATTTTCGTTCGTCGCGTCCGCCGCGAGGAAGCGGGCCGACACATTTGCGGAGGGGAAACAAAACATGAGTGTCATGCGATATCTCGCAGTTGCGGTGGCGTGTCTTGCCAGCGCTGCGGCGCGCGCCGAGATTTCCGACAATGTGGTGCGGATCGGCGTGCTCAACGACATCTCCGGCATCTTCCAGGACACCAACGGCATGGGGTCGGTCGAGGCCGCGCGCATGGCCGCGGAAGATTTTGGCGGCGGCGGCAAGGACATCAAGGTTGAGATCGTCTATGCCGACCACCAGAACAAGGCGGACGTGGGATCTGCGATCGTCCGCAAATGGCTCGACGTCGACAAGGTCGACGCCGTGGTCGACGTGCCAAATTCGGCCGTCGGGCTCACCATCAACGCGCTGCTCCGCGACACCCGCATGACCTTCCTCGCCTCCTCGACCGCGAGCTCGGACCTCACCGGCAAGGCCTGCTCGCCAAATACCATCCAGTGGGTCAACGATGTCTGGGCAACCGGCAACGCCACCGCGGCGGCGATGATCAAGCGCGGCGGCATGGACTGGTATTTCGTCACGGTGAACTTTGCGCTCGGCCAGGGCATCGAGGCGGAGGCCACCAGCTATATCGAGAAGCACGGCGGCAAGGTGCTCGGCTCGGCCAAACATCCGCTCGGCACCTCGGATTTCGCCTCGCTGCTGCTGCAGGCGCAGAACTCGAACGCCAAGGTGATCGGCCTCGCCAATGCCGGCGGCGACACCATCAATGCCGTCAAGCAGGCCACCGAGTTCGGGATCCAGCAGGGCGGCCAGTCGCTGGTCGCCTTCCTGCTGTTCATCAATGACGTTCACGCCATGGGCCTGAAAGTCGCGCAGGGCCTGCAGCTGCTCGAGGCGTTTTATTGGGACATGGACGACGACACCCGCGCCTTTGCAAAACGCTTCGCCGCGCGGCCCGGAATGAACGGCAAGATGCCGAGCGGCAACCAGGCCGGCGTCTATTCAGCGACGCTCGCCTACCTGAACGCGGTGGCGGCGGCCGGCAGCGACGATGCCCACGACGTCGTGCCGCAGATCAAGACGTTCAAGGGCAGGGACCCCCTGTTCGGCGAGATCGCCATCCGCCAGGACGGCCGCGTGATCCACCCGATGTATCTGTTCGAGGTCAAGAAGCCGGAGGAGTCGAAATATCCCTACGACTACTATCGCCTGGTCGCGACCATATCAGCCGAGCAGGCGTTCCGCCCGATGGCTGAGGGCGGTTGTTCACTGGTCAAATAGAAGGCGGGTGTAAATAGGCGCGTCGCGCGCCGACGAGGATGGTCGCCGTTGCGGCGAGCCACGGCCGAATGGTCACATTGCAGCCGTCACGTCTCTCGCGTAAAGCGTCCGGGGAGAACGGAGGGCAAACCGATGACCGTGGTGCGAGAGATGGCGGTGCCCGAGACCCTGTTCGCGCCGCCGCGCGTCATCGCTGACCACTGGGCCGACGGCACGATCCAGTTGCGATCGGCCGTACCGCTGCAAGACTATGCGCGGTGCGTCGGGGAGTGGCTGGAGCACTGGGCGCGGCAGATGCCGGACCGGATTTTTCTCGGCGAGCGCGTTAGCGTCGATGCGCCGTGGCGGACGGTGACCTACGCCGATGCTTTGCAGCAGGTCCGCTCGGTTGCGAGCTGGATCCTGGCGCAGGGTCTGAGCGAGCAGCATCCCCTCGCCATCCTCTCTGATAACGGCGTCGACCATGCGCTGTTCACGCTGGCGGCCATGCATATCGGCGTGCCGGCCTCGGCGATCTCGCCGGCCTATTCGCTGATGTCGAAGGATTTTGACAAGCTCAAGGGTATGATCGAGCTGCTCGATCCCGGCGCGATTTATGTCGCCGCCGAACAGCCCTTTGCAAAGGCGCTCGCGGCCATCAAGCCGCTGCACCGGGCGAAAATCGTCGCCAGCGACGGCGACACTGCGATTCCGTTCCGCACGATCGCGAGCACGCCCGAGGACTCCGCCATCGCTACGGCCTTTGCATCGGTGACGCCCGATACGATCGCAAAATTTCTGTTCACGTCCGGTTCGACCGGAACGCCGAAAGCCGTCATCAACACGCAGCGGATGCTGACCGCGAGCCAGCAGGCCAAGGCGCAGACCTGGACTTTTCTCGACCAGGCGCGCGATCTCGTGATCCTGGACTGGCTGCCCTGGAGCCACACGTTTGGGGCCAATCACAATTTCAATCTCGTGCTGCGCAATGGCGGCACGCTCTATATCGACAGCGGCAAGCCGCTGCCCGGCCTGTTTGCGACCTCGCTCGCCAATCTGCGCAGCGTGATCCCATCGGTCTATTTCAACGTGCCCCGCGGCTTCGACATGCTGATCGCGGCGCTCGGCGAGGACGACGCGCTGTGCCGCCGTTTCTTCGGCGAGGTGAAGTTTGCGTTCTATGCCGGCGCCGCGCTGCCGCAGAATCTCTGGGATGCCATGCAAGCGCTGTCGCATAAGGCGGTCGGTCGCGCGCTGCCGATGGTGTCGGCCTGGGGTTCGACCGAAACCTCGCCGCTTGCGACCGACTGTCATTTCCAGGCGGACCGTTCCGGCAATATCGGCGTGCCGACACCGGGCACCGAGCTGAAGCTGGTGCCGTCGGGCGACAAGCTCGAGGTGCGCGTGCGTGGCCCCAATGTGACGCCGGGCTACTGGAAGATGCCCGACCTCACCGCGCGCGCTTTCGATGATGACGGCTTCTATCTGATCGGCGATGCGGTGAAGTTCGCCGATCCTGAGCATCCGGAGCGCGGCCTGTTCTTCGATGGCCGCGTCGCCGAGGATTTCAAGCTCTCTTCCGGCACCTGGGTCAGCGTCGGCGCGCTGCGCGTGGCCGGCATCGCCGCGCTGGCGCCGCTCGCAGGGGACATCGTGCTGACCGGCCATGATCGCGACAGCATCGGTTTTCTGGTATTTCCCAATCTCGCCGCCTGCCGCGCCCATGCCGGGCTGCCGGAGACCGCTGCAGCGGCTGACGTGATTGCCAGCG
>Ga0213876_10002314_pt1 | contig 11239 bp, 11 predicted proteins | sample BarmaccomBMRX_R9_FD_160113 | JGI IMG/M metagenome (GOLD analysis project Ga0213876, IMG submission 160113) | Root-associated microbial communities from Barbacenia macrantha in rupestrian grasslands, the National Park of Serra do Cipo, Brazil - RX_R9 | ecosystem: Host-associated > Plants > Roots...
GTGCTGTGGATAGCCGGCAGCGCGTGCGGCACAGCGCCTAATGGGCCGCGATGCAGCAGGTAGTCAATGCGCTTGGCGATCTCGTTGGAATTGCAGGTGTAGTCGTTCGGCCGCGAGGCATAGGCGTCGGAGAAGCCCGCCTTCCAGAACGCGTCGAGCGTCAACGTGTCCGCCGTCGCGTTGAAGTCGCCGCTGACGATCCAGGCGTCCGCGGGCATGAGCTCGGCGACGAGCTGGCGTGCCTGGCGCAGGCCGATGCGCAACTCGTGGGGCGTCGTCAGGGCCTGCCATTTGAGATGAGTCGTGGCGATGCCAAGGCTTCGCTTACCGTGTCGCAATCGCAGCAGCAAGGCGACGTTGCCGGAGGCCGGTTGGCCCTCGACGCCATCGTCATAGGTCACCCGTTGGACCTCCTGCAGGGAGAACAGGCTTTGATCGAAGAACATCGCGCAGCCATCGCGGCGTTCGCCGGCCTTCTTCAGGAAGGTGCCGTCGTATCCCGTCGGCCCCAGCCGATGGCGCAGCAGCGTGAAGCTCTCTTCCTCGATCTCCTGCAGGCAGATGATCTGCGCGGCCATGCGCACGATCGCGTCGGCCAGCGCGCCCATGCGCCATTCCGGCCGCAGGTGCTCGATCGCGACGTGCGGAAAGTAGCGTGGCTCAATGTAGGCATTCGCGAGGATGTTGTAGGAGCAGACGACGAAGGACATGACACTCCGATTCAACGCGACAATGCCAGCTCCGCGCGCGCCGCCATCTTCAGCAGGGGCCGGTCATGCAGGCGCGGTGCCACGATCTGCAGGCCCACCGGCAGGCCATCGCGGCCGCTGCCGCAGGGGATCGAGATGCCCGGCACCAGCGACAGGTTGAACAGCGGCGTGAACACCGCGTGGCCGCGCGGGCCGGCCGGCTTGTTCTCGATCACCTGGGGATAGACCGTCTCGACCGGCCACGACACGCAGGCCGTGGTCGGCGTCAGCAGGTAGTCGTACCGGGTGAAGAACTCGGCCACGGCGCGGGCGGCGGCATCGGCGAAGCGGAAGGCGGCGACTACGTCGGTGCCCTTCATGGTGTGGCCGCGCTTGATCAGGTTGGCGACATTGTCGCCGAACAGGTCGGGCTCGGCCGCGTGCCGCTCGCCGTAGAGCAGCGCGCTGGCGGCGGCGTTCACTGCGGCGAAGGCAAGCTCGCCGGTGCCTTCCGGCCACGTGATGTCGGCGGTCTCGATCGCCCAGCCGGCGCCGCGCAGCGTGTCGACGGCAGCGTCGACGGCGTCGCGCACATCGGCGTCGACCGCGACGTCGAGACCCAGGCGCGGGCTGTAGGCGATGCGCGGCTTGGCCGGCGGCGCCACGTCGTAGGTTGGCACCGAATGCGGATCGCGCGGATCGGCCCCCGCCATCACCTCGAACATCAGCGCGGCGTCGGCCACGGTGCGGCCCATCGGCGCTGTCACGCCGTACAGCGGACCATAGGCGCCGCCGAAGCCGAAGGGCGAGGGGATCGCGCCGGCCGAGGTCTTCAGCCCGACCACGCCGCAATGTGATGCCGGCCTGCGGCCCGAGCCACCGCCGTCGGTGCCGAGCGCGATCGGCGAGAAGCCGGCGGCGAGGCCCGCCGCCGCGCCGCCGGATGAGCCGCCCGGCGTCAGCGCTGGATTCATCGGATGGCGCGTCGGGCCGTAGACCTTGTTCTCGGTGTGGCCCTTGGCGGCCATTTCAGGGGTGTTGGTCATGCCCAGGAACACGCCACCGGCCGCCTTCAGCCGCTCGACCGACACCGCATCGCGCGGCGCGATGAAGTCCTTGTAGAGCAGCGAGCCGTTGGTGACGCGCCGCCCGGCAACCCAGGTCGTGTCCTTCACCGTGTAGGGTACGCCCAACAGCGGACCATCGAAGCCGCTCTTGCGCTGCGCGTCGACGCGATCGGCGTCACGCTTCGCTTCGGCGGGGTCGAAGTCGACGATGGCGGTCAGACCGGGGTTCTTCGCCTGCACGCGCGCAATGGCGGCTTCGGCAAGGTCGCGGGCCTTGGCTTTGCCGGAGCGGATCGCGGCGGCGATCTCGGCGGCGGGGCGATCGAGCAGGTCCATTGTCGTATCCTTGGGCATCGTGTCCTTGGGCTTGGCGACCCGCTTGAGGTATCATGGCGGCAAAACAAATGCCCCTCGAAACCGATCTCTACGCGCCAGTGAAGGCGCTGCTCGAAGGCCAGGGTTACGACGTCAAGGGCGAGGTCCGCGGCTGTGACGTCGTTGGCGTGCGCGGCGACGAACCGCCCGTGATCGTCGAGCTCAAGCGCAGCTTCGGCCTGGGCCTCGTGCTGCAGGGCGTCGATCGGCTGACCATGAGCGATTCGGTCTACATCGCCGTCGGCGCGTGGCCAAAGCGCATTCGCGAGGTCAGGAAGCTCTGCCGTCGGCTGGGGCTCGGCCTGATCGTTGTGACCGGCGAGCGTGTCGAGGTCCTGCTCGATCCTGTGCTTGTCACGCCGCGCAAGAACAGGCGCAAGGCCGGCCGCTTGCTGAGCGAGCATTCGCGCCGCGTCGGCGATCCGACCAAGGGCGGCTCGACGCGCGTCCCAATCATGACCGCCTACCGCCAGCAGGCATTGCGCTGCGCCGAGCTCCTGGCGCGCGACGGGCCGATGAAGGTGGCGGCGCTGAAGGTCTGCAGCGAGGTGCCGAATGCTGGCAAGATCCTGCTCGACGATGTCTATGGCTGGTTCGAACGGGTCGAGCGCGGTGTCTACTCGATCACCTCGCTGGGACGTGAGAGCCTGGTGAAGTTCGGCCGGGGCTGATGTAGGCTTCCCTGAAGATCAGGCCGCCCGAGGGAGTGCCGCCATGGACATGCCGATCACCGAGCTGCCGCTCACGGGAACCGATGTCTACGCCATGCCGCGCGAGGAGGGCGAGTGGGTGCTGCGCCGCCAGCTCGCCGCCGCCTATCGCCTGGTCGATCATTTTGGCTGGACCGAGCTGATCTACGGCCATCTCACCGCACGCGTGCCCGGTGAGGCGCCGCATTTCCTCATCAACCCCTTCGGCCTGAACTACGACGAGGTCACCGCGTCGAACCTGGTGAAGATCGATCTCGACGGCAACATCGTCGAGCCCTCGCCGCATCCGGTGAACTATGCCGGCTTCGTGATCCATTCGGCGATCCACATGGCGCACGCCTCGCGCCACCGCGTGGTGATGCACACGCACACGCGCGCCGGCATGGCGGTGTGCGCGCTGAAGGACGGGCTGCTGCCGATCTCGATGGTCGCCACCGCCTTCCACGGCAAGCTGTCGAACCACGATTACGAAGGCCCCAGCCTCGATCTCGACGAGCGGGGACGGCTGCTCAAGAATCTCGGCGACAACCAGGCGATGATGCTGCGCAATCACGGCCTGCTGGTCACCGGCCGCTCGGTGCCCGAGGCCTTTCTGCGTCTCTATCGCCTGGAGCGCGCCTGCCAGATCCAGATCGATGCCGCGGCCGCCGGTGCGCTCAACGTCATGGGCGACAACCTCGCGATCAAGTCGGGTGCCGACATGGATTCGTTCTCCGAGCGCGAGAGCTCGAACGGCATGGGCGATCTCGAATTCGCCGCCCTGATCCGCAAGATCGACAAGACCGATCCGGGCTGGCGGCACTAGTTCAGGCGGGAGCGCCGCCGCTCCCGTCCCGCTTCTTCATCGCTGCGCGTCGCGTTGAGCACCGCGTTGGCTAGCGAAGGAGGGACCCATGGCGGATAGCGTCTACAAGGTGATCGAGGTCATCGGCACCAGCACCGAGTCCTGGGAGAAGGCGGCAACCGTCGCCGTCACGCGCGCCAGCAAGACCTTGCGCGACCTGCGCGTTGCGGAAGTCGTCGAGCTCGACATGGCGATCGAGAAGGGCAAGGTCGCCGCCTACCGGGCCAAGGTGAAGCTGTCGTTCAAGTTCGAAGGCGACTGAGCCTGCCGTCGGCGTCGATGCCGATGTCGGCGCCGTCATCGATCGCGGACATCTCCTGCTGAGCCAGCTCGTAGAGCGGGATCGCGGGCCAGCCCATCTCGCGCGCCACGACGATGCCCAGGCCGAGGATGGCATCGACGCGGCCCAGCACGATGGCCGCTGGCGCGTGCCCGTTGCGAAGCAGCTCGAGCATCACCGCGCTCGAGGACGACGAGCCGCGCGGCTCGGCGACGAACAGCACGCGCCCGGCGATGCACTCGCCGTGATGGGCGACCGATGGATCGGTGAGCGTGCCGGTGTCGGGATCGACGCCGCCCCAGAAGCTCAGCGCCGCGACCTTCAGCGCCCGGCCCGACGCGGCGCCGGGCAGGATGACACGGGCTACGACCATAGCGACTGATCGCGCACCAGGCAGCCGGCGGCAGCGGATTCCGCAACATCACTCAGCGAGCCGAACACCACGTCGTAGCCGGTGTTGGGCCGTGTGTAGTGCGCGAACTTGCCGGAGTTGGTGAGCAGGGTGGCGTCTGCGATGTCGGGCAAGATCGGCGCGACGACGACACAGGTGTCGGCGACCAGCGTGATGTTGGCGTCGGAGAGCTTGCCGAGCAGCCCATCGCGTTCCAGCGCCGAGAGCGTGTGTCGGCCGGTGCAGGCATAGAAGGGTAGGCGACTCTTGCGGCCGTTCAGCAGCGCCAGGAGCCGCCGCACTTCGTCCAGCGAGAGGTGCGGGCTGCCGATGGCGATGGCGTCCAGCCGCGCGCCCGATGTCGTCGACAGCCGGTCATAGCTCTCACGCAGCATCGCGCCGCTGAGCGTGATCGTTTCCGCTGGCGGTACGCCGCCGAAGGTGGTGGCGTTGTCGGGCGCTTCGGGTGTGACGCCGATGACATGGAACAGGCCGATCGCACCACTCGATGCTGCGGCGGCGCCGAGCGCCTTCAGGCGATCTTCCGATGTGTCGCGCGGCACGCCGGCGAAGGCCGCGATCCGGCCGCCGGCGACGCGACCCAGCCAGGCACCGAGCACGGGATAGAGCGCATCTTCGGCGAGCAGGTGTGGATCGAGGCCGGTGCAGTCGACGAGCAGCGTGGCGTGGCGATTGGCCTCGCGGTGCAGGCCGTAGTCCGGCGCGCGCGCGGCGATGGCGGCGCAGATGTCGAGCAGGTCGCCGTAGCGTTCGGTGCGTGCGCCCAGTACCGAATTGCAGAAGGCGACGGCGTTGCTTTCGCCCCAGGCGACGTGCGCGCCGGTGCGCGGGCGATGGCCGGCCTGGTACGGCGCGCAGGTCCAGGTCGGCTGGCAGCCCAGCGCGACATAGGCGTCCATCATGCGCCGCGCCATTGCCGCCTTGTGCGCGTCGAGCTTCACGCGGCCGGCATGCAGCAGGTCGAGCGCGCCGACGTTGAGCGTCGTCGGCACGCCGGCACGGCCGGCGCCTTCGACCAGCCGCTCGGCGAACAACGTGCCGGAATCGCCGTGGTAGAGGCAGCCGTCGATATGCGCGGACTCGATGGCGATGAGCCGCTCGGCGCCCATCATGCGCGCGGTTTGCGCCAGCACGCGCATCGCCAGTGCCGCTGCCGGCCCGTCGCGACCATCGAGCGCGGCGCGTTCGTCCATCGAAAGCTGCATGGCCTGATCATAGCATGTATGGTGCGCCTCCTTCAGGCAGGACAGGACAAGAGGAAGGGGCATGCCCGGCGCGCTCGACGGCATTCTGGTGATCTCGGTGGAGCAGGCGGTGGCCGCTCCGTATTGCGCGGCGCGGCTGGCCGATTCCGGCGCGCGGGTGATCAAGGTCGAGCGGCCGGAAGGCGATTTCGCGCGCGGCTACGACACGCATATCAGGGGCGACAGCGCCTATTTCGTCTTCCTCAATCGCGGCAAGCAGTCGGTGACGCTGGACTTCAAGAAGCCTGAGGACCTGGCGCTGCTGCATCGCATGATCGGCAAGGCCGACGTGCTGATCCAGAACCTCGCGCCCGGCGCCGCCGCGCGTGCCGGCTTCGGCGCCGAGGACATGCGCAAGCTCAACCCACGCCTGATCACCGTCGACATCTCGGGCTATGGCGATTTCGGCCCGTACAAGGAACGTCGCGCCTATGACCTGCTGGTGCAGGCCGAGTCGGGTCTGGCGTCGATCACCGGCTCGCATCACGCACCGGGCCGCGTCGGTATCTCCGCGACGGACATCGGCACGGGCATGTTCGCGCATGCCGCGGTGCTCGAGGCGCTGATCGCACGCGGCCGCGACGGCAAGGGGCGTCACATCGAGGTCTCGCTGTTCTCGGCGATGGCCGAGTGGATGGCGATCCCGCTGATGTCCTGGGAGTACAACAACTACGACTGGCCGCGGCTGGGGCTGACGCATCCCTTCATCGCGCCCTACGGTGTCTATCCCACCAGCGACGACGTGCCGGTGCTGATCTCGATCCAGAACGACAACGAATGGCGCCGGCTGTGCAACGGCGTGCTCGAGCGGCCCGAATTGCCCGACGATCCGCGTTTCGCCACCCTGGTCGCACGCAACGTGATCCGCGACGAGACCAACGCCATCGTCGCCGCGGTCTTCAAGCGCCACACCTGGGACGGCATAGCCGCGAAGCTGGAGAAGGCGCAGATCGCCTACGCGCGCGTGAGCTCGGTGAAGGATCTCGGCAGCCATCCGCAGGTCCGCCGCACCACCATCGGCACCGACAAGGGCGAGATCTCGTTGCCGGCGCTGGCCGCGACCATCGACAACGAGGTGCGCAGCCTGGGCAAGGTGCCGGCGCTCGGCGAGCACAGCGACGCGATCCGCGTCGAGTTCAAGTGATCCCAGCACGCCTCGCCTATTTCTTCGCCGCCTATTTCTTCGCCGGTGGCGCGGCGCTGAGCTACTGGGCGGTGTGGTTGCGCGATCGTGGCGTGGGTGATGCCGAGATCGGCACGATCTACATGGCGCGCCAGTTCGTCACCGTCGCCGCCACCATCACCATTGGCTGGATCGCGCAGCGCCTGGCCGGCACGCGCGGGTTGATGCTGGTGCTGCTGTCGGGCGCGCTCGCGATGGCCGTCGCCTACGAGTTCTCGTACGGCTTCCTGCCCAACCTGATCGTCACCATGATCTGGGGCGCGATGTGGAATCCCCTGCTGTCGCTGGGTGACGGCAACGCCGTGGCGGTGACCCGCGAGCGCAATATCGACTACGCCCGCGTGCGCGTCTGGGGCTCGGTGACGTTCATCGGCGGCGCGCTGGCCGCCGGCATCGCGGTCGACCGCTGGGGCCCGCCCTGGGTGCTCTATCTGCTGGGGATCGGCGTGGTGCTGACCATTCCTGCAGCATTGTGGCTGCCCGCTCCGGCCTCGCGCAGCGTGCCTGCCGATCGCGGCAAGGTCCGTGCCGGCGAGCTGCTGCGCGATCCGTCGTTCGTGCTGTTCCTGATCGCCTGCGGCTTCTGCCAGGCCAGCCATGCCGTGCTCTACAGTTTCGGCACGCTGTCATGGCGCGCTGCCGGCATCGGCGACGTGGTGATCAGCCTGCTGTGGGGCGAGAGCGTTCTGGTCGAGATCGGTCTGTTCATGATCGGCGGCGCCCTTACTGCACGCTTCGGCGCCGTGGGCATGCTGATGCTGGGCGCCGGCGGCGCGCTGGTCCGTTGGGCAGCGATGCCATGGCTCGGCACCGAGGTTGCAGCCCTGGTGGTGTTGCAAGCCTTTCACGCGCTGACCTTCGGCGCCACCCATCTCGCGGCAATGGCTTTCCTGCGCCAGGCGATCCCGACGCATGCGATGCCCCTGGCGCAGAGCCTGTACTACGGGCTGGCGAGCGGTCTCGTGATTGCCATCGTGTTCCAGATCTCGGGTACGCTCTATGCCCGCTTCGGCGGCAACGCCTTCTTCGCCATGGCGGCGCTCGCGAGCATCAGTCTGATGGCGACGATCGCGTTGTCGCGCCGCTGGAAAGGCGAGGCGTTGATCTAGGGAGGACAGGATGTCGAAAGCGGATCACGACGCGCTGGTGGCGCTGAACGACGACTACATCCATTCGGTGCAGCACTGCGATGTGAAGCGCTTCGATGAAATTCTGGCGCAGGACTTTCGCTGCTCCAATCCCGACGGCTCGCTGCTCGACCGCGCCGGCTTCCTGGTGCAGACCGCCAGGCCGGTGACGATCAGTGGCCTGCGCACGGAGGACGTCGAGATCCGTGTGATGGGCGACTTCGCCATCGTTCACGCGCGCACCCTTTACACCCTGGCGGACGGCAAGGCTGGTCGTGGGCGCTACACCGATGTGTGGGCGAGGCAGGGCGGCAAGTGGCTCTGCGTCTCGGCCCACGTCACCCGCAATTGATCAGCGCGAGCGGCCGCGGCCGGCGATCGTCCAGATATCGACCAGGGTCTCGCCTTTGACGATGTGGTAGGCGTCGTAGAGGTTGACCGTGGGATCGCAATGCGGCGGCACCAGCACGACGCGTGCGCCCAGTGCCGGCGCCTCCTGGCCTTCCGGTGCGATCACCGCGCAATGCTCGTCGCCCATGAAGCGCGTCGTGCTGCCGTCGATGGCACCGGAGAGGATCTTCGGCGGGCCAGCCTCGGTGGCCATCGACTTCAGGCCGGAATCCATCGTCGCCATGCCCGGGGTGTTGCGGCTCACGACACGCGCGTCGATCTGCAGCGATTGCTCGAAGGTCGGCCGGTTCTCGCCGCGCAGGTCGCAGATATTGTACTGGTGGTCCATGAACACGTAGCTGCCGACCTGCAGCTCGGTGAAGACAGCCAGCTCGCAATCGATCTGATGCGTGCCGGTACCCGAGCCGGTGATGATGCCGGGTTTGAGGTTCGCTTTTGCCAGCAGATCGAGGACGCCCTTGAGGTACTCGGTGCGGTCGATGATCTGCTTGCGGCGCTCGGCGTAGTCCTCGATGTGCTGGTGCCGGCCGCAATAGAACTGCACGCCGGCATATTTGAGCGACGGCAGGCCGGTGATCTTCTTCGCCAGCGCCACGACACCCTCGGGCGAGGCGACGCCGGTGCGATGCAGGCCGGGATCGATATCGATGATCACCGTCAGCACCTGCTTCGCCGCCTTGGCCGCGTTGGCCAGCGCATCGACGTTGTCGGGATGATCGACGCAGGCCATCAGCCCCTTGGCGCGCGCGTTGAGCGTCATCAGCCGCTCGATCGCCGGCTGGGTCACCACAGGCGAGGTGATCAGCAGGCCGTCGATGCCGCCATCGGTCAGCGCCTCGGCCTCGCCCAGCTTGGCGCAGCAATTGCCCAGCGCCCCGGCGGCGATCTGCCGGCGCGAGATGTCGGGGCATTTGTGCGTCTTTGAATGCGGCCGCAGCGAGACGTTGTGCTTCTTCGCGAACGCCGCCATGGCCGCGATGTTGCGCTCCAGCATCTCCAGGTCGAGCGACAGCGACGGCGTGTTGAGCAGGCCGCGGGAACCCTGCTGGCCGATCAGGTGGGCGTGCAGGCGATGCGAATCGGTCGGATGCATGGAACTCTCTTCAGGCGAGGATGCGTCAGCGTAGCACGTCTGCCACGCGAAAGCGGAAGGTCGCAGTGGGGTTGCCGGAGCGTGGTCCGGGTGCCTATCGTTGGAGGTAGAACGATTGTTCGGTTGCGGAGGACGTCATGAGATTCGGCCTCTTCTATGAGATCTCGATTCCCCGGCCGTGGACGCCCGAGCGCGAGCGCGAGGTCTACAACAACTGCCTGGAGCAGGTGAAGCTGGCCGACCAGCTCGGCTTCTCCAACGTCTGGGCGGTCGAGCATCACTTCCTCGAGGAATACTCGCACTGTTCGGCGCCGGAGCTGTTCCTTACCGCCTGCGCCATGGTGACCAAGAACATCCGCGTCGGCCACGGCATCGTTGTGTGCGTGCCGGAGTTCAACCATCCGATCAAGATCGCCGAGAAGACCGCGACGCTCGACATCCTGTCGGGCGGCCGGCTCGAGGTCGGCACCGGGCGTTCGGCGACGTGGACTGAGCTGGGCGGCTTCCGCGCCAACCCGGACACCACGAAGAAGTCGTGGGACGAGTTCGTGCGCTGCCTGCCGAAGATGTGGACGCAGGAGACCTTCGCCTACCAGGGCGAGTTCTGGTCGATGCCCGAGCGCACCATCCTGCCCAAGCCCTATCAGAAGCCGCACCCGCCGATGTGGGTCGCGGTCACCAGCCCGGGCACCGAGATCGATGCCGCCGACCGCGGCATGGGCAGCCTGGGTCTCTCCTTCGCCGGCTATGCCGAGCAGGAGAAGAAGATCAAGGAGTACCGCCGCCGCATCCAACTCTGCGAGCCGGTCGGCGCCTTCGTCAACGAGCAGGTCGCGACCACCAACTTCCTGTTCTGCCACGAGGACGAGAAGGTCGGCGTCGAGACCGGCAAGCGGCTGGGCAACACCTTCAACTATCTCGCCACGCAGCTCATCTCGACGCGCGAGGTGTTCTCCTCGCCGTCTTACCAGTCGCTCGGCCTCTTGCCGGCGCTGCGCCGTGCCGCCACCGGTCCCGACGCCTCGGAGCAGCAGACCGAGGGCATGGCCTACGGCGATCCCGCGCGCATCATCCGCGCGATCAAGCACTGGGAATCGCTGGGTGTCGATTGCGTGAACTTCATCCTCAACGCCAACGAGACGATCCCGCAGGAGCAGGTGATGGCCAGCCTTCGCCTGTTCGCCAAGGAAGTCATGCCGGTCTTCGCCAAGCAGCCGGCGAACGTCGCGGCGGCGGAGTAGGCCATGCCCCTCTACGGAACCCTCGACATCACGCAGGACCCCAAGCGCCTGCCCACGGTCGTCAACCTCGACACCGAGGCGTGGAGCCTGCCCAAGGCCGAGATGATGCAGCTCTTGATCGAGGTGCCCCGCACCTCGACCGACGGGCTGCTGCCCAAGGCGATGCACCCGGCGCTGCCGTCCTACGTCATCGCCGCCTTCACGCGCTATCCCGAGAGCCCGGTGGGCGCCTTCAACCTCGCGGTGCTGCGCCTGGGCAGCCGCGCCGGCGCCCATCCGCGCGGCTTCCTGCTCGGCGCGCTCGCCAGCACCGAGGCGGCGGCGAAGGAGCTGCGCAACCGCTGGGGCCTGCCGATCGAGCACGGCGAGGTGAAGTTCGTGCGCCGGCACGACCGCGTCATGGGCACGGCGAAGAAGGCCGGCAAGACCGTGCTGGAATGCGCGCTGGTCGACCCGCAGCCGGTCGCCGGCACCGACGTGCAGTACATCAACTGGGTGACCGCGGCCAACGCGCCGCTCGACGGCCAAACCGCGCCGCTGCTGATCCAGGTCGACCCGAAGTA
>Ga0213876_10002315_pt1 | contig 11237 bp, 9 predicted proteins | sample BarmaccomBMRX_R9_FD_160113 | JGI IMG/M metagenome (GOLD analysis project Ga0213876, IMG submission 160113) | Root-associated microbial communities from Barbacenia macrantha in rupestrian grasslands, the National Park of Serra do Cipo, Brazil - RX_R9 | ecosystem: Host-associated > Plants > Roots...
TCCCCGAGTGATTTCGTCAATGCGCGCATCGGGCTTTTCTCCTCGTGGACCGATCGTGCCGTTTGGCCTGCCTCGGCGTCTCGCCAGGAAAACCCCCGCTCGCCCATCCCGCCCTCGGTCTCGTGCGGGCCGGGATGAGGGCGGAAGAAGGTCCAATGTCGATGCCGTCAGCAGTCTTAACTCGCTCGTCAACCCGTTTCGGCGGCCGCAACAGCGGGAAGGCGGCGTGCAATCACCTCTCGAAACGGCGGATTCATGGCCTCCAAGCAGCACCGGCGCCCCACTCGCCATATCAGGGGTGCCACATGAACGTCCAGGATGGCCGGTTGACAATCGCGTGTCGGAAAAAGCTGAAGGGAATAGTGAAGCCTGAAGCGATCGGCTCGCGGATGCTGAAGCCTCGCTCTTCATGCCTCCCCCTCACTTTTCACCCCTTGCAGCTGGCGGCATCGCCCCGTTTGTGACAGAATCCGAAGGCATTGCCGGGTCGCTTCGATCCGGCCGAAGGTAGCGCACGCATGATCCTCGACTTCGACAAGCTCCAGGCGACCCCCCTTGAACGCGACCCTTATGAGCATGTGGTGGTCGAGCGTTTCGTCTTTCCCGAGCGATTCCCGAAGGTGGTCGCCGATTTCCCCGAGCTCCCGGGCCCAGGCCTGCACCCGCCGAGCGCGGTCGAGCTCAAAGGCGCTTTCGCCGAAATGCTCGAGGAATTCCACGGCGATCGCTTCCGCGACATCATCGCCGAGAAGTTCGACGTGGAGCTTGCCGGCAAACCGTTGATGGCAACGATCCGCGGCTTCACCCGCGCGCGGGATGGGGGGATGCACACCGATTCGGAAAGCAAGATCATCACCGTCCTCATCTATCTCAACAATTCCTGGGACAAGGAGGGCGGCAATCTGCGGCTCTTGCGCAACGGCACCGATATCGAGGATTACGCCAAGGAGATTTCGCCCGTCGAAGGAACGCTGCTCGTCTTCAAGCGCTCCGACCGCTCCTGGCACGGCCATCTCCCCTTCGAAGGACCGCGTCGCGCCATTCAGCTCAACTGGGTGACCGACCGGTTCACCGCGTTCAAGGAGAATGCGCGCCATTTCATGGGCTCGAAGCTCAAGGCAGCCCATGACAGCATCGGCACGAGAGGCTGAGCCGGACACGAAGAACTCCGCGGGCGAAAGCTCCGCCGCAATCATGAGAGAGGAGGCCTGTGCCATGGCCATGACCCAACCCGCATCCAGCGCCTCGACCTCGCGCTTTCCTTATACGGCCGCCTTCGAGGATCCGGTGATCGATGTCGAGGCGATCCGGCGCGCGCCGGTCTCGCGCGACCCCTACACGCATATGCTCGTGGACAATGTGCTCAACGGGAAGGCCGTGCCGGCGCTGCGGGCCGAGTTCCCGAACATCACGAAGCCCGGCTTTCTCACCGTCGACGAGGTCGAGCTGCATGGCAAATTCAAGCAGCTCATCGACGAGCTCGAAAGCCCGGAGCTGTCCGAGGTCATGTCCGAGCGCATGGGGCTTGATCTGCACCCCTATCCGCGCCTCACGACGATCCGCAAGATCAGCCAGGCGAAGGACGGGCGCTCGCACACCGACGGCACCGCCAAGGTGATGACGCTTCTCGTCTACATGAACGATGCCTGGCAGGATGATGGTGCTGGCCGTTTACGCGTGCTTTACGGGCCCGACGGCTTCGAGCCCTATAAGCTCGAGGTGCCGCCGACCATGGGCACCATGTTCGCCTTCCTGCGCGCCGACAACTCCTGGCATGGTCACCCGCCCTTCGCAGGGGAGCGGCGCGTCGTTCAGGTAGCCTGGGTGAAGGACGAGCACGAACTCGCCCGCAAGAAGAAGCGCAACTCGATGGCGCAGTTCTTCAAGGGCATCTTCGGCAGGTGAGACCGCATTCGAAGCCGATCTGACTCTCATTCGTCGTGGGCCTACCTCCCAGGACGGAAGGGCCGGTTTCGTCAGCACCTGAGATTAGCGCTGACAATTCGATCTCTGCAGTGCCGCAAGGCGTTCCCAATCTTGCGCGTTCTGATCTAAGCTCGTCGCAAGGAGCGGGTCGCGTCGGCGGCTCCGTCATTCCAGGGAGATGAGAATGGCAAAACAGCGCACGAGAATCGGCGCGATGCTGCTGGCCATGGGGCTGGGGCTTGGCGTTTCCCAAAGCGCGCATGCTGAAATCAAGATCGGCTTCATCACGTCGATGACCGGGGCCGCTTCCTCGATCGGCATCCCGTATTCGAAAGGCATGGCGACCGGTCATGCCGCAATCGGCGAGGTCGATGGCGAGAAGCTCACTTATATCCAGATCGATGACGGCTTCGATCCTTCGGCCGCTGCGCGAGCCGCGCGCAAGCTCATCGAGGAGGACAAGGTCGACATTCTTTGCGGCTCGGCCGGCGGTCCACCGTCGCTTGCGGCAGCCGCGGTCGCGGCGGAAGAGAAAGTGCCGTTCATCGTCATGGCCAATGTGATCGTGCCGGGCGAAGGCGCCCAATGGTCGATCACCGTGCCGCAAGAACCCTTGCTCATGGTCACCGCCGACGTCGAGGCGATGAAGAAGGCGGGCATCAAGACCGTCGCCTATATCGGCTTCAGCGACATCTGGGGTGACCTCGTCTACAACGCCTTGAAGAAGGCGGCGGCCCCCGCAGGCATCGAGATCCTGACCAACGAGCGCTATGCCCGCGCCGATACGAGCGTCACGGCGCAAATTCTCAAGGTGATGGCATCCCATCCCGATGCGGTACTCACCGGCGGCTCCGGCACCCCGGGAGCCTTGCCGCATATCGCGCTCTACGACCGCGGCTATTCAGGGCCGGAATATTCGACGCATGCAATCATCAACAGCGAGTTCGTCCGTGTCGGGGGAGCCGCCGTCGAAGGCGTGATCGCACCGACCGGCCCGATGGTGGTCGCCGATCAATTGCCCGATGCCAATCCGATCAAAAAGGTCGCGCTCGATTTCCTCGCGCTGTACAAAAAGGTGAACGGCGAACCCTCGACCGATGCCTTCGGCGCCTATGGCTACGACACTTGGCTGATCATCGCCGATTCGGCAAAACGCGCGCTGGCGAGCGGCGCCAAGCCCGGCACACCGGAATTCCGCGTCGCCATGCGCGACGCCATGACCTCGACGAAGGAGCTCGTCGGCACACACGCGGTCTATAACTTCCATCTCGGTCGGCCCTTCGGCACGGACGAGCGCTCGCGCGTCATGGTCAAGCTCGAGAAGGGGAATTGGCAGCTCATGCCGTGAGGAGCGGTAGGGACTCTGAGGTCCAATCCCTCACCGCTTCGGGATCCGCGAGACGAGCAAACGAGCCGCGGGGGGACATCCGGTAAAGCCGGCAGAAGGAGCCCTTGACCATAATCACAGTGCTTTCCTGTCTCATTGCGCCTGATGCTCGGCTATTTTAAGCTTGAAACAACTCCCGCCAGACCAGGAGCGCAGATGACGCACGCGATTATGCTTGCCTTGGCTGTTGTCGCGGCCGGCCCTGCGGCCGATCCTTGCCGATGAGCGTCGCCATGCATCCGATGCGCGGCCCGAACGCGTTCAAGCTCGGCATTTTCTCCCTGAATGCCGACGGCGGTTTGGCGCTCACCCGTGTGCCCGAGCGCTGGCTCGCGCTCTGGCACGACATCGTCGCCGTGGCGCAGATGGCGGATGAAGCCGGGATCGAGTTCATCTTGCCGATCGCTCGCTGGAAGGGTTTCGGTGGAGAGGTGAACAACCGCGAATGGTCCTTTGAGACCTTGACCTTTGCGGCGGGGCTTGCCGGCGTGACGCGCAATATCGCGCTCTTCTCGACCGTGCATGTGCCCATGGCGCATCCGGTCTTTGTCGCGAAGGCTCTCACCACGGTGGACCACGCCTCAAACGGGCGCGCGGGGCTCAACATCGTTTGTGGGTGGAATCCGGAAGAATTCGCCATGTTCGGGCTCGATCTCATCGACAAGCGCTATGAGCAAGGGCTCGAATGGTTCGAGATCATGTCGCGCATCTACACCGAGGAGAAGCCTTTCGATTTCGACGGCGCCTTCTACAAGCTCAAGAATGTCTCCGGGAAGCCGCGGCCGCTGCAAAGGCCGCGACCCGTAACGTTGAACGCGGCCTTCTCTCCGCCCGGCCGAGATTTCGCCGCGCGGGCCGCAGATTTCCTCTTCACCACCTTCCCGGAGATCGACAAGGGACGCGAGCATATCGAGGACATGCAAAAGCGCGCCAAGGCACAGGGACGTGAGGTCGGCGTCTTCACCACCTGCCATGTCGTATGCCGCCCCAGCCAAGCGGAAGCCGAGGAATACTACCACCACTTCGCCGTCGAAATGGCCGATCATGCAAGCGTCGACCATTATATGGGTCAGAAGGAGAAGTTCTCAGGTTCGCACGAAGCCGAAGCGTATCGCTTGCACCGAAAGCGGTTCGCGGCCGGCGCCGGCACCTATCCTCTCATCGGCACGCCGCGCCATATCGCCGAGGAGATGGTGCGCATGCATCGGGCTGGGTTTGCGGGCACAACCGTGTCCTTCGTGAACTTCAAGCAGGAGCTTCCCTATTTCATCGCCGAGGTGCTGCCGCTTTTGCGCGAGGCGGGGCTTCGTCGATGAGGGCAAAGTTCCGTTCTCATTTACGATGGTCGGCGCCCCCGGAACGAGGCCCCTAGACGATGTCGTCCAGGGACGATGCCGCGCATCTCGTGGAGGAGGGAAAGCCTCTCGACGACCAGCGCGCGTTCCGCCGGGCGCTCGGCCAATTCGCGACCGGCGTCGCGATCGTCACGGCGAGCGCCGGCGATCAGCTTGCGGGCGTCACCGCCAACTCCTTCACCTCCGTCTCGCTCGATCCGCCCTTGGTGCTCTGGTCGCTCGAGACGAAGGCGCAAAGCCTGCCCGTCTTCCGGGAAGCGAGCCATTTCGCCGTCAACGTGCTGTCCGCCGACCAGGTCGCGCTATCCACGCGTTTTGCGCGGTCGAGCCTCGACAAATTCCACGGGGTGGGTTGGCGACGAGGCGAAAGCGGCGCGCCCCTTATCGAAGACGTTGCGGCGCATTTCGAATGCCGGCGCGAAGCCGAGTACGAGGGTGGCGATCATGTGATCCTGATCGGTCGCGTCGACCGCTTCGCGCGCTTCGATCGCGAGGTGCTCGTTTTTGCGCATGGTCGCTACGGGCTCTCCGTCGATCATCCAGCGATCGATGTGGCGCGCCGCACGCTCGTCGAGACCGGCGACCCGCATCCGCTCGATGATTTTCTTCTGCCGCTCATGTTCCGCGCCTATGAGCAGCTCTCGGGTGCTTTCGAGCGACATCGCGAGGCGGAAGGCCTGACGATCAATCAGAGCCGGATCCTCGCCTGTCTTGCCGCGCATCCGGGGTCGTCGATCGAGACGCTCTCGCGCCTCTCCTATGTCGGGCAGGCAACAGCCGAGGACGCGGTCGCGGCGCTTCTCTCGAACGGACTGGCCGCCATGCGCCCGCCCGGCGTCATCGACATCACGGCGGAAGGGCGAGCGCGTTTGCACGGCATCGTCACGCGTGCGCGCGCCTTCGAGGCCAAGAAGCTTGCCGGCATTCCGAAAGCAGATGTCGAGGCGTTGCGTCGCGCGCTTGCCGCTCTCGGGAGAGCGAGTAGAGAGTAGCGGATAGCCAATGGAACAGTGAGGCGCGCTATTCGCTGCTCGCGGCGAGGAGCTCGCGCGTATAGGGATGCTGCGGCGCGCCGAAGACCACTTCCGTCAGCCCTTGGTCGACGATTTTGCCATGCCGCATGACGAGCACGCGCTCGCAAAGTTTTCGCACAACCGCGAGGTCGTGCGAGATGAAGAGCAACGCGAAGGAGAGCTCGTGGCGCAATCGTCGGAGAAGCGCAATGAGCTGCGCCTGCACGGAAACGTCGAGGCCGGAGACGATCTCGTCGGCGATCAGCAGCTTCGGTGTCGCGCAAAGCGCGCGCGCAATGTTCACCCGCTGTTTCTGGCCCCCCGAAAGCTGCGAGGGATAGCGCGCGCCGAGCTCCGCCGGGAGGCCGACCTCGGCCAGGAGCTCCTCGGCTCGTCTCTGCCGTGCGCTCGCAGACAGGCGCGGCGCAGCGGCCTCGAGCACCTGCGTGACGATGCTGGCTGCGCGCCGCCGCGGATTGAGCGCCGACTGGGGGTCCTGAAAAACCATCTGCGCGACTTCGACGCGACGGCGGCGCGCCGCCTCGCTTCGGTCAAACGCATCACGACCGCCAAGCTCGATGCGGCCGGCGCTCGGCGTTTCGAGTCCGATGACGAGCTTGGCGAGCGTGGACTTGCCGCTGCCGCTCTCGCCGACGACACCGACGAATTCGTTCTCGGCAACCGTGAAGCTCACGCCATCGACCGCGGCAAGCTCGGTGTTGGCGAAGAGGCCGCGTCGTGAGCGATAGCGCTTCTCGAGGCCCTCGACGAGAAGAAGGAGCGGCGACGAACGTTCGTACCTCGAGGATGCGGCGTGGCTGCGCGTCTCGATACCGGGCGTCATCTCGGTGCGGAAGCAGGCGGCCTTGCGGCCCGGATCGTCGCCAAGCGGTGCGGTGACTGGCGTGAGCCTCGGCTCTTGCGTGCGACAAATCTCGCCGACATTCGGGCAGCGTGGGGCGAAACGACATCCGGGAAGATCCGCAAGCCGGGCGAGCCCCGGCATCTCCCCGGATAAGGTGAAGAGGTCTCGCTCGGGCGCTGAGAGCGAAGGCGCTGCAAGCTGCAAACAGCGCGTATAGGGATGCAGCGGCGCGGAGAGCAGCTCTCTGGCTTTCCCCTTCTCGACCGCACGCCCCGCGTAGAGCACGAGGATCTCGTCGCAGAACTTCGCGGCGAGCCGCAGGTCATGCGTGATGAAGATGAGCGCCGCGCCGTAGGCTTCGCGCATCTCACCCATCAGGGCGATGATGCGCGCCTGAATGGTCGCGTCGAGCGCCGTCGTCGGCTCATCGGCGATGACGAGCTTCGGCCGGCTGGCGAAAGCCATCGCGATGAGGACGCGCTGGCACATGCCGCCCGAAAGCTCGTGAGGATATTGGTTCAAGAGCTCCGAGGCGCGCGGCAGATGGACGGCCTCGAGCAGTGCAAGCGCCTCCCCTTGCCGTCTCGTTTTTGACCTTGTGCCGATACGCGCCAGATGTTCGCCGAACTGCGCACCGATCGTCATCACCGGGTTCAAGGCGCTGAGCGGCTCCTGAGGGATGAAGGCAATCTCGCGTCCAAGCAATTCTCGGCGCGCGTCCGCGCCCATGTGGACGAGGTCGCGGTTGCCGAAGGTGAGGCTCCCGCCCGTGACCCCAAAGCCGGGCGGCAGCAGTTGCGCGATCGCCCGGCCGACCATCGACTTGCCTGCTCCCGATTCGCCGACGAGGCCGAGCACCTTCCCGGCTTCGAGCGCAAAGCCGATCCCGGAAAGGACCGAGAGGCGGCGCCCATCGGCGAGCCGCGACTCGACCGTGAGATTCTCAGCCGAGAGGATGCTCGGCGTCACAGCTCTCGCGCCTGCATCAGACGTGGATCGAGGCTGCGCCGCAGCCCATCTCCCAACAGGTTGAAGCCGAGAACGGTGACAAAAATCGCGAGCATCGGCAGCACCAGATTCCAACCGGACTCATAGATCGTCTGGCGCGCATCGGCGATCATCTGGCCCCAAGCCGATTGGTTGGCGCCGACGCTCATGCCCACGAAAGAGAGGATGGCCTCGACGATCACCGCGATCCCCATCTCGATGCTGAACAGCGTGATGAGGAGTGGCATCGTGGCAGGGAGAATCTCACGCGTGAGCGTGCGCCAATGGCCGAAGCCGACGAGCCGCGCCGCGGCCACGTAATCCTGGCGACGCGTGACCAGGACCTCGGCGCGCAGCACGCGGCAAAACCGCGTCCAGTCGACGAGCACGATGGCGAGAATGACACTCGAGATTCCAGCGCCGAGCCCCGTCATCAACACGAGGGAGAGGACCACGGGCGGGAACGACATCCAGACATCAACGGCGCGGCCGATCACCCAATCGACCTTGCCGCCGAAATATCCGGCGATGTGCGCGAGCGTCGCACCGATGAGCATCGCGCCGAGCGAGGCGAGGATCGCGACGGTCATCGCGACGCGCGCCCCGTACAAGAGGCGCGAGAGGACGTCGCGCCCGAGCGAATCGGTGCCGAGCAGAAACTCCGGATCGCCCCCGGCCGACCAGGCGGGCGGAACGAGCGTGGTGATCAGATTTTGCTCTTGCGGATCATGCGGAACGAGAAGGGGCGCGAAGAGCGCGCATATCATCACCGTGCCGACGAGGATCGCGCCCGCGATCACGCGCCCCGAGCGCAGGAACGCAAGGTCCTGGCGCGCAAGGCGCTTGCCCATCAGGCAGCCCTCAAGCGCGGATTGAGCACGAGATAAAGCCCATCCACGATCATGTTGATGACGAGCACGACGGCCGCATAGGCGAGCGCGACCGCCTGAATGATCGGGAGATCGGCATTGCGCACCGCGTCGACCATGAGATTGCCGAGGCCGGGATAGGAGTAGATCACCTCGATCAGAAGCGTGCCGCCGAACAGGAAACCGAATTGCACGCCCATCAAGGTCAGCGTCGGCAGAATGGCGTTCTTCAGCGCGTGGCGCAGCAGGATGCGCTTCTCCGAGACGCCGCGAAGACGGGCTTGGCGAATGTAATCGGCGTGGTCGATCTCGTAGAGGCTCGAGCGCAAGACGCGCATGATCGGCACCGAGAAGGCAAGGCCAAGCGCGGTTGCGGGCAGCAGCATGTGCTTGAGCACGTCGAGGAACATGTCGAGGCGGCCCTCGATCAAGGTGTCGAGAAGGAGGAACCCCGTGTGGACGGGCCGTGCGAAGCTCGAGGCGAGACGGCCCGTGAAAGGCAGGAGCGGCCAAAGGACGCCGAAGGCAAGGATGAAGAGAAGCCCCCAAAGAAAATCGGGTGCCGACATCAGCATTGTCGAGCCGAGATCGGCGGCTTCGCCCCGCCAAGTGCCACGCCAATGGAAGAGCAGCAGCCCACCGGCAAAGCCGAGCCCGGCGGCGAGCAGCATGGCAAGAAGCGCAAGCTCGATCGTGGCGGGCAAGGTCTCGGCGATGAGCGAGGAGACGGCGCGGCGAAAATGGATCGAGGCGCCGAAATCGCCCTTCAAGGTCTTGCCGAGCCAGATGGCATATTGTTCGGGCAACGGGCGATCGAGCCCCATCTCCTGGCGCTTCGCCTCGATCTCGGACTTGGTGGCATTCGGCGGCATCGACATCGCCGCCGGATCGACAGGCAGCACGCGCAGCACCACGAAGACGAGCGCGGACACGACGAAGAGAATAGGGATTGCGACGAGAAGCCGCCTGGCGAAAAGACCGAGGAGCTGAACGATCATTTTGAAATGCGGGGTGATGAGTGAGAAGGGAACCGTGAGAAGGGCCTGCTCCTTGGTTTGCGCCCCTCAGATTGCACGACGCGCAGCGCTCACCCCCAAGCCATGGTGTCCGCGCGCACCCAGCCGTTTTCGTAACGCGTGTAGGTAAGATTTTTCTTGCGCACGAGCGTCTGCACGCTTTGCAGGAGGGGGATCGAGGCCCCGCTCTCGACCGCGTCCTTGTTCAGCGTCTTGTAGCCCGCGACGCGCTCGTCGTAATTTGCAACGTTGAACAAATCGATGGCGCGCTGCCCGATCTCCATCCCTTTCCACGCCGAGAACGGCATCTTTGGGTTCAAGAGATATCCGGCGAAGATCTCGGGGTCTCCGGTCGCGTTGTCGAAACTGTAGAGCGTCGCCTCCGGCAATTTGGCGCCCCGATTGAGCTCGAAATATTTCGCGTATTCGATGACCTCGAGATCGGCCTCGATACCGACCTTTTTCCACATCTGCACCAGCGCGCGAGCGATGTCGTAGTCGGAAGGGAAATTGCCGTTGGTCGAGGCGAAGGTGAATTTGGCCGGCTTTTCGATCGAATAGCCGGATTTCGCCAGGAGCTGCTTGGCGAGTTCGGGATCGTAGCTGAAGCGGTAATCGTCGAGATAGGCCGCGGTGCCCGGCGTCGCGGGCACCGAGAGCGGTACGGCCGCTCCGCCATAAAAGGCTTGCGAGAGGGCCTTCTTGTCGATCGCATGATGCGCGGCAAGCCGCACATTCTGATCGGCGAATCCGAGATCGTCGCGCACCTGGAGCAGGATGACGCGTGTGATCGGATTGAGCTCGCCGTCGAGATTAGGCTCGTTCTTGAGGCGCTGCACCTCGCGCACCGGCACGGAGATCGTCAGATCGACCTCTCCGGACTGCGTCGCGGCAACGCGCGCCGAAGGGTCCTTGATGATCTCGAAGGTGACGCGGCGCATCTTCGCCTTTTGCCCCCAATACGCATCGTTGCGTTCAAGCACGATGCGTGCATTGAGCTCATACTCGGCGAGACGATAAGGGCCGGAACCGATCGGCTTGTCGCGAAAGCCATCGACACCAGTCTTCTCCATGTAGTCCTTCGGCACGACATAGCTGCCGAGAAAAGCAAGCCATTGCGGCGCGGTCGGCGCCGGTGAATCGAAGTGCATCACGGCTTTTGTCGGCGAGACAATCTCGATATCCGTGACCTTGCGCCAGGAATTCGCGATGTCGACCTTGTGGCCCGCCTTGATCCGCTCGAAGAAGGTGTAACGAAAATCCGCGGTCGTCATCTTGTCGCCGTTGTGGAAGACGACGTCCTCCCGAAGTTCGATCGGGAGACTTCTCGCGTCCGCCGCAAGCTCCCAGGATTTCACCACGTTCGGGATCAGCTTGAGCTTCGGATCCTGATCGAGCGGTTGATCGAAGACCATCTTGAAGATCGGCTGCGCGTCCGGCACGAAGCGCTGGTTTGGATCCCAACTCGGCACATCCTGCGGCCAACCGATGGTGACGGCGTCGGGCTCAGCGGCACGCGCCCTGTTTCGGCTTGCCAGCGACTGCAGGCCGAAGAAACCAAGCGCCGTCGCGCCCAGGAGGGATCTCCGCGTCAGCGCGTTCGCCATGGAAGACCTCGTTCCAAGGAGGAAGTGTTTCAAACTTAAAGTAGCCGCTTCAGAGGCGCAACATGAGCAAGGCTGCGCGAGGATGCGCGCTGCCATCGAATGGCCAAGCGTATCAGCGCGCGAGCGAGGGCGTTTTGAGTTTGAACTTGCTCATGAGACCGGTGATGCCGCCGCGATTCGCGCGCATGATCACGATGACGACGACCGCAAAG
>Ga0213876_10002316_pt1 | contig 11237 bp, 10 predicted proteins | sample BarmaccomBMRX_R9_FD_160113 | JGI IMG/M metagenome (GOLD analysis project Ga0213876, IMG submission 160113) | Root-associated microbial communities from Barbacenia macrantha in rupestrian grasslands, the National Park of Serra do Cipo, Brazil - RX_R9 | ecosystem: Host-associated > Plants > Roots...
AGATCGCCGGCGGCTGCCACCCCTCTGGCGTTGGCAGATTGAACGTCAGCGCCGCCTGCGTCGAACGCGCCACCACCATTCGCACCGGCTCATCTCTGGACATGTTCATCTCGAGATGCACCATGTGCGGCGGCACCCACACGAAATCGCCGGCATGCGCCTCCTGACCTTCACCCAGCTGTTCGCCCGCGAAAAACTGCGCGTGGCCCGAAATGATGTAAATCCCGCTTTCAGCCTCACCGTGGTGGTGCACTGCCGAGACCAGGCCCGGCCCCAGCTCCACATAGCCCAGCCAGATCTTCTGCGCACCGACCGTCTGCTCGGCAATGCCGCTCTGGCGCAGCATCGCCCCACTGCACAGCTCCTCGAGTCGCTCGTTGGGCCGAACCACGCGCAGGCCACCCGTGACGGGTTGTGTTGTGGTCATAGTTGGAGCATTATCCTCCAGCTCGCCCAGACCTGGAGGAACCGAACTATCCCGATCAACGCCGACTTACTCGCGACGTGGATTTCGGTCCTGCTCGGTTGCATGCTCTCGGCTGCCCTGGGCTTCTGGTTCAACGCCTCTCGACCTTCCTAGATAGGCTCGCCACCGGATCGACACCCCGCATTCGCACAACGGCCACTTCGAAGCCCGCGCGCGGCGGAAGTCCCAACGGCTGGTAGCCGAGCTCCACGGCGGCCGCATCACCATAGAGCGCCGAGAACACTTGCGGGTACGGCGGATCCTCACCGAGCTCCCCGATGGTCTGGTCCGCCCGGTGAAGGTCCGGTGCCGACAACGTCGTCTGCACGCCCGCGAACTGCGCCGCCAAGCCTTCCTGCCGCAGGCGCTCCCCGAGCGAAACAGGCAGCCCGAACCGTTGCTGGTGCGCCACCCGGTACATTGCCGCGAGCACTTCCTCACGCAGCTGCGCTCGCGTTGGCGACTCCGATGTCCACGCCAGCGCGGTCGCAAACGGCCGCTTCAGCGCACCGCGCCCTGGAAACCGCACCATCGCCTCGGTCGTGTAGCGGTTGGTCCAGCCACCGCCGACATCGTCCACCAGCACGATTGACGCCGTGATCGGCACCGTGTCGACCTCGGACAGTCGTCCGGCGGCCTCCTGCGTTGCCTCCGCCCCAATGTCCTCCGCACCAAGCCCGAGAAGCTCCTCGAGCTTGGCAAGTGCCTGCTCTTTGGCCATCGGATTCGCGACCCCGATCGGCAGCACGATATCGTCGCCGCCGCCCGTCAGCCGCGCGACGTACTCGCGAAACCGGGCCATGCTTCGCGGCTGCTGGTACAGCTCGCGCAGAATGCCTAACACCGGCAGGTACCTGATCTGCATGCCTATCGGAAATCTTCGTGCTTCAATGACGCCGTGCGCATCGTCGATCTGACCCAGCCCTGGGGCGACCGCATGCCGACCTGGCCGCAGTTTGCCTCAATCGAGGTCACCGATATCACCACGCACCATCGCGATCGCAAGAGCACGGTGCTGGTGAAGACCAATATGCACACCGGCACGCACATCGATGCGCCCATCCATTACAGCGAAACCGGCAAGCACCTGGGCGAGATCCCGCTCGCCGACCTGGTCGGCACCGGCCTGGTGATTGACCTGCGCCCGATCACCCGGCCGTGGTCGTACTACTCCCTCTCTGACGTCCTGGGCTGTATCCCGCCCGGTGAAGAGCTTCACGAAGGCGACATCGTCGTCCTGTACACGGGTTGGGATCAGTACAACTGGACCAAGCCAACGCGTGACGACGTGATGTACTTCGATCGACATCCTGGCCCGCAACCCGAGGTGATCGATTTTCTCATCGACGAAAAGAAGGTGAAGTGGATCGGCGCCGACCTCGCCGCGATGGACCATTCGCTGTATGTGCGCGTGCGCTGGATGCGGCCCGACCTCGTGCGCGAGTACGAGCAGATGACCGGTAGGCCAATCGAGGAGACGCTCCCAGAGCGCGACTTCGAGTACGTGCACTACCGCACCGCGCGCAGCAACGTGTGCATGCTCGAAAACCTGGGCGGCGAGCTCGCCGAAGTTGCTGGCCAGCGGCTCACGCTCGGCGCCTTTCCCTGGCGTTGGATCGGCGGGGAAGGCTGCATTTGCCGCGTGGCCGCTTTCCTGGACCTCGATGTGCCTGGCGTCATTGGTGAAACGCCGCCCGGAACCCAGCCCGTCCGTGACGACGCCACGCGTCCACCCGCGCGCGTGATGGCCGACGCCCAAGGTCCGGTGAGTTACTAGACGTGTCGCCCAGTTCTATGCGCGCGGTGGTGCTGACCGGCCCCCATCACCACGAAGTTCGGGATGATGTGCCCGTCCCCACGCCTGGCGCACTGGAAGTCCTGTGCAGAGTGGACTCGGTCGCCATCTGCGGCACCGACCTGCACATCTACGAAGGCCGCTTTCCGGGGCGCTGGCCAAAGTCCTACCCCTTTACTCCGGGCCATGAATGGTCGGGCACCGTCGTGGAGGTTGGACCTGGTGCCGAGCAGTTGGGCTGGCATGTGGGAACGCGCGTAGCGGGAACCTCGCACGCTGGCTGCGGCTACTGCCGCATGTGTCGCACCGGCCGCTACAACCTGTGCGAAAACTACGGTCGCGAACCGCTGCACCACCAGTACGGCCACTACAGCCAGGGCGCCGACGCGGAATACGTGGTCCATTCCATCAAATCGGTCTTCCCGCTGCCCGACTCACTCGAGCTGTCGCTCGGGGCCATGGTCGACACGGCCAGCATCGCTCTGCATTCGGTGAAGCGACCCGGCATCAACCCTGGCGACGTGGTCGTGGTGGTCGGGGCCGGGCCGATGGGTTTTCTCACCGCCGATTGCGCCCTCGCCCTCGGCGCTGGCACCGTCATCGTCACCGGATCTGGTGAACGTCTTCAGCGCGCAAGTCAGATGGGTTTCGTGACGGTGGACTACCGCACCACGGAGCCGGTGGAGGAGGTGCGCCGTCTCACCGGCGGCAAGGGCGCGAACGTCGCCGTCGATACTGGTGGCACGACGCAAAGCATCCGACAGGCCGTCGACGTCCTGGCTAAGGGCGGCCGCGTGGGCTTCACCGGCGTGCCGACCGAAGGCGACGCCACGCTGCCCATGCAGAAGATCGTTCTCGAAGAGATCGACCTCTTCGGCGTGCGCGCCAATCGCAACACGATGGAGGAAGTCATCCCACTGATCGTGTCCGGCCGCGTTCGCGTCAAGCCGCTGGTGACGCACACTTTCCCGCTGGCCGAGTACGGCCAAGCCCTGCACACGTTTGCCGAGCGCATCGACGGCGCGCTGAAGGTCCTGGTCCAACCCGGTCGCTAGTCGCAGGTGCTCACACTGGCTTCGGACCAGGCTAGCGAAGTGCTCCGCCGCTGGCTCGATGCCAGCGAGCCGAGCTTCTTCACCGCCTGGCACGTGGCCACGACCGGCAATGGCGCGTGCCTGGTCGACCGCTGGCCCGAGCCGCGTGCAGCACTGGCCCTCACCTATAGCAACTACGCTCTTGTCGGCTCGCCCGGAGCCCTCGATGCAGATGAACTCCGCGGTCGGGTAGTGGGTTTTCTCGAGGGCGCCGAGGCCTTCGACTCGTTGGTGCGGCGTGCCTTCGCAGGCGCGGTGGCGTGGCCACGCATCACGCTCGTGGAGCGGACGTTGCCGGCTGCGGGCACCGTGGCCGCCGAGGTCCGCCCTCTCGCGGTCACAGATGCGCCGCATGTGTGGGCGCTCACGCCCGAGTCACTCTGGATTGCCAACACCTGGGCTGGTCCCGCCGGCTTGGCCGCCGGCGGCTACGCCTGGGGCGCCTTTGTCGACGGCCACCTCGCCTCAGTGGCCTGCTCGTTCTCGGTGGCCGATCGATTCGAGGACCTCGGCGTTATCACCGAGCCAGCCTTTCGCGGTCGTGGCCTGAGCCCGGCCTGCGCGGCCGCCCTGTGCGCCGATATCCACGCGCGCGGGCGGCAGGCCAGCTGGACCACGTCACTCGACAACACCGCCAGCCTGCGGGTGGCCGAGAAACTCGGCTTTCGCATGCATCACCACGATCGGCTGTGGGTCATCGGCCGTTCGGTTCCCGAGCCCGCGGTCTACCCTTAGCGGCGTGCAGGCGGTCGTGCTCCGCGCACCCGGTGAGTTTGCGTTGTGCGATGTCCCCACTCCCGAACCCCTACTCGGGCAGGTGCTACTCCGCGTACGCGCAAGCACGATGTGTGGGACCGACCAGAAGATCTTCGCTGGCCAATTTCCGGGCACGCTGTTTCCTCATATCCCCGGGCACGAGTTCGCGGGTGACGTCGCGAAGGTCGGCCCCGGCGTTGATGAGGTCCGCGAGGGTGATCGGGTCGGGGTAGAGGTCCACGTCGGCTGCGGTCGCTGCGCGCGCTGCCTCGAGGGTCTTTATCAGCTCTGCGTGAACTACGGTCGCATCGACAAAGGCCACGCGCACATCGGCTTCAGCGTGCCTGGCGCACTGGCCGAGTACGTTGCCGTCTCGGTGAAAGCACTGCACCGCCTGCCCGATGCGCTCAGCTGGGACGAAGGCGCGTTTTGCGACAACGTCGGCATCGCCCTGTACGCCATCGAACGCGGTCGGCTGGTCGCCGGCGAACGCGTCATCATCATCGGCGGTGGGGCTTTCGGAGCGCTGGCGGCACAGGTCGCCCGAGCGCTCAGCGCCGCGCGGGTAGTGCTGCTCGGCACGCGGTCCGAGCGGCTGGAGCGACTTCGCAACCTGGCCGATCTCGTGACCGCGAACGAGCAGGACGTCCGTGACGCATTCCCTGGTGGTGCCGACCTGGTCGTCGAATTCGCGGGCACTGCCGAGGCGGCCCGCCAGGCAATCCAGCTCGCGCGGCGCGGCGGGCGGGTGGTCCTGGCCGGTGCGACCGGGCCCGGGCGCGAGCTCAGCGGCATCGATCTGAGCACCATCGTGCGCGGCCATCTCGACATCCTCGGCTCGCTGGCCAATCCGCGCGGCATCTCCGCCCGAGGACTCGAGCTCATCGCCCGCGGCGCCGTCGACGTCAAGCCGCTCATCACCCACTGCTTCGGCCTGTCCGAGTTCGAGCAGGCCTGGGCGACATTTGTCGAACGCCGCGATGGCGCGATTCGCGTGATGGTCCACCCCTGAGACTTCAGCTGCTGCCGCCCGTTGCACTGGCCCTGGTCGTCGCCGCCGTGTACGCGCGCTTCCTCGATAGCGACTTTGTCGGCACGGACAGCCTCCCGGCGATCCAGGCCAGCCAGGTGCACAGCTGGTCCGACTTCTTCGGCCTCTGGCACGAGCCGCTCATGGCCGGCACGGACTTCGTACTGAGCCAGGCGGTGTTCTACCGACCCATCGCTTCATTGTCCTTCGCGGCGGACTACGCGCTGTGGGGCACCAATCCCGTCGGCTACCACGTCACCAACATACTGCTGCAGCTAGCGGCGACGGTCCTGGCGTACTACCTGCTCCGCGAGCTGCACCTGTCATGGCCTGCGGCGTTGGCGGGCGCGGCTTTGCTCGGCTTCCACCCCACGATGGTTACCGCGGTCCCCGTTATCGCCCGTAGATACGACGCGCTTTCAGCCGCGCTCCTGTTCGCCTCCCTGGCGCTCCTGTTGCGTCGCCATACGGTCTGGTCGCTCGTCGTGTTGGCCGCCTCACTCCTGGCCAAGGAGTCCGCCTTCGCCGCTATTCCGTTACTACCGCTCGTGCTGTATGCCGCCTGGCACACGCCGGAGGCATCGAGCCGGCCATCGCTCGCGGCGTATGTGCGCAGCACCGCGCCATTCGTGGTCGTCGGGGTGGTCGTGTTCGCACTACGCTATGCCGTCCTCGGAACCCTCGGCGGGCACGCCAGCGTGGACATCTTCACGACCAATTTCGAGGAGTACCGCGTCATGCTCGACCGTTACGTGCTCTTCGTGTTCTGGCCGTTTCGCGCCTGGTATCCCGAGCACACCGCCGGCTGGCTGGCTCTTGTTCTCGCTGCCGTCGTGCTGCTTGGCCTGATCCTCGCGCGTACCGATGTCACCACACGCGTGCGCACAGCAGTCGGGCTCGCCTGGACCGTGGGTTTTGGCGCGTTTTTCATCGGACTGCGCCACATCGCCGGCCCCTGGTACATGTACTACCCGCTCCTGGGCATGGCTCTGGCTGTCGGTGCCGCGGCAGACGGCATGTGGCGCACGCTGCATCGCCGGGTTCCGACCGAAGTGCTGGCCACCGCGGGCCTCGGCGCGCTCGCGCTGCTCTATACCGTTGGCAGCCTGGTGACCTCACCCCTGGTGCAGCCATGGGCTCAGTGGCACCAGGCCGGACTGGTCATGCGCGAGTACCTGGCAGGGATCCAGGCCTGCACCGACCGCATTCCTGATGGAGTCGCGGTCACGCTGTGGAACTCACCCGCGCTCTATGACGACGGTTCCGACGAAAGCGCGCTGCTGGCAGCAACCATGATCGAAGGCTTCACGTACGACGCCTACGTGCATCTGATCCACCCCGATCAGCATTTCAACCTGTTCATCGGCCAGCCGCAGACCTACCACTCCGCGCCGTCCGATCTGCAGCTCAGCTGCGACTGGGCCGGCCCCGACCGACGGCGCGTCATCGCCACCTCGGCGTCATTACCGGCCCCGCGGTTTCCATCAGACTGAGTGTGTTGGAGCACTCCGAGGCCTCACGGAGTGGCGTCCTTACGGAGTGGGGTTTTCATGCAGTTGAGTCCTTCGGGAGTGGTGTCCTTCGGAGGGAACTACCTTGTTATGCTGCACCCTTGGAGCCGCTATGACCGCCGAAGTTCAAACTCGCGCCGATGTGCCAGCCGCCGGTGCGCTCGACATCCGCGAGGCGCTGCGCCTGATGATGACCATTCGCCTGTTCGACGAGCAGGCGTTGAGCCTGTACCGCGCTGGCGAAATGCGCGGCACCACGCACCCCTATATAGGTATGGAGGCGGTTGGCGTCGGCGTGATGCTCGCGCTGCGGCCCAACGATTACGTCACCAGTACGCACCGCGGTCACGGCCACACCATCGCCAAGGGCGGTGATCCCAAACGAATGATGGCCGAGCTGCTCGGTCGAGCGACCGGCTACTCAGGCGGCAAAGGCGGCAGCATGCACATCGCCGATATGGATAAACACATGCTTGGCGCCAACGGAATCGTCGGTGGTGGCATGGGCTTGGCGACTGGTGCTGCCCTCACGGCAAGACTGCAAAAGACGGGCGCGATCGCGGTGTGCTTCTTCGGCGACGGCGCGCTGGAGCAGGGCATCCTGCATGAGACGACCAACCTCGCCGCAATCTGGAAGCTGCCAGTCCTGTACGTGTGCGAGAACAACCAGTACGCCATGTCGACTCGCTCGGACTGGAGCGTGGCGGGCGGCGATCCGGCGCGTCGCGCCGCCGGCTACGGCATCCCGGGCGTGACCGTGGACGGGATGGACCTCTTCGGCGTCAACGCTGCCGCCACCGAGCTGATCGAACGCGCCCGGCGCGGTGACGGCCCTGCCTACCTGGTTTGCAACACCTATCGTTACCACGGCCACCACGCCGGTGATCCGCTGAATTATCGCGAGAAGGAGGAGGTCGAGCGCTGGCGCCTGCAGGACCCGATCGAGCGCGTCAAAGCCGCCGCGACCGAACGCGGCGTCATGGGGCCGTCGGAGATTGCGAGTCTCGAAGCACAGGTGACGGCCGAGATCCAGGCGGCAGTCGAGTTCGCCAAGAGCAGCCCTGAACCGTCGGTCGACCAGCTCATGACGGACATCTACGCGTGACCGCCGTCGAGGCTGCACCGCCAGTTGCTGCCCCACAAACACGCGAGATCACCTACGCCGAGGCGCTGAACGAGGCCTTGCGCGAGGAAATGCGACGCGACCCCAACGTCTTCGTCATGGGTGAAGACGTGGCGGTCTGGGGCGGAGGCGGCATCTTCGGCGTGACCAAAGCCCTGGTCGAGGAGTTCGGTACCGAGCGTGTGCGCGACACGCCGATCTCTGAAGAAGCCATCGCCGCGGTCGCGGTGGGCGCCGCCGCCACTGGCAGTCGACCGGTGGCCGAGATCATGTACGTCGACTTCATCGGCCTGGCCATGGAACCAATCGTCAACCAGGCGGCCAAGCTGCGCTACATGTTCGGCGGTAAGGCCAAGGTGCCGATGGTCATTCGTGCCCAGGAAGGCGCCGGCCGCGGCAATGCCGCCCAGCATTCGCAGTCGCTGGAGGCCTGGTTCTGCCACATTCCCGGCCTGAAGGTGGTTACCCCCTCCACGCCGGCCGACGCCAAGGGCCTGCTGAAAAGCGCGATCCGCGACGACAACCCCGTCATCTTCCTGGAGCACAAGGTGCTCTACTTCTCCAAAGGTCCCGTTCCTCAGGAGGAGTACACCGTTCCGTTAGGTGTGGCCGACGTGAAGCGGGTCGGGCAGCACGTCACCGTTGTGGGCGTGCACACCATGGTTGGCAAGGCCCTGAAGGCCGCCGAACAGCTCGCCGAGGAGGGCATCGAGCTCGAAGTGATCGATCCCCGCACGCTCGTGCCACTCGACGAGGAAACGATCGTGGAATCGGTCAAAAAGACCGGTCGATTGATCGTCTCGCACGAGGCGTACACGCGTGGCGGCTACGGCGCCGAGATCATCGCCCGCGTCGTCGACACCGCCTTCGATTATCTGGACGCGCCACCCATCCGTGTCTGCGCCCGCAACGTGCCCGTGCCGTACAGCGCGGTTCTGGAGACCGCTGCGCTCCCGCAAGTCGAGGACCTGGTCGCCGCGGCGCGAGCCCTGGTCCGCAACGAACGCTAACGCGATGGCCACGCCTGTCACGATGCCGGTCCTTGGTCTCACGATGGAGGAGGGGACCGTCGCCGAGTGGCTCAAAACCGAGGGTGCGACGGTCGCCAAGGACGAACCCCTGCTGACTGTCGAAATGGATAAGGGCACCGTGGAGGTCCCGTCACCCGCCGCCGGCGTCCTTCTGCGAATCGTCGTACAACCTGGCAACACCGTTCCGGTGCGAACGCTGATCGCGGAAATCGGCGCGCCAGGCGAAGCGCCGAGCCCGTCTGGCGGCCCCGGCGATCTGCCGCCCATTGAGGCCATGGCCCATGACGCGGTCGCGTCAATGTCACCACCTGCTGCCGCTTCGCGGCTGTTCGCCTCGCCCCGAGCGCGAATGCGTGCGCGTGAAGTGGGTATCGCCCTCGGTGGCCTGCGCGGCAGCGGCTCGCATGGCCGCATCGTCGAAGCCGACGTCGTGGCGGCGTCCACCCCCGAGCGCGTGCGCACCACACCGCTTGCGCGACGCCTCGCCGAAGAGCACGGCCTCTCGATTGCAAACCTCAAAGGCACAGGCCCCGGCGGTCGCGTCACCCAGGATGATGTCTTGCGAGCGCGGCAGGCATCAGACGTCCAACCGCTCAGCCGCATCCGCCGCATCACGGCCGAACGCATGGCTGTCTCCGCACAGGCCGCTGCGCGCGTCACGCTGTTCGTCGAGGCCGACTTCGCCGAGGCGGCCCGCTTCCGCACGCAGCTGGAGCCTGAGTTTGCTCGGCTTGGCGTGCCCAAACTTCCCTGGGATGCCATCGTCGCCCGTGCGGCCGCACTTACCCTCGCCGAGCACCCGGCGGTGCTCGCGCAATGGGTCGATGGCCAGGGGCTGCGAACTGCTAGCGACGTGCACGTCGGCGTCGCCGTTACGCTCGAGCCCGAAGGCCTGGTGGTGCCCGTGCTGCGGGATGCCAACAAACAATCGCTGCGCGAGTTGGCAGGTAACCTCCTGGACCTGGTCGCCCGGGCGCGAGCAGGACGCCTCAGCCCCGCCGAGATGCAAGGCGGTAGCTTCAGCGTCACCAATCTCGGCAGCTATGGCATCGACGGCTTCACGCCAATCCTGAACCCACCCGAAACCGCAATCCTCGGCGTCGGACGCATCGCCGAAAAACCGATCGTGCTTAACGGTGCCATCGTCGCCCGCACTATGTGCACGCTCTCCTTGAGCTTCGACCATCGCGTGGTCGACGGCGCGCCTGCGGCCGCATTTCTCGCACGACTCGCCCAACTGCTGGAGCGGCCCTACGCCCTCCTCGGCATCTGACCCGCTGAAGACCGGCAAGCTGCCGCCCGAGCTGCTGCGCAGCCTGGTGCTGGGCAAGCTCGGCGCACACCGACCCGAAACACTGGTGCCCGCCAGCCTCGGCGTCGATGCCGCGGTTGTGGCCGCGGACGGCGACCAGTGGGCGTGGGTGCTGACGTCTGATCCGATCACCACGGCCGTTTCAGGCGCGGGCCGGCTGGCCGTGCACGTCGTGTGTAACGACCTCGCGGCCATGGGCGCCGAGCCGGTCGGCGTTCTTGCCACACTTCTCTTTCCGCAGGGCGCGTCCGCGTCGGAAGTCGCAACAATCACTGCCGACATCGATTTGACCGCGCGTGCCCTGCATGTGGAGGTGCTTGGCGGCCACACAGAAGTGGCCCCAGGCCTCTCGGCGCCACTGGTGGTAATGACCGGTGTGGGCAAAGCTCGCCGCGACCGCATCCTGACCGCGTCTGGCGCCAGACCGGGTGATGCGCTGGTGCTGACAAAGGCCGCTGCGCTCGAAGGTACGCACGTGCTGGCCAATGACCTGGCAGCCCATTTGCGATCGCGCGGCGTCGCCGAGGACGTTGTTGAAGCAGCGCGCCTTTACGCCGATGAGCTCAGCGTGGTGCCCGAAGCGCGCGTGGCGGCCGAGTTCGGTGCCACGGCCATGCACGATCCCACCGAGGCTGGCGTGATCGGTGCGTTGTGGGAGATGGCTGAAGCCTCAGGCTGCGGCTTTCGCGTGCGGGCATCGCGCATCGCGGTCCGCGAACCCACGCGCATCATCTGCGATGCCCTTGGCGTTGATCCGCTGCGACTGATTGCCAGCGGCGCATTACTCATCGCCTGCCGGGACGTCGAAGCACTGCTGCGTGTGCTGCAAGAGCACGGTGTGGCCGCGGCGCAAATCGGCCAGATGACCTCAGCCGAACATGGACGCGTGCTCATCCACGACGATGGGCGCCAAGAAAACGTCAGCCAACTGGAGCGGGATGAGCTGTACCGCGTGCTGGAGCAGCAGAAAGTGTGAGCACCTGCGGGCCGCTGGCGGTAATCGCCACGGTGTGCTCGGCGTGCGCGGCGCGGCTGCCGTCGGCCGTGGCCACGCTCCAACCATCGGCCAGCAGCCGGGTTGCGTCGTGGCCGCCCGCCAGGACCATCGGTTCCAGGGCA
>Ga0213876_10002317_pt1 | contig 11237 bp, 8 predicted proteins | sample BarmaccomBMRX_R9_FD_160113 | JGI IMG/M metagenome (GOLD analysis project Ga0213876, IMG submission 160113) | Root-associated microbial communities from Barbacenia macrantha in rupestrian grasslands, the National Park of Serra do Cipo, Brazil - RX_R9 | ecosystem: Host-associated > Plants > Roots...
GAGCGGGTGGGCGGCGGACGTGGACCGCTTGGTGTTGTTGCGCGGGCCATAATGAGCCTAATTGTATGAATCAGCGCCTGGTGTACGACTCAGACGCCCCGCTCGCCAAGCCGCAACGCGCTGGCAAGGCCAAACCGGCCTCCCCTAGCTCCTCAGTTAACGTGCCGCGGGACGGGGTCGTCCGACTGCTGCGCGACCGCAAAAACCGCGGCGGCAAGACGGTCACGCTGGTCGCAGGCGTCACCGCTTCGCCTGAAGTGCTCTCAGAATTGGCCACCGCCCTCAAGCGTTTGTGCGGTACAGGCGGCACGCTGCGCGGCGAGGTTATCGAGCTCCACGGTGATGTCCGCGAGCGCATCAAGCCCGAGCTCGAGCGCCGCGGATACACCGTCAAAATCGCCGGCGGCTGAACCTCTCGCGCGATGGTTATTGCGTCAGCCAGGCCCTGTTGTAATCGCGCCCGCCAAACCAGCCGTTGTAGTTGCTCGGCCAATTCTGGACGTTCTTCCGCACCGTGGTGATCTGGTTCTCGCTGTAGAGCACGAGCATCGGCTGGTCTTGTAGCAGGATCTTCTGGGCATCCATGTACGCCTGTGCGCGTTTGGCCTGATCCAGGTTCTGCCGCCCCGCATCGAGCGCCTTGTCCAGCTCAGGGTTCCCGTACTTGGCGAAATTGAACCCTGCGCCCGTGTAGAAGAGCGGGTACAGATCCCCATCAGGGTCGACCGAACCGCTCCAACCCAGCTGCAGCGCCTGGTAGTCGCCGGTGTTGCCGTTCTGGACAATCGTGGCGAACTCGATCTGCTGAATGTCCATCTCGAAGCCGGCGTCCTTGACCTGGTCTTTGATGAGCTCACCCACCTGCTGTGCTTGTGGCGAGGTATTGGCAACCTGGAGCGTGAAGTTGATCGGTCCGCTCATGCCCGCCGACGACAGTTCCTGCTTGGCCTTATCGATGTCGCGTTTGTCATAAGGCGTGCCCTTCATATAGGCCCACGACACCGACTGTGGGACGGGCAAGCTGGCCGTCGTGGCGTTGCCGAAGTCCACGGTTTGCACGAGCTGATCGCGATCGATGGCGTAAGCCAGCGCGCGGCGCACCGCTGGATTGTCAAAGGGCGGTTTGGACGTGTTGAGGAACACGAACTGGTAGCCCAGCCCGGGGATCTCACCGGTGGTCACATCGGCCGACTGCTGCAGTGACGCAACGTCCTTGTAAGGCGGGTTCCCAGCAAGCGCCTGGGCGTCGCCAGTTTCGACGTTGGTCAGCCGGACGTTCTCGTCAGGGAACGGCTTGAAAATAATGCGATCCGGATAGTTGACCGTGTCCCCGTTGGCGTCTTTGCGCCAGAAGTCCGTATTGCGCTCGAGGATGATCTGGTTGTCTGGTTCCCAAGACACGAACTTGTAGGGTCCGCTGCCTGCGCCGGTGAGGTCGCGCTGCAGGTTGTCGCCGAGCTTCTGGATGGCGGCCGGGCTCTGGACGAACCCAAGCCCAGTCGTGAGGCGACTCAAGAACGGTGCGAATGGCTGTGACAGGGTGATCTTGACTGTGTATGGGTCAGGTGTCTCGATGCTCTGGATCGGCTTCCAGTCCGTAATCGTGGTCGACTTGGGGTCGTTCATGTGGCGCATGAAGTTGAACTTGACCGCGTCGGCGTTCAGGTCCGTGCCGTCCTGGAACTTGATGCCCTGGTGCAAGGTCAACACATACGTTGTCGGATCGGGGGTATCGACCTTGTCGACCAGGCGACCAACGACGTTGCCCTTATCGTCGACCTCGAACAGCGTGTCGCAGGTGAGCGAGATGATGTCGTTGCTGTAGACGTCTTGCGACTTGGTCGGATCAAAAGTCGTCGCGTCGCGCTGCGTAGCGATCGTCAGCGTGCCGCCTTTGACCGGCTTTCCAGCAGCCGAAGCGGCCGGCGCCGTGGTCGGTTGTGCTGCGGCGGCGGCGGTCGTGGGTTTCGCGGCCGCGGCTGTCGTCGGCTGCGCGGCAGGCGCCGTGGTGGGCTGCGCGGCTGGAGCCGTCGTCGGCTTTGGCGCGGCCGCTGGTGCCTGGGTGGCTGGAGCACTCGTGGGCGCTGAAGTCGCTGCAGGTCCGCACGCGGCGGCAAACAGGCCCAACCCCAATACCAGAGGAACGACGGCGCTGAGCTTCACATCAGGCTCCTTTCAGTTGATGCGCAGGCGCGGGTCGAGGGCATCCCGCAGCGCATCGCCGAGCATGGAAAAGGAAAAGACGGTGAGAAAGATGGCAATGCCAGGTCCGAACGAGAGCCACGGCGCCTGGCTCAGGGCGCCGGACGCCGTGTTGATCATCGAGCCCCAGTCGGGATCGGGCGGCTGCGGTCCGACGCCGATAAATCCCAGGGCTGCGAGAGCGAGGATGGATGTCGAGCTGGAGATCGAGGCGGCCACGATGAGTGGATTCGCGATATTTGGCACGATGTGGCGCGCCAGAATGCGTACGTGCGTGGCGCCAATGACGGCCGCGGCGACCACATATTCGTGCTCGCGCGCCTGGAGCACCTGGCCGCGTGTGAGTCGAAAATAGAGCGGTATCTGGATGATGCCGACCGCGATCATCGCGTTGCGCAGTGACGGGCCCAGCGCACTGGTCACGGCGATCGCCAGCAGAACGCCGGGAAAGGCAAGCAGCGCATCGATAAGTCGGCTGAGCACCTGGTCGGTCGCACCGCCGACGTATCCCGCGGCCAGGCCCATCAGCACGCCGCCGCTGAGCGCGATGGTAACTGCGATCACCGCGACGCCGAGCGAGATGCGCGTGCCATAGATCACGCGGGTGAACTGATCTCGGCCAACGTTATCAGTGCCGAGGATGTGGCTCGGCGACGGCTGCTCCAGCACGTGTGTGGGCGCGGTCTGGATCGGATCGTATTGCGCCAGAAGCGGCGCAAAAATGCCGATCAGAATGAGCAGGAGAATAATCGCGCCGAACAGGGCAACTCGCGGATAGCGCGCAGCCAATCTGGGCAGATCTGTCGTGCGCAGCCGCTGGGCGCCCACCTGGCTCGTCGGAGCGACGACGGTGCGTTCAGCGGCGACCTGCATACGGCGGCGGTCTCAGGCCCGCTGCCTGGTGTAGCTGATGCGCGGATCTAGATAGGCGTACGCGATATCGACCAGCAGGTTGGCGGTGAGGAACACGAAGACGGCGAGCAGCACCACCGCCTGAACGATCGGGTAATCGCGCGCGCCGAGTGACTGCACCGCCAGGCGGCCGATGCCCGGCCAGGCAAAGACAGATTCGACAATGAAGGCGCCCTCGAGGATCGCGCCGACCTGGAGACCGAGCAGCGTGATGCTGGGGATCAACGCGTTGCGGAGGGCGTGACCCAGGATGACGGCGGCATCGCTGAAACCTTTGGCACGAGCGGTCCGAATGTAGTCCTGGTGCAACGTGTCGAGCAGTCCCGATCGAATGAAGCGCGTTTGCGTGGCGGCGCCGAACAGGCTGAGCGTGATTGCCGGCAGGACAAGGCGTTTGAACCACTCAGCGGGGTTGTCGGTGAAGCTGGTGTAGCTGCCAGGCGGGAACCACCTCAATTGCAACGCGAACACATAGATCAGCACGAGCCCCACGAAGAAGCCCGGTATAGCGACGCCGACCTGGCTGAAGGCGCTGGCAAAGAACCCGAGCGGCGAGCGCCTGAAGACAGCCGAAAGGACCCCAAGAGGCAAGGCGACCACCACGCCAAGCAGCAGCGCGGTCACACCCAGCTGCAGCGTGGCTGGCAATCGTGACTGGATCTCTCCTTTAACAGGTGCGCCATTGCGCAGCGACTTGCCGAAGTCGCCCTGCGCAACGTGGCCGACCCACGCCAGGTACTGCACGGGATACGGCTGGTCGAGCCCGAGATCGTGCCGCAGCGCCTCGTAGTTCTGCGCCGTGGCGCGCTCGCCGAGCAGGATCAACACAGGATCGCCCGGCGTGAGCTTGAGCAAAATAAACAGCATCACGCTGGCCAGAAAGGCCACCGGGACCATGATGACCAGCCGACGCAAAATGTAGCGCGTCAAAACGCTTCTTTTACCCTGGAGATGGCCAGGCTAACGCGGAACGCCAGCCACGTCTAGCAAAGTGGTGCTCAACGTTACGAGTTGCACTATTGGGCATGTGTGCCATGGCCGTTTTGTAACCACACGTGTACTATTTGGCGCCTGAGGGGATGGCCGAGCCATGCCGGCCGGCGCAGCAGAGGATCCTGAGCAAACACAACCGACCGTTCGGGTCTACACACTAGGCACATTCAAGGTGCTCGTCGGCGAGCAGGCCGTAGATGAGCACGCCTGGCGCCGAAAAAGCGCCCGCCAGCTGTTCAAAGTCCTGCTAACCCGCCCAGGTCGCCGCATGACGCGCGACGAAGTCATCGAGCTGTTCTGGCCCGAATCAGACAGCGAAGCCGCGGCAAGCAACCTACGGTCGACGCTCTACGCAATGCGCAGAGCGCTCGAAAGTGAGATCGTCTTCGGCGACCACACGAGCGTGTGGCTCGGCCCTGATGGCGGGCTGTGGATGGACGCGGTGGCATTTGAGCGCAAAGTCGCCGACGCCTGGCGATCGCCAAACCCGCTGCCGCTGCTGGAAGAAGCGAGCGCGTTGTATGTGGGCGATTATCTGCCTGACGACCTGTTCGAGGATTGGGCTGGTGAGCGGCGCGAAGCGCTGAGGCGTACCTGGACCGAGCTCCAGTTCGGCCTCGCACACGCGCTGGAAACCCGCTCGGACGTAGGTGCGGCGGTGCAACCACTCGAACGCCTGATCCGCGCCGATCCCTGCGACGAGCGCGCCGCGCAAGAGCTGATGAAGCTTTTGACGCGTCATGGCCGCCGCGCCGAAGCCTTACGCGTGTACCAGCGCCTGGCGCAGTCGCTGCGCGATGAGCTGGCAGTCGAGCCCTCGCCGGATACGGCCGAGCTTCACCGCCAAATCGGCTCGGGTGAGCCTGTCGCCGCGCCACCCATTCCGGCTGCGACGTTCCGTTGCACATACCCATTTCCTGTCCCGTCAGAACTCGTCGGCCGCGGCGCCGAGCTGTCCGCGCTTTCCGGGGTGCTCTCGAGTGGCCGCACAGCCGGCCGAGTTGCACTGATCGGTGCACCCGCGGGAACAGGCAAGAGCGCGCTGCTTGGCCAGATCGTGCGTCAGGCTCAGGCTCAGGGCGTCCTGTGTTTGGCTGGCGGCTGCTACGAGGAGCGCGGTGCGGTGCCGCTCGGGCCGTTTCATGACGCCCTTGTTGATTTCCTGCTCGCACAGCCGGCGGAGACGCTTCGGGCCCAGATGTCGGCTTATGTCGACGACTTAGCGGAGGTGCTACCGGAGCTTCGCTACCACCTCCAAATGCCCTCCGAGCAGGGCGTCGGACGCGCGCGGGACCGGATGCGCACGTTTGGCGCGGTCCACGTCTGTTTGCGCGGCCTGGCCGAGAACGGTCCCGTGCTGCTGTGCCTCGAGGATTTGCACGCAGCCGATGAGGCCACGTTGCAGCTGCTCCACTATCTTTCGCGGCAAACGCGTCGGCTGCCTCTGGTAGTGGTCGCGACCTACCGCGACGACGAAGCGCCACCCGACGAACCTCTTGCGCAGACTTTGGCCGCGATGGTCCGCGAGCGTCTGGCAGAGTCGCTCAAACTTACGTCCCTGGACCGGGATGAGACTCATCGCCTGGTCGGCTCATTGCTCGACGGGTCTTTTAGCCAGTCACTGGGCGAGTCTCTCTACGCGACCAGCGGTGGCAACCCACTGTTCCTCGAACAGCTCGTGTTGGCGCTGGGTGAGTCGGGGCAACTCGAACGCAAGGCCGGCGTGTGGCACGGCACGGGCGAGCTCCAGGGCACGCCGCGGATCGTCCGCGAAGTGATCGCGCAACGCCTCCAACGGCTGGACGCGAGCTGCCGTGAAATGCTGGACACCGCCAGTGTGCTCGGCCAATCGTTCGAGCATCGTGTGGTTCTGACGGCCATGGAGCCGCGCGACGAACCGGCGTTGTTACGCGACATCGATCGGGCGATCACGACGCAGGTGCTCCAGGACACACCCGGTGGCTACGCCTTCCGCCACTCCATGCTGCGCGATGCGGTGTACTACGCGCTCACGGGTCCAAAGCGGAAGTTACTGCATGCCCATGCCGCTTCCGTATTGGAATCCGTCTACGGCGCCCGCGCCGATGAGCATGCCGCCGAGATTGCCCACCACTTCGCTCTCGCGGGTGAGTCCGCAGAGCTGCGCGCGAAGCTGCTCCACTACAGCCTGATCGCCGGGCGTCGGGCAGCCCAGCTCTCGGCCTACCCGCAAGCGCTCGACCACTTCAGCCGCGCGTGGGAGCTGATCCAACACGACGCGAGCTTCCCCGACGTTGAGCTGCAAGTAGAAGTCCTTCAAGGCCGCGGCTGGGCCGAGACGCAAATGGCCCGCTGGCGAGACACCGTAGCCACCTACCGCCAGGCGCTAGGCCTGTTGAAAGACCCCATAGCCCGCTCCCGAGCCTACGGCCTAATTGCGTTTGCCGTTGGGCACATAGGCGACTTGCCGCGAGTGGTAGACGAATGCAGCGCTGGTCTGGCCGAGTTGGTTGGTATCGATGGCCCCGACGTGACTGCCGCGCGGCTGCAACTTCGGCAGCTGCTGGCACTACCGCTGCACTGGCAAGGGCGCTATCGCGAGCTTGTCCAGCTTGGCGGCGTGATGCAGGAAGAAGCGGCACGATTCGATCAGCCCCGCGCGCGCATGCTCGCAAATGCGGCAACCGCGTGGGGTTACTGGGGCCTCGGTCAAATTCATAGGGCGACTGAGCAGCTGCAATTCGCCGCGCGCGCCAGTGAGGAGATCGGGGATAAGTTCCAAATCGCAACATGCCAGGAGAACCTTGGTCTTGTCGCTCAAGCAGGCGGCCAATTCGCAGCCGCGCGCGACCATCTCGGGCGTGCCGTGGAGCTGTTTGTGGAGTCGTCAAACGAACTGCGCGCCGCAAATTCGGTACAGACGTTGTGTCGTGTCTGGGTGGCGCAGGGCGAGTGTGCGCGGGCGCGCACGCGTCTCGAGCAAGTCGTACCGCTGGAGGTGGCGGGTAGCGAACGCTGGGCCGCTGACGGGTATTGCATCCTGGGGACAATCCAATCTCTGGCAGGCGAATGGATTGACGCCGCCTCGAATTTCGAAACGGCAATTCGTATGCGTCTGGGCGCAGGCCACAGGGCCGGCGCCGCCGAAGCAACGGTCGGACTGGGCCTCGTATATCAGGAGACCGGCCGATGGGGTGATGCGGGCGAGACGTTCGAGTCGGCAGTGTCCATAACCAGCCAGATGGACGCATCACCGCCGCAGGTCCTGGCGCAACGCCAAAAGGGCCTGCTCGACTTGGCCGCGAGCAACTTCGAAGCGGCGACCGTTGCCATCGAAGACGCCTATGAACTGGCGCGGAAGATGCCTGAGAGTCTCGAGTTTGCTCCAAGTCTTCTCGCCATGGCGCGGCTGCGAGCACACCAGGGTGATCGCGCCACTGCAATTCAGGTCGGACTGGAAGCACTTGCAAACGCCCGACCTGTTCAGCAATTGCTTGAGGCGAACGCATTCGTCGGAACGCTATACCTCGAATGCGGTCAACTCGACCTCGCCCGTAAACATGCCGACGAAGCGGTGTCTCAGGCGCTCCAACTTGGGTCACCGTGGCTCCTGAGTGGCGCGTTGCTGTGCCAGGCGCGCGTATCAACCCAATTAGACCCGGCCAGCGCGAACAGCCTCTTCGAACGTGCGATCCACTTCGCAGAACAAGCTCAGACGCCCTATGAGAGGGCGCAGGCGCTGACCGCCTACGCCGCTCATCTGCGAACGACTGGCCAATTCGTGCCGACGCTTAGTTGGGTAGAATCTGAGTCGGCTCGTGTTCTCGACGAACTTCGATCACGGAAACGAACCCGGCCCGCTGTAGCCAACGAAGAGTGACGGCGCGTTCGGATCATTAGAGGCGAGTGGAATCCGCATTGCTTTGGTGATGCGCACCGGCTTACCTGCGAAATACCACCACAGGATCTGGTCGAACTTCTCCCTATCGTTGACAAGGGTCTCAAACGTATATGGAAAGATGTGGTGACTGTCAGCCTCTCGTGCAGGTCCGTCGAATTCGACGGTGAACGGTCCCGATCCAACTGCCTTCAAACCCAGCGGTGGCGACTTGTGGGCACCTTGAAGCATGAGGGCAATTACCTGTTGCGTAACTGCTGGGGATTGCGGATGCGTGACATTTTCCACTGAGGCGCCACCCGCAGAGTCTGCAGCACTGCCCGCGTTAGTATCCGCGCCGTTCTGGTCGCTCGCGTTGGCCGCCTTCGAGTTGCCAGGGTTCCTGGGTTTTCGCCCCTGCGGAAGCTCCGCGCCAAGATCGCGCAACGCGCTTTTCAACTGAGCTGCAGATCCGTTGGCCTGAATGAGGCTCGTCAGTTTGCGCTGGTATGGACCATACACCGCTCCGAGCTCGCTGTTCACGAAGCTGTCCAGATCTGCGTACGAGGCGCTCCCGGTTACGGTTGCGGATGGGATGGTTTCTGTAAGAGATGTGACAGTTGCAGTCAATTGGTCTATGAAATTCGCGCCGGCCGCGTTTACGTGCGTCTTTATCGTCTTCGCCTGCGCCGCGGCGCGCGCAACTGGGGATGTGTATAACTTCTGGTCCCTGGCCTCCTGAAAACCAAAAAGGATTGACGCATGCACGTTCTGCCCTGAGCCGTCCCACATTCGGAGGTAGTTGTATTCAACCAACGCCGCTTTGACGATCGGATATGGAAGACCTGCAAAGTGCCACACGAGCAGCGGTTTTTCGATACCAGTCGAAGTAGCGATCTTCGGACCATCGAATGTAATCAAGCCTGTCTGCAAGTCTCGCGCGCGGACTTGTGCGTACGGGATGTGATTCAAGACGAACGTGTTGAAGTCGCCGACAAATTGGCGCTTCGTGGTCGCTGCATTCGTTCCATTCAACATTCCGTACAGGGTCTGGATCAGCGACTGGTCGTACATACCTTTTGATCTCCTGGAGCCTCACGACGTGAACGTCGTGCCAATCGCGGGTGCGAAGAAATAACCGCCGTAGCCGGGTGTCACAAAGCTCGGAAGACTCAAGCTGGCATACCCTCCCATCTGGTTTGCGCGGGTCACCGCGGTCGGCCTTGTACTTGCAGCAGTCCAGGGCGTCTGCGCCACACCCGGTTGGAGCGGGGCTTTCTGGCCTGTCAGCGCATCGGTGCCTGCACCTGGAAGCGGGAAATTACGGTCGCCCAACCATTGGGTCCACACATGTTCGAATTGCCGCTCCAGGTCCGCCTGGTACGACACGAACAGGAGTCCTCGGTCAACCGCGCCATCCGCCTCGCCCGGCGTCCATGCAGGACCGTACGGCAGGCCACGGCGGATGATGCGGTGCCGCAGAGCTTCGTTCGGCCCAAGCCAACGCGAATAAGCCCGCCCAATGTGCGAAAGCCGCGCCGGTGGTGTGGAGCGCATCGCTCCATCCTCGGTGCGGCCAACAACACAACTCGCCAGGTCCTTAGCCTGGACACCCAGTTGTTGCGCGTGTTGCTGCATAGCGGTCCAGAACGTTGCCACGTGCTGCTGCAACTGCAGAAACGCCACGAAACTGCCGTTTTGCGTCCACGCCGGCAACCCGCTGCCGCTTGACGCACCTGTTTGATCGGGATACCCAAGTACGAACTCGCCGGGCGCGACATCAGCGCCACAGCCCCAGTCGTACCCCGCGATTCGCGGCTGAGAGATGCCGTCCTTGAAGCCAAAGTGCTCGTGCCCGCGCTGGGCACCGGGCAATGCGTCGCCGCGAAAGGTCTGTACTTCGGTCGTGCCGGTAGCGGCCAAGCGCTGGCGCTGATGTGCGAGCTCGTCTTCCAGGTCCTGGCACCTATCGGCCCCGACGATGAGCAGCGCGTGCACCTCGGGCTGCGCGGCTGAAGCGACTCCAGGCACACGGTTGAACCGAAAGGTGTTCGGCAGTCCGGACTGCGCCGCTGCTCCCGCCATCAGCCGAATGCCAGCATGCGCGAGCGCCAGGTTCACCCAGGTGGCGCTGATGTGCTGCAGCGCGCCTCCATCGGGCGCATCCTGTCCGTGCGGCGCCCGCTGACGCAGCTCATTGAAGGTCTGCCTGAAGCGCTGCACCTGATTCGCGGAGGCGAGGTCGGCTTGCATCTCGCCGAGCCAGTTGCGTCCCTGTTCGGCGCTCTGGAAGCGGACAAAGACGAACGCCTGATGATCTTTGTTGAAGCCAGGGACGATGTTGCCCTGGATCTTGTCTAAGTCCAGATTGCCCATACGGTCCCCCCGGGGCCGCGCGCCAGCGTAGCACCCGGCCTCAACGTGTCAAGCCGGGCTCGCCGGCGGGCTGATTTGCAACACCGCTGTCACGGTCCGGCAACGCCCTCTTTCTAGTGTGACGTCATGCAGGACCAGAAATTTCATAGGGAGGATCTGCGAGCACTGCCGCTCGAGGAGCTTCGCGCTCGGGCTCAGGCTCAGGAACTCAGCTACAGCCGCGGGGAGGCGAGCGACGATGCCGCGGGGCTGGAGTTGTTCCGCCGCGCCCTCGACGACGCCGACCAGGACGCGTGGGCAGTCATCATCGACCTCTACCGCGGGCTGTTGGTCGCGCAGGCCAGCCGCAAAGTCATCCGCGGGTTGGTCGTCGAGGATGACGGCTTCTGCGTCGACCGCGCGTTCCAGCGCTTCTGGCGCGCCAGCCAGACCGGCCGCGTCCATCAGTTCAACGACCTCGCCTCCATCCTCAAGTACCTGAAGATGTGCCTCGGCAGCGTGCTGCTCGACGAGGCTCGCGCACGGCGTCGTCAGGCGTGGGTCTCCATCGACGACGTGCCGCCGGAGACTTGCATCAGCGCTGACCCGGCCGCTCAGGTCATTGGGCGCCTTGCAGGCAAGGAGCTGTGGGCCGTGATCGACCGCGAGCTTGGCGAGCCGCAAGAGCGCCTGGTGGCACGGCTCTCGTTCGTCTCAGGCCTCAGCCCGCGCGAGATTCTCGCCCGGCATCCCGACAAATTTCAGGATGTCTTCGACGTTTATCGAACCAAACGCAACATGATCGAGCGGCTGCGGCGCAGCACCGCGCTGCGGCAGCTCCTGTAGCCACAGACCCCATGGAAAGGAGAACGTCCATCGCTTGACACGTCAACCGGCGTACGCTAATCTGCGGATTTGC
>Ga0213876_10002318_pt1 | contig 11235 bp, 1 predicted proteins | sample BarmaccomBMRX_R9_FD_160113 | JGI IMG/M metagenome (GOLD analysis project Ga0213876, IMG submission 160113) | Root-associated microbial communities from Barbacenia macrantha in rupestrian grasslands, the National Park of Serra do Cipo, Brazil - RX_R9 | ecosystem: Host-associated > Plants > Roots...
GGTGCCCAGTTACTCGATACGTCAACGGTATTCGCCCAACACATGGATCGTTGCGACAAGGCCCTCCGGCAGCACGTGGAGTGGTCACTGATCGACGTCATCCGCGGCGCGCACGGACTGGATCGGGTCGACGTCGTGCAGCCGGCGCTGTGGGCGGTGATGGTGTCCCTGGCCGAGTTGTGGCGCTCGGTGGGCATCGTGCCCGACGCGGTCGTCGGGCACTCGCAGGGCGAGATCGCCGCGGCGTATGTGGCGGGGGCGCTCTCGCTGGAAGATGCGGCGCGGGTAGTGGCGCTGCGCAGCAGGCTGCTGGTGGCGTTGTCGGGCGTGGGCGGCATGGTCTCGCTGGCGTGCGGGCTGGCGCAGGCCCAGCAGCTGGTGGCGCCGTGGGGCGATCGGTTGAATATCGCTGCGGTGAACGGTGTCTCGTCGTTAGCCGTGTCGGGCGACGCCCACGCTGTGAGCGAGCTCTTGGAACGCTGTGCGGCCGACGGCATCCGCGCCCGCAGGATTGATGTCGACTATGCGTCACATTCGGCACAGGTCGACGCGATTCGGGATGCCCTTCTCGAGGCGCTGGCCGGCATCGAACCTCGACCGTCATCGGTGAAGTTCTTCTCCACGGTCACCGGTGAACCCATCGACACCGGTGATCTGAACGCCGAGTACTGGTACCGAAGCATCCGGCAGACAGTGCAATTCGAACACGCGATACGCAGCTGCGCAGACGCCGGATACGGCGTATTCATCGAATCCAGCCCGCATCCGGTGTTGATCGCCGGGATCGAAGAAACGCTTGCCGGGGACGCGGTCGTCGTCCCGACGCTGGGCCGCGACGACGGTGGCCTGGAACGGTTTTGGCTGTCGGTGGGGCAGGCCCACGTCGCGGGGGTAGCGGTCGATTGGGGGGCGGTGTTCGGTGGCGCACGGCGAGTCGACCTGCCCACCTATGGGTTCGTGCGACAGCGGTTTTGGCTGACTGATTCGATGACCGCCGCGGACGCGCGCAGCCTGGGGTTGGCAAATGCTAACCACAGCTTGCTCGGCGCGGTGGTTCAGCGACCGGATTCGGGCGGCGTGGTCCTGACCGGTCGGCTGTCGGCGGCCGCCCAGCCATGGCTGGCCGATCACGGCATAGCCGGCACGGTGCTGTTTCCGGGGGCGGGTTTCGTGGAGTTAGTCGTCCGCGCCGGGGATGAGGTCGGATGCGCTGTGGTAGAGGAGCTGACGTTGTCGGCCCCGCTGGTGATGTCGGGCGCCGATGAGGTGCAGGTGCAGGTTGTCGTGGGTGCCGCCGAGGAGGCGGGGCACCGCGCCGTATCGGTATATTCGCTCGCGGCGCAGTGGATCTTGCACGCTGAGGGCAGATTGGGTGTCGGGACCCACGATCCGGCCTCCGAGCTGTCGGTGTGGCCGCCGGCGGGTGCCGTGGCTGTGGATGTCACCCGCGCGTACGAGCGGCTGGCCGACCGGGGCTACGACTACGGTCCCGCCTTCCGAGGGTTGCGGGCCATGTGGCGGCGCGGTTCGGAGACTTTCGCCGAAGTCGCCGTCCCAGCCGGTGCCGGTGTCCAGGTTGACCGGACCGGGATACATCCGGTGCTACTGGACGCGGCGTTGCACGCGATGGGGTTGGGCCAGAGCCAGACGGTGCTGCCCTTTTCGTGGCAGGGCGTGTGCCTGCATGCCGCGGGCGCCTCGGAGGCGCGGGTACGGATAGCGCCGGCCGGCGCCGGGACGGTTTCGATCGAGATGGCCGATCCGGATGGGCTGCCGGTGTTGTCGGTACGCGAACTCTCGGTGCGTCCGGTGTCGGTGGACCAATTGTCGGTGGTGTCGGCTCCCGCTACCGGACTGCTCGAGGTGACGTGGTCGCCGGTGGCGCTGGAGGAGCACGGCGTTGCGGACGGAGCGGTGGTGTGGGAGTCGCGGGCCGGTGATGGGTCCGTCGTGGGCTCGGTGTATGCGGCCGCTCATGCGGCGCTGGGGGTGTTGCAATCGTGGCTGGCCGCTGACGCGCCTGGCCCCCTGGTGGTGCTCACGCGCGGGGCGATGGCCCTGCCGGATGAGCAGCTCACGGATTTGGCGGGCGCGGCGGTTTGGGGACTGGTGCGATCGGCTCAGGCCGAACACCCCGACCGTGTTGTGCTGGTCGACTCTGATGACACACTCGACGTCGGGTCCGTAGCCCGTTGTGGCGAGCCACAATTGGTGATCCGCAACGGCGTCGCTTACGCGGCCCGGTTGCAGCGCTCGCGGCCGCTGCTGCGGCTGCCCGAGTTGCCATGGCACTTGGTCAGCGGCGGTGGTGGAACACTGGAGGACGTCCGCGTGCGCCCCTGTGCGGCAGCGGAATTGGCGGCCGGGCAGGTGCGGGTGGCGGTCGCCGCGGTCGGGGTGAACTTCCGGGATGTGTTGGTGGCGTTGGAGATGTACCCCGGTGGCGGCAGGTTGGGGGTCGACGGCTCCGGGGTGGTCGTCGAGGTGGGGCGCGATGTGTCCGGCGTGGCCACCGGCGACGTGGTGATGGGGTTGCTCGGGGTGGTGGGTTCCGAGGCGGTGGTCGACGCCCGGCTGGTGACCCGAGTGCCGGCGGGCTGGTCGGTGGTGCAGGCCGCCGGGGTTCCGGCGGTGTTTTTGACGGCGCTGTGCGGGTTGTCGGTGTTGGCGGACGTGCGGGCGGGCCAGCGGCTGTTGGTGCACGCGGCGACCGGTGGAGTCGGCATGGCGGCGGTGCAGATGGCCCGGCACTGGGGTGTCGAGGTGTTCGCCACCGCGAGCCGAGGCAAATGGGACACCCTGCGCGCGATGGGTTTTGACGACGACCACATCGGTGACTCGCGTACGTTGGAGTTCGAAGCGAAATTCCGCGCGGCCACGGCCGGAGCCGGCGTGGATGTGGTGCTCAATTCGTTGGCGGGTGAGTCGATTGATGCGTCGCTGCGGTTATTGCCTCCGGGCGGGCGTTTCATCGAGATGGGTAAGACAGATCTGCGCGACCCCGCGCTGGTCGCCGAACAAGGTGTGCTCTACCGGGCATTCGACCTGATCGAGGCCGGCGCGGACCGCATCGCGCAGCTGCTGGGTGAGTTGATGGGCATGTTCGACGCGGGTGCGTTGGTGCCGTTGCCGGTCAAGACTTTCGACGTGCGGTGCGCGCAGCAGGCGTATCGGTTTGTCAGCCACGCCCGTCACGTCGGCAAGGTTGTGCTGACGCTACCCGAGGGGCCCGGGCAGTCCGGGTTGGCGGGGGGCACCGTGCTGATCACGGGCGGGACCGGGATGGCGGGTTCGGCGGTGGCGCGTCACCTGGTTGATCGGCATGGGGTCGCCAATGTGGTGCTGGTCAGCCGTTCGGGTGGGCGGGCCCAAGGGGTTTCGCAGTTGGTCGCCGAGCTGCGCGAGGCCGGCGCGGAGGTGGCGGTGGCGGCCTGTGATGTGGCCGATCGCGGCGCGGTGGCTGCCTTGTTGGCGGGGCTTTCCCCGCGGTATCCGCTCAAGGGGGTGATCCATTCCGCCGGTGTTCTCGATGACGGGTTGATCTCCGCACTGACGCCGGAGCGGGTGGATGGCGTGCTGCGAGCCAAGGTCGACGGCGCCTGGAACCTGCACGAGCTCACCCGACACCTGAATTTGTCGGCCTTCGTGGTGTTTTCGTCCATGGCCGGGGTCGTCGGCACCCCGGGTCAGGGCAACTACGCGGCGGCCAACAGCTTCCTGGACGGGCTGGCAACCCAGCGACGGGCACAGGGGTTGGCCGGGTTGTCGATAGCGTGGGGCCTGTGGGGGCAGGCCAGCGCGATGACACGACGTCTCGGTGATCGCGACATAGCCCGGATGACCCGGTTCGGGCTCGTACCACTGTCTACCGAGCAGGCACTCGACTCGATCGATGCCGCCCTGCTGGTCGAGCGACCCGTCGTGGTTGCCACTCGCCTGGATTCGGCCGCGCTCGACCGCCACCGTGCCGCGCTGCCGCCGATACTGAGCGGGTTGGCGTCCCGTGCCGTGCGACGTGTCGTCGATCGTGCCGCCGCCACCGTGTCGACGGTCGGCCTGGCAGCGCGGTTGCACGGCCTTAGCGCCGAACAACGACAACGGGCGCTGGTGGATTTGGTATGCAGCAACGCCGCCACCGTGTTGGGGCGCTCCAGCATCGCGGACGTCAACGCCGGACGCGCTTTTCAGGAACTGGGCTTCGACTCCCTGACCGCCGTAGAACTGCGCAACCGACTCAAAACCGCTACGGGACTGAGTCTTTCACCGACCCTAATTTTCGACTATCCCACCCCCGCCGTGCTGGCCGGCCACCTCGGCGCACAGTTGAGCGATGACGTCGACCAGGGCAGCCTGATCACTCGATTCAACGACCTCACCAGCGAACTGCAAGCCCTGCTAAGCCAAGGTGCTTGGAGTCCCGACCAGAAGGCACAATTCACCACCCGCATTCATCGCCTGCTCACCGGCCTCGACACCTACCTGGACCCGGATATCGACAATGCCAGCGACAGCGAACTGTTCGCGATGCTCGACCAGGAACTCGGTCAGTGAGCAGCACAGAGCACATCGACTACCTGAAACGCCTGACCGCGGATCTGCGCCGCACCCGGCGAGACCTGGCTGAGCTGGAAGGTAAGCTTTCCGAACCGGTGGCGGTGGTGGGAATGGCATGCCGGTATCCGGGCGGTGTGGATTCCCCGGAGTCGTTGTGGGAGTTGGTGGTTGAGGGACGCGACGCGGTAGCGGATTTTCCGGTCGACCGCGGTTGGGACTTCGCGGGGTTGTTCGATCCAGATCCCGACGCGGCGGGAAAGATGTACGTGCGGCAGGGGTCCTTCCTGACCGACGCGGCAGACTTCGACGCGGCATTCTTCGGCATCGGGCCCAGCGAGGCGATGGCGATGGATCCGCAGCAACGGTTGATGCTGGAAATCTCGTGGGAGGCCTTGGAGCGGGCGGGAATTGACCCGTTGGGCCTACGGGGATCGGCCACCGGCGTGTTCGCCGGGGTCATTCACGCCGGCTACGGAGGCCAGGTTGAGGGCGAGCTGGAAGGCTACGGGCTGACCGGGTCGACATTGAGCGTGACGTCGGGTCGGCTGGCATATGTGCTGGGCTTGGAGGGCCCCGCGGTATCGGTGGATACGGCGTGCTCGTCGTCGTTGGTGGCGATGCACTTGGCCGCGCAGTCGTTGCGTTCGGGGGAAACCGATTTGGCGCTGGCCGGTGGCGTGACGGTGATGGCGACGCCGGCGGCGTTTGTGGAGTTCAGTCGGCAACGTGCGCTGGCTCCCGACGGTCGATGCAAGGCGTATGCCGGTGGTGCCGACGGGACCGCCTGGTCGGAGGGTGCCGGGGTGCTGGTGCTCGAGCGCCTGGCCGATGCCCGACGGTTGGGCCATCCGGTGCTGGCGCTGCTGCGGGGGTCGGCGGTGAACCAGGACGGTGCCTCCAACGGCCTCACGGCGCCCAACGGACCCGCCCAGCAACGGGTGATTCGAGCCGCGCTGGCCAGCGCGCGCCTGACCGCAAGCGACGTGGACGTGGTGGAGGGACACGGGACCGGAACCGTGTTGGGCGATCCCATTGAGGCGCAGGCGCTGTTGGCGACCTACGGGCAGGGCCGCACCGAGCCCCTGTGGCTGGGATCGATCAAATCGAACATCGGACACACGTCGGCCGCCGCCGGTGTGGCCGGGGTGATCAAGATGGTGCAAGCGATGCATCACGGGCTGATGCCCAAGACCCTGCACCTGGATGTGCCTACGCCGCACGTGGATTGGTCGACTGGTTCGATCTCGCTGTTGACCGAACCGCGACCCTGGCTGGTCGGGGCGCGGCCACGCCGGGCGGGGGTGTCGTCGTTCGGGATCAGTGGCACGAACGCGCACGTGATCGTCGAGCAGGCGCCCGCCGATGCCGAAATCCCTGCGACCGTGCACAATAACGCCGCCGCAGCCTGGGTGGTGTCCGGCCGCTCCGAAGAGGCGCTGGTGAGGCAGGCGGGGCGGCTGCTGGACCATGTGTCTGCTCACCGGGATACCGCTGCGGCGGACATCGCCTGGTCGTTGATTTCCACCCGATCGTCGTTCGAGCATCGGGCGGTGATCGTTGGTGCCGACCGCGAGGCGTTGACGGGCGGGCTGGCGGCGCTGGCAGCCGGTGCACCCAGTGCGAATGTGGTCACAGGCCGGGCGCGGCCGGGGGGCAGGACAGTTTTTGTGTTTCCCGGCCAGGGTGCGCAGTGGTTGGGTATGGGCGCGCGGCTGTATGAACGTTTCCCCGTGTTCGCCAATGCCTTTGACGAGGCCGTCGAGGCGGTGAATGGCCAGCTGCGCCTTCCGTTGAAGCAGGTGGTATGGGGCGATGACCCAGCCCTGTTGGCGAGCACCGAGTTTGCGCAGCCGGCGTTGTTCGCCGTGGAGGTGGCGTTGGCGGCGCTATGGCAGCACTGGGGTGTGGTGCCCGACGTGGTCATGGGCCATTCGGTCGGTGAGATCGCCGCGGCCCAGGTGGCCGGCGTGCTGACATTGGAACAGGCGGCGCGGGTGGTGGGGGCGCGGGGACGGCTGATGGCGAAGTTGCCGACCGGCGGCGCGATGGTTGCGGTGTCCGCCGGCGAGGCGGAGGTGGCGCCGTTGCTGGTCGAGGGCGCGGAGATCGCGGCGGTCAACGGTCCTGGGGCCGTGGTCGTTTCGGGTCCCGAGCCGGCGGTGGGTGTGGTGGCGGACCGGGTATCCGCGCAGGGTCGGCGGGTGCATCGGCTGGCCGTTTCCCACGCGTTTCATTCCGTGCTGATGGAACCGATGTTGGCGGAACTCTCGGAGTTGCTTGCCGACCTAACGGTCATGCGACCACGATTTACGTTGGTATCCAACCTATCTGGCCAGGTGGCCGGACCCGGATACGGGTCGGCGTCCTACTGGGTTGACCACGTGCGCCGGCCGGTGCGCTTCGCCGCCGCCGTTCAAACCGCGGAGGCACTCGGGGCCAGAGTCTTTGTCGAGGTTGGGCCCAGCGGAGGTTTGAGCGCTGCGGTGCAGCAGTCGCTGAGCACCGAGCCCGTGGCGTCGGTCGTGGCGATGCCGCGGGGCCGCCCGGAGGTGGAGTCGGCACTCGCGGCCGCCGGTCAGCTGTTCACCAGGGGAATCGAGGTCAATTGGAGGACGGTTCTGGTTCCCGGCCGTCGCGTGGACCTACCGACGTATGGGTTTGTACGGCGTCGGTATTGGCTGGGCGCCATGGGCACCGGTTCGGGCGTGGATGTCCGCAGTGCGGAATTGGTCCGGGTGGATCATCCGTTGCTGGGTGCGGTGCTGGAGCGACCGGATGTGGGCGGGTTGGTGTTGACGGGTTGGCTGTCGGCGGGTGAGCAGCCGTGGCTGGCCGATCATGTCGTCGGCGGTGCGGTGCTGTTTCCCGGCGCGGGTTTCGTCGAACTGGTGTTGCGGGCTGGCGACGAGACCGGCTGCGGGGTAGTGGAGGAGTTGACGTTGTTGGCTCCGCTGGTGCTGCCGGCCGGCGGTGGGGTGCGGGTACAGGTGGTGGCGGGTGGCGCCGACGACTCGGGGCACCGCGCGGTTTCGGTGTATTCGAGTGGAGCGCACCCGGATTCGGGATGGCAGTTGCACGCAGAAGGCATCCTCGGTCCGCGACCGACGACGCCGGCAACCAATTTGTCGGTGTGGCCGCCGGTGGGGGCGTCAGAGCTGCCCGTCGATGGTGCCTACGAGCGGTTGGCCGCGCGGGGTTATCACTATGGCCGAGCGTTTCGGGGCCTGCGCCGCATGTGGCGACGCGGTGGGGAGATCTTCGCCGAGGTCGCTGTTCCCCAGGACGCGAATGTGACGTTGGCTGGCTTCGAAATTCATCCGCTGATACTGGATGCGTCGCTGCACGCATTGGGTCTGGCCGATGAGCACGCCGAGACGGTGTTGCCGTTTTCCTGGCAGGGAGTGTGTCTGCATGCGGCGGGGGCCTCGCGGGGGCGAGTTCGGTTAGCACCGGTCGGTGGCGGGGCCGTATCGGTTGATCTGGCCGACGCGGTGGGGCAGCCCGTGTTGTCGGTGCGAGAACTGGTGATGCGTCCGGTGTCGGCTGCACAGTTGTCGACGGCAGCGGCACCTCGTAACGGCGGGCTGCTGGAGGTGGCCTGGTCTCCGGTGTCGTTAGGCGGCAACGGGAGCCACGACGTCGGAGAGGTCTGGGAGGCGCCGTCGGAAGGGGTGCGTGCCGCCACCTATGCGGCGCTGGGGGTGTTGCAGTCGTGGTTGCGCGGTGATCGCGCCGGGTTGCTGGTCGTGTTGACCCGCGGCGCCGTCGGGCTCGCCGGTGCGGACGTCCCGAACTTGGCGGGCGCCGCGGTATGGGGGTTGGTGCGTTCCGCGCAAGCAGAGCATCCGGGTCGTCTGCTGTTGCTGGATACGGACGGGTCGGTGGATGTGGGGGCGGTGATCGGCGGCGGTGAAACGCGATTGGTGGTGCGCCGAGGGGTGGTGTACGCCCCGCGCTTGCGGGCGGTCCGTTCGCAGCCGGTTTTGCGTCTGCCCGAACGACCGGCGGTATGGCGATTGGCGGCGGGCGCCGGCGGAACACTGGACGACTTGGTGGTGCAGGAGTGCCCACGCGTGGAACTGGCGGCCGGGCAGGTTCGGGTCATGGTTGCTGCGGTCGGGGTCAACTTCCGAGATGTGTTGGTGGCGCTGGGAATGTACCCGGGCGCCGCGCAGGTGGGGGCCGAGGGTGCGGGGATGGTGGTCGAGATCGGTCCGGGTGTGACCGGATTGACGGTTGGCGATTCCGTGATGGGCTTGCTGGGGGTGGCCGGTTCCGAGGCGGTGGTAGACGCGCGGATGGTGACTCCGGTGCCGGCGGGATGGTGCGTGGCGCAGGCCGCGGGCACACCGGTGGCGTTCTTGACGGCGTTGTACGGGCTGTCAGCGTTGGCTGGGCTGCGGGACGGCCAGAAGGTGTTGGTGCACGCCGCTGCTGGTGGTGTCGGCATGGCTGCCGTCCAGTTGGCTCGGCACGGCGGCGCGGAGGTTTTCGGCACGGCCAGCCGGGGGAAGTGGGAGACGTTGCGGGCCTTGGGATTCGACGACGACCATATCGCCGATTCGCGCACGCTGGAGTTCGAGGTGAAATTCTTGGCTGCCACCGGCGGGGCCGGGGTGGATGTGGTGCTCAACTCGCTGGCCGGCGATTTCGTGGACGCCTCGCTGCGGCTGCTGGCACCGGGTGGGCACTTCCTCGAGATGGGCAAGACGGATCTGCGTGACCCGCAAGTGATCGCCGAACGGTATCCGGGCGTGCTGTATCGGGCGTTCGACCTGATGGAGGCCGGCCCGGACCGCATCGCAGACATGCTGGCTGAACTGATCGGGCTGTTTGAGAAGGACGCGCTGCACCGGTTACCGGTAAAAACTTGGGATGTGCGCCGGGCCGCAGAGGCTTACCGATTTGTCAGCCAGGCCCGCCACGTCGGCAAGGTGGTATTGACGCTGCCCGACGGACCCGGTGTCGGGTTGGCTGCGGGCACGGTGTTGATTACCGGGGGCACAGGGATGGCGGGTGCGGCACTGGCTCGTCATATGGTGCGCCGGTATGGGGTGCGCCATCTGCTGTTGGCCAGCCGCAGCGGTGGAAATGCCGAGGGTACAGCCGAATTGGTCGCCGAATTGACCCAAGCGGGCGCGCAGGTTCGGGTCGCGGCCTGCGATGTGGCCGATCGCACCGCCTTGGCGGAGTTGTTGGCGAATGTGCCCAAGCCACTGACGGGGGTGATTCACGCCGCGGGCGTGCTGGACGACGGGCTGATCTTGTCGCTGACACCGGATCGCGTGGATGCCGTGCTGCGGGCCAAGCTTGATGCGGCGTGGAATCTGCACGAGCTGACCCAGGATCTGAATTTGTCTGCCTTCGTGTTGTTTTCGTCATTGGCGGGGATCGTGGGGGCCCCGGGCCAGGCAAACTATGCTGCCGCCAACAGTTTCCTCGACGCGCTGGCCGCCTATCGGCACGGCCACGGACTGCCCGGTCTGTCGATTGCTTGGGGGCTGTGGGAACAATCCAGCGCGCTGACCCGACACCTCGCCGATCGGGACAAGGCCCGCATCAGCCGAATCGGATTGGCGCCCTTGCCGACCCCACATGCCCTCGAACTGTTCGACACCGCCATGCTGGATGAGCGCCCCGTCGTTGTGGCCACCCGCTTGGATCCCAGCGCGCTCGCGGAGCACAGCGATGGCCTGCCCCCACTCCTGGGTGAACTCCACAGCCGCCAAACCCGTCGCGCCGTCGCCGACAGTGGCAACTCCACGACGGACCTGCAGGCACGACTGCGGGGGCTGACTGCCGAACAACGCCACGGCGAACTGGTGGATCTGGTCCGCCATAACGCCGCGGCAGTGTTGGGACAAGCCGACCCCGCAGACATCAGCGCCGAAAGCGCTTTTCAGGAACTAGGATTCGATTCGCTGTCCGCCGTTGAACTGCGGAACCGACTCAAAACGGCTGTCGGCCTGACCCTTTCGCCCACCGTGATCTTCGACCATCCCTCACCCGCCGCGCTGGCCGAACATCTCGCCACCCAGTTGGCCACCGTCACCGCCAGCACCACCGATGACCCACCCAACCGGATGAGCCGCTTTAACGACATCGCCCGCGAATTACAGGCACTGATCGACCAACCCGGCTGGGGCCCGGATGAGAAAACTCACCTTACGGGCCGTCTGCAGAATCTGCTGAACGCTTTGAGTATGCCTCGCCCACAGCCGGAACCGAGTCCCTATCCGTTCGACGACGATATCAACGCGGCCACCGAAAGCCAACTGTTCGCGATTCTCGATGACGAGTTGGGCCCCTAGACCAGCACCGCTCGCGGGTCAGTCGGACGAACCGTTGTTGCCGTCGGTTCCGGAACTGGCCCTGCACTGCGGTTACGCGGGACTCACCTTTCAAATAGCCTTGGGAGATCGCGTCGGTAGCTTGGTTGCAGGCGCAGTTGAATGCTGGAGGATCGCGTGCACCCGACAGACGTAGCGGTCATCGGACTCGCCTGCAGATTCCCCGGCGCTGCAAACCCCCGGGACTTCTGGCGCGTTGTCCGTGACGGCCTGGAAGTTACACAGTTACCCGGCGCAACGGACCGAACCAACACCCAGCGCGAAGGTTTGCTGGATGACGTCGCTGGGTTCGATGCCGATTTCTTCAACGTGTCGCCACGCGAGGCATGCG
>Ga0213876_10002319_pt1 | contig 11234 bp, 7 predicted proteins | sample BarmaccomBMRX_R9_FD_160113 | JGI IMG/M metagenome (GOLD analysis project Ga0213876, IMG submission 160113) | Root-associated microbial communities from Barbacenia macrantha in rupestrian grasslands, the National Park of Serra do Cipo, Brazil - RX_R9 | ecosystem: Host-associated > Plants > Roots...
CGCCACCGAGCGCAGGTTCATCCATGAGCTGCTGCGCCACGGCAAGATCACCGACGAGGTCCGGCGGCGGATCGAACGCGACCTCGACCTGGAGGAAGCGAGCCTCGCCAATCGCGAGCATCGCAAACTGCCGGTCTGATCGTTGAGAGAACGAAACCCTGCTATGGTTGTGTCTATGGCGCGACAAAGTCTCGAAATCTTGCTGGAACGGGTATCGACCTGGCCTGAAGAGGTGCAGGAGGAGTTTGTCAGGTCCGTCGCGGATATCGAAAACAAGCATTTCGGACCGTATCAGCTGAGCGACGACGAGCGGCAGGCCGTACGACGGGGCCTCGGCGAGATGCGCGACCGGAGGCTTGCTGATGAGGCAGCGGTTGCTGCCGTATTTCATCGCGTTCGGGCATGAAGGTTCGCTGGTCCGAGACGGCGCTCACCGAAATCGAAAACATTTTTTCCTACATTTTCGAACGCAACCGATTTGCGGCTGCCGCCGTTGTGGAGCGGATCGAGGATCTGACGAAACTTCTTGAGGAATTTCCATTCGCCGGACACGTTACAGACGAAGCCGACGTCCGCGTCTTGTCCGTGGTTCGATATCCATTCTTGATATTTTACGCGATAGACGAGACGGCAGAAGAAATTGTCATCTTGCATGTGCGGCATGGGGCGCAGCAGCCGCCATAACATCACAGCGGCCCGAGGATCGCCCAGCGCGGATCGCAAAACTCCCTCACGGCGGTCGCGACGCCGCTTGCGATCATAGCCTGGTGTTCCGGCGAGCTCATCTTGAGCTCTTCGTCGCGGTTGATGATCGAGCCGGCTTCGAGCAGCACGGCGGGCATCCGAGTCTTTCGCAGCACGACGAGCTCGTCATAGCGATAGACACCGGTGTCCTTGTCCAGCAGCTGACGCTGATAGCGCCCCATGACCGGCAGCGTGTATTGCCGCGCATAGGTAAGGCCCTGCGCCCTCATCTCGCGGCCGACCAGCTCGGCAAATTTCAGGCTGGCGCCGAACTGTGGATTCTCGCGCGAGACGAACACCGAATAGCCGGCAAAACGATCGCTGAAATGGCTCTTGCGGCCGTCGAACTCCCAGTTTTCGAGCAGGAAATTCGGCACGGAGTCATGATGGATCGACAGAAAAAGATCGGCCTGCAGCTCGTTGGCGGCAGCGACGCGCCGAAACAGGCTGGGCGTCGACCGGCCCTGGGTCACCAGTAGACGCGCGTCGGCAAAACCGTCGGCCTTCAGGCGCTCGGCAATCCGCTGCGCGAGGCGCAGGTTGAAATCGAACTCGGCGACGTTGCGGGCCGAGAGCGCGCCCTCCGACTCCGCGGTATGGCCGACGTCCAGCACGATCCGGAACGTGGTGGGATCGCAGCGCGCGGCCGACAGGTTTTGGCGCTTCGACGCGGCAGGCGCCGGCGCGATCGCGGTGGGATCGAGCGCGGCCAGCCGCATTTTGCGATGCTTTGCGACCACAGCATGCAGGTGCGGATGCCTGGCCATGTGCCGCGACCAGACGGTGTCGGTCGTGCCGACCGCCAGCACCAGCGCCGCCACGAGCGGCACGCCCATGGTGCGACCACGATTCCCCCTCATGCGATCTCCCCCCGAACAGGATCCCCTACTCCGCCGCGGCAATGCGCGACCGACCGACAAAACCCCCCACGTCGCCAAACCGCCATAACGGCCGGTCTATGAGCCGCGGTTCATGTCGCCGGCTTGACGCGGACCCGCAGCCCGTCGCGCGGTTTTGGGATCGGCCACATCTGCCAGCTGGCGCGATAGCCCGGTGCAAGCGAGACCTCGAGATCTTGCAGGAAGTGGCGAGCAAAACATTTGGCCTGCATGTTGGCGAAATGCAGCCCGAGGCACATATGCGCGCCGCCGCCGAACGGCACCCAGGCGAAGCGGTGGCGGCTCCGCGAGGTGTCCTCGGCGAAGCGGAGGGGATCGAAGCGGTCGGGCTCCGGCCAGATCCCCGGCATGTGATGCGTGAACAGCGGATTGATCCCGATCAGGGTGCCGCCCGGCACGTCAAAACCCTTGAACGTAAAATCGCGCACGGCACGGCGCGGCATCGAGGGCACCGGCGGCTTGAGCCTGAGCGCCTCCTTGAAAGCCATTTCAGTGAGCGGCATGGCCTCGAGCTGATCGAAGCCGATCGCCGCATCGGCACCAAGGCCGAGTGCCATGACCTCCGCGCGCAGCTTCTGCTGCCACACAGGATTGGCGGCGAGCTCGCCGACGAACGAGGTCAGCGACGAGGTCAGCGTATCGTGCGCCGCCATCATCAGAAAGCTCATGTGGTCGATGATGTCCTGGTTCGACAGCAGCGCGCCGTCCTCATGGGTGGCCTGGCAGAGCTGCGAGAACAGGTCGTCGCCGCCACCCCTGGCGCGGCGGAGCGGAATCTGTTCCGAGAAATAGGCGACGATGCGCCTCCGGCCTGCGACGCCGCGGGCCATCTGCGTGCCGGGCAGCGGCCGCCGCACCACCGCGACCGCGGCGGCGACCATGTCGACGAAGGCGCGCATGATCTCGTCGACCTCGGGGCCGATGTCGGCGCCGAGAAATGCGGTCGCGGCGAGATCGAGCGTGAGCTGCTTGATCGCCGGATAGACCAGCATCTCGCCGGGCTTTTGCTTCCACTCCGCGACGCGGCGAGCGATGCCGCGGTCGAGCTGGGTCAGGTAAGACTTCATCGGGCCGGACTTGAATGCGACCGACAGCGCCCGGCGGTGCAGGCGATGCTCGTCGAAATCGAGCAGCATCAGACCGCGCGGAAACAATCGGCCAAGCACGATGTCCCAGCCATGGGTCGAGGAGAACAGCTTGGCCTGGTCGAACAGCACCAGCTCGTTCGCCTCCGGCCCGAGCAGCACGATGGAGGTCTCGCCGAACAGATGGGTGCGGTAGACGAGGCCGTATCTCGCCGCGTTCCGCTCGACATGCCCCTTGGGGTCGGCGAGCACCTGCAGCGTCTTGCCAACGATCGGCCAGCCTTCGTCGCCGGGAATATGCTTCAGGGATCCCCGCTTCGGCGGGCTGAGGCGGATCGTGGGAGAAGCTGCGCTCTGCATCGACATGGCATTGACCTCATGAGGTTGCCGGCATGTCTCGTGATCGGCCGCAAAATAGCCGCTCGCCATTGGCAGTGCAAAGCCTATCGGCTGCGCCGGATCAAATTGCGTCGAGCGGGCGGCGATGCCTCCCCCGCGACAAAGCCGCGCAACGTGCTAAGCTCTGCAGCAAAACGCGGGAGGAACGACATGCGCTCATTTGTCCGGGGATTTCTTGCGATGCTTGCCGTGCTTTGCGCGGCGGCGGCTGCGCAGGCGCAGACCAGGCCTCAAGTGACAAGTCTCGGGCCGGACTATCCCAAATCCGAGATCTTCATCGGCAACAGCTTCTTCTATTTCAACAACGGCATGCCCAGTCATGTCAGCCTGCTGGAAAAGGCCGCCGATCCCGAGCACAAGCAGGACTACCGCGCCACCATGGTGACGATCGGCGGCTCGGGCCTCGACTGGCACGACGTCGAGAGCTATTTCCGCCCGGGCGCGATCGGCTCCTATTCGTTCGACGAGCACAACGACATCGTCTTCAACAGTTCCGGCAAGCTGTTCGATGCCGCCGTGATGATGGATTGCAGCCAGTGCCCGATCCATCCGAAGTTGAAAGCGGTCTTCACCGACTATGCGAAAAAGGACATCGAGATCGTCCGCGCCCACGGCGCAACGCCGATCCTGTTCATGTCCTGGGCCTATGCCGACCGGCCGGAGATGACGGCAGAACTCGCCGAAGCCTACACGACCGCTGGCAATGCCAACAATGCTCTCGTGATTCCGGCGGGCCTCGCCTTCGCGCGGGCACGGGAGAAACAGCCCGAGCTCAATCTTCATGCCCCGGACAAGCGGCATCCGAGCCTTGCCGGAACCTATCTGGCGGCCTGCACCGTGTTTGCCGCGCTGACCGGCCGTTCTCCGGTCGGCAATTCCTACCTCGCCGGGATCGATCCGCCGACCGCAAGGTTTTTGCAGCAGGTCGCATGGGACACCGTGCAGGACTATTACGGGAAGTGATCTAACTTCGTCATTCCGGGGCGATGCGAAGCATCGAACTATGGTGCGCATTTGCGCACCTGAGCATCTCGAGATTCCAGGTTCGGCTCTTCGAGCCGCCCCGGAATGACAGAGACCCGAATACGCGTCGGTCCGCCGGCATCTTTTGCCGTTGTTTAAATGATGATTGTCATATAAAAAGCTCCGGTGACGCAATGGGAGGACGACATGGAACCGCGCTGGCACAAGACCGCGTGCAATCTCTGCTACGTCAACTGCGGCCTCGAGATGCTGGTGGAGAACGAGCGGATCACAAAAGTCCGCGGCGACCGCGACAATCCGAAATCGCAAGGCTATCTCTGCAACAAGGCCGCGCGCATCCCGTTCTATGCCCATCATCGTGATCGGCTGACCACCCCGCTGCGCCGGCGCGCCGATGGCGGCTTTGACGCTATCGACTGGGACACGGCGATATCAGAAATTGCTGCGCGGCTACGCGAGATCAGCGAAAGCCATGGCGGGCAGACCATCGCGCTCTATGGCGGCGGCGGGCAGGGCAATCACGCCGGCGGCGCCTATGCCAACGCGTTGCTGCGGGGCCTCGGCTCGCGTCATGTCTTCAATGCGCTGTCGCAGGAAAAGACCGGCGACTTCTGGGTCAACGGCCACCTGTTCGGCAGCCAGACCTGCCACACGGCCGAGGACGTGCATCATTGCGACCTGTTGTTCGTCATCGGGGCGAATCCCTGGATCGCGCATGGCTTCCCCAACGCCCGCGACCATATGAACAGGATCCGCAAGGACGCCGCGCGAAAACTGATCGTGGTCGACCCGCGCCGCTCCGAGAGCGCCGAGATGGCGGACCTGCATCTGCAGGTCCGACCGGGTGCGGATGCGTTTTTGCTCGGCGCCCTTCTGGCAATTTTGGTACGGCGTGACGCGGTCGATCACGATTTCCTCGCGGCCCACACGACTGGGTATGCCGAGGTGAAAGAGGCGCTGCTCAAGGTGCCGGTCGCCCGCTGGGCTGACGCGGCCGATATCGCGATCGCCGATATCGAGCGCTGCGTCGACATGATGCTGGCCGCCAACGCGATGGTGGTGCGGGTCGAACTCGGCATCCAGCAGGGCGTCAACTCGACGCTCAATTCCTATCTCGAAAAGCTGCTGATCATGCTGACCGGCAGCTTTGGCCGCGAGGGCACCAATCAGCTGCACAGCTGGCTGCAGCCGCTGTGGGGCAATTCGCCCAGCCAGCGCTTCAAGCCGCTCGACATCGAGGTGATCGCGGGCCTGCTGCCGCCCAATTCGCTGGCCGAGGCGATCCTGGTCGATCATCCGGACCGCTTCCGCGCGCTGTGGGTCGACAGCTCAAACCCTGCGAACACCGCGGCCAACAGCACGGCGGTGGAAGCGGCGCTGCGCGCGCTCGATCTCTGCGTCGTGGTCGACGTCGCCATGACGGAGACGGCGCGGCTTGCGCATTACGTGCTGCCGGCATCCTCGCAATATGAGAAGACCGAATTCACGCTGTTCAATTTCGAGTTTCCGACCAATTATTTCCATGTGCGTGCCGGCATCGTGCCGCCGCTTCCGGGCACGCTGCCGGAGCCCGAGATCTATCTCCGCCTGGCGCGGGCAGTCGGGCTATTGCCGGGCGACAATACGCTGGCCGATTTGCGCGAAGCCGCGCGGCAGTCGCGGCCGGCTTTTGCCGCCGCGTTCCGCGGCTTCATGGCGCAAAATCCGCAAGCCGTGCCGCTCGGCGCGCTGGTGCTCTATGACACGCTCGGGCTGACGCTGCCCGATGGCGTCGCGGCCGCGGCGCCGCTCTGGGGTGCGGCGGCAGCCTGCGCCAAGCGCGCGCCCGAGGCGGTGCGGCGCGCGATCGGCGCCGGCGCCGAAATCTTGGATCAAACGCTCGGCGATGCCTTGTTCGACAAAATCGTCAGCGCGCGCCAAGGCGTGGCAATCACGCAGCATGCGTATCACGAGGTCTGGTCGCTCGTGGCGCATCCCGACCGCAAAGTTCACCTGGCGATTCCCGCGCTGCTCGAATGGTTTTTGACGCTCGATCCGGCGGCGGCGCTGCCGCCAAAGGAGTATCCGTTCATTCTGGCGGCCGGGCAGCGGCGCATGTTCAACGCCAACCAGATCTTTCGCGATCCGGCGTGGCGGCGCGACGATCCCGACGGCGCGCTTCGGATCAATTCAACCGATCTTGCCGCGCTCGGCGCTGGCGAGGGCGACTGGATCGCCGTCGAGTCCGCGGCCGGACGCGTCGTCGTGCGCGCCAAGGTCGATGACGGACTGCGCCAAGGCCTGCTGGCGCTGCCGCACGGCTATGGCCAGTCCTATCCCGCCGCCGACGGCGAGCGTTTTATCAATGGCCCGCGGATCAACGCGCTCACCGATGCCGGCAACCGCGATCCGATCGCCGGTACGCCCTATCACAAGCACGTCGCCGTGCGCCTTGCGAAGGCCTCACCGGAAGAGGCCGCGACCTGCGAGCGCCAGTCGCGGCGCATCCATCAGGGCGAGCTCGCCGCGTCTTAGAGGTGGCGTCGAAGCGATGGACTTGATCCGCTGCCGCGACTGCGGTGCGCCCCCCGCTTGCGGTCGCTTGCGGGGGAGGGCTGGGGAGGGGGTGCCCCAAACGAAAAATCTTCGATGTTGACCCCCACCCCCGACCCCTCCCCGCAAGAGGGAGGGGAGCAGACTGAGCCCGCGGCTGGCTCCCCCACGATAAGAGTCCCCCACTCACGCCTTCTGCTTCGCGGCTTCCTTCTGCAGGTCGGGCGCGTTGACGGAGGGGATGGCGACGCGGCCGGGGCCGGTCTGCGCCAGCGCAGCGGCGGCCTTCTCGTTCTCCATGATCTTGGCCATCACGGCCTGCCCGGCGCGCTCGAACACCGCGCGGTTCTCGATCACAAAGGCCTGCGACTTGCGGAGGCCATCGACATAGCCGTTGATCTCCGGGACCACATAGCGCGCCACCATGTCCCAGCTGCGTCGCGTGTTCTCCGGGTTGGCCCAGTCGTGCACGAAGCCGATGATGGTGCCGACGCCGCCCGACACCTCCATCAGGTTCTTGATGGTCTTGACCAGATCGTCGGGGGTGCCGATCGTCGAGGCGGCGCCCTCAACGAAGGCGGTCTTGTCCACGGCCTCGTCCGGTGACGAGAACGGGGTGAGTCCCGGCCGCATCAGGGTGCCGACATTATATTCGTTGTGCCAGCGCATCAGTCCGGCCCCGGCCTCGCGCCGCGCCTGCTCGCGGCTCTCGGCGATGTGCCAGGTCAGAAGCACGCGCCAGTCGGCGCGGCTCACCGTGGTGCCGTGCTTTTTGGCGGCATCCTCGGCAAATTCCCATTGCTGCGGCAGCGCCATCAGGCCCTGCGTCGACATCGAGCCGAGCGAGATGATGCCGATGCCGTATTTGCCGGCAAGGGTCATGCCCGACGGAGAAATCATCGACGCCACCACGAACGGCATCTCCTCCTGCAGCGGCAGAAGTTGCAGCGCCGCATCGTTCATCGTGAACCAGTCGCTCATCGCGGTGACGCGCTCGCCCTTGAACAGGCGGCGGATGATCGCGATCGCCTCGTCCTGGCGATCGCGCTGGGTCATCGGGTCGATGCCGAGGGTGTGGGCATCTGACGCAAGCGCGCCGGGACCGGAGCCGAAAATCGCCCGGCCGCCGGTCATGTGGTCGAGCTGCACCATGCGCTGCGCCACGTTGAAGGGATGGTGATAGGGCAGCGAGATCACGCCGGTGCCGAGCCTGATGCGTTTGGTGCGCTCGCCGGCAGCGGCCAGAAACATTTCCGGCGAGGCGATCATCTCCCATCCGCTCGAATGATGCTCGCCGCACCAGAACTCGTCGTAGCCTAGCTCGTCGAGCTGCTCGACGAAGGCGAGATCGCGGCGGAACTGCAGCATCGGATGCTCGCCGATCGGATGGTGCGGGGCAAGGAAGGCTCCGAATTTGAGGCGAGGCATTGGTTTCTCTCCAAAGGCAGATTTTGCTTGTTGTCGTGATTGGGCAGGCTACGTGGCACTATGCATCAAGGCAATCGTCGCGGGAGCACGACAGGCTGCCATGCGTGAATGCGATGGATGGTGCACGGTGAGGTGCTCCCGTCGTCAACCGGGCATCGCGGCCGCCCGAATCCGCGCGGCGAAATCGGCTGTTGTCTGTCCCGACTTTCCGTCTAAAAGGCGGTCCGGGCGCCCAGGTGCGTGCCGCGATAGTACCGTTCCAAGAGGCTCTGATGGATTTTGCGCAGTCTGCTCCCTGGCGGCTAACCAATCCGCGCAAGCAGCAATTGATGGAACAGATCGATGCAAGCCTCGATGAAATCGAGCGCTGGCGCAAGATCAACGCGTCCTATCACGCCGATGACTTCAAATTCATGCGCTTCCTCATTCCAGCGGGCAAGCGCGTACTGGAATTGGGTTGCGGCACCGGCGAGCTCCTGGCCGCGCTCGCACCGTCCTACGGCGTCGGCGTCGATTTCGCGCCGAAGACGCTGGCGCGCGCGCGAGCGCGCTATCCGCATCTGAACTTCATTCAGGGCGATGCGGAGGATCCGGCCACGCTCGGCGCGATCGAGGGGCCGTTCGACTACGTCGTCATTGCCGACACCATCGGCATGTTCGAGGACATCGACGCGACCTTGCGGGTGATCCACCAGCTCTGTGCGCCGTCAACGCGGATCGTGATCTCATACTACTCGCATCTCTGGGAGCCTGTGCTGAAAGCCGCCGAGGCGCTGGGCGTGCGGCGCAGGCAGCCGAAATTCAACTTCATCGCGACCGCCGACTTCCTCAATCTGATGGACCTTGCCGACTTCGAGGTGATCAATGGCGAGCACCGGCAGCTCCTGCCACTGCGCCTGTTCGGCCTCGGTCCGTTCGTCAACCGCTTCATCGCGCCGCTACCGGGAATCCGCAAACTCTGCCTGCGCACCTATCTGGTCGGGCGTCCGGTCAAACTGTTTCCGGAGCGCAAATTGTCGGCCAGCGTGCTGATCCCCTGCCGCAACGAGCGCGGCAACATCGAGAACGCGATTCTGCGCATGCCGCGGTTCGGGTCGCAGCAGGAAATCCTGTTCGTGGAAGGCAACTCGTCCGATGGCACCTACGCGGAATGCGAGCGCGTCCGCGACGCCTACAAGGACCAGTGGGACATCAAGGTGCTGAAGCAGGACGGCAAGGGCAAGGGCGACGCGGTGCGCAAGGGCTTTGCCGCGGCGACCGGCGACGTCCTGATGATTCTCGACGCCGACTTGACCATGCCGCCGGAAGCGCTGCCGAAATATCACGCCGTGATCGAAAGCGGCAAGGCCGACTTCGTCAATGGCACGCGGCTGGTCTATCCGATGGAAAACGAGGCGATGCGCCCGCTCAATTTCATCGCCAACCGCATCTTTGCCTATCTGTTCAGCTATCTCGTCAACACCCGCCTCACCGACACGCTGTGCGGCACCAAGGCGCTGCTGCGCAGGGATTACGAGGCGCTGGCGCGGGAGCGCACTTATTTCGGCAATTTCGATCCGTTCGGCGATTTCGACCTGATCTTTGGCGCCGCAAAGCAGAACCTGAAGATCATCGAGACGCCGATCCACTACAAGGCGCGCACCTTTGGCGAAACCCAGATTTCGCGCTTCCGCGACGGCTGGCTGCTGTTGAAGATGGTCTGGTTCGCCTATCGCAAGCTGAAGGCGATCTGAGAAGGCTCGTCATTCCGGGGCGCGCAAAGCGCGAACCCGGTACCTCGAGATTCCGGGTTCGCTCGTTTCACTCGCGCCCCCGGAATCACGGTGGGGATGACGAGCGCAGCTCCGTCTTTCGCCCTCGCGCGATTCCCCATTGACCAGCGCAATCATCGGTGAGGGTGGAGCATCATAACTTGCGTTGGTGTTGCGCGTTCCGTGATCTAACGGAAATTTTCGTGCTCGCCCGATCGTGACCGCCGTCGTGTTTCCGTCATGGATACGCCGCGTCGTCGTGTCATTGTAAGAAGTGTGGCACGTAAGTCGCGAAGGTCTGAAATCTGGGGATCGACAGCACACGGCCATTTCATTTTGCACTGCAATAACTATTTGCTCAGTGTAGGGTGAGAGTCGCTATTGATGGAGCTGCCGGTGTCCCTCGCCGAAAATGTCGATTACTTGAAACGTCTGCGAGAGCTGAGCGGCTTCGCGGGTTTCGGCGAACGTGCGCGAACCCTCCGGCCTCCGCGCAGCCCGCTCAAGGAAACCGAGCAGTTCGGCGCCAATCCCGGCGAGCTCAAGATGCTTTCCTATGTGCCGACGAACCGGCAGCCCTCGCCTGCGCTCGTGGTGGTGTTGCACGGCTGCGGACAGACCGCCGCCGGTTACGACCTCGGCGCCGGCTGGTCGACCCTGGCGCGCCATTACGGCTTTGCGCTGCTGATGCCGGAGCAGACGCGCGCCAATAATGTCAGCACCTGCTTCAACTGGTTCAGGCCTGACGACGTCGCCCGCGATCACGGTGAGGCCGGGTCGATCCGGCAGATGATCGCGCGCATGGTCGCGGACTATCATATCGACAAGCGCCGCATCTTCATCACCGGCCTGTCGGCCGGTGGTGCGATGACCGCCGCCATGCTGGCGAATTATCCGGAGCTGTTCGCCGCCGGCGCCATCATCGCGGGCCTGCCGTTCGGCGTGGCCGGCACGTTGCGCGAGGCGCTCTATGAAATGCATCATTCGACGGCACGGCCGCCGGAAGAACTCGGCGACCTCGTGCGCCGCGCAACGCTGCACACCGGCCCCTGGCCGCGGCTGTCGGTATGGCATGGCAGCGCCGATCGCACGGTGCATCCGGCCAATGCCGACGAAATCGTCAAGCAGTGGCTGGATCTGCATCAGCTGCCGCCGGCGCCGATGTCGCAAGGGGTGGTCGACGGCTATCCGCGGGAAGTCTGGTGGAACGCCGACGGCGAGACCGTCGTCGAGTCCTACACCATCACCGACATGGCCCACGGCACGCCGCTCGGCATCGCCGACAACGACCAGCGCTATGGAACGGGCGGCGCGTTCCTGATCGAGGCGGGGATTTCCTCCTCGTTCCACATCGCAAAATTCTTCGGCCTCACCAGCTGGATTCGCGAGCGCAAGGCGCCGCCCGCCGAATC
>Ga0213876_10002320_pt1 | contig 11232 bp, 10 predicted proteins | sample BarmaccomBMRX_R9_FD_160113 | JGI IMG/M metagenome (GOLD analysis project Ga0213876, IMG submission 160113) | Root-associated microbial communities from Barbacenia macrantha in rupestrian grasslands, the National Park of Serra do Cipo, Brazil - RX_R9 | ecosystem: Host-associated > Plants > Roots...
TCGTCGGCCAACTGTTGCCGACCTGGAATACCACCTGACCACGCTCTTTCCCCCGGTGCGCCCCAGGCAGTGGCTGGAGATCCGCTACCTCGACTCCGTGCCGGACGCGTTTTGGCCGGCCGTGGTGTTCACGCTGGTGGTGTTGCTCGACGACCCGGTCGCCGCCGACGTCGCGGCCGGGGCGGTCGAACCGGTTGCCACCGCCTGGGACACCGCGGCCAGGGTCGGCCTGCGTGACCGGCGGCTCTACCAGGCCGCCAACGCGTGCGTGGCGGTCGCGGCCGAGAAGGCGCCGGCGGGGCTTACCGACGCGATGCAGCGGTTGGCGAGCAACGTCGAGCAGGGCCGATGTCCCGGCGATGACTTCTCCGACGAGGTGATCGCCCACGGGATCGCGGCCGAGGTTTCGCGGGTCGCCCGATGCTCGCAAGGGGGGCCGTGACTTCCAGGCAGGGGCTTGCCGACGATTTGGCGCGGGCGCGAACGCGGACGTTGCGGCTGGTCGATCTCGACGACGCCGAGCTCTGCCGCCAATACGACCCGTTGATGAGCCCGCTGGTGTGGGACCTGGCGCACATCGGGCAGCAGGAAGAGCTGTGGCTGTTGCGGGGCGGCGACCCGCGCCGGCCCGGGATGTTGCCGCCTGACATCGAGGGCCTCTACGACGCGTTCGTCCACTCGCGGGCCAGTCGCGTTGACCTACCGCTGTTAGCTCCTGAGCAGGCACGGTCGTATTGCCGGACCGTGCGGTCCGCGGTGCTCGATGCGCTGGATGCCCTGCCCGACGAGGGCTCGGATTTTGTGTTCGGGATGGTCGTCAGCCACGAAAATCAGCATGACGAGACCATGCTGCAGGCGCTGAACCTGCGCGCCGGCGCGCCGCTACTGCGTGACGGGTGCGCCCTGCCCGCGGGCCGGCCCGGGCTGGCCGGCACGTCGGTGTTGATTCCCGGCGGGCCATTCGTCCTGGGCGTGGACGCAGCGGACGAGCCGTACTCGCTCGACAACGAACGTCCCGCACACGTTGTCGACCTCCCTGCGTTCCGGATCGGTCGGGTGCCCGTTACCAACGGCGAATGGCGACAGTTCATCGACGACGGCGGCTACGATCAGCCGCGGTGGTGGTCGGAGCGCGGCTGGCAGCACCGTCAGAGCGCGGGTCTCGCGTCACCACAGTTTTGGGGTCCCGACGGGCGAACCCGCGTGCGGTTCGGCTATATCGAGGACATTCCCGCCGAGGAGCCGGTACAGCATGTCACCTACTTCGAGGCCGAGGCCTACGCGGCCTGGGCGGGAGCGCGGCTGCCGACCGAAATCGAATGGGAAAAGGCCTGCGCCTGGGATCCGTCGGCCGAGGCGCGGCGGCGCTATCCGTGGGGTTCGGAGCCACCTTCGGTTGGCCTCGCCAACCTTGGCGGGGGTGCGCTGCGTCCGGCGCCCGTCGGCGCCTACCCGGCCGGCGCGTCGGCCTACGGCGTCGAGCAGATGCTGGGCGACGTCTGGGAATGGACCGCCTCGCCGCTGCGTCCCTGGCCCGGCTTCGTCCCGATGATCTACGAGCGCTACTCGCAGCCCTTTTTCGGCGGCGATTACCGCGTGCTGCGGGGCGGCTCGTGGGCCGTCGAGGCCGCGATCCTGCGTCCCAGCTTCCGCAACTGGGACCACCCGTACCGTCGACAGATCTTCTCGGGTGTCCGGTTGGCTTGGGATGTGGCGGACTGATGTGTCGTCATCTGGGTTGGCTCGGCGCCGACGTGACCATCTCTTCGCTGGTACTCGACCCGCCGTGCGGGCTGCGGGTGCAGTCGTATGCGCCGCGCCGCCAGAAGCACGGCCTGATGAACGCCGACGGTTGGGGTGTCGGGTTCTTCGACGGCGAGGTGCTCAGGCGCTGGCGCAGCGCGGCGCCGCTGTGGGGAGACACGTCCTTCGATTCCGTTGCCCCCGCACTGCGCAGTCACTGCGTGGTGGCCGCGGTGCGCTCGGCGACCGTCGGCATGCCGATCGAGGTCAGCGCGACCGCGCCGTTCACCGACGGTCGCTGGCTGCTGTCGCACAACGGCGTGGTCGACCGCTCGGTGTTGCCTGTGACCCGGTCGGCGGAATCGTTGTGCGACAGCGCGATACTCGCGGCCGTTGTCTTCGAGCGTGGACTCGACGCGCTGGGCGAAACGATCGCCGAAGTGGGCATGGCCGACCCGCTCGCGCGGCTTAATGTCCTGGCCGCCAACGGCTCTCGCTTGTTGGGTACCGCCTGGGGCGACACGCTTCACATCTTGCGCCGCGACGATGGTGTGGTGCTGGCGAGCGAGCCCTACGACGACGCACCCGGCTGGGAAGAGGTGCCGGACAGGCACCTGGTCGAGGTCACGTTCGACGGCGTGACCGTGACCCCGATCGATCACCGGAGAGGATCTCGATGACGCTGACGCTGTCCAACCACCTGGCCGCCGACTCGGCGTATCACGCGTTACGTCGGGACGTGTCCGACGGCCTGCGGAAGACACCGAAGTCGTTGCCGCCCAAGTGGTTCTACGATTCCGTCGGCAGCGACCTGTTCGACCAGATCACCCGGTTGCCCGAGTACTACCCGACCCGCGCCGAGGCCGGTATCCTGCGCGCCCGGGCGGCCGATATCGCCGCCGCCAGCCAGGCAGACACCCTGGTCGAGCTGGGCGCCGGGACGTCGGAGAAGACTCGGCGGCTGCTGGACGCGCTGCGCGATCGGGGATCGCTGCGCGGATTCGTGCCGTTCGACGTCGACGCCGGCATCTTGTCGGCGACTGCGACCGCCATTCAGCGCGAATACCCGGGTATCGAAATACGGGCTGTCTGTGGGGATTTCGAGGAACACCTGACCGAGATTCCCGTGGGCGGGCGGCGGCTGTTCGTCTTCTTGGGTTCCACGATCGGCAACCTGACGCCCGGGCCGCGTGCGGAATTTCTCGCCACGCTGGCGGCGGTGATGCGGCCGGGCGACAGCCTGCTGCTCGGCACCGACCTGGTCAAGGACACCGGGCGGCTGGTGCGCGCGTACGACGACGCCGCCGGCGTGACGGCCCGGTTCAATCGCAACGTGCTTGCGGTGATCAACCGGGAACTCGACGCCGATTTCGCTGCCGATTCGTATGAGCACGTCGCCCGCTGGAACGCCGAGGAGGAGCGTATCGAAATGTGGTTGCGCTCTCCTGTTTTTCAGCGGGTGCGGATCGCCGCGCTCGACCTGACCGTCGACTTCGCGGCCGGCGAGGCGATGCTGACCGAGGTGTCGTGCAAATTCCGCCCCGATGGCGTTAATGCCGAATTGGCCGCTGCCGGTTTGCGTCGGATCCGGTGGTGGACCGACCGCGCGGGCGACTTCGGGCTGTCGTTGGCCGTCAAGTGACCTCGAGTGAGTCCCTGGCCGACCGATGGCGGGCGGCCCGCCCGACGATGGCCGGGCTGCACCTGGACAACGCGGCCTGTTCCCGCCAGAGCTTCGCGGTGCTCGACGCCACCGCCTGGCATGCGCGCAACGAGGCCGAGGTCGGCGGGTACGTCGCGGCGGAGGCGGCCACGCCCGTGCTGGATGCCGGCCGTGCGGCGTGCGCCGCCCTGTGCGGGATGACCGACGCCGAGGTGGTGTTCACCACCGGCTCGCTGAACGCGCTGGATCTGTTCTTGGGCGGCTGGCCCGCGGCCGGTCGCATGGTGGCCTGCCTGCCGGGTGAATACGGTCCCAACCTGGCCATGCTGGCCGCCCGCGGATTTGACCGGTGGTTATTGCCGACGCTGGATGACGGCCGGGTCGCGCTCGACGATGCGGCGCTGGCCTTGGACGCCGATCGGCCCGACTTCGTCCATCTCACCGCGGTCGCCAGCCACAGCGGTGTGGTGCAGCCGTTGGCGATGGTGGCGGATCTCTGCCGCGAGCTGGGACTGCCGCTCGTCGTGGACGCTGCCCAGGCAATGGGCCAGGTGGACTGCGCGGTGGGCGCCGACGTGACCTACGCGTCGTCGCGCAAGTGGATCGCCGGTCCGCGTGGGGTCGGTTTCTTGGCGGTGCGCCGCGATCTGATGGAGCGGCTGCGACCGCGACTGACCATGCCCTCGCTGCCGGTGGCCCGGCAACTGGAATTCGGCGAGGCGAACGTTGCTGCGCGCGTTGGCTTTTCCGTGGCAGTCGGCGAGCACCTCGCGTACGGACCCGAGACTGTGCGCGCTCGTTTGGCCGAGGTGGGCGCGATGAGCCGGGCGGCCTTGGCCGAAGTGCCGGGGTGGGCCGTGGTCGAGGAGGTCGAGGAGCCGAGCGCAATCACCACCCTGGTTGCGATCGATGGGGCGGACCCGAAAGCGGTGCGGGACTGGCTGCTCGCCCATCGGATCCTGACGACCTATGCCGCCCCCGAGCGGGCGCCGCTGGAGCTGACCGCGCCCGTGCTGCGGATTTCGCCGCACGTCGACACCACGCCCGACGACCTGGACGTCTTCGTCGAAGCGTTGGGTGCCGCAACCGCGGCGGTGTAGTCGCGCGGTGTGATCAGGCTTTGTGCGCCGTCAGCAGATACGCCGGCAACTTCATCCGGCCCTTCTCGTCGCGGTCGTGCGGTGGGAACTCGAACGGCGCGTCCTCGATGGGGGGAATATGCGCGTGGATGTAGGCCGGCCGAATTTCGTCGACCGTCCAGTACTTGCTCACGGCCTCGCGTAACTCGTTCTCGTCGACTTGATTGGGCTTGGGGTCCATCTCGGCGGGGAACGCGCCTTTGGCAAAGACCAGCACGTAATACCTTGCGCCCGGGGCAGCAGCGCGGTGCACCGAGCTCAGGTAGCCGTCGCGGCCCTCCACAGGCAGCGAGTGGAAAAGCGTGCTGTCGACCACCGTGGAAAACCGGCCGTCGTAGCCGCTGAACGAGGTGATGTCGGCCTGCACGAAACTGGCGGTGCTCAGGCCCCGTTCGGCGGCCGCTTTGGTGGCGGCCGCGACGGCCGTCGGCGTGATATCGACGCCCACCACGGTGTGGCCCTGGGCCGCCAGCGCCAGCGACAGCTCGGCGAACCCGCAGCCGGCGTCCAGCACATCGCTGCGGAATTTCCCCGCCGCCATCAGCGCTGCCAATTCGGGTTGCGGCTCACCGATATTCCACGGTGGCGGGCCCTCGAACTCGCCCTCTTCGCGGTACGCACTGTCCCAGTCCATGATTTCCGACACGGTTCCCCCTTTGCTCCTATCGACCCCAGGTATGTACGGGCTCGTTGCTATGCATGTGCTCGCAGTACCGCCGCAGCATCTCGGCGAGTGCCGCGGGCCGGGTCATTCCGGTGGACTCAAGCGTACGCACGGTGGACACCTGCCAGCTCGCTCCGTTGCGGCCGGCCCGGGCACGGCCCTCGATCACACCCAGGAACCGGTCGCGCACCTGGACGTCGACACCCCAACGGCGCAGCCCTTCGTCGGCCATCGGCAGCAAAGTGTCCAACACCAGTTCGCAAGCGCCCACCTCGCCGAGGCCGGGCCAGTGCAGCCGGGCCGCTATTCCGTGACGGGCCGCATCGAAGAAATTGGCTTGTGCAGCAGCGAAATCCATCCTGTTCCAGAGCGGGTCGTCGTCCTCGGACAGGGTCCGCAGCGCGCCGTAGTAAAACGCCGAATTGCCCAGCATGTCGATGACCGACGGCCCGGCGGGCAGCACCCGGTTCTCCAGACGCAGATGCGGGCGCCCTTCCCCGTCCACCTCCAAGACGTCGTAGACCGGCCGGTTCCACCGGTACACCGTGCCGTTGTGCAGGCGCAGCTCGGCAAGCCGCGGCGTGCGACCGGCGGCAAGCTCGGCGACCGGGTCTTCGTCGGAAACCTCGGGCAGCAGCGACGGGAAGTAGCGGATGTTCTCCTGGTACAGGTCGAGAACAGAGTCGATCCACCTTTCCCCGAACCACACCCGAGGCCGCACGCCCTGGGTCTTGAGCTCTTCGGGCCGGGTATCGGTCGATTGCTCGAACAGTTCGATGCGCGTCTCCGACCACAGCTGGTGGCCGAAGAAGTAGGGGGAGTTCGCCCCCAGCGCCAGCTGCGGAGCGGCCATCACCTGGGCCGCGTTCCAGTTGGCGGCGAAATCGGCGGGCCCAACCTGCAAATGCAATTGCATGCTGGTGCAAGCCGATTCGGGCGCGATGGACGCGGCTTGCCAGCTAAGCGGCTCTGGGCCGGAGATGTTGATCGGGATGTCCTCGCCGCGCGCGGTGAAGATCGACTCGTTGAGGGCCGCGTAACGTCTCGACTCGCTCATCCAGTTGTCGTTGAAGTGCTCGGGCATCAATGTGGGCAGGATGCCGATCATCACGATGTGGGCTCCGCCGGAATTGGCCTTGGCCTCGGCGTCGTTCAGGCTGGCCCGCACCTCTGCCTCCACCTCCAGGCCCGTGTGCCCGGGCAGTGGCCGCGGTGGGACGTTAAATTCGATGTTGTAGGCACCCAATTCGCTTTGGTAAGCCGGATCTCCGATGGCCTCCAGCACGTACCGGTTCGACATGGCCGGCTGATAGTCGGCGTCGACGAGGTTGCACTCGATCTCCATGCCGGTGAGCGGTTGCTCGCATTCGAAACGGCACTGCCCCAGCATCGTCTCGAAGACGTCCAAACACAGCCGCAGCTTGTGCCGGTATTCCTGTCGCTGCGCACGGTCATACGTGGTGCGTTTGACCTCTTCGCCCACACCGCCGATGCAACAGGTTCCCCGCCGGTAACGCAAGCTCGAGGGGCTGACGTGTCCGCCGGATGGGTGGGCCATCATGGACTCGTTGGCTGCAACCGTCCCACTCAAGCCCGAGGAGAGCAGTTGGCCGAATCCGCTGAATTCATCGCCGCCATCGACCAGGGCACCACCAGTACGCGCTGCATGATTTTTGATCACGACGGCGCGGAAGTGGCGCGCCATCAGCTCGAGCACGAGCAGATCCTGCCGCGGGCGGGCTGGGTCGAGCACGACCCGGTCGAGATCTGGGAGCGGACGTCCTCGGTGCTGATATCGGTGCTGAACCGCGCCAATCTTTCGCCCAAAGACCTTGTTGCCCTTGGTATTACGAATCAGCGCGAAACCACACTGGTGTGGAATCGGCGCACCGGAAGACCCTATTGCAACGCGATCGTATGGCAGGACACCCGAACCGACCGGATCGCGTCCGCGCTGGACCGAGACGGCCGCGGCGACGTGATCCGCCGCAAGGCGGGCCTGCCGCCGGCGACCTATTTTTCCGGCGGCAAGCTGCAATGGATCCTCGACAACGTCGACGGGGTGCGCGAGGCCGCCGAGCGCGGCGACGCCCTGTTCGGCACCCCCGACACCTGGGTGTTGTGGAATCTGACGGGTGGTACGCGCGGCGGCGTGCACGTCACCGACGTGACCAACGCCAGCCGCACCATGCTGATGAATGTGGAGACGCTGGACTGGGACGACGAGCTGTTGTCCTTCTTCACCATCCCGCGCGCGATGTTGCCGGCGATCGCGCCGTCCTCGCCTCGGCAGCCGTACGGCGTCACGGTGGAGACGGGGCCCGTCGGCGGTGAGGTGCCGATCTTCGGCGTCCTCGGCGACCAGCACGCGGCGATGGTGGGTCAGGTCTGCCTGTCCGAAGGAGAGGCCAAAAACACTTACGGCACAGGCAACTTCCTGCTGCTCAACACCGGAGAGACGATCGTGCGCTCGAACAACGGGCTGTTGACCACCGTGTGTTACCAGTTCGGGGACGCGAAACCGGTTTATGCCCTTGAGGGTTCGATCGCGGTGACTGGCTCGGCCGTGCAGTGGTTGCGCGACCAGCTGGGCATCATCAGCGGCGCCGCCCAAAGCGAGGCGCTGGCACGTCAGGTCCCCGACAACGGCGGGATGTATTTTGTACCGGCGTTTTCCGGGCTGTTCGCCCCGTACTGGCGATCCGATGCCCGCGGCGCGATGGTGGGCCTGTCGCGATTCCACTCCAACGCCCACCTGGCTCGCGCCACGCTGGAGGCGATCTGCTATCAGAGTCGCGACGTGGTGGACGCCATGAAGGCGGATTCCGGCGTGGACCTCGAGGTGCTGAAGGTCGACGGCGGGGTCACGGGCAACGACCTGTGCATGCAGATCCAGGCGGACGTGCTGGGCGTGGACGTGGTGCGGCCGGTGGTCGCGGAGACGACGGCGTTGGGCGCGGCCTACGCGGCGGGGCTCGCGGCTGGCTTCTGGAACGATCCGTCCGACCTGCGCGCCAACTGGCGAGAGGACAAGCGCTGGACACCAAACTGGAGCGATGACGAGCGCGAGGCCGGATACGCGGGATGGCGCAAGGCGGTGCAGCGCACTCTGGATTGGGTCGATGTGAACTGAAGCCACAGGCCGCGAGCGTGCGCGTTTCTACGGCGACAGCCCGTAACAGCCGTCATTCTGCGCACGCTCGCGGCTAAGAGGGATCAATCTTCGCCGAGGATGCCGTAGATCTCGCGGCGCGCATTGTTGAGGATCTCGACGATGCGCTGCTGCTGCTCGGCGGTTGCGGTGTGCGCGGATTGCGCGACGGCGCCGAACAACTGGCCCACGGCCGCCCGCAGGTTGACCTGTCCGGGGTCGGCGCCCTGGGCGATCTCGTCCCACGGCGGAGTCTCGATCTTCTGGGCCGCCGCCCGACCCTCGTCGGTCAGCTCGAAAAGCTTCTTGCCGCGTTCGGTTTTGTTTGCGTTAATCAGGCCCTCATCGTCCAGTAGCTGCAGCGTCGGGTAGACCGACCCGGGGCTGGGCTTCCAGATTCCGTTGCTGCGTTCAGCGATCTGCTGGATCATTTCGTATCCGTGCATCGGCTGCTCGGCCAGCAGCACCAGGATCGCCGCCCGCACGTCACCGCGGCGTCCGCGGCCGGGGCCGCCGCGACGCCCTCTGCCGCGCCGGCCGCCGGGGCCGAAACCCGGGCCGAAGCCGAAACCGAATCCGGGTCCGAAAGGTGGGCTGAAGTCGCCGGCGTGGGCGCGGAGGTGTTCGCGGAATTCCCGTCGGGCCTGCCGGCGGGCGCCGTGCAGTGCGCGACGGTCTGCCGGGTCCGGGGCGAAGCCGAATCCGAAACCCGGTCGACCGTCGAAGGGGCCGTCCGGGGGAGTGAATGGGTTGCTCATTTGTGTGTGGTCCTTTCCTGCACCCGTCTTCGGGCGCTACATCACGATATATCGTGATGTAGCGTGATGCAACGTAGCGGCCCCCTGCAGAGACTGACCTGCCAAAAGCCACCGGAGCATGCGAAAAGCCGGCGTCGGCACGGTTTGCAAGCGCCGCGCGTGGGTAGGCATTGCGGGTGAACACTAAGAACGACCTGACGATCGACAGGGGAATGCACAGCACAGCCGAGCCGACGGCGGCGACTGGTCGGCCGCAGCGCGACCGGTGGCCATGGATCAACTGGGGTCTGGCGCTGACGATGGTGCCCGCCGCGGCCATCGTGATGCTCTTCGCGTTGGGTGCCGTGATGAGCACCGCCGGTTGCAGCGATCGCAGTTGCCCGAACTTGGGCCGTGGCGGCATCGATTTCGGTGTCGCGTTCTACGGCGCGCCGGTGGTGGCCTTCGCTGTCCTCTTACTCTCGTTTTTCACCGCGAAGCGCCGCGGCGGCATCGTCGTGCCACTGTGCGGTTGGGCGCTGCTGATCCTTGACGTCGCCCTGATGGCGGTAAGCGTCTCAAGCTAGCGGAGCAGCACTCAGCGAGGCGGCGAGAAACCGCCGGTTTCCGGCTCCTGCTGCGGCCAGGCCACCGGCTGGGGCCCTGTGGGTTCCGGCCATGGGACTGCCTGTGGCGGCGGCCAAGGCGGCATCGCTCCGGGAGGCCCCATCGCCCCGGGAGGCCAACCTGGTGCGACGGGCGCCGCAGCAATGCGCAGCCGCGCCAGTTCGCGGCGATGCCGTTCGGCGAGAACGGCGGCGAGCACCAGTTCCGGCGGGGCGCCCGGCGGGGGCGGCGGCGCGATGTGCGCCACCACGTCACCGGCGATTCGATATGCCATCTGCTGGCGCAACCGGGGATCCAGTTGTGGTGCCCGGGAAAGGAATTGGCGTGCGACCTCGGCTTGCCCGGCGTTCAGTCCGGACAGCTGGAGGGACGATGCCCACCATGCCAACGAGGCCGGCATCGCAGGCGGCGATACCAGTCGGGGCCCGCGTTCGCTGACCACCACGGTGCCCGCGAAAATATCGCCGATGCGTTTGGCCTTCGCCGACAACATGCTGCAGATGACCGCGGGGCTTCCCACGAACATCCAGATCTCGACCACCGAAGCCAGCGCGCGAAAGAGCGCCTGGCGGAAGCGTTCCGGACCGCCATCGTCGGACACCACCCGCAGCCCCATCACGATCTTGCCCACCGACCGTCCCCGGGTGGCGGTTTCGAAGCCCAGCGGGTAGCCGACCATCACCAGCACCGTGAAGATGAGCAGCACGGCGGTGCTCAATGCGGTGTCGAACTGAGTCAGGGCGGCCGCCCACAACATCAGCCCGAGCACATAACAGACAAAGATCACGGTGATATCGATCAGCGCGCTCACGGCCCGAACCGGCAACTGGGCGATCTGCACGTCGAGCACCACGGCGTCACCGGTCACCACCTCCGACATAACACCGAACGGTACAGGCCGATTAGGCTGCGCAGCGTGGACGTCGACGCATTCGTGCTGGCCCATCGCGGCACGTGGGATCGGCTCGAGCAGTTGGTCAGGCGACGCCGCTCGCTGACCGGCGCCGAGATCGACGAACTCGTCGAGCTCTACCAGCGGGTCTCCACCCATCTGTCGATACTGCGGTCGGCGTCCACCGACTCGCTGCTCGTCGGCCGGCTGTCGAGCCTCGTCGCGCGAGCCCGTTCCGTGGTGACCGGCGCGCACGCTCCGTTGAGCAGCAGCTTCGCCCGGTTCTGGATGGTGTCCTTCCCAGTGGTCGCGTACCGGACCTGGCGGTGGTGGCTGGGGACCGCAATCGCGTTCTTTGCTGTCGTGGTGGTCATCGCCTTGTGGGTGGCCGGTAATCCGGAAGTGCAGTCCGCTATCGGAACGCCAAGTGACATAGACCAATTGGTCAACCACGATGTCGCGTCCTACTACAGCGAACACCCGGCCGCGACCTTCGCGTTGCAGGTCTGGGTCAACAACTCGTGGGTTGCCGCTCAGTGCATCGCGCTGTCCGTTGTTCTGGGTTTGCCAATACCGCTGGTGCTGTTCAACAACGCCGCCAACCTCGGGCTGATCA
>Ga0213876_10002321_pt1 | contig 11228 bp, 10 predicted proteins | sample BarmaccomBMRX_R9_FD_160113 | JGI IMG/M metagenome (GOLD analysis project Ga0213876, IMG submission 160113) | Root-associated microbial communities from Barbacenia macrantha in rupestrian grasslands, the National Park of Serra do Cipo, Brazil - RX_R9 | ecosystem: Host-associated > Plants > Roots...
CCCACGAGACCAGGTCGGCCGGCAGGCTCGCGACGCGACCACCTCGGCTCTGGGCATGTCCGAAGGGCGCCTCGAGGCTCTGGCCTTCGCCAGCGCCGAAGCCGTCCATCGACACGGAGAAGTTCTGCACGCGCACCAGTTGCGACATTCCTTGATCCTTTCTCGATGTGTGCGTACGCCGTTGGGGATGGGTTGCCTGGTCCGTCGGGGACGGATGATCCCCTCGAGACGTGCCGCGTCGCCGGCGTTCAGGTCACGGCCGTCGTGAAGGTTCAGGCCACCCCGAGATGGCGAGCGAGCTTGTCCAGCGTCTGCAGACCGAGTGCGACAGCGCCGACGCCGAGTTTTTCGTCTCGCTGCTCGACGGTTGGGTGGAGCTGTCGCAGGGTCAGCACCGTCTTCCCGTCGGCTTGTGCGTCGAGGGTGATCGTCACTCGGAAGCGTGCCGGGTCATCGTTGGTGTCGGAGCCGTGATCGAGGACCAGCCTTTGGCTTGGAACGACCTCGAGGTAGTCGAAGCGATTGGTGAACACGGTGCCGTCTGCGGAGATCATGTCGAAGCACGCTCGGCCGCCCGGGCGCACGTCCATCTCGCGGACTGTGCAGGTGAAGCCCGCGGGGCCAAACCACTGGCAGAAGGCAGCTGCATCGGTCCACGCGGCGAACACCGCTTGGCGTGTGGCGTCAAGAACTCGAACGAGGACGATCTCACGGTCGAGCGCCCAGGTCGTCGGGTCGGTGATGGACGGCGTCCTGCTCATGACGTCTCAAGTGTCGACGGGGATGCGGTTCGGTCAGACGTGCGTCGGAGGAGCGCATCCAGGCGGTCGAGACGCTGCTCCCATGCCGCCCGGGTGTGCTCGGCCCACGCGGCGATCTCCACCAACGGCTCCGGCCGCAATTGGCATGGCCGCCGTTGGCCATCTCGGCCGCGACGGATCAGACCCGCCTGCTCGAGGACCTTCAGATGGCGGGAGATGGCCGGAAGGCTGATCGGGAAGGGTTCGGCCAACTCGAGCACCGTTGCCTCACCGTCGGCCAGCCGACGCACGATCGAGCGCCGCGTGGGGTCCGACAGGGCGGCGAAGACGACGTCGAAGCGATCGGGGGCCGTCACGGGCATCGGTGCTGCCCCTCCAGTCGATACTTCACAGACTTGTTATTTAACAGATTCAGTAAATATCGTCAAGGGCGGCCGGCGTGTCCGCGCGGCCCATCGCTCCAACGTGCCGCCCATGGTGCACAACGTCTGCCAGCGCTCTCCGTGGCTGGTGACCTCAGGACACGCCCGAGTCGGCGATCCAGCGTCGACCGTCGTCGACGACGGTGATTCCGCGGGACCGAGCGTCTGGCGGCCGATCACCGCCGCCGGCGCGCGCGTGTCCGGCGAACTGGGCCAGCACCAGGAAGGGCACGTTCATGGCCAACCAGGACAGCCCGGTACGCAGGGCCGACCAGCCGCCGACGTTCTGGTACAGGAGCAGATACACCCCGCAGCCGGTGGCGAAGCTTCGGGCGAGCGATGCTGGCCGCGCTCCTGGACGGCGAGCGGGACCCGGACGCCCTGGCCGCCCTGGCCCGCGGCGCCCTGCGGGCCACGTTGCCAGCACTGCGCCAGGCCCTGGCCGGCCGAGTCCAGCCGCATCACCTGGTGCTGGTCGGGCAGCTCCTGGCGCACATCGACTTCCTGGAGCAGGCGATCGCGCAGGTGCAGGCCGAGATCGAGCAGTGCCTGCCGCCGTTCGAGGAGGCGCTGGTGCTGCTGGAGACCATCCCCGGCCTTCGGGCCGTGGCGGCCGCGGCCATCCTGGCGGAGATCGGGAGGTAGCCCGATGCAGGCACCCAACGACCCAGTGCGGCGAGTGTATCGGCTGGGGTATCGTCGCCGAGGCTTCGTCGGGGCCGGTTGGTGAGCTTGGCGGCGATGGCGTCGAGGGCTCGTCATGCGGGGGCCAGGTGGCGCAGCGCGGACGTGGCGACGAGACGGGAGGCCTGAGTGCGATCGTTGCGCGGTGAGGAACGCGTCGAGATACGGCGGCTGGCTCGCACGGAGCTCTCGCTCGTCGGCGAGATCGATCGGACTGAGCACATCGATCTCCTGTACGAACAGCGTGGGACGGAGCTGGTGGAGCGGCCCGGCGACTGGAGCGCGTCGGCCTGGGACGCCGACGGGCACAGCGACCACTCCGTCGCAGCCAAGCGGGACGAACTCGAGCACTACGTCGACGCGGGTGGGATCGCGTTCGGCGCCTTCGTGGACGGACGGCTGGTCGGGATCGGCGTCGTCGTGCCGCATCTGCGGCCCGCGGTCGCGCAGCTCGCGTTCCTCCACGTCACCCAGACGCGGCGCGCGACGGGGATCGGCAGCCGCCTGTCCGGCGAGCTCGAGCACGTCGCCCGCGGCGCCGGCGACGCGTCGATGGTCGTCTCAGCGACGCCGTCAGCGAACACGGTGCGCTTCTACAGGGGTCGCGGCTTCGAGCTCATGCCGCAGCCGCTGCCAGAGCTGTTCGAGCGCGAGCCCGAGGATGTGCACATGCGCAAAGTGCTCTGAGGCCACGCAAGTGCGCGTGAAGCCGCCAACCAGCGACCGCCACGTAGGGCTTGGGTCGCAATTATCCCCGGGACTGATGACTGTGCATTGCCCCGGCGAGTCCGGAGGCTCCATCTCTTGAGGAAAGGACCCGCGCTCGGAGCCCTAGCGCTGCCCTGGCGGCCAGGTGATGACCCATGGCCAAGCCTACCGACTCAGACGACGAGAAGGAAGGTAACGGGGCGCTTGGCCCGAGCTGAGCAGCCGCTGGCGTCATGCGCTCTCGCCGGACGCGCGGGCCACGTGGGCGCCCTGGCCTACGAGGCCACCGCGGCCGACGTCGAGCTTGGGCTGGCCCTGAACCCCTGCATCGGCGCCCAGAGCTGGGCACCCGCCACGCCTATCGCCGAGGTTGGCTGTTCCCAACCGGCCCACGCGGCGCCTTCCACCGCTCGCGCACACACCCCTGCAGCTGCGCCGCCGTGAGGGGTAGGGGGTATCCCGGTCTGGGTGCTCCGGTAGGTAGTTCCTGCCTGGCACCGGTGCCACCCACCTGGGGCGCAGTGGTGCTACCCACCCCCCTTTGGGCGGGCGGCGCGTTAGCCCTGCAGGCGCAGGACGTGGATCGCGATCAGGCTGAAGGTCACCAGGAAGACGAGCGAGCCCACGACGGCCACCGCCACCCGCGGACCGACCGTGCGCACCGTCGCCACCTGGACGCCGAAGCCCAGCCCGGCCATGGCCAGAATCATCAGCAGCCGACTGGTGTCCTGGGCCGGCCCGGCGAACGCCAGCGGCATCAACCCCAGGCTGCGCAGACTGGCCAGACCGATGAAGACCGCCACGAACCAGGGGACGTAGGCCCCGAGCCGCCGCACGCTGACGGCCCGCCCATCGTGGCGGCTGCGCCACAGACAGCTCAGCAGGAGCACCACCGGCCCCAGGAGCAGCACCCGCGTCAGCTTGACCAGCGTCGCCACGTCGCCGCTGGTCTGCGAGACGGGGAAGGCCGCGGCGACGACCTGCGGCACGGCGTAGACGCTCATGCCGGCCAGCACCCCATACTGGTAGTGGCTCAGCGCCAACGGACCGATCAGCAGCGGCAGCCCCAGCACCAGGCACAGGCCGATAACGGCCGTGAGTCCGATGGCGCTGGCCACCTCGCGTTGATCGGCGTCGATCACCGGCGCGACCGCGGCGATAGCCGAGTTGCCGCAGATCGAGTTGCCGACGGCGACCAGCAGCGCCAGCCGTTCGCCGAGCCCAAGCGCGCGGCCCAGGCTGAAGCTGACCAGGATCGAGGTTGCCACCCCGCCCAGCACGAACACCAGCAGCAGCGGCCCGGCCATGAGCAGCTCCGGGAACGAGACGCTGGCGCCGAGCAGGCACACAGCCACCTCCAGCACCTGCTTCGAGGCCAGATCAGCGCCGGGCTTGACGCGCGCCGTCCAGGCCGCCGGCAGCACGTTGCGGGCGACCGCACCGAGCAGCAGGGCCAGCACCAACGCCTCGATCACCGGCTGGCCGAACAGCCCCTGCTCGAGGCCGGCCAGCACCAGCGCCAGCGCGCCGAGCGCCCCAACCGCCAGCAGGCCTGGCGTCCGGCCAGACGTCACGCGGATCGTTCGTCCCGCTCGCACCACCGTCGACAGGCGCACCGCACTCGCCCGCGGGGTCAGCAACACACTCGCCATCGTCCCAGCCGACCACGCACGCCACATGCCGATCCAAACGCTCGTTATGTCACGGTTCGCGCCCCAGGCCTCGCAGTCCGGCAACGCCCCGTTACGTGGCCCTGAGCGTTAGCATCCATACCGATGCACGCGGCCGCCGGGCGCTGTGGATGGTGACGGTCGACGAGGTGCGGGCGCTGGCGCGCGGCTTGCCGCGCAGCACCGAGGCGGTGGTGCGCGGCCGGCTGAAGTTCCGCGTCGGCCGCATCGTCTACCTGGCGTTTTCGGCCGACGAGACGCAGATGGGCTTCGCCTTTCCCAAGGAGTGGCGCGCGGTGGTCCTGCACGCCGAGCCGCACAAGTTCGTGCGGCCCAGCCGCAGCGACCTGCGCTACAACTGGCTCGAGGTGCGCCTCGGGGCCATCGACGCGCCCGAGATGCAGGACCTGGTCACGGACGCCTGGCGGCTGTGCGTCCCCAAGCGCCTGGCCGCCACCTGGTCACCGCCGTCCGGCCCGGTGTCATCGCCGCTCGGCCGCGTGTCATCGCCACCCGGCCGCGCATCATCCCCGCCCCACGCGGCGTCATCGCCGCCGCGCGGCGCCGCCTCGTAGCCTCGGCTGGACCCGCCTCATAGCCGCCCGACCGGCTCGTCGCGCCCGGCGGACCCGCGCCACAGCCGCTTGCCCCGCGACGCCGCGCCTCCCCACCGCGCCGCCGTAGCCGCGCCGCTGCCCGCGCTGTCGTATCATGTTTCGGTTCTTTCCGAATCTTCTGGAGCGAGACGGATGCTGAGGCGGTGCAGGAGTGTGACGGGCGAGCCGGTACCGGTGGCGCGTGCCTGACTGGTCCTACCAGCCGCTCTTCCGACCCTGGCTGTTCCGCTTGCCGCCGGCGCGGGCGCGCGACCTCACCCTGGGCAGTGTGGGCACCCTGGCTCGCCTGCCGGGTGGCACGGCCCTCATCGGCCTGCTCGGCCACATGGACCCGCCGCCCGGCCTCGAGGCCAGCCTGTGCGGCCGTCCGCTGCGCGGACCGCTGGGCCTGGCGGCCACGGCTGACCCGCACCTGCTGGGCACGCGCGCCCTGGCCTACTTCGGCTTCGGCTTCCTGGAGGTCGGGCCGGTCACCCTGGCGCCGCTGCCAGCGCCGGCCGCACCGCGGCGCGAGGTGGCGTGCCACGCCCTGCGCCTGCCCGACGTGCCGGCCAATGACGGCCTCGAGCGCGTCGAGCGGCGCCTGGCCCGCCTCGGCCGGCTCGGACTGCCGCTGCTGGTCCGCCTGGCCCACGCGCCGGGCGCAGACCCGGCTGCCGCCATCGGCGAACTTCGTACGCTCGCCGCTCGCCTCGCCCCCTACGCCGCGGCCTTCGTGCTGGAGCCCGCCCCTCTGCGCCCGCCGGCGGCGCCGCGGGCGGCGGTCGAGGCGATCGCGCAGGCCGGCGGCCACCGCCCGCTGCTGCTGGCCATCCGCCCGTCCGCCGACATGCCCGGCGTGCCCGGCGTGCCCGACGCGGCCGACGCGGCTGGCGTGCCCGAGGCGGCTGACACGGCCGCTGCGGCTGACGCGGAGACGCTCGGCGCACTGCTGGCGGCCGGCGCCGACGGCTACGTGGTCGGCGGCGGCCTGAGCGTGGGCGGCGGGCGCCTGCGCGGCCCGCCGGCGCTACCAGCAACACTGGCGACGGTGGTAGCAGTGCGGGCCGCCGTCGGGCCGCACGTCACGCTGATCGCTGATGATGGGGTCGTCGAGCCGGCCGCGGCGCTGGCCCTGCGCGCGGCCGGCGCCTCGCTCATTCTGCTCCACAGCGGCCTGGTCTACGCCGGCCCCGGCCTGCCCAAGCGGATCAACGAAGCCATCATTGCTACCAGCATCAGCCCGAACACCGGCAGCAACCGGGGCCCCCGCGGCAGTCCGACTATGGGCCGCAGAGCGGCTACCAGCATCAGCCCCAATGCCGGCAGCAATCGTGACCCCAGCCCCAGCCCCAGCACCGCTTGGGCCACATCAGACGGTCGTGCCACGAGGGGCCCCAGTGCTACCACTATCGGGGCCGACGCCGGCAGCAACAGCAAGCCCACCCCCGCCCCCGCCAGGGCCAGCGCGGCGGCCGCGACTGCTACCGCCGTCGGCCCCTTTGCTGGCAGCACCGAGGCCACCATGGCCGCGACCGTGGCCGTGCCAGCGACCGACCAGGAGCGACCCGCGGCGGCCAATGCCGCTTGGCTGGCGCTGCTGCTGCTCGGGCTGGCGATGCTGCTCGGTGGCAGCCTGGCCTGGCTGGTGGCGGCCGTCTCGGTGACGCTGCCGTACGACGACGCGTTCCTCGGCCTCGACCGGGCCGGGCTCGCGGCCATCAGCCCGCGCATCCTGCCGTTCATGGCCCACGACCGCGTGACCCTGGCCGGCACGATGCTGTCGATCGGCGTGCTGTACACGCAGCTGGCCTGGTGGGGCGTGCGCCGCGGCGCCCACTGGGCTTGGCTGGCGATCGTCGCCTCGGCCGGCGTGGGCTTCGCCAGTTTCTTCCTGTTCTTGGGGTTCGGCTACTTCGACCCGCTGCACGCGGCCGTCTCGGTGGTCCTGTTCGGCGTGTTCCTGGCTGGCCTGCGCAACCGGCCGCGTGGACTGGGGCCGATCGCCGCCGGACTCCACAACGACCGCGCCTGGTGGCTCAGCCTGTGGGGTCAGCTCTGCTTCGTTGGCATCGGCCTGGGCCTGATCCTGGCTGGCCTCCAGATCGCCCGCATCGGCATCACCGCCGTCCTGGTGCCCGAGGACATCGGCTTTCTAGGCACCGATCCGGCCGTGTTGCGGGCGGCCAACGCCCACCTGCTGCCGCTGATCGCCCACGATCGGGCCGGCTTCGGCGGGGCGCTGGTGAGCAATGGGCTCGGCGTGCTGCTGCTGGCGCTGTGGGGCTTCCGCAGTGGCGCCGGCTGGGTGTGGTGGACGCTGCTGCTGGGCGGCCTCCCCGGCTTCGTGGCCGCCTTCGGGGTGCACGCCGCGATCGGCTACGACAACCCCATCCATCTCGCGCCGGCCTTCGTCGCCGTGGCGCTCTACGCCGTCGGCCTCGGACTGAGCTATCCGTTCCTGTGTTGCTCCGCTCGGCGCACGCTCAGCGCGGGATGATGGGCAGGCGGAGGTGGGAAGGGTACTGAGTGGCGTGCAGGATGGTCTGGTGGGCGACCTGCCGGCGGGTGCTGGTGAAGATGTCCTCGCCGGTGTTCAGGTTGCGGTCGAAGCGCGGGAAGTTGCTGCTGGAGATCTCGACGCGCAGGCGGTGGCCGGTATGGAAGACGTTGCTGGTCGGCGCGAGCTCGATGTGGTACTCGGCCACCTCGTTCGGCTCCAAGAGCTCGATCGTCGACAGGCTGACGCGGTGGCGGGCGCGGCGGATGCCTTCGGCCAGGTGGATGGCCCGACCGTCGGGGTAGACGTCGACGAGCTTGGCGGTAAAATCGGTGTCGCGGGCGGAGGAGGCGGCGTACAGCACCATCTCCAGCGGACCGGTCACCTCCAGGTCGGCCTCGAGCGGCCGGCTGGTATAGACCAGCACGTCGTCGCGGCGTTCGACCGGTCGCTGGTCGATCGGTCCGGGGTAGATTGGCTCCTGGGCGAACTTCATCCACGTCCAGGTGGAGTTGTTGCCGCCGAGGGTGGGCACTGGATTGTCCGGATCATAGTCATAACGGTCGGGCGGCTCGGCGGCGGGTGGATCGAGGCTGAGGGTGCCGTTGCCGAGCAGTGCGTTGGCGCCACCCTGGCTGTGCAGGTAGTAGGGCGTGAACTGGGTGCGTGCGAGCGGCCACTCGTGCTCATCGCGCCAGACGTTGTCGCCCATGACGAACAGCTTGATGGGTGGCTCGGCCATGATGCCGGTATTGATGCCCTTCAGCCAGTAGTCGAACCAGCGCAGGTCTTCCTGCTTCAGGTCGACGACGGCGCGCGGGCCGAAGTCGAGGTCGCCCAGGCGCGAGCCCTCGGGTAGGTGGTGGGTCCAGGGAATGACGTAGACCTTCTGATTGGACCGCGCCCGCTCCGAGTGCCCAGCCTGGCGGAGCCGGTCCCAGGTACGCAGCGCGGCGGCGGTGTAGGGGTCGTACCAGGCCGCTTGCTGAACGACCGGCACGTCGATCTCGGACAGGCGGGTTTCAGTGTTGAGGGCCTGCCAGTAGGCGTCATCGGTGGTGTGGGCGCACCAGTCGCGATACCACGGCACGCTGCGCCCGATGGTTGCCACGTCGAAGTCGACCAGTGGCAGGTGGCGATAGTAGCTGGAGTTGCCGAAGATGTGGCTGGCGCCGCGCTGGATGAGCGAGACGCTGGTGCTGAAGATGACGGTGGCGAAGCCGGTCAGCGTCCACTGGACGGCGCCGCCGGTGCGGTGACAGTCGCCGAAGTAGTCGCCCATGATGACCTGCGGTGCCATCGCCGTGAGGTACGGACTCCGCAGCGGCGCCAACTGCCACTGGACGAGACCGCCGTAGGAGCGACCGCTGGTGCCGATGTGGCCGTCGTACCACGGCTGCGTGCTGATCCACGCGAGCGTGTCGTGGCCGTCCGGTCCGTCGTCACGATACGGATAGAAGGTGCCCTCGCTCTCGAAGCGGCCGCGGCAGTCCTGGATGACGACGGCGTAGCCGCGCCTGGCCCACCATACCGCCCAGTCGATGTGCGGCTCGTGCAGGCTCTCGTAGGGCGTGCGCAGCACCAGGGTGGGGTAGCGACCGCCGCCGCGCGGCAGGAACACGTCAGCCGAGAGACGGATGCCGTCGCGCATGGTCGCTTTGAGGTCGTACAGCACGCGCACCTCGTGCACCGGCTGCGACAGTCCAGCGTCACGGCTCACGCGTCGGCTCCGGGCACGATGGGCAGGATGGCGTGCGACGGGTGCGACCGGTCGACACACACGCGGTTGATGGCCACCGGGGTCGACGTGTGGCGGCCCATCGGCTCGCCGGTGTTGGGATTGGTGTCGAAGCGCGGGAAGTTGCTGCTCGAGATGTCCAGGCGGATGCGGTGGCCGCGCACGAAGCGGTTGCTGGTCGGCGGGAGCTGGATCGTAACGCGCTCGATCTGACCCGGCTCCAGCAGCACCTCGCGGTCCCAGCCGTGGCGGTAGCGCGCGCGGATGATCGAGTCGGTGAGGTTCACGGCGTAGCCGTGCGGATAGTCGGCCGAGGCCGGGTAGACGTCGATCAGCTTGGCCGTAAAATCGGTATCGGGCGCCGACGAGGCGATCCACAGGTGGACCATACTTGGGCCAGTCACCTCGGTGTCGCGGTCGAGGGGCGGCGTCTGGAAGACGAGCACGTCGGGCCGCTCGGCCAGGGTGGGATAGGGCGGTCGCGCGCCGACGATATCTGGCCGTTCGACCTGATCCATCGGCCCGTCCGGCACGATGCTCCGCATGCGCACCCAGGGTGGCAGGTACTGGACCCAGAACGGGTCGAGATGGGGCAGTGGCACCATCTCGAAGAAGCCGGTGACGGCGCCACCCAGCGTGGGCACCGGGTGCTGGGGATCATACTGGTAGGACAATGCCGCGTCGCCATCGGTCGGCGCCTGTGGCCCGAGCCGGCCATCCTGATGGAGGTAGTAGGCCGTGAGCTGGGTGCGCGCCAGCGGCCACTCGTGTTCGGCGCGCCACTGGCCGCCGTGCTGGAGGCGACCCTCGGCCGTCTTACGTCCATCACCGCCGCCCATGACGAAGATGCGCACCGGCGGCTCGTCCGCCACACCGTTCGGCACGTCCCGCAGCCAGCGCTCGAACCACCGCTCCTGCTCGGCGCCGAGTCGTGCCGGACCCCACACGGCGCCTGGGCCGAAGTCGACGTCGTTGGCCCATGACAGGCTGTTGCGCGAGCCCATGTGGGTCCACGGGCCCATGACCAGCCGTTGCGGGCTGCGGTTCTGGCGGGCCATGGCCGCGTAGTAGCTGGTGGTGGCGCTGGCGAACGGATCGAACCAGCCACCGCTATAGGTGCCCGGGACGTCGGCGTGGCGGGCGAAGTGGGCCTGAAAGTCGTTGCAGTCCTGGGCCCAGAATGCATCATAGGTGCCGCGGTAGTAGTAGTCGAAGAGTGTCCGTTCGAGCGTCGGCACCAGGCGTAAGGCGGTCTGGCCGGGTCGAAAGGGTGTCTCGAGCACGAGCTCGCGCAGGTGCTCCATATCCTGCATGATGGCCTGGCGGATGGCCGGATCGCGCTGCGCCTCCTGGGAGTCCTGGGCGTGCAGAAAGAGCGCACCGAACATGTGCAGGGCCATGGCGCCGCCCTCGCGGCTCATGTGGGCGTAGATGCTGATCGGGCCGACGTCCGGCCAGATGGCGGCCAGGTGCGGCGGCCGCTCGAGCGCCGCCGCCGTCTGGACCATCGCCACGTGCGACGAGCCGAGCATGCCAATCTTGCCGTTGGACCACGGCTGGCGGGCGATCCATTCGATGGTGTCGTAGCCGTCGCGGCCCTCGTTCGGATTGGCGGTATGGTGATAGGTGCCGAAGCCCTCCGAACGGTAGCGGCCGCGCAGGTCCTGGAGCACGACGGCATAGCCGCGCGGGGTGAAGTAGCTGGGGATGGCGTCGACGTAGCGCTGGGCGGACTTGTCGTAGGAGGTGCGGGCGAGCAGCGTCGGGAACTGGCCGGGCACGGCCTCGCCCTGACCCATGGCGGCCGGTCGGTAGATGTCGGCGGCCAGACGCACGCCATCGCGCATGGGCAGCATGACATCCTTGGCGATCAGCATGCCGTAGCGCGGCTCGGCGGCCGCTGGAGTGGACGTCATCGCAGCAGCAGCCGGCCGGGCCGGGCAGCGGTATGCTGCCCGTCGTCCAGCACGGCCGTTCCGTTGATGAAGACGTGCTCGACGCCACGCGCGTAGGCCAGTGGCTGCTCCAGCGTCGAGCCGTCCGCGAGGTGCTCGAAGTCGAAGACCACCACGTCGGCGAAGGTGCCCGGCTGGAGCAGCCCGCGGCCGGCCAGTCCGAAGTGGGTCGCCGGCATGCTCGTCAACTTCCG